>Ga0206106_100144_pt1 | contig 118543 bp, 105 predicted proteins | sample 1B1ome_FD_148677 | JGI IMG/M metagenome (GOLD analysis project Ga0206106, IMG submission 148677) | Enriched microbial communities from leaf-cutter ant dump, University of Wisconsin, Madison, United States - 1B110A | ecosystem: Environmental > Terrestrial > Nest > Insects nest > Nest dump...
AAGTGGACGATGCCTATACAAAATTGGGGTATTGTTTTAAACCAATTTATGATTATATTTGAAAAAAGGCTCAGATTATAAATCCAAACCCTAACTTTTTAACTTACACACTTGGTGGGATAGTGTCTAAAAAAATGTGCTTAGCAGTTGATAAGGTATATGTAAAATAATTTTTTTTAAATCATTAATTCCTAAAGCAAATCCTCATCCACCAAATTCGGCAAAGTAACTTTTAACAAAGGTTCGTCTTGCATTGCTCGTTTGATGGCGAAAATCGCTTCGTCGTTTCTTGCCCAGCTTCTGCGCGCAATTCCGTTGTTCACATCCCAGTGAAGCATCGATTTCAATCGATTTTCAGCTTCCGGCGTTCCGTCCAGCAACATTCCGAATCCGCCGTTGATGACTTCGCCCCAACCGACGCCGCCGCCATTATGAATCGAAACCCAGGTCGCACCGCGGAAACTGTCACCAATCACATTCTGGATCGCCATATCCGCCGTAAATTTCGAACCGTCATAAATATTGGAAGTTTCTCTGAAAGGCGAATCCGTTCCCGAAACATCGTGATGGTCTCTTCCCAAAACAACCGGTCCGATTTCGCCTTTGGCAATCGCATCGTTGAACGCTTTTGCAATTTTGATTCGACCTTCGGCATCGGCATATAAAATCCTCGCCTGAGAACCTACAACCAATTTATTTTCTTGTGCACCTTTGATCCAAGTGATGTTATCCTGCATTTGTTGCTGAATTTCTTTGGGCGAATTTTTCATAATTCCTTCCAAAACTTCACAAGCCAAATCATCGGTTTTCTGCAAATCTTCCGGTTTTCCCGAAGTACAAACCCAACGGAACGGCCCGAATCCATAATCAAAACACATCGGTCCCATAATGTCCTGCACATAGCTCGGATATTTGAAATCAATTCCGTTTTCCGCCATCACATCGGCACCGGCGCGACTTGCTTCCAACAAAAATGCGTTTCCGTAATCGAAGAAATAAGTTCCTTTTGCTGTGTGTTTATTGACCGCAGCAGCGTGTCTTCGCAAACTTTCCTGTACTTTTTCTTTGAATAATTCCGGATTTTCCGCCATCATTCGGTTCGACTCTTCAAAAGAAATTCCGGCCGGATAATATCCGCCCGCCCAAGGATTATGCAAAGAAGTTTGGTCAGAACCCAAATCGATGTAAATATTTTCCTCGTCAAATTTTTCCCAAACATCCACCACATTTCCGTCATACGCAATCGAAACAACTTCTTTCTTTTCTTTTGCTTCGCGAACTCTTTTCACCAATTCATCCAAATCAGAAATCACTTCATCGACCCAACCTTGTTCGTGACGCTTATAAGTCGCTGCCGGATTGACTTCTGCGGTTACCGAAACCACACCGGCAATATTTCCGGCTTTGGGCTGCGCACCCGACATTCCGCCCAAACCTGCGGTTACAAAGAGCCCCACCTCAGTCCTCCCCAAAGGGGAGGAAGTTCCCCCTCCTTGGGAGGGGGTTAGGGGGAGGCATTTTCTGATTCCATTTAATAATGTAATCGTGGTTCCGTGAACAATTCCTTGCGGTCCGATGTACATATAACTTCCGGCGGTCATTTGTCCGTATTGGGTTACACCCAGCGCATTGAATTTTTCCCAATCATCGGGTTTGGAATAATTCGGAATCATCATTCCGTTGGTTACGACCACTCTCGGCGCATTTTTATGCGAAGGAAATAATCCGAGCGGATGACCGGAATACATCACCAAAGTTTGTTCTTCGGTCATTTCCGACAAATATTTCATCGTCAAAAGATATTGCGCCCAATTTTGGAAAACCGCACCGTTTCCGCCGTAAGTGATTAATTCTTCCGGATGTTGTGCCACAGCGGGATTCAGATTGTTTTGAATCATCAATTGAATCGCCTTTGCTTGTTGGCATTTTCCGGGATATTCGTCAATCGGACGAGCGTACATTTCATAATCGGGACGAAATCGGTACATATAAATACGTCCGTATTTTTCTAATTCTTCTTTGAATTCAGGAATTAATTCAGCGTGAAATTTCGGTTCGAAATAACGCAAAGCGTTTTTCAGTGCCAATTTTTTTTCTTCTTCCGAAAGAATTTCTTTTCGTTTCGGCGCGTGACTGAAGTTTGAATTTAGGGGTTTATTTTTTGGTAATTCACTTGGAATTCCTTGTTGTATTTGTTGTTGAAATGTCATAAGAATTGAAATTAGAATGATAAAATCGAAGTTTTAAAGGTATTTAAAATTATCTTTTTTGTCAAGGGATTATAAGATATTTTAGAAATAAAGTAAATTTAATTTTGAAATATCAAATCACTTTCTTTTATTTAAAGTGAAGTTTTAATATCTTTATAAAAAAATTAAATGAAAAAAATAATTCTTGCTTTTGTGGTGGTTACTGCATTACTTTCTTGCAACAAGAGCAATGAAAATGTGGAAGTTGTGGAGAAAGATAACGATTCGGCGTTGGTTTTGGAGAAAGATAGTGTAAATGCCATTCCGGAAGATTCTACTAAAGTACCGATCAATCAAGATGGACCGTTGTTTGTGTCGAATGGAGGAACCTATAAATTCAGAATTATCTCGAAAAAAGATTCCAAATCACCACATAAAATTTTGTTGAGAAACGAATTTAGTGGTCGTATTTACAGTATGGAGCGTTTAATTGTGCCCAATGGAGAGAAATATCAAGATTTGGACGATAATTTTTTCATTATAAAAAATGATAGTTTCTTCTTTGGAAACAAGAAGAAAATTATCGCTTCCGGTAAAGTTTCCAAATCTAATCCTATTGGAGAACCTGCCAGAGATTCTTTGTAAAAAAACTTATTTACTGGTGTTTTTCAGCATCGGAACAAATTTATACAATCCAACTTCTTCCTTTTCGAAAGAGTTGGATTTTATTTTTCTGAAAACCGTTAAAACTTGCTCATCGTGAGGTCCTAATGGAATTACCATTTTTCCTCCGATTTTCAATTGTTTTAAAAGTTCTTTCGGGAGTTCGGCTGCTCCACAAGTAACCAATATTTTATCGAAAGGTGCAAAAGTGGGCAGTCCCTGAAATCCATCGCCAAAGCTTTGAAATTTCGGAAGCAGATTTAATTTTTTAAATATTTTCTTCGAAAAATCATAGAGTTCCTGTTGCCTTTCCACAGTGTAAACTTTGGTTTTCATTGCCATTAAAACGGAAGTTTGATATCCGCTTCCGGTTCCGATTTCCAGAATTTTTTCTCCCGGTTTTATATCTAAAAGTTGGGTTTGCTCTGCTACAGTAGAAGGATGAGAAATGGTTTGTCCGGCAGCAATAGGAAAAGGACGATCTTCGTAAGCATAATCCTCAAAAACACTTTCCAGGAAAAGATGCCGCGGAATGCTGTTGATGGCATTTAGCACATTTTTATCTTCTATGCCAATGCTTTCCAGATAATCGACCAGTTGTTTTCTTTTTCCTTTGTGTAGGTAGGTGTCTCTCATTTTAAAATATCATGGTAGGCTAAAACCACTCCGAAACGGATTTTATAAAAAACCGGTTTTGAAGCAGTTTGAATATAGTTTTTGGGTTTATTTTTTTATCAATCCCAATTCTACTAATCTTTCATGTAGAAACTCGCCGGCGGTAATGTCGGGATATAATTTGGGATGTTCATCATCTACACAATTTTCCAAAGCGTTTAAAGACATTTCGCTTACTGGATGCATAAAAAACGGAATGGAATAACGGTGGGTACTCCATTGTTCTTTTGGTGGATTTACAACTCTGTGAATGGTGGATTTCAGTTTGTTATTGGTGTGTCGCGAGAGCATATCGCCTACGTTAATCATTAATTCATCGGGTTCGGCAATGGCATCTATCCATTCGCCTTTGTGGTTTTGCACTTGCAATCCTCTTCCTTGAGCACCCATTAATAAAGTGATTAAATTAATATCTCCGTGCGCTGCTGCACGAACGGCTTCTTTAGGTTCTTCGGTAATAGGCGGATAATGAATGGGGCGCAATATGGAATTTCCTTCGGCAATGTATTGATCGAAATAAGTTTCTTCCAGTACGAGATAAAGTGCCAAAGCTCTTAAAACGTATTTTCCCGTTTTTTCCAATTCCTGATAGGCTTTTTTTCCTACTTCGTTAAAGCGTGGCATTTCTTCCACAGTTACATTTTGGGGATATTCTTTTTCGTATTTAGAACCTTCGGGAAGATATTGCCCGAAGTGCCAAAATTCTTTTAAATCGGGTTTTTTAAATCCTTTGGCGGTTTCTTTACCAAAACTTACATATCCTCTTTGTCCGCCAATTCCGGGAATTTCATATTTCTTTTTGGTTTCTGTAGGCAACTCGAAGAAAGCTTTTACTTGGCTGTATAAATCGCTTACCAGATTATCATCTAAAAAATGACCTTTAAGCGCAACGAAACCTATTTCTTCGTAGGCTTTTCCAATTTCATTTACAAATTTCTGCTTGCGCTCGCGATCCGATGAAAGGAAGTCGCGCAAATCAACGCTGGGGATTTTATCCATTTTATTTGAATTATAAATTTAATGCGGTTTTAAAGTTACAAAATTTTCAATTCTTTTTTAAAAATCTTTTTCCCAAGTTCTATTTCTACTTGTTTATATTTGTAAAATGGAATTTTATTATCTGGAAAGGAAACCTGAAAAAATAAACTCGGAAACCACGATTTTGTTTATGTTGCACGGCTATGGAAGCAACGAAGAAGATTTGTTTAGTTTCCTCCCCGATCTTCCGAAAGAAATGTGGATAGTGAGCTTTCGCGCACCTAAAGAAATACCTTTTGGCGGTTATAGTTGGTTCGATTTGAATTTAAATAATTTGCAAAATATAATGGACGAACACGAAGTTTCGGGTGTTTTAAGAGATTTGATGCAATTTATTACTCGGTTTCAGCGCGAAAATAATATTCAAAACCGAATGGATCTTATTGGATTTAGTCAAGGAGGAATTTTGTCTTATGCGCTGGCGCTCAGCTATCCCGAATATTTCCATAAAATAAGTATTTTAAGTGCTTTTCCGGAAAAGAAAATTTTAAACCAAATCAGTAAAAATTCCGAAGAGTTAAAAAGATTAACATTTTTTATATCGCATGGAATGGAGGATGGTGTAATTCCTTTGGAGTGGGCAAGAGAAGCGGCTCCGCTTTTGGAGGAACACAAAATAAAATTTACTTTCAGAGAATATATGAGTGGGCATGGTGTAAATCAAAAGAATTATTTAGATTTGATGAGTTTTTTAAATAATGATTTGATGTTAAAATAGTTGTGTTTTCGCCTTTATTACCTTCCCGAAATGTTTTGAACAGAATTAAATTCCTTTGTTTAAAGAAAGGAGGGTTTTTACTGTTTTTCATTTTTTCCTTCAGCGCAAAAGCACAAAAAGATTCCATTTTTATTCGGGTAAATGTAGATGAAGCGCAACATATATTACATGTAAAACAACAAATTATCTATCGCAATCAATTGCCCAAATCGGTAGATTCCATCAAGCTTTTGGCGTGGGTAAATGCTTACCGGAATGGGAGAACTCCTTTGGGGAAAAGAAAATTGGAAGAGCGTAAAACCGAACTTTATTTTTCCAACGAAGAGGAACGAGGCTCGATAGAAAACCTGAAATTTACAGGCGAAAATGTGTTGTCTTTTAGTAGCGAGAAGGAAGAAAATATTTATTTAAAATTAAATAAAACTCTGGAAAATGGCGATTCGGAGCAACTTTCTTTTGAATACGATATTCATTTGCCCAGCGCAAAAATTACCGATTATGGCTACGATTCGAAAAAAATATTGTTGAAATATTTTTTTATTGTACCCGATGGATTCGAGACACAGGATCTAAAATCCAGATATTATCTGGATATGGAAGACAACCAAAGTGTGGGAAATTATTGGGATATTCAGATTGAAAATGGAGTTTGGAATGTTCAATCCAACATGAAGGAAATTGAGGAGAATCACTTGGCAGGAATGATAAAAGACGATCCCGAAATTTTATTAACCTACATTACGCAACCTTCACTTCACTTTAATATCGATGGGCAGGAAATAAAACTCGATTTAGGTTATCCTATTGATGAGGAAGAAAGAGCCAGACTTCAATTTTATGTTCCGCTGGAATTGAAATTTATAAAGAAAAAAATAGGTTTTCTTCCCAACGAAATTTTTATCAGTGAACAAGCCAGAGATAAAAACCAATTTCTGGGCAGCGAGAATATTCGCTTTAGAAAGTGGGAATTTGAAATCTTTAACGAAAACGAACAAACCGATCTCAATTATTTTAGCAGAATTTCCAATTATGTGGTAGATCGCTTTTTTATGGCAGATAAGGATCAATATCATTGGATGTATAATGGGCTGAAGACTTATTTGGAAATGGAATATCTGAAAGAAAACTATTCAGATGCCAAGCTTTTGGGGGAATTGCCGGAAAATCTGAGACTTTGGAAAATTAAACCTTTAAAATGGTTCAACGCTTCCAAACGCTCGCTAATCGATCGATATGGTTTGGTTTATCAATATATTTTAAATCAAAATTTAGATCAGCCAATTACTACGCCGCTGCACGATTTAAGCAAATTTAATGTTTTGGCCGTCAGCCATTTTGAAACCGGAATTTTATTTAGTTTTATAAGCGAATATGTGGGAGAAGAAAAGTTCGATCAATTTATTCAAAATTACTTTGCAGCTCATCAGGATGAAATAATCGATGGTAAAGATTTTACAAGTAAAATGATGGCTCATTTTGGTCCTTCACTTGCTTTTTTTGAAGAACTGATTCAGAAAAAAAGCCGATACAATCTGCGTGCCCATTCTGCTCATCCCGATGAAAAGGGAGCGGTAGAAATGAAAATTTCTAAAAACACCAATGTTTTATTGCCATTTCAGATAGAAGCTCACAGATATGAAGGATCAAATGATACACATTGGTTCGAGGCTTCTGAAGAGAAAAATATTTATAAAATACCATCCGAAGATTTGGCTAAAATTTCGATTAATCCTCATTATGGATTTCCCGAAACCAATTATCGGGACAATTATATTTATACTCGCAGAACTTTAACAAGTAAAAAGAAACTCCGATTTCAATTTGCAACAGATATTCCAAATCCCGAATACAACGAGGTTTTTTGGAGACCCAAATTGTCTTGGAATAATTATGATAAATTTTTGCTCGGAGTTTATTTAACCAATAAAAGCTTATTGCCGCCCAATTTTCAATATTCAATATCGCCCGCTTTTAGTACCGGAACAGCGGATCTTACAGGTGCTATGGGTTTGGTTTATGGATGGAAACCGGCAGATGCTTTTTTCTCGGAATGGAAATTTGGAACCGGCGGTTCTTATTATCATTATGATTTCGATTTGGCTTATCAAACTTTTAATATTTCTACTTTGTTTACGTTTGCCAAAAATCCGCGAAGCCAAATTAATCGCTCCATATCGTTTTCATACAATTATTATCAAAAGCAACTTACTCCCAAGTTGGAAGAAGAAAATGCTTACGGAAAATACAATCTTTGGAATTTGGGTTATTCTTATGTGGATAATAAAGCAATTCACGAAAATTACATTACCGCCAATCTGCAATGGATGGAAGATTTTCAGAAGTTCTCGGCAGAATATTATTATCGTTGGGAATATGCCAAAAGAAAAAAATTAATGCTTCGGGTTTTTGGTGGGATTTTCCTGAGTAACCATACGCGAAACGATTTTTTCGATTTCGGAATCAGCAAAGTATCCAACTATGCATTTAATTATGGTTTGCTGGGGCAATCTGCTACGAAAGGAGTTCTGGCACAGCAATTTATATTGGCAGAAGGTGGTTTTAAATCGGATTTTAATACTCGTGTAAATCAATGGATTGTTGCCGCCAATTTAGATACCAATCTTTGGAAAATATTTAACATTTATGCGGATGCAGGTGTTTATAAAAACAAAGGATATAAACCACAATTTGTTTGGGACAGCGGAATAAAAGTAAATATCATCCCCGATTTTCTGGAGATTTATTTCCCCATTCAATCGTCAAAAGGATTCGAGCCTTCTCGCGCGCATTATTCCGCCCGAATAAGATATACGCTTAACTTCGATTTTTCGGCAATCATTAATCATTTCAGAAGAGGCGTTTATTAAAATTAAAATTCGCGAAAGTATTTGTTTTGCTCTAAAAATGCGTAAATTTATCCTTTAGTTAATTTTTTAAAACATACATTATGACGATGTCCGAATATTTACTATTGGTCATTTGGTTTATGACAATGGTTTTTTTATATGTTATTATCCGTTACGCGGTAGCCGATGGTATGCGAGATTACGATAAAAAGAAAAAATTTCCCAAAGAAGACGAAGGATTTAAATATTAAACTCGCCTTTTTATTTTAAATCGTTTTTGGAAGGGGTAAAGAATTATTTTACCCATTCTTGAGGTTGTTGCAACACCTTGATTAATTTTTCTTCTTCAGAATTTTTCTCAGGATGGTGGTTGTATTTCCATTGAACATGCGGAGGCAAACTCATCAAAATACTTTCTATTCTTCCGTTGGTTTTTAATCCGAATAAAGTTCCTCTATCGTAAATAAGGTTGAATTCTACATATCTGCCTCTTCGGATTTCTTGCCAGTTTCTTTCCGCTTCCGAATAAGATTCTTCTTTGTGTTTTTCAACAATCGGCAAATAAGCTTTCAGAAAGGAATCTCCAATTTCCGTTACAAAAGCATACCAATCCTCGATAGTAAAATTTTCGTTGGGTTTTAAATAATCGAAAAACAAGCCTCCAATTCCGCGAGCTTCATGGCGGTGTTCGTTCCAAAAATATTCGTCGCAATGTTTTTTGAAGCGAGGATAAAATTCTTCATGATGTCGATCACAAGCAGTTTTGCATACATTGTGCCAATGTTGGCAATCTTCCACATCGAGATAATAAGGCGTAAGATCTTGTCCGCCACCAAACCATTGATCCAATACATTTCCTTCGGAATCATACATTTCAAAATATCTCCAATTGGCGTGTGTGGTGGGAATCTTCGGGTTTTTAGGATGAAGAACCAAACTTAAACCACAAGCATAAAACTGCCCCGAAGAAACATGAAGTGCTTTTTGCATGGTTTCGGGTAATTCCCCATAAACACGGGAAATATTTACACCGCCTTTTTCGAAGATATTTCCATTTTCAATGACACAAGTAAGTCCGCCTCCACCTTCTTCTCGTGTCCATTGATCTTTTTTAAACTTGGCAAAACCATCAATATCCTCCAATTGATTTACAATAGTTTGCTGAAGAATCTGAATGTATTGATAAAATTTATCTTTCATGGTAGAATGTAAAATGCAAATTGAGTATCACAATGTTACATAATTTATGTTTATGTTTTTAAAATTTTCAACGATGATTTAAGTCAGAACTTTATTTTATTAAAACCAAATAATCATAAGCCTGCATGCGGAAACTTTTGTTTTGGCTAAAATCTCTTTCTTCATCGGAAAAAAGTCCTTTAAATTTCCCCTGAACGCGCTCGTCGTTTATGGTAAATTGCAAACTATCGTTTTTGGAGAGATTTAAAAGCACCAATACTTCATCATTTCCATTTTTTCGCAAATAACTTAAAACTTCGTTCGGCGCGGTAGTTGAAATTTCGTAATTCAATGCATTTTCATCGCTTCCTCGCAAAGCGGGATTTTCGGATTTTAAATTCATTAATTTTTTATAAAATTCCGAAAGTTCATGTTTTCCGTTCCAAGGAATAGGATCTTTCTCGAAAAAATTTAATCTTTTGGTTCTCAATGGAAGTTCTTGGGCATTGTAAACCAAAGGAATTCCGGGATAAGTAAAACTGAAAACCGCTAAAGGAAATGCCATATTTCCATATTTTTCGTATTCGGTGCCGTTCCAAGTATTTTCATCGTGATTGCTCGTAAACCAAGCGCGCATGCTGGGACCGGGAATAGAATCGTACCGCTTTAGCAAATTGCGAAGCTCGGAAAGGGGTAAATTGTTTTTATAAAAATCTTCGGTTTTGTGCATCCATTCCCAAGAATAGCTGGCATCGAAGGTTTTGCCATATTCGGGGTTTTCCAATTCATCGAACTCGCCAATGAAAAATAAAGGTTTTATTTTTTCCAGTTCCGGTCGCGCTTGTTCCCAAAAATCTGCCGGAACCCAAGCTGCCAAATCGCACCGAAAACCATCGATATCGGCTTCGTTAATCCAGTATTTCATGGCATCGATCATCGCTTTTCGCATTTCGGGATTATTGTAATCCAATTCTATAATATCATCCATTCCTTCGGCAATACGAAATGTTCCGTCAGGATTTTTCTCATAAAAATCGGGATGTTCTTTGGTCCACACATGATCCCAGCCGGTGTGGTTGGCTACCCAATCGATAATCACTTTAAAACCTTGTTGGTGAGCTTCTTTTACCAAAGCTTTGAAATCTTCTAAATTTCCGAATTCCGAGTTAATGGCAGTATAATCGTGTGCTGCGTAGTAACTTCCCAAACTTCCTTTTTTGTTTTTTTCCGAAATGGGAGTAATGGGCATAAACCACAAAGTTTTTACACCCATATTTTTTAAGCGAGGAAGTTCTTTTTGGAAAGCCCGAAAAGTTCCTTCTTCTGTGTATTGACGAAGATTTACTTCGTAAATATTGGCATTGTGTTTCCAGTCCGAGGATGGGGATTCGTTCATTTTTGTTTCGGTTTTTTGTTGGCAGGATAAAATACAGCCTAAAATAGCTATAAAACTTATGGAGCGTAATGTTTTTTTCATTTGGATACGAATGATAAATAAAACCACAAGATAAGAAAAGAATTCAAATTTTAAATAGGTAAATGGTTGATGTTTATAAATAAAAAAGGCACAAAAAAAACGGATTAAAAAAATCCGCTTTAATTTTAGGTTTTAATGATTTTTATATTTCATCGGAATCGCTGTCTTCTATATCATCGAAATCATCGAAAACATCTTCTTCACTTTCTGTGTAATCGGAATCCAAATCATCGATATCTTCATCCTCGTCTTCTTCCAACACTGGCTCGGTTTGTGTTTCAGAAGATTTGTGAGAAGATTTTATAGATAGGTTGCCAAATCTGTAGCTAATTCTGGGATAGGTTACTCCGGATTTTTCTTCACTTGTTTCCATCAATTCGCAGAAAAATTCGGACAAATCGATCAAGCCGTATTTAAAAAGCATTTTGGCGCCTTTTTTTGGGAAAGCTTCGCTGATATAAATATCCGACATGGTTTCTCCATCGCCATCATCCGAAAGATCTTCCAAGGGAATAGACTCGCCTTCCGACCATTCGTCATCTGAAACGTAGAAAGAAGATAATTCTTCACCTTGTAAACTAAATGCGCTTTTTATGGCCAAATGCAGGTTCCATAAAGTTTGTTTTTCCTTAATTTCAATGTCGCGAAATACTGTGTTCTTCGAATCTAATATTACTCTTACTTTGTAAATCATCTTGCTGGATAATTATCTGAATTTTGTTTTACGTTATAAATTGTTTTTAATAGTTCTGTGCTGCAAATATAAAACAGTCATTGGATAAATGAAGATTTTTTGTAAAAATTATTTAATTAAAAATTAAAACTTTTTCTTAGGGGTAAAGATAAGAATGAAAAACATATATTTTTGGATACAAATTTTTTATAATCGAAAAAAATGGTTTTATTTATAAACCGTAATTTAGTCTTTTTAGCATAGTGATAGATTAAAAAAATTGTATTTTTGAAAACTAAATATAATAAATGGGCAAAATCATAGGTATAGCAAACCAAAAAGGAGGAGTGGGAAAAACCACCACATCGGTTAATTTGGCAGCAGCACTAGGCGTTTTGGAAAAAAAAGTGTTGTTAATAGATGCAGACCCTCAGGCAAATGCCACCTCCGGTTTAGGAATAGAAGAAGTGTATCATTCCACTTATAATGTATTGGAAGGAAGTACCGAAATTGAAGAATGTATTCGCCCCACAACTTCTCCTAATTTAGATATTTTACCTTCGCATATCGATTTGGTAGCCGCCGAAATAGAATTGGTGGATCGCGAAAAACGGGAATATCAACTGCACAACGCATTGCAGAAAGTAAAAAGCAAATACGATTATATTTTAATAGACTGCGCGCCCAGTTTGGGGTTGATTACCATTAATGCCCTTACAGCTGCCGATTCGGTAATTATTCCTATTCAATGCGAATATTTTGCATTGGAAGGATTGGGAAAATTATTGAACACGATTAAAAACGTGCAGCGTTTGCACAATCCCAATTTAGATATAGAAGGTTTACTGCTAACCATGTTCGACAGCAGATTGAGATTATCCAATCAGGTAGTAGAAGAAGTAAATTCTCATTTTCCCGATATGGTTTTCGAAACGATTATTCACAGAAACGTCCGTTTGAGCGAGGCGCCTAGCTTTGGAGAATCCATCATTATGTACGATGCAGAATCCAGAGGAGCCATACAATACATTCAGTTGGCAGAAGAAGTGTTGCTAAAAAACGAATCAAAATCTAAAAAGAAGAAAGAAAGCCTTGAAAAATAAAAAGAAAGTTATGGGGCGAGGCCTAAATGCGATTTTAGGTTCCGATGCCAATAAAGATATTCAAACAGCGGCGGATTCCGGCGCCGAGAAAGTGGTGGGTAATATTTTAGACGTATCCATTGAAGATATTTATCCAAACGAAAATCAGCCACGTCAAAATTTCGATAAAAAAGCTTTGGAAGAATTGGCCGAATCCATCAAAACTTTAGGAATTATTCAGCCGATAACTTTGCGCAAAGAGAAAGATCGCTTTTTAATTATTTCTGGAGAAAGAAGATTCCGAGCAAGTAAAATGGCGGGATTGAAAACTATTCCTGCTTATATCCGTTTGGTAAACGATCAGGAACTTTTGGAAATGGCTTTGGTGGAAAACATCCAAAGAGAAGATTTAGACCCCATAGAAGTTGCGCTTACTTATCAAAGATTGTTGGAAGAGGTTAATCTCACTCAGGAAAACCTAAGTTCCAGAATAGGAAAAGACCGGAGCACCATAACCAACTCCTTGCGATTGCTTCGTCTAAGTCCCGAAATTCAGTCGGCTATTCGCAATCAGGAAATTTCCGCCGGTCATGGTAGAGCTTTGTTAAGTCTTTCCGGATCGGAATTGCATGCTTATGTATTCGAAAAAATAATTGAAAATAAATTAAACGTTCGCCAAACAGAAGCATTGGTAAACCGAATTAAAAAAGGAAACAATCCCACATCTGCTAAATCGACAAGTTCCATTCCCAATCATCTGAAAAAAGCTCAAAAAAGGATATCAGATAACTTAGGTTTGGAAGTGGAAATTAAAACAACAGCAAAGGGAAAAAAAGGAAAAGTGATTCTCAACTTTAATAGTGAGGATGAGATAGAACGCATTTTGAAAGCTTTAAATTCATGAAAAAGAGCCTCTTCTTTATTTGTATTTTTCTCACCTCTTTTTTGTTGGGGCAGATAAAGCAAGACACTCTTGTTTCTCCTTCCGCTGTGGAAGACACAATTATTTCCGCAGAACCATCTCCCGAAGATGTGGTAACAGATATTGAAAATCTAAATGCCACTCCAAATGAATTGAAAATTATCAGTCCTACCAAAGCGGGACTTTATTCCGCATTATTGCCCGGTTTGGGGCAAATGTACAACAGGAAATATTGGAAAATTCCCATTGTTTTGGGTGCTATTGGTACCGGCGTGGGAATTACTATTTGGAACGATAATCAATATAAAAGATACAGAAAAGCATTTGTGGCATCGCTTAATGGACAAGAACATGAATTTTCCAATATTCCGGGAATTACCAGCGAAGTTTTGGGGAGAACACAAGATCGGGCAAAGCGGCAAAGAGATTATGCTATTGCCATTACAGCGGCAGTTTACATATTGAATATTATAGATGCGGTGGTAGATGCACATTTAGCACCGATGAAAAACGATCCCGACATTGCTCTGGTTCCTACCGTGATTGAAGATAAATTGCAATTGGAATCTGGAAAACCGGGATTGGCATTGGTATTTAAATTTTAAAAAAGATATCGAAATGAGAATAGCACTTGTGGGGTATGGAAAAATGGGTAAAATTATTGAAGAAATAGCCCAAAACAGAGGCCACGAAATTGTCGCTCGCCTGAACGAAACTCCAACGGTGGAAAATTTAAATAATCCCGATATGGCAATCGAGTTTTCGCGTCCGGAATCTGCATTCGAGAATATTAAAAATTGTTTAAATGCTTCTATTCCTGTAATTTGCGGTACCACAGGTTGGCTAAAAGACAAAACGAAAGTGGAAGATTTGGCCAGAGAGAAAAAAGTGGGATTTATCTACGGTTCCAATTTTAGCTTGGGGGTGAATTTATTTTTTGCTTTAAATAAAAAACTGGCAAAAATGATGAGCAGTTTTCCCAAATATCAAGTGCAATTAGAAGAAATTCACCACAAAGAAAAAAAAGATGCTCCCAGCGGAACTGCAATTACCCTTGCCGAAGGTGTGATAGAAAACTCCCATTTCGAAGCTTGGAAACGAGAAGAAACTCAGGGAAACGAATTGGGGATTTTTTCCGTTCGTGAAAATGAAGTTCCGGGAACTCATTCCGTTCGGTACCAATCGCAAGTAGATGAAATTGAAATAAAACATACCGCATTTAGCCGAAAAGGTTTTGCTTTAGGAGCGGTTATTGCGGCAGAATGGTTGCAGGGAAAAGAAGGGGTTTTTACTATGAATGATGTTTTGGGACTGTAACGGAAACAAAAAAGATGAGACTTATAAAATAATTTTATACACAGGATATGAATTACTTTCTTACTTATAGTTTTTATGTAATTATTCTTTCCATTCTTATGGGAATTTCTACATGGAAACTCTTCAAAAAAATGGGATATTCTCCCTTCACGGCCTTCATACCTTTTTATAATTACTATATAATTTTAAAGGAAACCGAACACCCGAAATGGTGGGTGGTTCTCACTTATTTCCCCGTTGTAGGACTTATTATGATGTCGGTTTTTCATTTGTTCCTTATGCGGAAATTTGGTAAAAAATCTTTTGGCGAAGGTTTTTTAACGGTTGTTTTGCCTTTTATTTACATGGCATTTGTCAGTTATAATAAAAACACCGAGATTCCTCAACCGGATAAATATAGCATAGAAGAACCCAAGAAAAAAGAAGGTTTCTGGGGAGCTGTGGTATATGCAATTGTTTTTGCTACTGTAATTCATACTTTTATCACTCAGCCTTTTGGGATTCCTACCGGTTCTATGGAACGGACTTTGTTGGTGGGCGATTTTCTCTTTGTAAATAAATTGAATTACGGCTATCGTTTTCCTATGCGTCCTGTGGCACTTCCGTTTTTGCAAGGAACCATCGGAGGAAGTGATAATCCTAAAAAAGCTCCCAAATCGTATATCGATGAGGTAAAACTTCCTTATTTTAGATTACCCGGATGGGAAAAAGTGGAGCGTTACGATATAGTGGTTTTCAATTATCCGCAAGATTCCGTGCACACCGCCACAGATCGCAAAGATCCGTATGTGAAACGCGCTGTTGGTATTCCCGGGGATGTAGTGGAAATGAGAGCCGGAAAGTTACTGATCAACGGAAAACCCGAAAAAATATTAGGAGACGAATTCCAGCAACATGCCTTTTATGTGGAAGCAAGCTCCGAGTTGGATATTCGCGGGATATTTAAAGCTTTAGGATATGTTTCCATTCAATCAATAAGCAGTTCTTCTCCCAATACGGTAATGTATAGAATGCAACTGTGGGACGAAGCCAAAGAATATATAGAGCAACTTCCGCAAGTGATTTCCGTAGAAGAAGAAATTGTAGATAAAGATATTGCAGCTATAGCTTATAAAAATCAAGCAAAAACCAGAGTGGATACTTCTAACTCGATATTTCCTATCAATTCAGGTTGGAATCCCGATTGGTATGGTCCTATAAAAATTCCCAAAAAAGGAGATGTGGTGGAATTAAATTCCTCCAATCTACCTACATATCGTTGGATTATTTCCGAATACGAACACCACAAACTTCGCACGAAAGATGGCAAAATCTTCATCGACGATAAAGAAACCAATCAATATAAAATACAGCAAGATTATTATATGATGATGGGAGATAACCGAGATGCTTCTTTAGATGCAAGATTTTTCGGATTTGTTCCAGAAGAAAACATCATCGGGAAACCTATGTTTACTTGGTTAAGTGTAGAGGGATTATTCTCAGATAGCCAATCTTCTTACCAAGCCGATGGCAAGCGCGTACGATGGGACAGAATGTTTAAAGCCACTAACACAGGGCAAAAAGACAAAGCATCTTATTGGTGGATTGCAGTACTTATATTAGTAGTATTCTTCGGTTGGGAATATTTTGCTAAACTTTTTGGAAAAAAGAAAACAGAAGATGAGGAATAAAGTTCTTCTTCCACTTTTTTATTTACCACCTATTCATTGGTTTGTCTGTTTTACCGATCCGAATTATGAAGTAGAATTCGAAAAATGGGAGAATTTTCCCAAGCAAACTTTTCGTAATCGCACCGAAATATATGCGGCCAATGGAAAATTGAAATTAACCATTCCTGTGCAGCATACAGAAAGTAAAGTGTATTCCGAAATAAAAATTTCTTATGCGGAAAGTTGGCAGAGAATTCATTGGCGGTCCATAAAATCGGCTTATAAAAATGCGCCTTATTTTGAGTTTTACGAAGAAGATTTTCAGGAAATTTATGAAGAAAAACCCGAAAAATTATGGGAATTTAACCTCACGATTTTAAATAAAATTTTAAAATTTTTACGAGTAGATAAATCTTATTCCTTCTCCCAAACCTACGAAAACACTTTCCCCGACTTGGATTTGAGGAATTTTTTCTCAGCCAAAAACAATTCGGGTATGTTTTTTGAAGAATATTATCAAGTTTTTTGTGAAAAACACGGATTCATTTCCAACCTTTCCATTTTAGATTTGTTATTTCACTTAGGACCGCAGAGTTTAAATTATTTAAACCAGTCAAGAAAAAAAATAAGCCTACTTTTGTAAGAAGTACAATTTTTATAACCAAAATACAATTTCTAAAAAGGAAATTTTAAATTTTAAAAATAATAAATAAATCATATGAAAAAGTTTTTTATTAGCGCTGTTTTCCTTACAGCATTCAGTTTAGGGTATAGCCAGCAGGCGCCCGGTCAAGAAGATACCGATATGGAAAATTGGTACCACAAAGATTTTGCCACTACCAATGTATATGGTGTAAATACCGATAATGCATATAAATTTTTAGAATCCAAAGGTCTGAAACCACAAACCGTTATTGTAGGAGTTTTAGATAGTGGCGTTCAGGTAGATCATCCCGGTTTGGCAACCAATATGTGGGTAAATGCCAAAGAAATTCCCGGAAATGGAATAGATGACGATAAAAACGGATATATAGACGATGTTCATGGTTGGAATTTCCAAGGAGGAAAAGATGGCGATGTAGACGTAGATACCATGGAAGTTACCAGGATGGTTAAAAAATATCAATCGGTGTTTGAAGGTCCCGATTCTGAAAAGAACAAGGAAAATCAAGCAAAAATGCCGGAAGAATTTGCCATGTATATGAAATCTAAAAAGATTTTCTCCGAGAGATCTTCAGAAGCACAAACAGGATATCAACGTATGCAAGGCTTAGTGGACAATATCGATAAAACCTTGGCAATGTTGAATGGGCAACCTCTTACTGAAGAAAGTGTAGCAGCTATCAAAGCCGAAACACCCGAGCAAGAAGCTTCTCTCAACATTTTAAAAAATATAGTAAAATCTCCTGATTTACAAGGTAAAAAAGCAGAGGAATTATCCGAACTTTTAAAAGCCGACTTGGAAGGAGGATTGAATTACTATAAATCTCAAGCAGAAAAACAATTCAATTTAGATTACGATCCCAGATCCATTGTAGGAGACGATTATGAAAATGTAAACGAGAGAAACTACGGGAACAATCATTACGAAGGACCCGATGCTTCCCACGGAACTCACGTTTCGGGAATTATTGCAGGGATTCCTTCGGATACTATTTCTCAACATGGAATAGCTTATAAAGTGGCTAAAATTATGACGGTACGTGCCGTTCCCGATGGAGATGAGCGCGATAAAGATGTGGCAAACGCTATTCGCTATGCGGTAGATAACGGTGCCAAAGTATTGAACATGAGTTTCGGAAAACCTGTTTCTCCTGAGAAAGAAGCAGTGTGGGATGCCTTTAAATACGCCCAAGACAAAGGAGTTTTATTGGTGAAAGCGGCAGGTAATGATAATGAAAACATTCAGGAAGACATGCATTTCCCTACAGAATATAAAGATCCAAACGATGCGGAACCTTTTGTAAATAATGTGATTACCGTAGGAGCCAGTACAAATAATAATGATCGTTTAAGAGCTTCTTTCTCCAATTACAATCATAAAATGGTGGCAGTATTTGCTCCCGGAGCTCAGATTTATTCCACAATTCCTCACGATAAATATGCTTATTTTTCCGGAACTTCTATGGCTTCTCCTGTAGTTGCCGGGGCAGCTGCTGCGTTGTTGGCTTATATGCCTGATTTAACACCAGCGCAAATTATAGAATCACTTGTGAAAACCGTGAATAAATCTACCGTAGATGCCAATATCGGTACAGATGTGAACAATACCTTCAATTATATTTCACAATCCGGAGGAGTTATCGATTTGTACAAAGCTGCAGAATATGCATACGAGCATTTTTATAATGCCAATAAAGCAAATACAAAGAAAACTTCAGAGAAGGTAAAAGCTTAGTATAAATTTTCAATTCCAAAAAAAATCTTTCAATTTGAAAGATTTTTTTTGTTAAATGCATGCTTTGGCATGATATTTTTATATCTTTAACAAAAAATAGAATATAATGAAAAAAATATTATTAACAGGCATCCTTGCATCCGCATTTGCAGTTTCTTGCTCAACAGCCAATCAGGCTCAACTTATGGCAACCAAACACGATTTAAAAGGACAATGGCAAATTACAAGTGTGGATCATGATCAAAAATATAAAGTGAAACCTTTTAATGAAGGCGTAGATTCCCAATGTTTTGTGGGAAGTGCATGGAACTTGGTTCCAAATAACGGAAAAGGATCTTACCATTTAGGAAGCGAGGATTGCCCTGCAATCGACAGAAACATCGTTTTCAACGTAACCAAGGACAATCAATTTTCCTTTAAAGTAATTCCTGATGGTGTAAAATCTAAAGATATTACCATGGGATACTTTTTACAACTTCAAAACCAAACGCCCACTTCTTTCGATTTGGTTCAAAGTGTAGCCGAAGGTACAACTCCTTTAACGGTAGTTTATCACTTCGAAAAAACCAATTATTAGTTTCTGTTTTCAGAAGCTGAAATTGCTCAGAATTAATTTAATATTTATAAAACAAAAATTTCAAATGAAACATTTAAACACCAAAACCATCGCTGCAATTTGTCTATCGGGAAGCCTTATGCTTACAAGTTGTGAAACGATTCAAAATGCAAACAATACACAAAAAGGAGCTGCAATAGGCGCTGTTGGAGGTGCTGTATTAGGCGGCGTTCTCGGAAATAATATTGGTAAAGGAGGAAACGGAGCTTTAGGAGCTGTTTTAGGAGGAGTTGTTGGGGGAGCTGCTGGAGGATTTATTGGTAACAGAATGGACAAACAAGCCAAAGAAATAAACCAAGCCCTTCCGGGAGCAGAAGTAGAAAGAGTGGGAGAAGGAATAAAATTGGTATTGAATGAAAATACCGTAAATTTCAATTTCGATTCTTCTAATCTAACGCCGACAGCTAAAGCAAACTTAGATAAATTGGCAGAAGTATTTAAAAACAATCCCGATACCGATATCAGCGTATTCGGATATACGGATTCTACCGGAAAAGCGGATTACAATTTAAAATTATCCGAAAGAAGAGCCAACTCAGTTATCAGCTATTTGGTAGCAAGCGGATTGTCCCAAAGTCGATTTACAGCTAAAGGAATGGGAATTGCAGATCCCGTGGCAACCAACGAAACGGAGATGGGTCGTGCACAGAATAGGAGAGTGGAATTTGCCATTACTGCCAACGAAAAAATGCAGGAAGAAGCTATGCGACAAGCGAACTAAATTCTTAGTAAATTAACATTTTTAAAAAAACGATTGCCGAATTTTCGGCAATCGTTTTTAATTTTTACATATTCATAATTTTATTGCTAATTTTGTACGAAATAAAATGGATGAAAAAATACATAAAGCTCTTAAGAATTGAACAATGGGTAAAAAATAGTTTTGTTTTTTTACCGGTGTTTTTTTCTGGAAAGCTTTATGATTCTTATCTACTATTCTTAAGTTTTATAGGTTTTTTGGTTTTTTCGCTTACCGCCAGCAGCATTTATATTATTAACGATTATCATGATATAGAATCGGATCGTAAACATCCCGAAAAATCCAATCGTCCCTTAGCTTCGGGACTAATAAGTAAGCGCACCGCAATATTCATTTTTATAAGTTTGCTGGTAGTTATCGCCGGAATAATCGCTTATTTTGCTTATCGATCTTCACATGAATTGATTTGGAAATTTGCTGCCATTATCGGGACTTATTTTATCTTAAATCTCATTTACACTTTCAAGTGGAAGCATGTGGCAATTGTAGATATTTTCATTATTGCCATAGGATTTGTACTTCGCGTGTTGGCAGGTGGTTACATCACAGGAATTCCTATTTCGCAATGGGCAATATTACTTACATTCGTGTTGGCTTTGGTTTTGGCCATCGGAAAAAGAAGAGGAGAGTTGCTGAACGCAAAAAGAACCGGACAAACAAGGAGATCTTTAGATGGTTACAATGTGCAATTTGCCGATATTGCGCTATCTATCAGCTGTGCTTTGGCAATTGTTTGTTATCTGATGTTTACCATTACTTCCGAAGTTCAGGATCGGTTTGGTTATCGGGTTTTTTATACGGTAATATTCGTCATGTTTGCGTTTTTAAGGTATTTACAGCAAACATTGGTTTACAATAAAACGGAATCTCCCACCAAAATTGTTTATAAAGATCATTACATTCAGGCAACCATGCTTTTATGGCTTATCTCTTTTTTATTAATGATTTATTACAATTAAAAAGGTTTAAAATTATCAATGAAAAAAAATTATATAAAAGAAATTTCAAATTGGGGATTGTTTCCTACCGTAGAAAAGGAAATTCGCTCGGAAGATTTGGAAGAAAAAATTAAAAAATATGTAATTTCCAGCCAAGAAATTATCGCGCGCGGAAATGGAAGATGTTATGGCGATGCTTCTTTGGCCGAAAAAATATTTTCCACAAAACGCCTGAATAAATTTCTGCAATTTGATAGAATTAATGGTATTTTGGAATGCGAATCCGGTGTATTGCTATCGGAAATTTTAGAGCTTTGCGTGCCCCAAGGATTTTTCCTTTATGTAACGCCCGGAACCAAATACATTAGCGTAGGAGGTGCCATTGCTTCCAATATTCATGGTAAAAATCACCATAAAGAAGGCTGCTTTGGAGATTATGTTTACAGCTTTCGATTGATGACCGAAAGAGGCGAAATTTTAAACTGTTCCGAGCAGGAAAATTCGGATTTATTTTGGGCAACCATTGGAGGAATGGGACTTACCGGAATTATACTTTCTGCTACGTTTCAGCTAAAAAAAATAAAAACCGCTTATATAAAACAAGAATGTATTAAGGCGGAAAATCTTCAGGAAATCTTTCAACTTTTCGAGGAAAGCGAGTCGTGGACATACACTGTGGCGTGGTTGGATTGTTTGCAAAAAGGCAACAAAATAGGGAAAAGCATTTTGATGCGTGGAGAACATGCCAGTGTGAGCGAACTTCCCATTAAATACAAAGCACAACCTTTAAAAATCAAAAAATCTTTTCAACCGACCATTCCGTTTTATTTTCCCGAATTTGTTCTAAATAAATGGAGTGTAAAAATATTCAACGCTTTGTATTACAACAAGCAACGAAAAAAAGTTTTGAAGAATTTTGTTCATTACGAACCTTTTTTCTATCCTTTGGATATCATTAACGATTGGAATAAAATTTATGGAAAAAAAGGTTTTATTCAATACCAAATGGTCATTCCCAAAAAGCAAGGTTATGAAGGGATGAAAAGGATTTTGGAAACGATTGCCAAAAGCGGACAAGGTTCTTTTCTTACCGTTTTAAAACTCTTTGGCGAAGAAAACCCACAAGCGTACAATTCTTTTCCAATGGCGGGATATACTTTGGCGTTGGATTTTAAAATCAATAAAAAACTTCCAAAATTGGTGGCGCAACTCGATGATATTGTAGAAGAGTTTGGCGGAAGAATTTATCTGGCAAAAGACAGCATGAGTAAACCTTCTCTTACTAATTATTTAAAAAATGTAGAAAGCCCCAAATTCGTTTCGCTTCAACAAAAAAGAATAAAAAATTTATGATAGTTCTCGGTTCCAATTCGGAAGTAGCCCAAGCATTTGTGGAAGAAGCTCTTTCGCAAGGTTACACTTATTCTACCATTTATTTATTTACCTCCAATCCGGATTTAACCCAGAAATTTGCCGATCATTTGCAGGTGAAATATTTACAACTTTGCGAAATTATAGAATTGGATGTTACCCAACCTATGAATTACAAAACACTGGATTATGTAAACTCCGATTTGCTTTTTTGTGCCACCGGATTTTTAGGTCTCGATTCCGAAGAAGGTTTGTACGACAATAGAAATACAGAAAAAATTATAGACATCAACTACGCCAAATTGGTGCCTTTGATTAACTTTTTTGCAGAAAAGATGGAAGCCAAGCGCGAGGGAACCATCATTGCATTATCTTCTGTGGCAGGAGAGCGGGGCAGACAAAGCAATTTTATTTATGGAAGTGCCAAAGCCGGATTTACGGCTTATTTAGAAGGACTTCGGAATTATTTGTTTCCTAAAAATGTACATGTAATAACGGTAAAACCCGGATTTATGGATACAAAAATGACGGAAGGAATGCCACTGAATCCCAAGCTGACCGCCTCGCCACAAAAAGCAGCAAAGCAGATTGTAAAAGCTTTCGAAAAAAAGAAAGACACAATTTATATATTGCCCGTTTGGAGGATGATTATGTTCATTATTCGCAATATTCCCGAGTTTATATTTAAAAGACTTAAATTGTGATGATGAAAAAATTATATTGTTTTGATTTCGATGGAACAATTACCACCAAAGACACCATGTTTTTGTTCTTGAAATTTTACCATCCAAGGCGGTATTATTTTCAATTTCTTCGGCACGCGCCACTTTTCGTTATGGTAAAATTAAATCTCATCAACACAGAAAAAGTGAAGAGAAGTTTCATTGCTTCTGTTTTAAAAAACGAGCGTAAAAGCAAACTGGATGAGTATGCCGAAAAATTTTATCAACATTATCACACTTCTTTAATACGCAAAAGCGCAAAAGTTTTTTTCGATAGTTTAGACAAAGAAGCTACTGTTTATTTGGTAACCGCCTCTTTGGATATTTGGGTAAAAGTTTTTGCGGAGAATTTAAAGGTGAATTATATTGCTACAAAAGCCAAGTTTGAGAATGGCATTTTTACAGGAAAATTCGAGACCAAAAATTGTAATGGTCCGGAAAAAGTAAACCGAATTCTGCAAACCATAGAAGTTTCGCAATTCGATAAAACCATTGCTTTTGGCGATACTTACGGGGATAAGCAAATGTTGGAGTGGGCAGATGAAAGCTATTTTAGATTTTTTCATTAACTTTATCCGCTAAATTAAAACAATGTTTAACATGAAAATTCTCAGAAATTTTCTTTTTCTCGGTCTCTTTATTTTTATGGGTTGCGAAGTGCAGAAAAGCGGACAAAACTTAGCAAAAGAAGAGCAAATTCCCAACTTTTTTCTTTCGGGTTGGAATGGAGGAGATTCCGAAAAAGGATACATTGTAATTACCGACGATGCTGCTTTTAGTTCTAAAATAAACAGTTTGAAAAATGGAACTCAAACCAATGAAGAATTAAATTTACCCAAAGACGAGAAAGTGGTTGTTTACAACTTTGGAATGCGCAATTCCGGAAGTTATATAGTGAAAAACATTCAGAAAATTGAATTAACAAAAGATACATTAAAAGTATATTTGCCACATTCGGGAGCGCAAAGTCCTTCAGCGGAAGGAGCCCAAATACAGGTCATTAGTTATCCTTGGATGGCTTTTAGCATTCCCGAAAATTATGAATTTAATTATGTAGAAATAAAATAATAAACTACACCAATGAAAAAAGTATATTTAGACAATGCTGCTACCACTCCCATGTTAGATGAGGTGGTCGATGCAATGGTTCATGTAATGAAGGCAAATTTCGGAAACCCATCTTCCACATATAGTTTGGGGCAGGAAGCCAAATCGCTGATTGAAGAAGAACGAAGAAAAATCGCCGATTATTTACATGTTTCACCTGCAGAAATTATTTTTACTTCTTGCGGCACGGAATCCAACAATATGATCATTAAATCTTGTGTAAATCATCTTGGTGTAGAGCGCATTATTACCTCGCCGATGGAACACAAATGCGTGGCAGAATCTTGTCGGGAAATGAAAAAACTATACGGTGTAGAACTGAAATACCTGCGTCCCAATTCACAAGGAGATTTGGATCTGAATCAATTGGAGCAGTGGTTAAAGGAATCGGATAAGAAAACTTTGGTTACATTGGTTCATGCCAACAATGAAATAGGAAATCTTTTGGATATTGATAAAGTGGGAGAGTTGTGCAAAGAAAACAATGCTCTTTTTCACTCGGATACAGTACAATCTATGGCGCATTTACCATTAGATTTTTCAAAAGCCAATTTGGATTTTGCTTCTTGTAGTGCGCATAAATTCCATGGTCCTAAAGGAATTGGTTTTGCCTATATTCGTCATTCTACAGGATTGAAAAGCTTTATTGTAGGTGGCGGACAGGAGCGTGGATTGAGAGCCGGAACCGAAAATGTAAGTGGAATTGTAGGTATGGGAAAAGCGATGGATTACGCCTATCAAAATATGGAAGAATATTCCGCGCACATGGAAGGAATAAAGAAATATGCCATAGCCACTTTGCAGGAAAAAATTCCGGGAGTTAAATTTAACGGTAGAAGTGCCGAAACAGATAAAAGTTTATACACGGTTTTAAGCGTTTTATTACCTTTTAAAAACCCGTTGATAGGTTTGCAATTGGATATGAAAGGTATTTTAGCTTCGCAGGGAAGTGCTTGTAGTTCCGGAGCTGCCAAACCTTCCATGGTGATGTTATCCATTTTAACCGACGAAGAAATGGAAAATGGCACGCCGCTTCGCTTGTCCTTTAGCCATTTTACCACCAAAGAAGATATAGATGCCGTAGCAAAAGCTTTAGAAGAAATAGCTATTGAAAAAATGAATGTTGAGCATAGATGAAAATCTATAATAAATTAATTAACTTTGCCTCCTAAATTAAATTTAAAAGTTTGAATTATGGCTTTAGAAATCACAGACGCTTCTTTTAGAGAAGTGATAAGCTCAGATAAACCGGTATTGGTGGATTTTTGGGCAACTTGGTGTGGACCATGTAAAATGTTAGGTCCCATTATAGAAGATATTGCAACAGAATTTGAAGGAAAAGCAATAGTGGGCAAAGTAGATGTGGACAACAATCAGGAAGTTTCCATGGAATTTGGAATCCGAAATATCCCCACCGTTTTGATATTTAAAAATGGAGAAGTAGTAGATAAATTTGTAGGAGTAACCCCCAAAGAGGTGATTTCCGAAAAATTATCCGCTCATATTTAAAAAAAATCATATTGAAAATGAGAACCTTCCTAATTGGGAAGGTTTTTTTTTGAATAAATATTTGTGCGATACAATAAATGTTGTATTTTTGCAACCGTATCAAAAGAGCAGAAGATATTTCACAAAACATAAGCTCCATACGAGTGAGTGTAAAATATAATAGATCCGGTAGTTCAGTTGGTTAGAATACCTGCCTGTCACGCAGGTGGTCGCGGGTTCGAGTCCCGTCCGGATCGCAATCATAAATCAAAACAAACGCTTTAAATTTTTAAAGCGTTTTTTGTTTTTTATAGCTTTTAAATCTTCAACAATATAAAATTTCCACAAAAACATTTCCACCTCGAAAAAATTATTTGAATATTAACTTTTGTGATTTTTAAAATTTAAACTTCTATAAATTATAGACTTTTTGTAATAGTAAAATTCACCCCGTTTTTTATTCATAAACCTTCGATGAAATAATGTTTACCACAATTTGTATATTGATTAAATATTAATTACTTTTGTCGGGATATTTAGTCTACGAGAGGCTATTTACCTAAAAAACTAACTAAAAACCATAAACCTTGTTGTATTACAAACATACAATGATGATCTACCGAAATGGGAATTTAAATTCATTATGCTTTTCTAGGATACACTTTTTACATCTGGTAAATGAATTTGTCTCATTTATTAAAATGCACAAATAGGTATAGGTAGTAATAAAATAACAAAATATGTAAATAGATATAAAATAAATAATATGAAGAAATATATACAAAATGTACTCACGCTACTGTTATTAGTGGTATTGGCAGTTAGTGCGAAGGCACAAGTAAATCAAACACAGTATTTTGATGCTGACGGACATCCTTTGAGTTTTAGAAAAGGCGATGCAACACGAGTAGAAAACGGAAGCGGAAGCGGAAGTGGAGACTTAAGAGTGGGAGCCGTATTTCTATACCCCGATGTGGTTACTACCAAAGAAGGGCAGTCTATTGATGTTCTTGTTACCACTGTGGAAATAAACAATATAACCCTTGAGGCATACGATCCCGATGTGCAAACGGCCGTAGCATCCGACCCTGATTCAGAAGACTGGTTCATCATACAATTAAGAAATGCAGGTACCGACGGAAGGGCAATATTTGAATTTAAGTTTATAAAGGGTGGTACTTATGGCAGTGCTTCTGCCCCTGAAGGCGAACCGGTAATCTTGCAAAACGTATATGCCAACTCTTATGATATTGATGGTTATGGGGGAGGAAGTAGTAACCAATTTGTAGAGTTTGGTAATTTCGCTACAATGACATTGAGTGATATAACACAGATAACACCAACCTATAATGAATATACGGGATTGACAAAGTTTCGCTCTAACTATAATGATAATCAGAGTGCTGCTCCGGGGACTGTTGAAGGAGACCGTTACCGTGTGCGAGTAAGCTACGATGAACTTGGAACTTTCCGAATCAGTATGGGTGCAGATCAAGGAGGTTATGCCTATTTTGCATTCGATTTCTCAGAAGGAAATACATTCCAGAGACCGGTAGATACAGATACTCCGTATTTAGATTTGGACACTTACCACAACGATTTCGAGGCCACCTACAATACAGCGACTTTTATTAACGATCCCGTTAGTTTCACCCACTCGGAATCCGGTATTACGGGGGACAACATCGATACACAGAGCTTGGCTGATTTCGAAACCCTTATCATCAGTTTCTCTGAAGACGATATTAAGAACGAAAGCAGTGAGTCCATCGTAGTAGGAGGCACAACCATTCCGTTAAACACGACTTCAAATCATAGTGTTACAGTGGGAGGGGTTACTTATAGTGTGGTTCCTGAAACAGTCGATGCAACTCGCCGATTAGTTTTTACCAGAAGCGCAGGAGCTGCTTTTACACCTACAGCCGCAGAAGCATTGTTGGATGCTTTGCAGTACACCAATACCAGTACACAAGTTGCACCGGGAACTCGTACTTTTAATGTAACTGTGCGCCAAAGCGTATTTACTTCCAATTCCGCTGTTTTCACTGTAAATGTTACAGATGCCGATGGCGACGGTATTGCCGATTTGTACGACCTCGATGCCGATAACGACGGTATTCTGGATGAAGAGGAAATGTCGCACTGTGGTCCGCCTTCTGAATACGGTGCGCCGGGATATACATACAATTTATTGTTTAAGGAAGATTTCGGAACAGGTAATACAAGAGTAAGTTTAGAAAGTTTGGGTACAGGTGCTACCACTAGCTATAATTATGCAGACACAGGAGAAGATGTACAAGACGAATTTTACACTATTTTTAATGACATTCAAAATTCGGCAAGTTGGGCACCAACACGTTGGCAAACCATTGGTGACCATACAAATGGTGGTATTGCACCAACCGATGGCAGAATGTTTATAGTAAACGCCTCCTTTACAGAAGGAGAGTTCTATCGTCGTACATTAGACGATGTAATCCCCAATTCACCTATCTACGCCTCATTATGGGTATTGAACTTAGATCATAATGGCTCGGCGAACGAACCTCCCAATCCAGAAAGGCATTTGCCCAATATAACCGTGAGTTTTATACAAAACGGTGTGGAGGTTTATAGTTACGATACTGGGAATGTTCCAAGAGAAGCGTTGGGAGACCCGAATGCATGGAAATATTTCAACAATCTTACACCATTTATCCCCACCAGCAATGCCCCTATTGATTTGGTATTGATAAACAATGCTCCGGGTGGTGGCGGAAACGATTTGGCAATAGACGATATTATAGTTTATCAAGCATTCTGTGATACCGATGGCGATGGAATTCCCGATTATTTGGATTTAGACTCAGATAACGATGGTTGCCCCGATGCTATGGAAGGAGATGGAGGTATTAATTTTGAAGACATAAATTCTGACGGTAGCATTTCCGGAGATTCAGATGAAGACGGCGTTCCCGAATTAGCAAATGGTGGGCAAGGATCAGGCTCTGCTTATGATGCCAATGTAGCAATTTGTTCTTGTGTAAAACCGGGTGCTATAGGAACTCCAAACGGATCCAGTTCTGTAGGAATTTTAACCAAAACATTATCATCAAATGAATGGCCTAAAAATGTTCCAAATGGTTATTTGGTACTCGATTCGGCAGAAAAAGGAATGGTGATTCCACATATGACAACTGCGCAGAGAGATGCTTTAACTCCTTTAGACGGAATGTTAATTTACAATACCGATGAGGAATGCGTTCAGCTTTATCGTGGTACAACCCCTGGTATAGACGATAGTCGTACCGGTTGGAACTGTATCCAAAGAGCATGTAATGAAAATATTCTTCCCATCAAAAATATCGATTAATCTCTTTTTCAAGTAAAAAAATTAATTTTAAAAGAAATGAAAAAAATAATCATAACATCCATTACATTAGTAGCTTTATTGGTTGTCAATCAATCCAAAGCGCAAGTAGCTATTGGAAAAGATGAAGTAAGCAATCCCAGTGTTTTACTCGAATTCGGAACAGAAGATAAAGGAATTATCTTGCCATCGGTGGCAGATGCACCCGATGCTGTGGGCGGAACTTTCGTTTTTAATACAACCAATAATGCAGTAGAAGTTTGGGAAGGCAGAAATGGTGGAACCGGAGACTGGACAAACCTTACCGAAAACAGCAAGGCCGGAGTTCCCCACACTTATGCAAACGACGGGACAGAAGATGTAGGGGAAGGCGCCATCATTGGTGCGAATACCACAACAAAGCCGGGGGTTCTTGTTTTGGAATCTACTACAAAAACCATTGTTTTGCCACAGGTTGCAAGTCCGCATGAAAATATGCCGGGAGCAATTGCCGGAACCATGGTTTACGATACAGATGCCGATATGATTGCGGTTTACGATGGTGCCAATTGGAGCTATTGGAAATAAAATATAATCCTTCTATTATATCCCTATTTAATGGGAATTAGAATTCAAGTTCAGAGAACCATAATGAGGAGGAAAAAGTGTTATATAGTAGAGATGCGGGATATTTTATCCCGCATCTTTTTTATGAAATGGAATAAAATATTAGAAATAGCAGGAGCTATTTAATTTCTAAATAATTTTTACCCGTTGTGCATTTAAGAAAAAGAAGAGGGTTCATTTGATAATAAAAATAAATGTATTTGAAGCTTAATAAAAAGACAAAGTAAAAAAACTCAGTCCGGTTTAAGTAATTCTTAAATCGAACTGAGTTTTTAAAATTAATAATTAATGTTTAATCTAATGCCCCACAGAAGCCACTTTTCCAGCACCTTTTTTGATGACAATCAAAATAAACGGAATGCAAATCAGGAACAAAACCCCGAGGTACAAAAACGCATCCATATAAGTCAATACAGTTGCCTGTTTCATCACTGCGCCATCCATTAGTGCATAAGCTTTTTGTAAAGCTTCGTTAGGTGCAAATCCTTTCTGAATGAAACTTTGCTGGTACATCAAAATTTTATTCTGAACTTCCGGTGAAAATTTATCCAAATGACTCACCAAATTCGAGCGATGGAAAACCGTCCACCTTGAAATCATCGTGGTAATAATCGCAACTCCAAACGAACCGCCCAATTGTCGCATCATTCCCGTAAAAGCTGCGCCGTCACCGATTTCTTTTCCGTAAAGTGTCGATAATGATAAAGTCGTAACCGGAACGAACAATAGTCCCAAACCAATTCCTCTCACCACCAACGGCCAGAAAAATGCTTCCGAACCTGTGTCGGGCGTCAAAATATTGTGCGCCCACAAACTGTAAAAGAAGAACAACAGGAATCCGCAAGCGACGAGGTATTTCGGTTCAAATCCTTTCTGCAATAATTTTCCGATAATCGGCATCATAAATGCCGTCATAATCGAACTCGGAATGAGCAGCAATCCTGCATCAGTCGCCGTCCAACCCAAAATGGATTGGGTATAAATCGGAATGATGAAAGTTGAACCATACAAACCAAATCCCATAATGAACGAAAGCATCGTTCCCACCGCGAGGTTCGGATTTTTGAGGACTCTTAGATTGACAATCGGTTTTTCTACCACCAATTCGCGCCAGATGAAAAAGAAAAATCCAAACGCAGAAATGATGGATAGCGTTAAAATCAAACTGTTTTCAAACCAATCGTCCTGTTGTCCGTGTTCCAACACATATTGAAGCGAACCGACCGAAATCGCCAATAAAATAATTCCTAAAAAATCAATTTCTTTGGCGCGTTGTTTTTCGGAATATTTTGGACTTCTTACAAAACTCATTGTCAAGAGAAAAGCAATAATCCCAATAGGAATGTTGATATAAAATATATAAGGCCAGGAAAAATTATCGACGATATAACCTCCCAAAGGCGGTCCTAAAGTCGGTCCGACAATTACCCCCAAACCGTAAATTGCTTGTGCCATTCCTCGTTTTTCGGGCGGATAACTTTCCGTAATAATTGTTTGCGAAGTTACCAGCAAAGCACCGCCGCCCATTCCCTGAATAAAGCGGAACAAAATCAGTTCCCACATTGCAGTTGCGTTTCCACAGAGAAACGAAGCTGCCGTAAACAGAATGATGGACGCCGCGAAATAATTCCGTCTCCCGAATTGTTGCGAAAGCCAGCCTGTCATCGGAACGATGATTACGTTCGCAATGGCGTAGGCGGTTACAACCCAGGCGATTTCCGTCAGCGAAACGCCCATACTCCCTTTCATATCGTTCATTGCCACATTGACAATCGTGGTGTCCACGATTTCGAGCAACGCACACATAATCGCCGTGATGGTGATAATGACCCTTCTTGAGCCGTATTCTACTAAACTTTCTCCCATCCTTTGAGGATTGATTTTTTTATTTTACAAATTCTTTCAAATGAACATCTACGACCACATTCATTCCCGGACGTAGTAATTGCATCATTTCTTTGTCAGTATCCGGCGAAAAAGTAATTTTCACAGGAATTCTCTGAACGGTTTTCACGAAGTTTCCGGAAGCATTGTCGGGTGGGAGCAAAGCGAATTTTGCACCGGTTGCCGGAGAAATAGATTCTACTTTTCCTTCGAATTGATGGTGTGAAAAAGCATCCACATCAATTTCCACAATTTGCCCCGGACGAATGTCTTCCATTTGGGTTTCTTTGAAATTCGCCACAATCCAAGTGCTGTTTTCCGGAATCAAACTAAAAAGTGCTTGTCCTGCCTGAACCAATTGACCTGCCTGTAAATCGACTTTTGAAATTTTCCCGTCTTCTGCCGCCGTAATGACGGTGTAAGAAAGATTTAATTTTGCATTATCCAAATTCGCTTCTGCTTGTTTGATGTAGGCATTGGCAACGTCTTTTTGCGATTCGGAAATTTGGGTTTGCGTACGTGTTGAATTCACTTGTTGCGAAACTTGCGCCGCTTGTTTTTCGGCAACTTTTTTCTGTTCTTCCAAAACAGCTAATTGTTTTTCAGCGGTTTCTTTAGCCGCCAAAGCTTGTTCGTATTGTTGTTTGGTGATGGATTGACTTTTGTAAAGCGCATCATATCGCTCGAAGTCGTTTTTCGTTCTCCAAACCTGAACTTTTGCTGCTTCAATGTTGGCTTCAGCAGTAGAAACACTTGCCAAAGCTGTATTTGCGCCGGCTTGACTTGTGATGATGTTGGTATTGCTGCTCAAAATTCCGGCATCGGCAACTTTTAACTGACCTTTTGCTGCCGACAAATTGGCTTCTGCTTCTTCTACTTTGATTTTATAATCCGAATTATCAATTACCAAAAGCGTATCGCCTTTTTTTACTTCTTGATTATCCTGAACATAAACTTTCTGAATATAACCCGAAACTTTCGGTATCACCGGACTGATGTTCGATTCAATCTGCGCATCGTCAGTCGTTTCGTGCGATTGCGAACGGATGTATTTGTAAGTTCCGAATCCGCCGCCCAAAATCAGAACGGCAATGAGGATGAACAAGAATTTTTTATTGATTTTCTTTTTTGATTTTTTAACTGACATAATGAGATATCTTATTGAAGTTGTAAAGTTTCGATTAAATTTCCTTGGGTAAATGCGTATTTGTAAAGTGCAAGCTGAATATCTGCTTCGCTGATGACCTGATTGATTTGCGCCTGAAGTTGCTCCACATCGGCTTCCAATAATTGGTCGGTGTCAGAAAGTCCGTTGTCGTATTTGTCTTTTACAATTCGGTAATTTTCGTTAGCCTGTTCCAATGCTTCCAAATAAACTTCATTCTTTTTCAATGCAAGTGTATAAGCATTGTAAGCTTCTTTGATTTCAACTTTTGCCTTGTCTTTTTGTGCTTCCAGATTGGCTTCCTGAGCATATTTTGCGGCTTTGGCTTCCTCAACTTTCGATTTGTTTTTGAAAATGGAAGCAAGATTGTACGAAATTCCTACACCGGCATTGGTTGCGTTGGTTACCGTTGCGATTTCGTCTATGTCAATTGCGGTATAACCGAGGGATAAGGAAATAGAAGGATAATAATCGGCTCTCGCAACTTTGATTTCCGTATCGGCAATTTTGGTTTGTTGTTCCAAAGATTGGATGTCTTTTCTTTGGGAATAATCTCCATTTTCTGTCGGAAGTAAATCCGGATTGGCAAGATATTCCGTTTCGATTTTCAAATCTTCGGGTAAGCCCAACAAAACATTTAATTGGTAATTCAAATTATCATAAGTCGTATAGGCTTCTTCCAATGACAATCTCACGTTTGAAACCTGTAATTGTGAACGCAAATAATCATTTCGCGCGAGCAAACCATTGTCCATAAAATTTTTGAAATCCTTGGTTCTTTGCACGGCACGACTTTCATTTTCTTTCAAAACTTCAATCGATTTTTGTGTTTTGTAAAGCGAAAAGTACAATTGAAGAATTTGATAAACCACATTTTCTTTTTGACTTTCTGATTGAATTTTTGACAATTCCACCGCAAATTCACTTTCTTTGATGGAATTTCTCAATTTAAATCCGTTAAAAACCGGAATCGAAAGACTCGCCATTCCGAACATCATATAAGAAGGTTTCGGACTTGCGCCGGCTGTTGCGGGTTCGGAACCTTCGCCACCTTCTGCGGAATTATTTCCCGTCTTCAACTTGACATCAGTTGTATCGAACAAATGAAGATATTGCCCGGTAACGCTCAAATCCGGATATTGCAAAGCTTTGGTTGATTTTAATTTCTTTTCGGAAACCCTAACCTGCGAATCTGCCGCTTTGATGGTTTTACTGTTTTCGATGCCCAGTTGAACGGCTTCTTCCAAACTCAATTTTTTCACTTCCTGGGCAAAGGAAAGCGAAAATGTGAGCAGGGTAAAAATGGATATTAGTGCTTTATTTTTCATCATTAAAATGTAAAATTGAATCTATCGAATTGATTACGTTGGGTAAATGTTGTTTTAAAATTATGGCGGTATATTCTTTCTGATTTTTGCATTTCCAGTGTTCCATATACATATTTTGGTTCATAATGAAATAGGAAGAACTCCCGATGACCATTGCCAAAATGAATTCTCCCGGAACTTTATTGGAAAATTCGCCTTTCTCGTAACCGTCTTCCAAAATCAAATCCACCATTTTCAGGTTTTGCATTTTCAGCTCGGTGATTTTGGCGTAAATCGGGTCAGCAACGGTTTGTAGAGAAAATTCCCTCGCCATAATTCTGTAGAAAGTGGTATTGCTCAGAATCGTTTCGAGGTAAACCCGCAAAAACACGCTCAATCTGTCTTTAGTTTTCGCTTTGTGGTCGTCTTTCATTTTGGAAAGCAGCGTGTGCATTCTTCCGATTCGGTACTGAAAAAGTGATTCAATCATTTTTTCTTTCGAACCAAAATAATAACTGATCATTGCGACATTGATACAAGCTTCTTTTGCGATTTCCCGAACGCTGGTCGCATTGACTCCTTTTTCGGAAATCAGTCTTTCGACGATATCCAGAATTTCGATTTGCTTTTGATTAAATTCCATAGGATAGTAAAAAAACGACTGCAAAATTAAACAAACGTTTGTTTAATTTTATAAAAAAGTGGAATTTTTTTTCAATAAAAACATTTCGTTTTTAACTCAAATCCTTGTAATTATTTGATATACAATGAAAAATAAAAAGAATATTGATTAGAGGAGAAGCCTAAAAATCTTGCTGTGTGATAGATTTTTTACTCGAAAATTTCCAATATATAAGCCTGATGATATAAATAAGAACTCCCAGCGGAATTAGTAAAAAGATGAAAAGAAGAATTTTTCCTCCTATATTTTTAAACAACAAAGCATTAACTACTGCTGTACTAATGATTAGAAAAAATACGATTAAAATTTTATCGAGAGTTAAAAAATCTTTTCTTTGGAAAATATTGATCGTGAAAAATATAAAAGCAAGACTTACTAAAATATTAAGTACAAAATTGTGCAGAAAGAAAAATATGGCGGATAATGCTACCAAACTCAAGGCAATTTTTGAATAACGAGCTTTTGGAAACTCCTGGTACGAAACGGCACTTTTAAAACTTTTGTAATGATTTTTTAAAATTTTAGATACAGGAACTTTTTCTTGAATTCCGGCATAAATCAGAAGCATTAAAAGAATGAGATTGATAATGGGAGTGAACTCGAATCCGGTAACTATGGTAAATACCAAAATACCCAAAGATAGGGGAATTGCAGCAATTAGACCGAGAAAAGAAAAACGTAATGACAATAAAAGTGCTCCGATAATAATTTGCAGAACAGCAACAATATCCATGAAAATTATTCCAGTAGTAGAATTAAATATTTGGTGAGCGTCAACAGGACCAATTAAGTTGCCGATATTTTCGGGTGCCAATTTACTGAGTCCGGCGGTTAAGTAAATAGTTCCTATGGACAAGTAAATCATTAAAAGTGTAAATTTTTTAGAATCCATATATCGTATTTTTCAATTTTATTTTAGAAATCTGATAACTTTTCCTAGTTTACAAAAGTGAAATGTAAATATATGTAATATTTTTTATGGTTTAAATAGTTTTTTGCTAAGATATGAGTGGGGAGAATGAATCACTTCGTTGAAATTGAGATTTTATTGTTTTGCCCGAAAGGAAAAAAAGAATATTTTTTTTAACTCAGGATTTAGGATTTTTACTAAAAAAAACAACCTCGCTTAATCATTTTTTAGCGAGGTTGATTTTCAATTTTAAGGTATTGTATTGATTTGTCTAAATCAAAGTTTATCTAAACCGAACCTGTTTACATTCTATAAACATGTTGTTGCCGTTGTAGAAAGATCTCCATTGTCATCTACTGTGATTTTGAAACAATTTCCTCCCGGAGATCTAAGTATTACCTGGCTTTGTGCAATGTCAGATATACTTCTCCATTTCAACTCTGCACCAAAACCATTGGCTGCATCTCCAGTACTCAATACTTGTCCTGCTTCCGGTGCATTTTTAGGAAATGTATAGGATCCATAACCAATTCCTTGATGAACAAAAGAAATACCTCTTTCTGGACGGACATTTACTTCCATTCCCACATTATTACCATTTATAACTTGCCTTGTCTGAATCTTTCCTTCTACGGTATCGGTCCAAGTATCCAGACCCATTGCACTGTATTTTCCATCAGAAGTTTCACTTGCTAATCCCACGATTCCACCTTCTCCTACGTTCGAAATTGCAATAGTATTTGACTTTGCAATATCGCCCGTCTTGTCTTGAGAGATAAACATAGCTGTATTTTTATTTATCCCTAATTGTGTAGTATGAGTTGATGCACTTAAATCCTCATTATTGGCAATATACATTACATTTTCTTTTAAATCCCCTCCTGTACTGACACCATACACATAACCATCGTCATCAAGAAATTCTGCTTTCATATCGCCTTTTACTTCGAATTGTTTGTCAGAGATTAAGTCATTTTCATCAAAGCCAATGGCAACTTTTCCTTGTTGGTAAATGTTGTCGGTATTATCGGTTGCTAATTCAGTTCCCTCTTGTATTTTCCAAGGTTCTTGGTATGTTCCTCCGCCACCCATTTTTTGCCAGATTTGTCCGTCAAAGTAGTAATAACCTTTGGCATCTACATTAATGGTTTTTGCATTTTCTGTTCCTGCATCAGCACTTGCAGAAAGGGCATAGACAATGGTTCCAGTTTGGTCTTCAGTATAAAGACCATCTTTGCTTTTAAGTTCATTACCTTCTAATCTTGGTGCTATGATACCGTCAATAAGGTTTGGTTTGCTTGGTGATGCTACGACGTCCAATGTCGCTTTCGGGTTTTCTGTATTAACACCTACTTGAGCAAATGCTGTTGCAGAAAATGATATTCCTGCCAAAATCATAAATCTGTTTTTCATTACTAAATGGTTTTTATTTTTCATTGATTGTGTGTTTGGGCTTAATATAGGTTACGCTAAATAAATTTTCAGATTGCAAATAAACTCAATAGACCTACTTCGAACAAAGAACCACCCCGCTGAAATTTAAAATTTCAGCGGGGTAGAATTGTTGTTTAAAGTGTTGTTAATTAATATTTTAAATGGATGTTTTTTCCTTTTTTGTGCGAACGCTTTGTTTTAAGAATTCAGAGGGGGAAATTCCGGTAAATGATTTAAATGCTGAAGTAAAACTGCTATATGGAAGTCCACATTCATCGGCAAGGGTTGTAGTTTTATACTTATGATAAGTTGAATCTGTTTGAATTTTGTTTATTATAAATTTTATTTTCAATTCATTTATGTAAGTATTGAAATTTTTGTTTTTATGTGTTTTGATTATTTCTGATAAGTAAGAGGTGTTTGTATCTAATTGAGAAGCAAGATAAGGAAGTGTTATATTTTTTGAAGTAAACTTTTCCGAGTTTTCAAACTTATTAAGTTTTCCTAATAGTATTCTTTCTTTTTCTTCGGAAATGGATGCGGTTCCATTTGCATGTTTTTCGATTTTATTAGCTTTGGACTTTTCAGATTCTTTTTCTTCTTTTATTCGGGCAATTGTTTCCTCATATAACCTTTTGTTTTTTAGAGATTTTCTTTTAATAGTAGATATACTGATAGTGGTAATCACTAATAAAAGTATTAGTGCCCCTCCTAAGAAAAATTTCCATTTTTTCTGCGTGCTTATTTTCTCAGCCAAGTCTTTTTTTGTTTCGGAAAAAGCGGTAGAAGTGGCGTTGTTAATGTCTTTATCGGCTTGTATTTCTGCATTTTCTGCCAGCTGATGGTATTTTTCAAATTCGGGATAATTCTTTGTTTCTGTATAACTTTTAGCAAGCAATTCGTACAAAGATGCTTTGAAACCCTCGTCATCAAAGAACAATAATTCTTCTGCTTTCTTTGCTGAATCAATGGCGCTTTGGTAATTCCCTTTTGCGTAGTTTAAATCTCCATAACTTTTTAGTAAATAAACCATCATAAATTTATCATTTTGACGGGTAATGATTTCACGAACTGTATTGTAAGCTATTTCAGCAGAATCTATTTTTTTTAAATCTACATAGCAATGTCCTCTTAAAAGGTAAAAGTTGGAACGCAAATTTTCAACTTTATCCTTATCAATTTGATCTTTAATCGGAGTTTTTTCTACCATATCAATGGCAATATTATAGTGGTGAAGCGCCTTTCTATAATTTTCTTTCAGATATTCTATATTGCCAATTTCGTATTCAAAACCTAAAGGCAAAAATTTTGCTTCTTCTGCATCTACACTTTTGTCATCCAGTATTTCAATGGCTTTTGTATAATAAATTATAGCTTCATCGTAAAGATTAAGCTTCCTGTAATTTTCACCAATAGAGCCGAGTGCTAAAGCCGAATAGACTTTATCCCCAAATTTATCTGCCAAATCTTTTGCTTTAAATGAATACTCTATGGCTTTCCTATTTTCTCCCATTATGGAATAAGCGCTATTTAATAAGTGATAAGACTGAATTTTTTGCTTATCTGTTATATGCTTGTTTTGAAGGATTCTTTCTGCATTCTCAATTGCGCGTTTAGGATTTTCATATTGATCTTTGTCGAAGCCCGCATCAAGTAAACTATCAATTTTATTTTGTGAAAAGGCAATTGAAGAAAGTAATAATAAAAAGAAGAGGAATAGTGTTTTTCTCATAAAATGAATGGTGGAATGCAAATTTAAAAAATTAATATTTATCTAATAATTTTGGATGGGTTTTTGTTAATGCTATTTTTTACTACAATTCTTAATAGAAAAGTACATAAATAAATTTTATTTTCTCAACTCAAAAGGAATAGGATCGGTAAGTGTTATATGGGTGGTGTAAATGGAATCGCCTCGCTGCAATTGGAATTTTATCACTTTTCCTTCTTTTCCTTCGCGAAGTATATCTCCAATTCTTTGCAATGTTAATTTTCCGGCTTCTGTGTTTTTTACACTTAAAATTTTATCTCCCTTCTTAATTCCGGCTTCGTCGCAGGGCGAATTTTTTCGACAATCTAAAACGGAGAAAACCGGAGTCAAAACAAATTTATATTGCAGTTTGGTAGTGGTTTGGGCGGTTGGACTTAGTGGATTTTCCAATCCGAAACCACCGCTGCTTTTCAGTGCAGTTTCTACCTGAACATAAGAAGGTTCGTATCTGGTGCCATCTTGCTGAATGGTGAGTCCGCTTTTATTGAACAAAAAAGGATCTTTATAATGTCGGTTTTTGCGGAAATAAATTTTATTTTTTCCATAATCGATAATCATCCTAAATCTCCTCATAATTTCATTTCCTATGGAACCTTCACGATCTTTCACAATGGTAAGGTGACGAATGGATTCGTTTGTAGGAGCGGCTACCAAAGGTTTTTCAAGAGTATAATCTCCTATATAAAAAGCATCGATTCGCATTCTGTTGCCGTGGATATCTCCATTGAAACCACTTCCCAGATAATCCGAAATGTGGGGATGATTTTCTAAATATCCATCGGCGAGATTTGGAAATAACCAAAGTCCATCGCTGTTTCCTAAATCTATAAGGAATTTTGCAAAATATAGTTTTTGGTTCAGTTCCACATCGGCGTACAGATAAGGTTTGTTCAGTTCAATAGAAATGTCGAAAGCCGAGAAACGTTTTATTTTCCTTTCGATTTGCTCCGAATTGTTATAAACCGTTATTTTTTTCGATAAAAAATCAATTTCAACAGGATGGTTTTTAAAGAAATTGTACCCAATAATTCCATTCACCGGAATGCCCACATGCTTGGATAAATCTATATTTCCATTCGAAAGAATATAAATGGTATGTTGATTGTCCAAAAAATCGTCGCCGATTTTTATGCGGTTGTTTATCGATTTAAAACCTTCAATTTCATAGTCTTCTCCTAAACCGGTAAAGTTCATTTTTTCGGCTTGTTTAAAATCTATTTTCTCATCGGTTAAACTGAAAAGCAGCGTTTGATGTACTCCCGAATCCAAAAGAAACGTAAGATCTACGCCATTTATATTTATCGGAATAAAAATAAGATTGTTAATCAGTTGGAAATGGATAGTGGATTTTTTCCCGTTCTCAAGCTGAAAACCGTTTTGGGCACTTAGTACTCCCATAAAAAAGAAGAATAAAATCCGGATAAAACTCATGAATGAAAATTACAAATAAAATTTATAATATCCACTCAATTGCTATAAATTTAAAAATCCCCGACAATTATCGAGGATTCTTAAATTATATTATTGAAGTTTTTAATACCTGTAATATTCGGGTTTAAAAGGTCCTTCTACATTTACACCGATATATTTTGCTTGTTCTTCGGTAAGTTGTTCCAATTCTACTCCCAATTTGGCGAGGTGTAATGCGGCTACTTTTTCATCCAAATGTTTCGGCAAAGTGTAAACTTTATTTTCGTATTTATCGGAATGGTTCCAAATTTCTATTTGTGCCAAAACCTGATTGGTAAAAGAGTTGGACATTACAAAACTTGGGTGTCCTGTGGCGCACCCCAAATTAACCAATCTTCCTTCTGCAAGGATAATAATGTCTTTTCCGTCGATGGTATATTTATCGACTTGCGGTTTAATCTCGTCTTTGGTATTTCCGTAATTTTTGTTCAACCACGCCATATCGATTTCTGTATCGAAATGCCCGATATTACAAACGATGGTTTTGTCTTTCATCTTTGTAAAATGTTCGCCGCGTACAATTCCGAAGTTACCTGTACAGGTGATTATAATATCGGCATCTTGTACTACGTTTTCCAATTTTTTTACTTCATAACCATCCATAGCGGCTTGTAGTGCGCAAATAGGGTCTATTTCTGTAACGGTTACGATAGCTCCGGTTCCTCTGAAAGAAGCTGCTGTTCCTTTTCCTACATCTCCATAACCGCAAACTGCCACTCTTTTTCCGGCAAGCATAATATCTGTCGCTCTTTTGATGGCATCTACCGCCGATTCTCTACAGCCGTATTTGTTATCGAATTTAGATTTGGTAACAGAATCGTTTACATTGATAGCGGGCATTACCAAAGTTCCGTTTTTTTCTCTTTCGTAAAGTCGGTGAACTCCCGTGGTGGTTTCTTCAGATAATCCTTTGATGTTTTTTGCAAGTTCAGGGTATTGGTCGAAAACCATATTGGTAAGATCTCCGCCATCGTCTAAAATCATGTTGAGAGGTTTTCTTTCTTCCCCGAAAAATAAAGTTTGTTCTATGCACCAGTCGAATTCTTCGGCAGTTTCGCCTTTCCATGCATAAACCGGAATTCCGGCTGCTGCTATTGCTGCTGCTGCGTGATCTTGCGTAGAAAAAATATTACAAGAAGACCAGCTTACTTCAGCGCCTAAAGCTACGAGGGTTTCTATTAAAACAGCGGTTTGTATGGTCATATGTAAACATCCGGCAATGCGCGCTCCTTTTAGTGGTTGCTGGCTGGCGTATTCTTCACGAAGAGCCATTAACCCGGGCATTTCGGCTTCTGCTAATTCTATTTCTTTTCTTCCCCATTGAGCTAAGGAAATATCCTTAACTTTGTATGGTACATATTGAGTTTTTGTATCCATTTATAATGTGAGTTAATTAATTTTGCAAAGTTACAACCTAATATCTTATTGACAAAATGCCATTATTTCGAGAGTTTACAATTGAGAATACACGAGTTTGGATATGGAAGTATGAAGAAGATGAGTCGGAAGGGGTGAATTTAATTTCTACCGCTTTGCAAAATGATGGAAACAAAAAATGGCATCCTAATCGTTGTGCGGAAATTTATATGATTCGGAAAATGATGGAGAATTATTTGTCTCCATATAAGATTTTATATCAGGAAAATGGAGCTCCTTATTTGGATCCTCCGGATTTTAAAATTTCCATCAGCCATACTTTCCCTTATGCAGCCATCGCAGTTTCAAGGAATCCTGTGGGCATAGATTTGGAGAAAATAAAAAATAAGATTTTAAAGATTGAGCATAAATTTATTTTGAATGAAGTTGGTTTTTTGCCCGAAAATACAGCAGAAAGAATAGAATATCTTACTATAATTTGGAATATAAAAGAGGCGTTGTATAAGATGCACCATTCTAAATTTTGGTCGTTGAAAAAACATTACGAAGTAAAGCCTTTTACTCTGGATAATCTTCAAAATATTCAATGTAAAGTTTATAATGACGAGTTTTGCGACGAATTTGTTGCTTCGGTGCAGCGAATCGAAAATCTGTTTTTTTCCTTAGTGAAACCACAAAAAAAATAGGTTGCTTTTATTGGGCAACCTAATTCTTTATCCTAAATAAAATCGATTTAATAATCATAAGCATTTTGGGTATCCTCGCCGATATTCCAAGTTAATCCGAAACGAAGGGTATTGTCCAAAGCGGTATTTATTTTGGATGTGTTGATGAGGTAAGAAACATCCAACCCGAAAGCATTATATTGCAAGCCTATACCCACAGTGGCAAATTGCCTTCCTCCTTGTTCTTTACTTTCATGGAAATATCCGGTGCGCACTTGAAAAGTATTGTCGTAGTTATATTCTAAAGCACCACTTAGCATAACGCTTTTTTTATTGTTAAAAGATTTTCCTATTCCTTCCATTACACCTACATTCGGAATTCCATAAAGAGGGTTTCCATTGATGTCTTCCCCCATAATTTCCGCTCCGGGAACCAGAATTTTGGAAGCCTCCAATGTAAGTCCTATTTTGTTCAGATCGTCTACAAAAATATCATATCCACCTCCCAATCGGAATGTAGTAGGAAGATAAGAACGAGATTCATCATCTCCGGTATAATCTAATTTCGGACCGAGATTTTGAATGGCAAAACCAGCCCTTGCTTGTCCATCGAAATTACCGAAACTACCGTGTTTTGACGATTGGTAATATCCGGAAACATCTACAGCAAAGGAATTGGCTGCTTTTAAAGTGTTATCGGTATTAAACCCTCCGGATAAATCGGAACGGATGAATCTTCCGGTAACAGCCATGGAATAATTATCTGTAAGTTTTAAACCGTAGGCTACATCCAAAGAAAATTCACTGGGTTTCATAGTTCCTCCGTCGGTAATTTGGTCGCCTACCAAATTGGTAATGTTTACCGATCCCATATTGAAGTAATAAATACTGGCACTTAATGTGGATCTTTCATTGTCTCCCAAAAATGTGTGAAAACCTCCATAGAGTAGAAAAACATCGTTGGTTAGTTTCCCCATATAAGGAGTGTAATTTACTCCAATAGAGGAGGAAGTCCTACTAAAAGGGTATTTGGCAGCATTCCAGAATTGTGAAAATGCATCAGAAGAGGTGGCTACCCCTTGATCTCCCATTCCTCCCGAACGCGCGTCAGGAGCGATTCTTAAAAAGGGAGCTCCTGTAAGTACCGGATGTGTTTGAGCGAACAAAATTCCAGAACAAAACAGCGATCCTAATATCAATAGGAATTTAGTTTTTTTCATAGTTTATTATTTGATAATTAATAATTTATTTCAAAAGTACCATTTTTTCTACAAGTGTGGCGCTTCCTTTGCATATTTCATTGTTTTGCCCTTTTACCATAACTTTAAAAATATAAGTTCCTTTTCCTACAGCATCTCCGTAGTCATCTAATCCGTCCCATTCTATTGCAGTTCTAGGGGTTCGGAAACCTTCGCGAAAAGGTTCGGCGCTTACAATTGTATGTAAAGTTTTTACTAATTTTCCGGTTATGGTGTAAATTTGTGTATTTACTTCCAGTATATCACTACAATTGTGTTCGAATTGAATATAAGTTTTGTTGGTAAAGGGATTTGGCCAGTTTAATAGTTTTTTAATTGTTAATTTTTCATCCGTATTGTCTTTTACTATAAAGTTTAACGTTTCTGTGGTGGAATTATTGTTGATGTCCCAAACTTTAAATACCAATTGGTGTGGACCGGGCTCCAAATCGCTGAAAGGAAAGCTTACAGATCCTTTTTGATAATCTTCTAAATCTGCATCGGTACAGCCATTTCCTTCTCCCGAGCTGAAAAACTCGTTTAAAACATAAGTGTCCACAACTTTGCCGTCTAATACAGCCGTAATATCGTGTCCTACACCCGAACCTGTGGAATTAATACCCGTATCATCGGTAATACAAGCCAGAAAAGTGGGGTTTTGGTGAGTAATGCCGCCATCTACAAAATTGATGTTGTTCATATAAAGATGAACTTTTGGCGGTGTATCATCATCAATACCGTTTTCGTTCAGATCGCCTACTTTTATTTTAGAGTTGTAATAAACATCGAAACTATCGTCGTTGGCTTGTTTCCAGTTGTCTGCATAAAGCAGAATTCTACCTTCTCCCAAGTCGTAATTGATGTCTTTAGGAACGTAAAATTGAATGGTAAATTGTCCATTTGTTACATTTCCCGTTGTTCTAACAATGGGATTACCTTCTTCTTTATAGGAAAGAATGGGAGTTAGTCTTCCATTATTGTTTCTGGTCTTTTTATCGATAAGTTTATCGAAAATAACAACCGTTATTTTCCCGTTAAAATTTTCATTTATAGTAACTCCATCTGTTGTAATATTTCCTGTAATGGTAATAAAATCCAAAGCTTTTACTTGGAAATTTTGAATATCGGTGGTGGCGGAAGATTCTTTATTTTTAATGCTTACGTTTGAAATTAACTTTTGCGGGCGCGAAAGTGTCATGGCAGGATCTCCCAAGAAACTCACCCTTAGGTGGTTGGAATTTGCACCGTACGCTTTTTTGGCTTTTAAATAAGCATCACCTAAAGTATCGAAATTGTTTTCAGCGTTGAGCGCTAAAATATTTTCCGTGAAAGTTTCGGTAAACAATCGTCCATAGCTAACGCTCAGTGCTCGGTTGGAGGTAATCATTGAAGCCGCGCCACCGGTTTTTAATTTTAATAAAAGCTCTCCTGCGCTTACAATTTTAGGATCGTCCCAAAGTGTAAATTCACAAGTGATGGTAGAAACCAAAGGAAAGCGAGAAAATGCATTGTTGTAGTTTTCAAAGCTAAGAATATCATTTTGAGTAAGCACTCTTTTTTGAGACCATCCGTTTACTCCTCCATGCCCGAAATAGTAAAGATAAAGTCCATTGTTCATTGTAGATTTTATACCTTCTGTTACTTGAGGATAACGTTGGCCGGCAGCGGTTGTTTCCGGAGGATAGGCATCGAGATAAAGTTTCCGGATGTGATATTCGGGTTTGTCGGTAGTATTGGGATTAAAAACATCTTCTAAAGCATCGTTCATATCATTATGAAAGGGAACTCCTCCTGTATTGTCGTCATCTACCACAAAAGCCATATTCATGCGCCAGTCTCCAAAGGGAGTGGATTGTCCGGGAAGCGCATTGTAATAAGCAAGAGTTTTGTCTATTAATAATTTTGCTTCAGTAACATTGGAAGCCGGTAATCTTCCCACAGGAACATCCGGAAAGTTTAATTGAATGAGGTGAGAATTCTGGGGATTTGTTATTCCATAATAATCGTCGGTGGCGAAAGAAGATTCAAAATCTCCACTTTCTTCACTTTCGTAAATAGGAATAATATTATCGTTGTTTTCTATTCTGTTTTTATAATCGTAAGAAGCATCTCCTAATATTAAAACATATTTTAAAGGTCCGCGTTTTTTTAGATACGTGATAAAATCGCGAATACCTGTAATGTCTTGTCCGCCGGAACTGAATTCATTATAGATTTGTTTGTCTGTTACTACAGCAACATTGTAGTTTTTGGTTTGGGTATAGTAAGCCGCAAGTCTTTGGGCTTGGGAAACCATATCATCTCGGGTAATCATCAAATAATCTACACCCGAAAGACTGCTTAAATCTTGATTTTGAATTCTTTCTACAAATTCAGGTTCGTAAAGTGCATTTCGGTTGAATGCTACAAATTCATTGGAAAGTTGCGTATTATTTTGGTATCCGAAGATAAATTCATTGGAAGTTCCTTTGTTTATCAAAGATTTTGCATTTGTTAAATCGGAGACATTCCAAACTTCATCCAAATTCGAAATATTCCCAATTTTAAATCCATATAAAATGTCGCTCGAAATATCATATTTTCGAAAATTCATTTGGGTTCCGTTGAAATGGAGAGGTTGTTCATAAACCGCTTCAGCATAATCGAAATAATAAGCGCCACTTGGGTTTCCTGCTAAATTAGGCGTAAGTGTAATTTGTATGGTATTTCCCGTAATATTGGATAAAATCTTGTTAAATTTCCGAAGGGAAAAAGCGGTGCCATTACCGGGAATGGAACTGCTGTCAGTATTTCCGTTAATGTCTATTTCTACGGAAGTGGAATTGGCATTATATCCTGCAACTCGTGCATTTACATAAACATTGGAATTTGCCGGAATGGGCGAATTTGTGGTAAATGTAATGGTTCTGTTTCCATTGATTAAATCTCCTACCCAAACTCTGCCTACTCCCACTAAATTGTTTTTTTCTTCATTTATAAATTGGTAATCATCGTAAGTAGTTATTAAATTCGGCGGGGGAGCGATGTCCGATTTTTGAATTCGCTTTCCTGCACCTTTATCGAAGGTTATAAAATAATAAGCAAAATCTTCATAGATGTTTTTCAGGTTGAAGCTGTAGTCCAAGCGAGTTTCGGTTCTTTTATTGTCGGTGTAACCTATTCCGCTTTTATATAAATTAAATCCATCGGGACCTTGTGCGTAAAATAAAGCATAATCGGCTTCATCCCATTTTCCGTCTTCTTCGCCAATTACTTCAATGGCATTTTCCTGAAGTGCCGGATACCGATAATCTTGGTTAAATTCAGGAAGCATAACTCCGCCATTTCCATATATTTTTAAATTTCTGGGATCAACAGATGAAGGATTAATACCTATATCTCTTAAAAATTTGGAAGTGATTTTAAAAACTCCGCTTTTATCTACTTTTATTTTATAAAAATTTCCACTCGCCAAAGGATTATCGGTAGTAACATAAGCCAAATTGTTATAGGCTGCAGAAAAATTTCCGGCAGAAGATTTCCGTTCGGAAAGGCTAAATGATTTTAAACGATAAATTTTGTTGTTCTCGCGTTTAAATGCAGAAATTAAAAACTGGGTGATAGGTTTTTGTGTTTCAGAATCTATTTTTGAAACCGATTCTGCAATTTCTTTTGTGGGAAGAGCGCCATCATCCAAGCTATAAATCTGCGTTGCCAGAATTTCTTCCCAAACCAGCTGCGTAGCTTCCGCATTTGCCAATGGTCGGGAAAAATTTAAATAAAGAGTTCCTTGCGATAAATCGGTGGTGAAATTTTCAACATTGGGAATTTCTCTGGTACCTTTATAACTGGTTTCAATACTTTGGCTGCCCTTCCATTGCAATTGAATATTTTGCGCAAAAAGAGCAATTGAAAAATTTATTAACAAAAAAATGAATAATTTTTTCATTATCTGATGTTCGTGCTGCAAAATAAGTGAAAAATATAACACAATAAAAAGCAAAATAGTATCGTTATACAAAAAACTTCGAAAGTTTATTGCTTTGTACATTTAAATTAATTTTCTTTGTAGCTTAAAAAAATAATTTTGGTTAATATGAATAAGTTGAAATTCTTCTCATTCCTTGTAATGTCCACAATGATTTCATTTAGTATGATAAGTTGTGGGGGTAGTAAAGTGAAAAAAGGAGGAGGAACCAATAAAACCACCAGCCTCACCGGATGGAAACCCAACGATTCTAAAGGTTGGATTTTCTCCGGAAAACAACAAAAGGAAAAAGGTTGGCCGGGAATGGTTTATGTAAATGGAGGAACTTTTACTATGGGATTGGTAAAAGACGATGTAATGCATGATTGGAACAATACACCACGCCGTATGCAAGTAAGTTCCTTTTTTATAGGAGAAACCGAAGTTACCAATTACGATTATCGTTCCTATGTTACATGGCTTAAATTTGTATTTCCACCATCGGATCCGGCTTTTAAGGAAATTTATACCGGAGCATTGCCCGATACTTTGGTGTGGAACAATAAACTTTCCCGAAACGATTTTGCCGAAACCTATTTCCGCTCGCCGGAGTTCGATAATTATCCGGTAGTGGGAATTACTTGGACACAAGCCTCAAAATATTGCGATTGGTTAACCGATAGAGCCAATGAAAAAGCTTTGATGGATCAAGGAATAATTTCCAAAAACTTTTATGTGGATGAAGGTAACAACCAAGGAGCATCTGCATTTAATTTGGATAAATTTAAGTCCAATGATCCTGAAATGATGAATTATATCGATCAGAAAAGGTTGGCTCAAAAAAGCGGGATAAAATCTCAAAATGCAAGAATAGTTGCTGCCAATAGAAATGCTACTTCCGGAGTGGTTCAAAAATTCAGATTGCCTACTGAAGTAGAATGGGAATTTGCAGCTTTAGGATTACAAAAGGACAGGGATTATAATAATTATTTAGGTAAAGAATCTGCACTCGATAATTTAAAAGGAACAAAAGGAAGAACAAGAGGAATGTACCTCTATAACTTTAAACAAGGAAGAGGAGATTATTCCGGAATTGCCGGATGGCCTAATGATGGCGCTCCTACCACGGCAGATGTTCGTCAATATCCTTCAAATGATTTGGGAATTTATGGAATGTTGGGCAACGTGGCAGAATGGACTGCCGATGTTTACCGTCCGATTATCGATGAAGAAGCCAGCGATTTCAATTACTACAGAGGTAATGTGGTTCGTGAAGTAGAAAAAAATCCCGATGGAACCTATAGAATGGTAGATGACAGTAATATTCAATACGATACTTTAGCCGATGGAAGATTGGTTTATCGTCAATTGCCGGGGCAATTTAGCCGTAGAGAAATTGCAGATTACAGCGATTACCGCGATGGAGATTTTATGTCGTCTTTAGATGCCGGATATGGTCGAACTGCAGAAGAAAATGAAGATTATGACATGTACAATTCGCCCAAAGTGAGATTTATTGTAAACGAAAACGGGAATGTAATTTTAGAAAAAGATTCTTCCGAAAGAACCAGTCAGGTTTCCAATGAAGTAAGAGTGGTAAAAGGAGGTTCTTGGTTGGATACCGCTTATTGGTTGGATCCCGGACAAAGAAGATATAAAAATGAAAATCGCGCTTATAGTTGGGTGGGATTCAGAGTAGCACAAGATGCGAAAGACAATCATAAAAGAAGCAGAAGATAAACCTCTTTTATAAATTACAAATCCTTTCCTTATTTGGAGAGGATTTTTTATTTTTGAATTATGGGAATTGAAGAATTGTATGCACTCTATTTAAAGAGTGAAAAAGTTGTTATCGACTCGAGGAAAATTGAAAAAGGCGATTTGTTTTTTGCCTTTTCGGGAGAAAATTTCGATGCCGCCACTTTAGCGGGAGAAGTCATAGAAAAAGGCGCTGTTGCCGTAGTGGTGGAAAATGAAAAATATGCTCAATCCCAAAAAAACATTTACTATTTTCCCTCGACTCTGAAAGCGTTGCAGGAACTTTCCAAATTACACCGTTCAACATTGAAAATTCCTATAATAGGACTTACCGGAAGCAATGGTAAAACCACCACCAAAGAATTGATTTATGCTGTGCTGAAAGAAAAATATAAAGTTCAATACACTCGGGGAAATTTAAACAATCATATAGGAGTTCCGCTTTCTTTGCTTTCCATAAAACCGCAGCATGAAATGGCTGTAATTGAAATGGGCGCCAATCATCAAAAGGAAATAGAACTTTTGTGTACTTTTTCTCAGCCCGATTTTGGTTATATTACCAATTTCGGAAAAGCACATTTGGAAGGATTTGGCGGCGTGGAAGGCGTTATAAAAGGAAAATCCGAACTTTACGATTATTTAATTTCACACGATAAAACCATTTTGGTAAACGAAGAAGATTCTGTTCAGGTTGAAAAAACAAAATCTTATCCCAAGAAAATCACATTTGGAACGGAACATTCGGATTATTATTTCGGTATGAAATCCGAAAACCATCGGGTGGGAATTTCCTTCAATGGCTGCGAAGCCATTTCCCAACTTACAGGAGATTATAATTTTGCCAATCTTTGTGCAGCGGTAAGTTTGGGGCTGTATTTCGGGGTGGAAAATGAAAAAATTGTTCAGGCTGTTGAAAATTATTCTCCAACCAATATGCGCTCTCAGGTAACCAAAAAAGCGGGAAAAACTTTGGTTTTGGATACATACAATGCCAATCCCAGCAGCATGGAAGCTTCTTTAAAGAATTTTCATTTATACGAAGGTTCTAAGACTATTATTATGGGCGATATGTTGGAATTGGGAATCCACAGTGAAGAAGAACATCGCCGAATTTTAGATTTGGCATTTCACTTGAATTTCGACCAAATCATTACAGTAGGACCTATTTTTAAAAAGATAAATTCCGGAAAACCTGCATTTACAAACACTCAGGAAGCCATCGATTATTTTAAAAAAAATCCCGTTACTTCTCAAAATGTTCTTTTGAAAGGCTCGCGAGGAATAGCTTTGGAAAAACTTATTGATTTTATTTAAACAGTTTAATTCTCTTTTACATTTTTTAAGACACCTCATTCACGAAACCATCTTCATACATAGGTTGTTCTATCTGAATAACTTTATTATCTCTTTTGATGGTAATTTGCAGCGGAACACCTATAAATTTTCTAAGAAAAGTACTTGTATCGCAATTATTTGCAGGGACTTCTTCTCCATTGATGCTAAGCAAAACATCGCCTAATTTCAATTTATTGTTTTTCTTTGCCAGTTTTACGACTATACTTTCTTCCTTTTCAGCATCATATCTGATGCTAAATCCTAAATTATTTAAACTTGTTTCCTCAAAAGTATTTTCGTCGATTTGCTTCATATAAAGTTTTTTCCCTTTTATGTCTAAATAAGAAACGAATTGACGAATAAAAGAAAATCCCATATTGTTGAAGTCATTTGAAGAGGTTTCTACAAATTGGTTTTGCACAAGCAATTTGTTACCTAATTTCACCTCAGCATCATAGATTTGATGATGTAAATCTTCTTCATCATTAATACCGTGTACTCCTATAGAACTTCCTTTGCTTGCATAAGTTAAATGCAGAGTTGTATTGATATATTTATCAAGTTTAAAATCTGAAACACTTAGTGTCCTGGTACTTCCAGTATCCAAAGTTATATATCTTTTTTGATTACCTGTTTTCACAAGAATATTTGGTGTAGAAAACATTTTTATTTTTATTTTGGTAAAATCAGAGATTTGCTTTTTATTAAATTCCGAAGGATTATGGAATACAATTTTTTTCATAGCAGGATTTATTTCCACAATATAATCTTTCATAATATCACATCCGATAATTCCACTCAACATCAAATCATTATCACAATTGAATTGATCGAAAAGATTAAAAACAGTATTGGTATAAAGCACATCTTTATTTTCAAAATGTTTATCTAAAAAATCAAATGAAAATTTAACCACATCCATCGTTTTCTTCTCACTACCGATACCTCCTACATTCTCAATGGAATCTGAAATGGGCAAATTCGGAAATACTTCTGAATTAATCACAGTCATAGAAGCTCCGGTATCAAAAAGAAACTGATAATCTTCCCCACCAACTGATATTTCTACAATAGGAAATCCAAACGAATCATCATAAGGCACGGATAATTCTTGTGCATTGATTTTTACAAATGATAAAAGTAAAACAAAAAGTAAACTGAATTTGCGCATAGATTTTTTGATTAATAGGTTAAAAATGAAACAAGAAAAAAGTTTATTTTAAATCTAAACTTTTCTCCAAAATCAGTTTTATATTTTGGAAAGTGTTGGGGAAAACAATCTCCTGAATTTCGCTTTGTGGAAGCCATTCAGCTTTGGTAATTCCTTCTATTCTTTGTGGTTTGGGTTGCATACTTCCAAGGTGTTTCATCCGATACCAATGGACAATTTTCAAAATTGCGATACCCGAACGATCTTTGTACATGTGATAAGTAGAATCGATGAAATCTTGTATTTGCAGAGAACCGATGGAACATTCTTCTTCCACTTCGCGCAGCGCCGTTGTTTCCATATTTTCTCCCTCTTCGGTTTTTCCTTTAGGTAAATCCCACTTGCCCAATCGGTAAATAAATAAAACTTCTTCTTTTTCGTTTAAAACTACGCCTCCCGCAGCTTCTATGGTTTTATAATATTCTAAAAATCGCTGCCAAACGCCTTTTACATCGTGGGAGAAAATATTTACCGATTCGGTGGAAGTATTGTTTAAAAGATCTGCGGCTATTTCGAAAGTACTTGTATTTTGAAACTTCAAATCCTTGTCCGAATTTCCAGTTTCCGACGAGAAGGATAATTTTTTTTCATTAATAAAAACTTTATACATTTGTGCATCTTTTTGAACGTAACAAATTTACAAAATAATGAACTTAGAAGGAAGAAAAGTAATAGTAAATAAATCTATTACAGAAATTCAAAATATGCTTAAAACCCCTGAAGATTACAAAAATCTGATGCCCGATAGCTTGAAAACCTTTGAGACTACCGAAGATGGTTTTAGTTTTGAATTGAGCGGAATGCCAAAAATAGACTTGAAAATTGAAAAAGTGAGCGACAATGAAGTAATTCTTTCTTCTGCAAAATCTTCTTTGGATTTTAAACTTCGCGGAACTATGAACGCGTTGAACGAACAACAAACAGAAGTACAACTTTTATTCGATGGGAAATTCAATCCGTTTATTAAAATGATGGTGGAAAAACCACTTCAAAATTTCATAAACGCACTTACTGATAAAATCGAGCAACTTTAAGCAAGCAATCCGCTGCAATGATTGTGGGCTGCTCCCGTAGCCGAAGCCAATACATTGTTTTTATTCAGAATCCGAAGAACGCCCATAAAAGCGAAAATTAAAGCTTCTTTAAATTCGATAAGCTGTTCTTCGGGAAGTGTTATTTCACTTTTTGAATGGAATTTTATCCTTTCCAAAAGATAAGAATTATAAGCGCCTCCGCCGGTTATCAAAACGGATTTTATTTGGTGTTCCGTACATGTTTTTGCAATTTGTTGCGCAGCATGTTCGGTAAAAGTAGCAATGGCAATTTTCGGATTTAAAGAAGATAAAATGGGATAAATATTTTTTTCTACCCATTCTCTGCCCAAAGATTTAGGACCGATTTGTTGATAAAAATCCAGTTGATTGAGCTTTTTTAAACCAACTTCATCCACCGAATGATTTCTTGCGATTTCGCCATTTTTATCGAATTGTAAATGGATTTTCTCGCATAAAAAATTCAAAACGAAATTTACCGGACAAATATCAAAAGCAACTCTTTGGGAATTTTTCTCAAAGGAAATATTGCTAAATCCGCCCAAATTGAGGCAGGCATCGTATTGGGAAAAAAGCAAACGATCTCCGATAGGAACCAAAGGAGCTCCGTTTCCGCCCAAAAGCACATCCTGCATTCTGAAATCGTAAACTACGGGAAAATTGGTTATCTGTTTAATGGCGCGGCCATCTCCAATTTGAAATGTGAATTTATTTTCCGGTTGGTGAAATATGGTGTGTCCATGAGAAGCGATAACATCAATCTTTTGGATGTTGTTTTCAGAAATAAAATTTTGTACTTCTTTACCCAGATAAAATCCATATTCGGAATTTAGGGCGAGGATTTCTTCCGCAGATAAGGAATTTGCACCGGAGAGTTTTTCTTTCCAAAAATCGCTGTAAGAAAGTGTGGCAGCGGTTAGTATTTTATATTCCCAATTGTTTTTCTCTGTAAAGGCAGCATAGCATATATCCAAACCATCCAAACTGGTTCCGGACATTAATCCTATGCCGTAAAATGTTTTCATTTAGTCTTTCTTTAAATCGGGAAGATTGTCGGGATTGGCTTCTCCAAAAGTGCTGTACAAACTATAAGAACTAAGATCGTCTTTGGCATGCATTCCATGCGATCCGATTAAAATATTTCCTTCGGTATCGGTAATAAAAACGGTATCGCGTGTAAAGATTTCTTTTTCTCTTTTATTCCAATAAAGCGTTTGCATGGTAAAAGTTTGCCCTTCGGGATTAATGATTTTTACATCTCCTTTGGCTTCGTAAAATCCTGTGGCTTCTACCATTTTAGCATAATTTGCCCAAAGTTTTCCCGGTGTGTTTGGATTTTCTTTATCGAAAAATTCAATATAGATTCCTTTTTTTGCTTCCGCATAAGGAGTGTCTACAAAATCGTATTTTTCTACCAACGGAGCTTTAAACTTTAGTGTAATTCTTCCCGAATCGTGTTGTAAAACATCGGCATTGTAGAAAACCTGAGAGGCAAAATCTGTTTTTTCTTTTCCTAAATTGGTCGCCAGATTTTCTTGACAAGATGCCATTAGAAAAAAAATAGCCAAAGACATTACTCCGGCTATATTTTTAAATGTTATTTTAAAAAAGGTATTCATGTTTTAATTATTCATAAACACGTTTCATAAACCAACGGTCGGCAAAGTTGAAACCTATTTTAAGATTGATAAAACCTTCTTGCACCAAATCGTTTTTCAAAGTTCCTCTTTTTCCTAATTCCAAGGCCAAATCTATGGAGCTGAAAGAACGAGTGTTGGGTTTTATAGGGAAATTAGCTCCCAAAGTTAAACCGTAAGAGTTGATGTTATTATCATTAACTTTTAAAGCTCCTTTCTCGTAAAATGCACCATAGCGATAAGTTACTCTGTTGAAATAACTTCTGAAATCGTTGGGATTGGGAATAAACCAACCTCCAATAGAAGCTTTGTAAGCATTATCGTAAGGGAAAGGACTTCCTAAGAAATTGATGGTTCTTCCTTTTTCAAACGCTATTTGAGCGGAAGCAAACCAGCGAAGTCCTTTACCATATCCTATTCCCAATTGCCAGGTTTGCGGAATAAGGTTTTTAGAATGGCTGGTATGTTTTTCAATAATCGTTTCGTTGGTACGATCTATTCCGTTGTAGTAATAAGTGCTGTTTACATAACTTGTATTCATATTACCGCTGTTTCCAAATTGGTAACTTCCACCAATGGTAAATTTATTGTCCAAAGCAAAAGTACGCTGATAAACCAAGCCTAAAGTATGATTAAAACTTCGGATAGAACTTCTTGTTCTGTACCCGCTAATCAATTCGGCATTGGAATAAGTGATTTCTTGTAAATCGGAGATAACTCCAAAATTGAAATTCGTTTTAAAACCAATTCCCAATCCATCGATAATTTGGTAGGATAAAGCAGCCCCCACAGTATTTACAGAGCCCTCTCCTTTAAATGCAGTAACTTCTTGAACATCACCTCCCAAATCATTTACCAGTTGAGTATTGTAATTTTTAGAACTATAAGGTTGGAAATTCATCCCAAATTTTATTTTGGGAGAAATGGGAAAAGCCAAGCTTATTCCCGATAAATAAGTAGAATGCTTAGTATCCTTGTAATTGTTGTGATCCGATTTATAGAAAACGTTCTCGTTGTTTACTTGTGCGCGAAAGGAAGTAAGTTCCAAGTTGAAGTTGGCAGCCGGATTTCCAAAGTTGAATTCATTGGGATAATCAGGAATGTAAGCTGCAGATATTCCGCCCATCGCATTCATGTCCAAGCTGTTATCATACTTTACATCTCCTAAACCAAAAGAAGCGTAGGGGGAAGTTCCTATAGATTGGGCGCCCACAACCATTCCGGTTAAAATAAAGGCGGAAACTAAGATTTTATGCATGAAGAGATTTTTCTTAACAAAGCGCAAATATCATAATAAATAACGAAAGCTAAAAATAAATCAATCTTTAAATTAAGTTAAAAAATGTGAAAGAAGTAATAAAACACGGCGTACATTCCACTTTTTCCCTTTGTTTTGGTTAAAAATAAATTGAGGAAAAAGAAAATATTTCGTTTCTAAAGATTGCTATCTTTGCACCATGCGTTGGAATGAAATTATAGGACAAGAAAACATTATCAAAATGCTTCGGGATTCCATCGAAGAGAATAGAATTAGCCATGCACAGCTTTTTGTAGGAAAAGACGGCTACGGAACTTTTCCTTTGGCTTGGGCTTATGCTTCGGGAATTTTATTGCGAGAAAATCCCAATTCCGAACATGAAATAGAGCATCTGAATCACCTCGATTTACATTTAAGTTTTCCCACTTATTCCTCTTCAGAAGAAAAAGTAAGAGCGTTGAGCGACGATTTTGTGCAGGCAAGAAGAGAAATGCTTTTGGAAAATCCTTATGCCACATATCAGGATTGGATATTCAAATTGAATTCAGAAAAAAAACAGCTTTTTATTTCGGTAGAAGAAATAGAAGCGGTCATTGAAAAATTCAATTTAAAAAGTTTTGAAGGCGGTTCCAAAATACTCATTATTTCAAAAATCGAAAAAATGAATATTGCTGCGGCCAATAAGTTTTTAAAATTTCTGGAAGAACCTCCCGAAAATACCGTTATTCTTCTTACCGCCGAAAGTACCGATTATATATTGCCCACCATTCTTTCGCGTTGCCAGATTGTTCAAGTGCCGAGAATTAAGAGTAAAATCCTGCAAACCCAACTAATCAATCGCTTTCATGTTCCCGAAAATAAAGTTGCGGCTTATGCTTTCGAGGCGCAAGGAGATTGGAATTTAGCCCAGAAATTAGTTTCCAATGGAGAAACTTCCAATGAATTCGAAACTTATTTTATTGCGTGGGTAAGAAATGCATTTCAGGCAAAAACAAAACTCAGTATTCTTCAGGATATTTTAAGTTGGGCTCAGGAAATTGCCGCGTGGAGCAGAGATAAGCAAATTCGTTTTTTGGAATATTGCGGCGAAATCTTCCGATTGGCACTTTTACAAAGTTATCAGGCAGAGGATTTGGTGTACAAAGAATTGAGCGAAAACGGATTTAAATGGAAAGGATTTACGCCCTTTATCCACGGATCCAATATAGAATCGATTTTAGAGGAAATTTCTAAAGCCAATTTGCATGTGAGCAGAAATGGAAATTCTAAAATTATTTGGACCGATATGGGCATAAAATTAACCCGATATATCCATCGTTCTGCGAGTTAAAATTGCTTTTTCTTTAAATAGAGAAACGTAACAATCACAATAATTGCCATCACGCTCAAGGCAATGTAGTAAGCATATTTATAGCCCAATTCGGGCATATTGTGGAAATTCATCCCGTAAATTCCCGCAATGAAAGTAATGGGCAAAAAATACACGGAATAAACCGAGAGAATTTTCATAATCTCGTTGTTGCGCTGGTCGCTCAATGCCAAATAAAGCTCGATAGTATTGGTGATCTGAGAATTTAAATGATCGAAATTGGAAGTGATATTCTTTTGAGTTTCAATTAAATTATTGATTTCTACTTTAGAAAGTTTTAAATTGTTGAAGTTCTTTACCCAATCATTGGATAAACTCAACACTCGCGAGTTGAGTTCTGCTTTTCTTTTTATTCTGTACAAATGTTTTATTTCGTTGCTTCCGTGGCGATTGTACAGAAAAATATCGGAGCCTATTTTATTGATTTCATTAAATATTTTTTCCTCTTCATCCGTAAAAGAATTCAATATTCTATGTGCCAGTTTTAGGGCAATATTAGCCGTATGGAAAGTTTCGCGTTGGTGAGAAGATTCAATTTCCTTCAGTGTTTTTTGTACAGCTCCCGATGGCAAACGATGAATGGTGATAATGGTGTTTTTCACGATAAAAACTCCCAGTTTCATGCTTATATTGCTAAGCGTATTGGGATGCGGTTTCTGCTCAGGAAGGCTTTCCCGAGTAAGAAAAAATTTTACATCTACCGTTTCTTCATATTTGGGCAAATGTTCCAGCTCCATAATGTCTTCCAGCAAAAGTTTATCAATTCCATATTGCTGTTGCAAAATCGATAAATGTTCGGCATCCGGATTTATACAATCGATCCAGGCGCAATTAGAATTTTCAAATAATTTTTCAAGAGCCATAAAACAAAAGTAGTGTTTTTTGCACTTGGTTTAAAAATGACAACAAAACTATTTTGATAGATAAAATTTGTATTTTTGAGAAAATAATATTTTAAAAAATGATAAAAAGTTTCATAAAAGGTTATGGATATTACGTTCCCGAAAATGTAGTAACCAATGACGATTTGGCTAAAGTAATGGATACCAACGACGAATGGATTACCGAAAGAACGGGAATTAAAGAACGACGTTTCAGAAAAAACAAAAACGATTCCGAAGTTACCACTTCTTATCTCGGAAAGAAAGCAGCAGAAAAAGCCATTGCCAAAGCCGGAATTACAGCCAAAGATATAGATTACATCATATTTGCAACACTTTCTCCGGATTATTTTTTTCCCGGTTGTGGGGTGCAATTGCAAGAGGAATTGGGTTGCGATACCATCGGCGCATTGGATGTCAGAAATCAATGTTCGGGATTTATTTATGCTATGGGAGTAGCTAATGCATTTATAAAATCCGGAATTTATAAAAACATTTTAGTGGTTGGTGCCGAAATCCATTCCTTCGGATTGGATATGTCCGACGAAGGACGAGGCGTTTCTGTTATTTTTGGAGATGGCGCGGGAGCTGTTGTTTTATCCGCAACAGAAGAAGAAAATAAAGGTGATATATTATCTACCAATATGCATTCCGAAGGGAAATATGCCGATCAGCTTTGTACCAAATTTCCCGGATCCAAATTCGGGTGGAGCGATCGTTTGTTAAAAGAACCTGGTGCTATCGAGAGAAAGGATGTGTATCCTTATATGAATGGAAGATTTGTGTTTCAACATGCTGTAACTCGTTTTCCCGAAACCATTCTAGAGGCTTTAAATGCTGCCGGAAAAAGTTTGGAAGATTTGGATATGCTTATTCCTCATCAAGCCAATATCAGAATTGCGCAATATGTGCAAAAACAACTGAATTTATCCGATGATCAAGTGATGATCAATATTCAAAAATATGGAAATACCACCGCAGCTTCTATCCCGATTGCTTTGTGTGAAGCAATTGACGAAGGAAGAATAAAAGAAGGCGATTTGGTTTGTTTGGCTGCTTTTGGAAGTGGCTTCACTTGGGGAAGTGTTTTGTTTGAATATTAATCAATTTCAAAATTCTAATATAAAAATCTCTGCTTTTGTGCGGAAATCTATATTTAAATTTGATTACTTTAGTTTAAAATACATTTATGAAAATTACTAAAATTATAATTTCTCTGGTAATTTCAGGAGTTTTTTTAAATTCTAAAAATTTCCAAGCACAGGAAAATCTTACGCAATATATCGATCCGTTTATTGGAACTTCCAATCACGGACATACATTTCCCGGTGCTTCCATGCCGTTTGGAATGGTTCAGCTGAGTCCCGATAATGGAAGAAGCGATTGGGATTGGGTAAGTGGTTATAGTTACGATTCCGATTATATTGCCGGATTTAGCCACATGCATCTTTCGGGAACAGGAATTGGAGATTGGTTGGATGTGGCTGTGATGCCGCTTTTAAATCCGGCTTATGAAAATAGGGTGGATACCCGTACTTTTTTTTCACATAAAAACGAGAAAGCAAAAGCTGGTTTGTATCAGGTAAAATTGGACAATGGAATTTCCGTAAGATTAACTGCTACCGAAAGAGTGGGTTATCATCAATATTCATTTCCTGAAAGTCCGATAGACCCTATAAATCCAACTATTCGTTTAGATTTACATCATGCTTACAATTGGGATCAACCGGTTGATGCCGAAATTGTAATTGTAGATGACAATACCGTTGTAGGGAAAAGAATTTCTAAAGGTTGGGCAGCGAATCAGCGTGTGTTTTTTGCTATGAAAACATCCGTGCCTTTTCAGCAAGTATTGCTCAATGGGGAAAGAACAGATATAAAAACAATATCTTCCAAAGAAAACGCAAGAGGTGTAAATGCACAATTTGTTTTTCCATCGTCGATACAAAATATAGAACTTAAAGTGGCACTTTCTACTGTAAGTACAGAAAAAGCTTTGTTGGCGTTAAACGAAACTCAAAATTTGAGTTTTGACCAAGTAGCTCAGAATGCGAACCAAGCTTGGGAAAGTGAAATGGAGAAAATAAAAATACAAACTACGAGAAGTGGATTGAAAAAAGTTTTTTATTCCGCTTTATATCATACTGCATTATCACCCGCTTTATATTCCGACAGCGATGGAGAGTATGCTAATTTTAAAAATGAAATCCATAAAATGCCCGAAGGACAACAGCGATATACTTTATATTCGTTGTGGGATACTTTTCGTGCAGAACATCCATTGCTTACCATTACGCAACCCAAGAGATATTTATCTTTAATGAATTCCATGCTGGCTTTTTATGATGAATATGGTTTGCTTCCTGTATGGGATTTAAGTTCCAATGAAACCAATACTATGACGGGGTATCACGCCGTTCCTGTTTTAGCCGATGCCATTCTGAAAGATGTTCCGGGATTAGACAAAGAGCGGGCGTACGAAGCCATGCTGAAAAGTGCTCATCAGGAAATCAGGGGAATTCCTTCCTATATAAAATATGGTTATGTGCCTCAGGATGTAAGTGGAGGTAGTGTAACCAAAACATTGGAATATGCTTATGATGATTATGCTATATCTCAAGTCGCAAAAAAGTTAGGGAAAACCAAAGATTATGAAATTTTTACCAAAAGAGCGCAGAATTACAAAAATCTGTTCCATGCAGAAACCGGATTTATGCGCGCCAAAAACACCAATGGAAATTGGGTAGAACCTTTCGACCCATTTTATTCCGAACATGATTTCGATAAAAGTCAATACATTGAAGGAACGGCTTGGCAACATACATTTTTTGTTCCTCACGATGTTCGTGGCTTGGCAAAACTTTATTCCAAAAAAGACGGCTTGATTCAGATGTTGGACACTCTTTGGGTGGTTCCTTCTATTATGCGTGGAGAAAACACTTCTCCCGATGCCAGCGGTTTTATAGGGCAATATGCCCAAGGAAACGAGCCGAGCCATCATATAGCTTATATGTATGCTTTTTTAGGACAACATTGGAAAACACAATATAGAGTAAGGCAAATTATCGATCAGATGTATCATCCCGGACCCGATGGATATCCGGGAAATGAAGATGCCGGACAAATGAGCGCTTGGGCAGTTTGGTCTATTTTAGGCTTATATCCGGAAAATCCTGTGGGAGGAGAATATGTTTTTGGCAGTCCTTCTATAGATAAAGCAGAAATTACAATGCCGAATGGAAAAGTATTTACAATTTTAGCTAAAAATAATTCCGATAAAAACATTTATATACAATTCGTTTTACTGAATGGAAAGCCTTATGATAAAGTTTATATTATGCACAACGAAATGTTGAAAGGCGGCGTGCTGGAATTTACAATGGGGGAAAAACCGAACTATAATTATGGGAAAAATCCAAAAACTTGGCCCAAATCCATGGAAAATTAAAAATAAAAAAACGTTTGTGTTTTATTTAAACCTCATAGGTTTCAAAAACCTATGAGGTTTTTAATGTAAATATTTAAAAATAAATGAATTATATTTTTTAAAAATTATTTAAATCTAACTCGGGTTAAGATAATAAATGCGGTTTCTCTTCTAAAGTTTTCCAAAGGAATTCTCCAAAAAGCGTGTTGGCCCAGGCAAACCACTTTCTCGTAAATTTTTTTGCATCGTCCTGATAAAAAGATTCGTGCATAAATCCTGTTCCACCATGGGTTTTTCTCAGCATTTGGATACAGTTTCTAATTTCGTTTTCATCAGTGGAAGTCATTCCTCGCATGATAATCGACATGGGCCAAATGTATCCGCGCCCAATGTGAGGGCCACCAATTCCTTCTCCTTCCGAACCTTTGAAAAAGAAAGGATTTTTATCCGAAAGAATATATTTTCTTGTTCTTTGATATACTTCATCGTTTACATCAATAGCACCTAAATAGGGGAGAGCAAGCAAACTTGGAACATTGGCATCGTCCATCATCAGGTGGCTTCCAAAACCATCGATTTCGTAGGCGAAAACTCTTCCTAAAGTGGGGTGATTGATAATTCCGTGTTCTTGAACGGCTTTTTCAACTTCATTTGCCAAATCCAGAAATTGCTGTGCAAGTTCGGTTTCATTTTTTACCTTTTGTAAAATTTCCGCCGATTGTCTTAAACTAACCACAGCAAAAAGATTGGAAGGAATAAGAAATGAAAAAAGAGTAGAATCATCCGAAGGGCGAAAGCTGGAGCAAATTAATCCAACCGGATTTACGGGATATCCATAACCATCCACTTGTAATGTATCGGAGCCTCGCGGAGTGTTTCTCATAAAATGATAAGGACCTAAATCGTTTTTTCTTTGTTGTTCTACAAAGGTTTTATAAATATTTTTCTGCGCTTTTAGCCATTCGTCGTTAAAAGCAGAAGTGTCTTCGGAAATTTTCCAAAAATGATAAGCCAAACGAATGGGATAACAAAGCGAATCTATTTCCCATTTTCGCTCGTGGATGCCGGGTTTCATGTCGGTTAAATCTTTTGCCCATTCGCCTGTACGTTCGGGATCGTTATAAAAAGCATTGGCGTAAGGATCGATATTGATGCATTTGCTTTGTTTTTTTATTAATCCTAAAATCAATTTTTTCAATTTTGGATCTTTTTCCATAAAATGTAAATAAGGCCACACTTGAGCACTACTGTCGCGAAGCCACATAGCATCGATATCTCCTGTAATTACATAAGTATAATCTTCGCCGTTTTCATGATAAGGAAAAACGGTGGTGTCCAAAGTATTGGGAAAACAATTGTTGAACATCCAAGCCAGTTCTTTATTTTTTACTTTTTTACCGAAAGTTTTAATGGTTTCTTCAATAATAGAACTGTTGAAACGCCTTTCCGAAAGTGGAGTTCTCACCACCGGAAAATCATAAAAAAAATCTGTAGCACGCAAAGCAGAAGGCGTTATTACCCCAATTCCGGCTAAAGTTGCACTTTTGATAAAATTTCGTCTGTCCATCGAATTTAAATTTAATTTTAAACCGAAAAAGATAAGATTTTTATTTGAAATATTTATTAGATAAAAAAAGAATGGAACAACTTTTTAAAACTATTTGATAATAAACCACGAGAAAAACAGAGTAACGTTTTTATTTTCTTTACTTTAGAGGTGATAAATATCAGAAAATATAAAATACTAATTGGTATTTTATTATAAATAATTGTTTAAATTTGTCGTAATAAAATGATAGATAAATATGTTTTCCAAGACTTGTGAATATGCAGTAAGAGGTTTGGTGTTTATTGCCCAGCGAACAAAAAACGGAGGAAAAGTGGGGATAAAAGAAATTGCCAAAGGAATAAATTCTTCGGAGTATTTTATTGCAAAAATACTCCAATCTCTTAGCAAAAAAGGATTTGTGCAATCTGCCAAGGGACCCAATGGAGGTTTTTATTTTCTGAAGAGCGACTTGGAGCGCTCGTTGGCAGAAATCATCAAAGAGATAGATGGAGATTCAATTTTTGAAGATTGCGCTTTAGGTTTAAAGCAATGTTCGGAAAGTTCCCCTTGCCCGCTGCATTATCGATTTAAAAGTGTGCGTGCAGATTTAAAAGAATTATTAGACAATACAAAAATCGCCGATCTTACCGAACGATTAGATGCGAATTTGGCGGTTTTGAAACAATAAATAAAATAAAATGTCAACAGAACTTTGGGTACAATATCCTGTTGTTTTCGGAATCCTGTGTCTTTGGGTAGGTTTGGTTTTCAGCATCAGTTTTTTAGAGACGCCTCTCAAATTTAGCAGTCCGGGAATGGAAAAAGTGGTGGCTCTTCAATTGGGAAAAAAGATGTTTAGGGTATCTACCAATATTCAATTGTTTTTTATGGTAATTGTGGCATCTGCGTTGATTTACCATTTTAAAACTTTTCCTCAGAGAGGAATGATTCTTTTGGGAACAATATTTTTCATTTTACTCTGCGAAAAAATCTGGATGCTGCCCATCCTTAACAAACAAATAGATAAAGTAAGCCAAGGAGGAAAAATATCTTCGCCCACTTTACATTTTATATTTGTGGGAGCAGAAATCATAAAACTGCTTCTCGTGATTATTACGGCTTTACAACTCATTCAAAAAATAAAATTATGAACACACAACATATCGAAACCACTTCTGGACACTGGTTATTAGCTAAAGTTGGGAAAAAAGTATTGCGTCCCGGCGGACGACTTTTAACCGGAAAACTTTTAAATTCATTGAATATCAGCAAAGAAGATAGAGTAGTGGAATTGGCTCCCGGATTGGGATATACAGCGAAAAAAATATTGGAAAGTCAGCCACAATCTTACACCGGAATCGATGCCGATGAAGATGCCGTTCAATTATTAAAAAGAAAAATTATCGGCAAGCAAGTGGAATTTAAATTAGCCAATGCACGCGAAACCGGACTTCAGGAAGATTTTGCTTCCAAAATTTTGGGAGAAGCCATGCTCACCATGCAAGCGCCGCACCGTAAAAAAGAAATCGTTCAGGAAGTTTATCGAGTTTTAAAAAAAGGTGGTTTATACGGAATTCATGAATTGGCGCTAATTCCCGATGAAATAAGTGCAAAACACAAAAAATCACTGGAATACGATTTGGCACAATCCATGAAAGTTAATGCTCGGCCACTCACCACTTCCGAATGGAAAAGTCTTTTAGAAGAAGTGGGATTTAAAATTGTGAAGGTGGAATATGCAGATATGAAATTATTACAACCCGAACGGATTATTGAAGATGAAGGATTTTTGAGATTTTTAAAAATTGCTAAAAATGTTTTGTTAAATCCCGATATCAAAAAGAGAATCATTCACATGAGAAGCACTTTTAAAAAATACGAAACCAATCTAAAAGCAATTATGATAATTGCCCAAAAATAGTTCAATATATAAAGAATAAGTTAAATTTTTTACCTTTGAATACCTAAAATAATTGGAATGAAAAAAATCGCATTTTATCTTACTTTGGTGGCTGTTGCCGGAATTTCATGTAATGAGCATCCAAAACACATGAGCAATGAAGATGCCACTGTAGAATCGAATGTAATGTTGGAAGAACCACAACCTACAACAGCTCAAGAGGAGGCTCCAGCTACAGAAGAAGATTCTGCAGCCGAAAGTGCCGATACATCTGCTATGGAAGAAGCACCCAAAGAAGATTCAGCAACTACAGCAACTGAAGAATAGTCTAAAATTTTATATAAATTTTAGTTATGACAACCCTAAAAAGATAACCCTAAAAAGAAGTATTTATAAAAAAGACTAAAAAGTATTTTATTATGAGAAAATCCATTTTATTAACAGCTGTTTTTGGTATTGCCTTTGCGCTACAATCTTGTAAGGAGAACCCTTTTCACTCTCCTTATAGCAGCGACGGAACTGAAAACATTAAAGTGTCAGGAGAAGCTGAAGAAGCATTTCTTACCTCTCCACCAAATGTTCCCGATCCTATTGGAAACCGTGGAGCAAAAAAACTTATTGTCCATTTGGAAACCATTGAAAAAGTGGGAGAGTTGGCCAATGGAACTCAATACAACTTTTGGTCCTTTGGTGGTACAGTTCCTGGAAGTTTTATCCGCGCAAGAGTGGGAGATGAAATAGAATTGCATTTAAGAAATAACGGAAACAATAGCTTTCCACACAACATCGACTTACATGCAGTAAATGGCCCCGGAGGAGGAGCAGAAGCAACTTTTGTAATTCCGGGAAAAGAAGAAGTGATAAATTTTAAAGCTTTAAATCCGGGATTGTACGTTTATCACTGTGCCGTAGCTCCCGTGCCAATGCATATTGGGAATGGTATGTATGGATTGATTCTTATAGAACCCAAAGGCGGCCTGCCAAAAGTGGATAAGGAATTCTATATTATGCAAGGAGACTTTTATACCAAAGGAAAATTTGGAGAAAAAGGACTTCAGGATTTCGATTTGGATAAAGCTACCGAAGAAGCTCCCGAGTACATACTTTTTAACGGTAGTACAGGAGGTTTGTTGGGAGAAAATGAATTGCAGGTAAATGTAGGAGAAACAGTTCGTTTGTATGTGGGAAATGGAGGCCCCAACTTAACTTCTTCTTTTCACGTTATTGGAGAGATTTTCGACAGAGTATATCCAGGTGGAGGAACGATTTACAATGAAAATGTTCAAACCATAGGAATTCCTCCGGGAGCAGCCGCAATTGTAGAATTTAAAGCAACAGTTCCGGGAGAATATGTTATTGTAGATCACGCTTTAAGTAGAGCTTTCAATAAAGGAGCTATTGGTAGGATTAAAGTTTCCGGTCCGGATAATCTGAAAGTGTTTGATCCTAAAGAAGAGTAATAAAAAATTGTTTCAATAATTTAAAAATAGAAAATCATGAGAGTTATTTATATAGCCCTATTGAGTCTGATACTCTTTTCTTGTAAAGAAAGTCCCGAACAGAAAACGGTGGAAAGCCAACCTGTAAAGGATACGGTTGCAGCCAATAAGGAAACTTCTAATTTTCAACCCAAAGATATCGTTCCGATAACTTCTAATAAGAAAATGGTGAAAATTGAGGCCGGAGAATATCATCCGTTTATCGGTGGAGATTCCGATAGTGTGGTAGCTATAAAATCCTTTTACATGGATGAAACTCCTGTAACTAATGCAGAATATTTGGATTTTTTAAGAGCAAACCCCGAGTGGACCAAAAGTAATATTTTGAGAATTTATGCAGATAGCACTTATTTGCAAAATTGGATTAGCGATTTTGTGCTTCCTGCAGATGCCAGTCCGGATGCTCCCGTAACCAATGTTTCTTGGTTTGCGGCTAAAGCTTATGCCCAAAGTGTTGGGAAAAGATTGCCAACAGTAGATGAATGGGAATATGTAGGGCGAGCAAGCGAGAGTGTAAGAGATGCTTCCGACGATCCTGAATATACCAAAAATGTTTTGGATTTATACCAACATCAGCGTGGTAAATATAAAGAACCTGTAAAACAAGGCAATCCTAACTATTGGGGAGTTTATGATATGTTCGGAAAAATATGGGAATGGACTATCGATTTTAATTCTGTAATGTTATCAGGAGGAGATTCACAAGGAAGAAATTCCGTAAATGCCGGTTTGTATTGTGGTGGCGCAGCATTAACCGCTACGGATTTAAGAGATTATGCCTCTTTTCTAAGATTTGCGATGCGCGGCAGTTTAAAGGCAGATTATACGGTAAACAATGTAGGATTTCGTTGTGTGAAAAATATAAATTAAAATAAAATGAAAAACATATTTTTTAGTCTTGTAGCTTTGTTGATTATAAGCTCTTGCCAGGAAAAACAGATGCAACAGCAACCCGAAGAACAACAAAATTTAAGTTCACAATCTATATTTAATATCAATTCGACTTGGGAAACTGCAACAGGAGAAAAAATTAAATTAGCAGATTTGCAAGGAGATGTATTGGCGGTAACCATGGTTTATACCTCGTGTAAAGTTTCCTGCCCACGATTGGCTTTTGATATGAAAGAGCTTGAAAAACAAGTGGAAAAGGAAAAACGAGGAAATGTAAAATATGTATTTATTTCCATAGATCCGGAAAATGACACTCCCGAAAAAATGCAAAATTTCCTCCGCAGTTATAAATTAAATGGCGACCAATGGATATTTCTTCGTAGCAACGAAGACAATACCCGAGAGTTGGCAAACGTATTAACGGTTCGCTACAAGGAACTTTCTCCTATGGAATTGTCGCATTCCAATATTATAAGCGTATTTTCCAAAAATGGAGTTTTAGCTTATCAAAAAGAAGGATTAAGTACAGATTTAAACGAAACTGCAAAAGCAATTGAAAAGCAATTATAAAATTCGTAATTTTATTCCCTGAAAGATTGGAAGTTTCTCCAAATCTAAAAAAGTGAAAAACCGAAAAGAGCAAGAAGAGAAGTTTAAAAACGATTATTATGAAAAAGATATTTTTAACTTTATTAGTGGGTGGCGCCTTGTTGTCTTGCTCTAATAACGAAAAACCAATATCCCAAAACTCTGCCGAGGAAACCACCGCCCTTTCTCCGGCAGAGCAGGGAAAACAATTGATTCAGCGCTCGGATTGCGTTTCATGCCACAAAACAGAAGGCAATTTAATAGGACCTTCCTATCAGGATATTGCCCAAAAATACACAGATAAAGATATCGATAAGTTGGCCGATAAAATTATCGATGGCGGAGTTGGTAATTGGGGAGAAACAGCGATGACTCCCCACCTCGGATTAAGTAAAGAAGATGCAAAATTAATGGTGCAGTATATTCTTACTTTAAAGAATTAATTTCTAAAATTTAAAATCAAAAAAATCTGAGAAATCAGAAATAACTGTAGTTTAATAAAAGACAAAAAAGTATTTAATTATGAATTTAAAAACAGATCACATAGGCGATATAGTAGCCGAAGATTTTCGAACATCCGAAGTCTTCAGAAAACACGGAATGGACTTTTGCTGCAATGGAAACAACACCATTGAGCAACAGTGCGAAGAAAAAGGTATAAATGCAGAAGAAGTATTTCGGGATTTGGAAAATCTTCCAAAATCCGGCGGCGGTTCTTCGGTAGATTTCAGAAGTTGGCCATTGGATTTATTGGCAGATTATATCGAGAAAACCCACCACCGATATGCTAATGAAAAAATTCCTGTAATACAAGGATATTTGGATAAAATAGCCCAAGTTCATGGAAATCATCATCCCGAATTATTCGAAATAAAAGAATTGTTCAACGAGAATGCAAGAGATTTTGCCATGCACATGAAAAAAGAAGAATTGATGCTTTTCCCTTTTATCCGCCAAATGGTAAAAGCCAAAACTTCCGGCTCTTCTTTAAAGCAACCTCATTTCGAAACGGTAGAAAATCCCGTGAATATGATGATGCACGAACATACCGAACAAGGCGAGCGCTTCGAGAAAATGCAAAAACTTTCCGATAATTACACCACGCCTCAAGACGGTTGCAATACCTATCGCGTAACTTATGAAATGCTTCGCGAGTTCGATGAAGATATGCACACCCATATTCACTTGGAGAATAATATTTTATTTCCCAAAGCGGTGGAAATGGAAAAAACCATCCCCGAATCGCAAAGGATTTAAAAACGCAGCAGATTAGCGATTAATAGCAGAAAGTGTAAATTATTGTTTCACTCCTCCCGAATACTTTGTTCGGGAGGATTTTGTTTTTTAAATATTAATTTTAATGAGGTTTGGATTTTAAATTATCCCCATCTGTAAAATGCAATCTTCGGAAAACCAATCCGGTGAAAATGGTGAAAGCTCCCACCACTAAAAAGGTGTAACGGAAAGCCTCAAAATTACCGAGTTCTGTTTCTGCATTTTTTTGGAAAAGATTTAAAATAAGCATTCCCACAGAAATCCCGATACCAATTGCTAATTGCTGGTTTACCGATAATAAAGAATTTCCGCTGCTGGTATTGGATTTTCGCAAATCGGCTACAGAAATAGCATTCATGGCTGTAAATTGAATAGAGTTGAAAAAACCTAATATTCCAGCAATAGGCATATACCAATAAATAGAATGGTTAATATTCGGAAGAGCCAGCATACAGATTAATGTTCCAATAATAAAGGTATTGAACATAAGTGTTTTTTTGTATCCGAATTTATCCAAAATAGGGATAAATAGAGATTTAGCAAAGATACTTGTAAATGCCATCGGTGCTACAATCCACCCCGAAACAATGGCAGATTCTCCAAAAGCGACTTGCACCAAAAGTGGAAGCAAAAGAGGAACAGCACTAATTCCCATTCGGGTAACCAAATTTCCCACAATTCCTACCCGAAATGTTCGGATTTGAAAAAGATTGAGAGGAAATAAAGCATTGGAATCTTTCTGTGCATGATGATAATAGAAATACAACATTAAAAACCCCAAGATAAAAAGTCCCAATACATAGGTAATTCGCATGCTGTTTCCAATGGCTTCAAGTCCGATGGAAAGCGAAAGTGAAGCGGCAGCAAAAATTAAAAATCCTTTTAAATCGAAGCTAATAATTTTAGATTTAAAATTCGGCATGTATAGAATTCCCAAAACAATTCCCACCAAACCCATAGGAATATTGATAATAAAAATCCAGTGCCACGAAAGATAATCCACCAAATAACCTCCCACTAAAGGACCCAAAATAGGACCGATTAATGCAGGAATTACAGCGAAATTCATGGCACGCACATATTCGTCTTTCGGGAAAGCTCTTATTAATGCCAAACGTCCCACCGGTGTCATCAAACTTCCTCCAACTCCTTGCAAAACGCGTGAAAAAACCAACTGTGTTAAAGAGTACGAAAGTGCACAAAAAAGAGAACCCAAACTAAACAAAATAAGTGAAAGAATAAATACTCGCTGTGTTCCGAATTTATCGGCCAAATAGCCACTCGCCGGCATAAAAAGCGCCAATGTTAAAACATAACTGATAATCGCACTTTGCATTTCGAGAGGAGACTCGTTGAGGTCCTTTGCAATTTCCGGCAATGCAGTATTTAAAATGGTAGAGTCGAGCAGCTGCATAAAAATGGCGGTAGCCAATACATAAGGAAGTACCTTTTTTACAGCTTCTATATTTCTTGTTTTTAGCATGGTGCAAAGGTAGAGCATTCTCTAAAAATCTTTGAAAAGATATCATTGTATTTTACAATTAAGTACATATTAAAAATTTTAAAATGCTTTTTTTGATATTTAAAGAAGTTTACAGATTACTTTTTATTATTTTCGTAAACAAAGTTTCTATTATGAAAAAAGCATTTCTTTTTTTATCGATGTTTTTCTTTGCTTTGGTTTTTTCCCAAAAGAAAATACAATCGTTAAATGGCGAACATTGGATGTTTAAAAACAAAAAAGACAACCAATGGCTTCCTGCCACAGTTCCCGGAACGGTGCATACCGATCTTATGGCAAACCATAAAATTCCGGATCCTTATTTGGACGAGAACGAGAAAAAAGTGCAATGGATAGAAAAAGAAGATTGGGATTATCAAACTCGATTTCAAATTTCCGAAAACGATTTAAAAAATCAGAATATAGAATTGGTTTTTAAAGGTTTAGATACTTATGCGGAAATAATTTTAAATGGTAACGCATTACTAAGTGCAGATAATATGTTTCGGGAGTGGAAAATTCCCGTGAAAAAATACTTGAAAAAAGGTGAAAATACTTTGCAAATCAGGTTTCGGTCTGCTATAAAAACAGGTGAAGAATTGGCAAAAAAAATCCCTTTCGAACTTCCCGAAACTCCCCGAAGTTTGGTAAGAAAAGCACAATATCAATTCGGTTGGGATTGGGGACCGCGATTGGTTACGGCAGGAATTTGGAAAGATGTGAATTTAAATTTTTGGAATAATGCTCAGATTCAATCCGTTCAAGTAGAGCAAAAAACATTAAATAACGATAAAGGCGAACTTTCTTTTAATTTGGAAATTGAAAATACAATTCCCGGAAAATATCAAATTCAAATTAATGAAAATACCTCAAAACAAATTGAGCTTAAAAAAGGTTTAAATAAAATTTCAATTCCCTATACCGAGGTAAAACCTCAATGGTGGCAACCAAATGGTTGGGGAGAAGCCAAACTTTATTCCTATCAGGTAAAATTGAAAAAGGAAAATGAAATTTTAGATACTCAAAAACTGAATCATGGATTTAGAACGGTAGAATTGGTGCAGGAAAAAGATGCTGCCGGAAAATCATTTTATTTTAAAGTCAATGGAAAACCGCTTTATATAAAAGGTACCAATTGGATTCCGGGCGATAGTTTTTTACCCCGAATAACAAAAGAAAAATATTGGCATCTGATAAAAGATGCTAAAAACGCCCACATGAATATGATTAGGATTTGGGGCGGCGGAACTTACGAAGACGATGAATTTTACAATGCCTGCGATGCAATGGGAATTTTAGTGTGGCAGGATTTTATGTTTGCCGGAAGTTTTTATCCGTCGGATGAAGCATTTCTTAATAATGTAAAAGAAGAAGTAAGTTACCAAGCCAAGCGACTTCAAAATCATCCTTCTTTAGCTTTATGGTGTGGAAATAACGAAATAGATGAAGCTATTATAAATTGGGGATATCAAAAAGCATTTAACTATTCCAAAGAAGATTCTTTACAAGTTTGGAAAGATTACAGAAAAGTATTTCATGAAGTAATACCACAAACATTGGATGAAGTGCTTCCTGCAAATGAAAATATTTACTGGCCTAGCTCGCCTTCAATAGGTTGGGGGCACAAAGAAAGTCTTACTCAGGGAGATTCTCACTATTGGGGCGTTTGGCATGGAGAAGAACCTTTTGAGGTTTTTAATAAAAAAGTAGGAAGATTTATGTCGGAATATGGTTTTCAGGGAATGCCTTCTGTTGCAGCGGTTAAAGCCATGTTTTCGGAAACTCCTGAACTTTCCTTAAAAAATCCTGTGATTCAACACCACCAAAAACATGCCCGCGGATGGGAAATTATTAATACTTATATGGAGCGAGATTATGTGGTGCCAAAAGATTTCGTGCAGTACGATTATGTTTCTCAATTGCTGCAAGCGCGGGGAATGCAAATGGCTATCGAAGCACATCGCAGAAATCAACCATATAATATGGGAACTTTAATTTGGCAATTAAACGATTGTTGGCCGGTAGTTTCTTGGTCGGCCATCGATTATCTTGGAAATTGGAAAGCCTTGCAATATCAAACGGTAAGGAGTTTTGCTCCTCAAGTGATTTTTGCTATTGAAGAAAATCAGGAGTTAAAATTATTTGCCATAAATGACGAACTTTCCAAAAGCGAGCAAGAAGTTCAGGCAGAAGTAAAAGTAATGGATTTTGAAGGAAATATTTTAAAACAATTTTCCACAACCGAACCGAAAAAGATAGAACAACATATTGCCGCGTTTTCTGCTATTTCTTTAGAAAATTATATTTCTAAATTCGATAAAAAGAAGATTTTTCTAAAATTAATTTTAAAAACAAAGTCCGGAGAAATGATGGCCGAAAACACCTATTTCTTTACAAAACCTAAAGATTTAGAGCTTTTACAACCAAATATAAAAGTGGAAAAAATATCAGACAGGGAAATAGCGATTTCTACAGATGTGTTGGCCAAAAATGTTTATTTAATGGGAAACGTGCATTATAGCGATAATTTTTTCGATTTACTTCCCGGAGAAAGAAAAGTCATCACTTCTTCCAAGCCGATTTCAAATATCGAAATCATGAGTTTGTACGATACCATGCAATAACTTTTCTCTATCTAAAGAAATTTCGTTTTATGCCAAAACGTCGCCAATACTTTTATCGCGGTCGAAAGCTGCTTTTGCAAACGGGCACAAAGGAATAATTTTCAAATTGTTTTTTCGGGCATATTCCACCGCTTCCATTACCAATTTTTTTGCATAACCTTTGCCTCCGTAAGCTTTATCTACGCCTGTGTGGTCGATAATGAATTTTTCATTTCCAGCCCATGTAAAAGTCATTTCTCCGGCTTCGTTTCCATCTTCGTAGATTACAAATCTGCCGTGTTTACCATCGTCTTCGCGTTCTATTTTTATCATGATTTTTTATTTGTTTTAATAGTTAAAGCCCCTGAAGGACATAAATGTACCTGTTGAGTTAATTCTGTACTTGTGGCATTTTCTGCTTTTATCCAAGGGCGCTCTTTTGGATTATAAACTTTGGGCAAAGTTTTAACGCAAACTCCGGCATGTTCACAGAGCCAAGGTTTCCACACAATGGTTACTTCGCCATTGCTATATTCTTTTTCTTCCATTTTTTAGAGGATTTAAATTAGACGAATAACTAAAATACGAAAAAAAAGAATACAAATCCGATTTTTAAAATATTATAACTTTTTAAAAACCAACCATTTTCGATTGTAATATTTTTTAATTTGGGATTTTTTGCGCAAAGCATAACTTTTAGGAGCTTGCCGATAAAATGAAAAGTGGGCGCGAACAATTGCCCAAGTATGCGAAAAACCAAAAGTAAAACCCAAATATATTCCGGCCAATCCATCTAAACACAACCGAATAAACAGCCGATACAACCGATTTTTGGGCAAATTTTTTAAAAGCATACTCAAGTTGTTGCGGAAGTTTAAGAAGGTTTTCTGGGGATTTTGTCGGTTTAAAGTAGCACCGCCCACATGATAAACTTTTGATTTTCCTGTATAGAAAATTTTCTTGCCGTTGTTTTTTAAGCGCCAACACAAATCGATTTCTTCTTGGTGAGCAAAAAACCTTTCGTCGAATCCTTTTTCCTGCCAAAAATCTTTTGCCCGAATAAAAAGGCAACATCCCGATGCCCAGAAAATTTCAATCTCGTCATCGTATTGTCCGCGGTCTTCTTCAATATTTTCAAAAATCCGTCCGCGACAATATGGGTAGCCCAATTGATCGATAAAACCGCCGCCGGCACCTGCAAACTCAAAAAAGTTTTTTCTTTTATAATCTAATATTTTAGGTTGAACGGCAGCAATATTTTCACCCGATTCAAAAACCTGCAATATCGGCGGAATCCAATTTTCGGTAACTTCCACATCCGAGTTGAGGAGACAATAAATGTCCGCTTTTATCGATGCTAATCCTTTGTTGTATCCGCCTGCAAATCCATAATTTTTATCGTTTTGGATTATGATAACTTTGGGGAAATTGGTTTTTAAATAGGAAACAGAAGAGTCTGTAGAAGCATTATCGATTACAAAAATGGAAGCTTCGGGGCTGAATTTTACCACACTGGGCAGAAATTTTTCCAACCAATTTATTCCGTTCCAATTTAAAATAACGATGGCAATTTTCATTTCTTCAATGCATTTTGATATTTCCATCTTCGGTGAGACCACAACCAATTATCGGGGTGTTTTCGGATGGTGTTTTCTAATAATTTGTGGAATTTATTCACCACTTCATAAGGCTCAAAATTTTCTCCATCGGGATAAATTCTGTAATAATTTACCTGATAATATCCTCTTTTTACCTTTTTCATTTCGCAATATACAAAGGCCAAATTTTTCTTTTTAGAAAGCCTGTCGTATCCGATGAATACAGGAGTTAGCTGATTTAAAAATTCTAATCCATAATGAATTTCAGAGTGGTGCGGAGTTTGGTCGGCCACAAACATATAGGCAGAATGTCCGCTTTCTTTTTCTTTTAAAATATTTCGGATTACTTCTTTGGCTTCCAGCGCTTTGTTTCCGAATTGGTTTCGGATGATTTTTATTTTTTCTTCCCAAAAATCATTATTTACTTTTCTGTAAACAGGATGGCAGTTTTCCTGAGGTAAAAATGTAGTAAGAACATTCATCCATTCCCAATTGAATACATGTCCGGCGAGCAAAATAACGTCCTTTTTTTCATCGTAACATTCTTGGAAAACATCTCGGTTCAGGTGCTGAATTCTTACTTTCAGTTCACGCTCGCTTATGGTAAAACCTTTTATCATTTCAGCCAAATAATCGAAAAAATTATGATAAAATTTATGGCGAATTTTCGCGATTTCTTTATCGGTTTTGTCCGGAAAAGAGTTTTTAAGATTGGCAGTAATTACTTTTTTTCTGTAACCGATTAAAAAATTGAAAGCATATAATACATCCGAAAAAACGTAATGTACTTTCAGAGGAATTTTAGAAATCAGAAGTAATAATTGAAATAAAAAATTGTTCAAAATGAAAATTAAAATACAAATTTACGCAATCTTCGAATTTACTAAGATTTCTTGGAGAAATTTATTTTAAAACCTTAAATTTGAAGAAAATATTTTTTATGAAGAATTTTAAATATATAGCATTTGGTTTCTTGTTTGTTGCATCTTTTGCATGGGCTCAAACCACAGAAGTTGCCGCCAACAAAACCCAAACCGAGAAGAAAGCTTTACCGAAAATTTATAATCCTCAGGAAGATGCCGAAGTTAAAATAAATGAACTTTTGGTTCAGGCAAAAAAAGAAAATAAGAATATTATTGTGCAGGGAGGCGGAAATTGGTGTATTTGGTGCCTTCGTTTCGATAATTTTTGGAGAACCAATCCGGAATTAAAAAGTATCGTAGATGAAAACTACCTTTATTACCATCTCAACATGTCTCCGGAAAATGAAAATAAAGAATTGTTTGCGAAATATGGTAACCCCGGAGATCAGTATGGTTATCCTGTATTTATCATTTTAGATCAAAACGGAAAACAAATCCACACCCAAGATAGCGCTGTATTGGAAGAAGGAAGTAGTTATAACGTTTCTAAAGTAAGAGATTTTTTCAACGCGTGGAAACCACAATCTTAAGCATTTATTCATTTTATGTATAAATCGTGCAAAAAATGTATAAAGCATTTCATTTAATAACGATCAATTTATTTTTGTTTCGAAGTTTTGAAAATGAAAATCCTATGGAAAAAAATCCGATATAAAGGTTTAAATTTGTGCAGTCTTTTGGGCTGCACTTTTTAAATAGTAAATATTACAAACAACTATAAACTTTTACATGAACCACCGTATTTTTATTGAAAAAAGAAAATTTTTTGATGTTGAGAGTCCCCGACTTCTGGCAGAATTAAAAGAAGTTTTGCCCCAAATAAAAGCAGTAAAAATATATAACATTTACGATATTTTCGGACTGAAAAAAGCCGACTTCGAAAAAACACTAAAAAATACATTTGCCGATACCATCAGCGATATTGTTCATTTTGAAAATCCCGCAAAATACTTTTTTGTAGCTACCGAATTTCTACCCGGTCAGTTCGATCAGCGGGCCGATTCTGCAGAACAATGCATTGTTATTTTAACCCAAAATGAAGAGGCAAAAGTAAGAAGTGGTAAATTGATAGAAATAGAAGGATTAGAAAAAGAAGATTTTGCAAAAGTAGAATCCCTGCTCATTAACCGCACCGAATCCAGAGAAAAGGATTTATCCGTTTTGGAAATTCCCAAATCTTCAAAACCCAAACCTATTCCCGTTTATGAGGATTTTATTTCTTATTCTCCACAAGAATTGGCAAAATTTCACGAGCAGCAAGGTTTTGCTTTCGATTTAGACGATTTGCAATACATTCAGCAATATTACCAATCGGAAAACAGAAATCCCACAGAAACCGAGTTGAAAGTACTCGATACTTATTGGAGCGATCATTGCCGGCACACCACTTTTGAAACCCAATTAACAGATATTCAATTTGAAGGCGAATTTCAAGAATTATTACAAAGCCTTTTCGATGATTATTTGGCAAAACGCAAAGAGTTGGGAAGGGAGCAAAAACCTGTTTCTTTAATGGATTTGGGAACCATCTGTGGAAAGTATTTTCGCAAACACGGAAAACTTCAAAACTTGGTGGTTTCTGAAGAAATCAATGCCTGCACCATAGAAATAGAAGTAGAATACGATGGTAAAAAAGAACCGTGGTATTTATTATTTAAAAACGAAACCCATAATCACCCCACAGAAATAGAACCTTTTGGAGGAGCTTCTACCTGTTTGGGAGGAGCAATCCGCGATCCACTTTCCGGGCGGTCTTTTGTTTATCAGGCTATGCGACTTTCGGGAGCGGCGAATGTTTTAGAGCCTATTGAGAAAACCCTTCCAGGAAAATTACCGCAAAGAGTTATTTCTAAAGAAGCCGCCAATGGTTTTTCTTCTTATGGAAACCAAATCGGGTTGGCAACTACTTTGGTAAACGAAATTTACCACGAAGGTTATAAAGCCAAAAGAATGGAAGTAGGATTTGTGGTAGGAGCCGCTCCTGTGGATTGGGTAAAAAGGCAGCGTCCACAAACCGGCGATGTGGTAATTGTATTGGGAGGTGCCACTGGTCGCGATGGAGTGGGAGGAGCCACCGGAAGTTCCAAAGAACAAGATGATAAAAGCATTACCGAAATGAGTACGGAAGTACAAAAAGGTAATCCGGTGGAAGAAAGGAAAATTCAGCGTTTGTTCCGAAATCCCGAAGTAACTCGTTTGATAAAAAAATCCAACGATTTCGGTGCCGGCGGTGTTTCTGTGGCTATCGGCGAAATAGCAGATTCATTGGATATTCATTTGGATCATTTACAATTGAAATATGAAGGACTGAATGGAACCGAAATAGCCATTTCCGAATCGCAGGAAAGAATGGCTGTGGTAATCGATCAACAGGATAAAGATAAATTTTTTCAATTGTGTGAAAGTGAGAATATTCATGCTACCCAAGTAGCTACGGTTACAGATACCGGCCGAATGAAAATTTATTGGAAAGGAGAAAAAATAGTGGATTTATCGCGCGAGTTTTTAAATACCAATGGTTGTGCCAAAACTCAAAAAGTAGTGGTAAATCATTTAAGTGAAGTAGAAGAAAATCCGGAAGTATTTAGCTCCGAAAGATTAATAGAACTTCTTGCAGATAAAAATATAGCTTCCCAAAAAGGGCTTTCCGAGATGTTCGATTCCACTGTTGGCGGAACTACAGTAGCCATGCCTTTGGGAGGAAAATACCAATTAACTCCTATGGAAGGAAGCGTGCAAACCCTTCCGGTACAGAATGCCAAAGAAGTGGAAACGGTTTCGCTTGCCAGTTGGGGCTTCGATGCGGATTTATCCGCCCGAAATTCCTTAATGGGAGCAGCCTATGCTGTGGTGGAATCTGTGGCGAAAATCGTGGCAATGGGAGGTGATTATAAAAAGATTAGGCTAAGTTTCCAAGAATATTTTGAAAGTTTAAAAGATGATCCCGAAAAATGGGGAAAACCTTTGGCTTCGCTTCTGGGAGCTTACGATGCACAGATGAATTTTGGACTTGCAGCTATTGGTGGAAAAGATTCTATGTCGGGAAGTTATCAGGATTTAAATGTTCCTCCTACGCTTATTTCTTTCGCCTGTGCTCCGGGAGAAAAGAAAAACATCATCTCTCCCGAATTTAAGAAAAGTGGAAACAAACTTTATTTTTACCGCCATCCGAAACAAGAAAACGGCATGCCGAAGTACAAAGAACTGAAAGCAATATACGAGATAATCCACACCGAAATAAAAAAAGGAAATATCGTTTCGGTAAAAACCATTCAAAAAGGAGGTTTGGCAGTGGCGCTTGCCAAAATGAGTTTTGGAAATCATTTAGGAGCCGAAATAAAAGCCAAACCCAGAGCACTTTTTGAGAAGAATCTGGGCAGTTTGGTGGTCGAAACTTCCGAAGATATTTTTTCTCCTTATTTCGATTTTATCGGATATGTGAACGATTCGGATGTTTTAAAAATAAATGAATTTAAATTTAAATTAAAAGATTTAAAAGTCGCATGGTGCGGTACTTTTGAGAAATTATTTCCAACGCGGGAAAGAGGAGTAGAAAAAGTAGAATTAGATTCTTCGCTCAACGGAATAAATAAAAAATCCATAGAAATTATTTCTCACGGAATTTCGAAACCGCGAGTATTTATACCTTTATTCCCCGGAACCAATTGCGAATACGAAACCCAAAATGCATTTTATAAAGAAGGTGCAGAAGTAAGTGCAGTTCCGTTGATTAACCTTAGCGATACTCTTTTGGAAGAAAGTATCGACCGCTGGGTAAAAGAATTGGATTCGGCGCAGATTATGGCAATTTCCGGTGGATTTAGTGCGGGAGACGAGCCCGACGGTTCTGCTAAATACATTGTAAATGTGCTGAAAAACGATAAGGTAAAAAGTGCAGTTCATAGATTGTTGCAACGGGACGGATTGATTCTCGGGATTTGCAACGGTTTTCAAGCATTGATAAAATCTGGGTTGGTGCCGTACGGAGAAATTCGGGATTTGGATGAAGATTCCCCTACATTAACTTTCAACGGAATCGGAAGGCATATTTCCCAAATGGTAAATGTAAAAGTGATAAATGATGACAGCCCTTGGCTGAAAGGAATGAAAAACGAAATTTACACAATGCCTATTTCTCACGGCGAAGGAAGATTTTATGCGCCAAAATCGGTTTTGGAAGATTTGTATAAATCGGGATTGGTAGCCACACAATATGTGGATTTGGAGGGAAATATTGCTCATGGAATGCCTTTTAATCCCAATACTTCGTTATTTGGAGTGGAAGGAATTACCAGTCCCTCGGGGAAAATTTATGGAAGAATGGGACATACCGAGCGTTATGCTCCCGGTTTGATGAAGAATATTCCCGGCGCCAATTATCATAATATATTCAAAAATGGAGTGGCTTATTTTAAAGATTAAAAACAAAGCTAAATTTATAATCAATTTAAATTATATTTTTATTTATAATCTATTTTAGTTATATTTGAAACTTATAATTAAATTGAATTATATTTTAAAATCATGGTAGCAGTCATTACAGGTGATATTGTAAATTCCCAGAAAGTGGATTTTCAACTTTGGGGTAAAGCTTTGGAAGAAGTTGTGGGGAAGGATTATGCAAATGCACAGCATTGGGAACTTTATCGCGGAGATGAATTTCAATATTTAATTCCCGAACCTGAAAATGCTATTACAATTGCGTTGAGGTTGAAAGCCAGAATAAAAATGATAGCCGATTTGGATGTTCGTTTATCCATAGGTTTGGGCGAAATAGAGCAATCTTATGATAAAATTAGCCAAGCCAGCGGTTCGGCATTGGTAAATTCTGGGCGGAATTTTGAGCAATTAAAAGAAAATAAAAGCAATTTAATCATCGGTTGCGATTTCCCGGAATGGAATAAAGATGTAAATTTACTCCTCGAATGGCTTTTATTAACAGCCGATCAATGGTCTGCCACTTCTGCAGAAATGGTTTATTTGTTTTTAAGTCATCCGGATTTAACCCAAGAATCGGCGGCGCGTCGGTTAAAAGTAAGTCAGCCGTCCATTAGCCAGGCATTAAAAAGAGCCCGCTACGATTTGCTGTTGAAAACCATTGTGTGGCTGCAAAATAAAATTTCACAATTAAGGAAATGATTTTTATTAAACTCATATTAGCACATCTTTTAGGCGATTTTGTATTTCAGCCTGCCAAATGGGTGCAAGATAAAGAGAAGAAAAAAATCAGAAGTCCTTATCTTTATTTACATGTGGGGATTCATGTGTTGCTAACTTTTTTGCTGCTTTGGAATCTTCAACTTTGGTGGATTCCTGTGATTGTTGGTGTTACTCATTTTATTATCGATGCTGCCAAACTCGAATTTCAGAAAAAGAAAAACGCACAAACTTGGTTTTTTATCGACCAATTTCTTCATATAGCAGTTTTGTTTTTGGTAGTTTATTCCTCCGATTTTTCTTATATTTTACCTTATTTAGAATCTCCGGAGTTTTTAAAAACATTTACAGCTTTTGTTTTTTTAACACTACCTTGTTCCGTTATTATCAAAATGTTGTTAAAAAAATGGAATCCGGCTTTTGCAGAACAAAATTCTATAGAAACCGATTCGCTTTCAAATGCCGGAAAATATATCGGGATTATCGAGAGAATATTGGTTTTTGTATTTATCGTTGTTGGGCATTGGGAAGGCGTAGGATTTATGATTGCCGCCAAATCGGTTTTTCGGTTTAGCGATTTACAGGAAGCAAAACAAAGAAAACTTACAGAATACGTATTAATAGGAACTTTATTAAGTTTTGGTTTCGCCATATTTACAGGTTTATTATGGTGGATTTAAATAAATAATTAAATAAAAATTACAATCGGTTGAAATGAAAAAATCAGACCTTCAACGACAACAATATCTAAAACAATTTCAGAATCGCCCTTATGGTCGAAATCTCATGAAGCAAAATGCAGAAAATGTATGGGATGCACCCACTGAAGAATGTGGGATTTTGGGAATTTATTCCGATAAAGATATCGATACCTTTTCTCTGTCGCAATTTGGATTGTTTGCATTGCAGCATCGCGGTCAGGAAGCATGCGGGATTTCCGTTTTAAATCATGGAAAAATCTTCAATATTAAAGACGAAGGTTTGGTGCTCGATGTTTTTAAAAGCATTCGCGAGCCGGAAACTTTTATGGGAAATGCGGTAATTGGACATACCAGATACAGCACGGCAGGAGATAAAAAGAAATACAATTTTCAACCTTTCTTTGCCAAAAGTGAGTACGACCAAATTATCCTTTCTGTGGCACATAACGGAAACCTAACCAACGCTCATTTACTGAAAAAAGAAATGGAAGCAGAAGGTGTGGTTTTTCGGGCAACTTCAGATTCCGAAATTATTTTGAGGATGATTCAGATGAATTTAGATTTAGGATTAAAAGATGCCATAGAAGCCACCATGAACAAAATAAAAGGAGCTTATTCTGTGGTGGGACTTACCCGAAATCGGTTTTTTGCATTTCGTGATTTCGATGGAATTCGGCCGCTCGTTTTGGGAGCCATCGACGAAAAAACATTTGTGGTGGCTTCGGAATCCTGCGCTTTAGATGCGTTGGGTGCTCAGTTTGTGAGAGATATTTTACCCGGTGAAATTGTTTACACCAATAGCGATGGATTGCAATCTTACCAAGTGAAAAAAAATACGGTAAATAAAATTTGTTCTTTTGAATACGTTTATTTTGCACGCCCCGATAGTAATTTGGAAGGAATTAATGTGTACCAACTTCGCGAGCAATCCGGAGAGAAAATTTGGAAACAAGCGCCTGTAGAAGCAGATGTTGTTATTGGCGTTCCCGATTCGGGCGTTCCTGCGGCCATTGGATTTTCCAAAGCTTCCGGAATTCCTTTTCGCCCGATATTAATTAAAAACCGATACATTGCCCGATCTTTCATTATTCCAACGCAGGAAATGCGCGAGCGAGTGGTAAATTTAAAATTAAATCCCATCGCCTCGGAAATGAAAGACAAAAGAATTGTAATTGTTGACGATTCCATAGTTCGCGGAACTACTTCCCGACGTTTGGTTAAAATATTAAAGGAAGTGGGAGCGAAAGAAATTCATTTCAGAAGTGTTTCTCCACCCATTATTGCACCTTGTTTTTTGGGGATTGATACGCCGGTAAAAAAAGATTTAATTTCTGCTAAAATGGATAAAGAAGAATTGCGGCAATATCTTGGGGTAGATTCTTTGGAATTTTTATCCATGGAAAATCTTGTTGATTTGTTAGGAAGTCCCAACCATTGTTTTGGCTGTATGACAGAAAAATACCCCGTTCGGAATTATGACGGATTGAAAGATTATGTAGATGAATAATTTGAAAGAGATAATGTAATTTTCCCGGAAATAAAATTATATTTTTTTCATTTTTTATAAAATTTATTATATAAAAATGAAATGTGTATTTTTTTCGCAAAAAGTATAAAAATATAATAAATTCTATTGTTCTCCCGATTTTTTACAGAAAATATTAAAGTTATATTTTAGAGGTGTTGTGGTTTTTTTTATTGTATGTAATTGTTTTACAGTGATATAACTGTATATATTCTTAGAGTTATAACATCTTGTATATTTCTTTAAGTTATGTTAACTTACGAACTTTTAAAAGTTATAAAAAATGTTAAATAACCAAAAAATAAATTTGTGAAAAATCATCTTACTTTTTTAAAAATTGCGCCGGCATTTTTTCTTGCAAGCGCAATGTTGAGTGGGCAAGAAACCGACTCGGCACAGACAACGCAGATTGAAGAAGTAGTTTTGATTGGATACGGACAACAAAAGAAAGAAGATCTTACAGGATCTATTTCCACAGTTTCTTCGGATGATTTCAATCCAGGCTCTACTTCTGCAGATCAGCTTATTCAAGGAAAAGCTGCCGGAGTTACAGTTACCGGAAACGGAGGTAATCCCGGAGCAGGTTCCACCATTCGGATTCGTGGAGGTGCTTCTTTAAATGGAAGTAATGCTCCTTTAATAGTAATCGACGGAATCCCGATGGATTACGACGGAATTTCAGGGGCTTCCAATCCACTTGCTCTTATTAATCCCGATGATATCGAATCTTTTGATATTTTAAAAGACGCTTCTGCTGCTGCTATTTATGGTAACAGAGCTTCCAATGGGGTTATTATTATTACAACCAAAAAAGGTAGAGCGGGCAGAATGCATGTGGATTTTTCTACCACAGCTTCTGTTTCTACCAAAATGGGGAATTTGGATGTTTTATCCGGAGATGAATTTAGAGCTTTCGTTCAGAATCAGGGAAATGCCAATTATATTTCAAAATTAGGTTCTGAAAACACTGTTTGGCAAGATTTGATTTATCAACAAGCTTGGGGAACCAATAACAACCTTTCTTTATCCGGAGGGATAAAAGGATTGCCTTATCGATTGTCTTTAGGATACAATGAACAAAATGGGATTGTACGGACAAACGAATTCAGAAGATCTTCTGTGGGATTAAACATTTCTCCAAAACTTTTTGATAATCATTTGAGTATTAATGCCAATTTTAAAGGGAGTTTAACGGAAAATAGATTTCCTGATGGAGGTGCCATAGGAGCTGCTCAGTTTTTTGATCCCACCCAACCGGTATATGATTATTCCGCACAAGGCGATCAAGTACACAATTATTGGGAATGGTGGTTGGATCCTACACATTTGAATATAAATGCCACCAGCAATCCTTTGGGACTTCTTTATGCTAAAAGAGATATTTCTTCTGTATATCGTGGAATTGCAGGTTTGCAACTCGATTATAGACTTCATTTTCTGCCGGATTTGCATATTAATGTTAATGCAGGCTACGATTACCAAAAAGGAAAAGGCTCTGTTACAGAATATGATGGTTACCGAGGTTCTGTAATTGGAGAAACCGGAGGTACTTGGCGAAATTATGAACAAATAAAAGACAATAAATTATTAGAGGCCTATCTGAATTATGTGAAAACTATTGATGCAATAGACACCAAAGTAGATTTAATGGCCGGATATTCTTACCAAAAATTTCATAACCAAGTGCCCAGCACAAGAACACATTACGGAGATCCTGTAATGGATGAAGAGCGTAAAGAATCTTCCACAAGTAATCCTTACGAAGCCAATTTGGTATTGCTAAGTTATTATGGTCGAGCGATTTTTACCATAGCCAATAAATATGTTATTACCGGATCTATTCGTCGGGATGCCACTTCAAGATTTTATAACGGTACCGATGATTTAGGCAATACGTGGGGAACTTTCCCGGCTGTATCCGTTGCATGGAAATTGAAGCAAGAGAACTTTCTTAAAAATTCCCAAATTTTTTCAGATTTAAAACTAAGAGCCGGTTGGGGAGAAACCGGACAACAAGAGATAGGAGGATGGTACAATTCTTTTCCTGCCTATAATATTTCTCAGGCAAGTGCCCAATATCGATTTGGAGATGAATTCTATACCATGTATAGACCATCTCAATACAACCCGAATTTAACATGGGAAACTACTACAACCATTAATGCCGGGTTAGATTTTGGATTTTGGAACAACCGAATTACCGGTAGCATTGATTTATTCCAGAAGAAAACCAAAGATTTATTAGCTTACGTTCAGGTACCCGCAGGAGAATTCAGTAACAAAAACTGGAAAAATATCGGAGAAATGGAAACCAAAGGAATTGAATTTTCCATTAATGTAACTCCGGTAAAAACGGAGAATACCACTTGGGATTTTAGTTTTAATGTCTCCAATTACGATGCGAAAATAACTACATTTTCCGATCAAGTTGCCAAAGATTACATCATACAAACCGGAGGAATTTCCGGTGGTGTAGGAAATAGTGTTCAAGCGCATGCAGTAGATTATTCTCCTAATAGTTTCTGGGTTTACCAACAAGCTTATGATAATAATGGAAAACCTTTAGATGGAGTTTATGTGGACAGAAATGGCGATGGAGCAATAGATTCCGATGATAAATATTTCTATAAATCCACCACACCGGATGCCACGTTAGGATTTTCTACTACGGTAAAAACCGGTAATTGGGACTTTTCCACTTCTTTGCGAGCGGTAATTGGGAATTATGTTTACAATAACTTCGCCTCTCAATCCAATATTCAGAGTATTCAAACCAATGAATTTATGATGAATATAGCCAAAACTGCTGCAAATTATGGATTTGCTTCACCGCAATATTGGAGTGATATTTTCGTGGAAAATGCTTCTTTCCTCAGAATGGATAATCTGAATGTGGGTTATAATTTTGGCAGAGTGTTATTTAATAACACAGGAAATTTGCGAGTTTTTGCCATGGCGCAAAACGTGTTTGTCATTACCAAATATACCGGAGTAGATCCTGAAATTTTCGGGAACATAGACAATGGATTTTATCAAAGACCGAGAATATATTCTTTGGGGTTGAATATTCAATTTTAAAAAAATCAGAAAATGAAAAAATATATAAATATAAAAGTCTCAGCTCTTTTAGCAGGTATTCTCTTTCTGTTTACCCTAAATGGATGTACAGACGATTTGAGGCAAGAACCAATTACAGAACTTACTGCCGCTACTTTGTATAAAGACTTTGGAAATTATCCCAATCTTTTAGCAAAACTTTATGGAGGTTTGGCGGTTGGTGGTCAAAGCGGTGGTGATGGCGATGGCGATATTGCCGATATCGATGGTGGTTTTTCAGGTTATATGCGATTGTACTTTACCTTGCAGGAAATAACTACCGATGAAGCCGTAATTGGATGGAACGATGGAACACTTAACGAATTTCACGAGTTGAGTTGGACTCCGTCCAATGAATTTAACAACGCAATGTATTACAGACTTTATACCGAGATTGCCTTTACCAATGAGTTCATAAAAAATACAACCGATGAGGCGCTTGCTCAAAACGGAATTAGCGGAGGCGATTTAGAAGAAGCCAAAGCCATGAGAGGAGAAGCTCGATTCCTTCGAGCACAAGCTTATTACCATTTGTTGGATTTATACGGAAATGTTCCTTTTGTAGATGAAAATACTTTAGGATCTGTTCCAGAACAAATGAGCAGAGCCGATTTGTTTAACTATGTAGAATCCGAATTGAAACTTTCTGCCGATGAAATGAAAGCGCCCAGAACCAATGTATATGGAAGAGTAGATCAAGCTGCGGCATGGACACTTTTAGCAAGATTATATTTAAATGCAGAAGTTTATATCAATGAAGCAAGATATAATGATGTGGTTACATATACCGATAAAGTAATTCAATCCGGATATTCTTTAATGTCGAACTATGAAGATTTATTCTTAGCCGATAATGATCAGAATAACAACGAAACCATTTTCGCTATTCAATACGATGGACTAAGAACCCAAACCAACGGAGGCACCACTTATATGGTTCATGCCGCTATTGGTGGAAATATGGATCCTGCAGAGTTTGGAGTAAGTGGAGGTTGGGGCGGACTTCGAGTTACCGAATCTTTTGTTAAGAAATTTCAACCGGCAGATAAAAGAGGACGTTTTTATACCGATGGACAATCTTTGGAAATCAATGATATAGGTAATTTCAACGATGGATATGCATTCATTAAATATAAAAATATAACCCGCGATGGAACTCCCGGTTCCGATAATAATTTCGTAGATGCGGATATGCAAATCTATCGTTTGGCAGATGTTTATTTAATGTATGCCGAAGCAGTTCTCCGCGGAGGAAATGGTTCCATGACTCAGGCTATTGGATATGTGAACAAAATTAGAGAAAGAGCTTATGGAAATACCTCCGGAAATGTTACTGCTTTGTCTTTAGATTTTATTATAGATGAGCGGGCAAGAGAGTTATCTTGGGAAATGACCAGAAGAACCGATTTAATTCGTTTCGGAAGATTTACTACAGCATCTTATTTATGGCCGTGGAAAGGAAATGTAAAAAATGGTACCTCTGTGGAGGAATACAGAAACATTTTCCCTATTCCTGACAACGAACTGGTAGTAAATCATAACCTGACTCAAAATCCGGGGTATAAATTATAATATTTAGCATAATGAAAAAATCAATATTTAATAGAGTCCTTTTATTGGTATTAGCCATTTTTGGACTTTCCTCATGCGATAATCGGGAGATTATCCAAATAGATTCGGCGGAGGCTCCTATTTTAATGGATTTGTCCTCTTCCTCACTGTATTTAGATTCTAATTTTCCAGACGATCAGGCGCTTACTGTTTCTTGGTCTCCGGCAAAATACAGCATACCCACCGAGATTAATTATAAAATAGAGATTTCTGCAGACGAATCCTTTACAGAATCTGCGGAATTAGGAGGTGGAATAACCCAGTCGAGAACGGTGGCTACTTATACTACAGCTCAGATGAATGCAGCCGCTCAATCATTAGGTTTAGAACCTTTTGTGGCTTCTACTATGTATCTAAGAGTAGTAGCTTTTGTAGGTAGAGATGGTTTAAAGCAAACTTCTAATATAACCCATTTAGATATTACTCCGTACGAATTGGTATATCCCGATTTCTTCTTGGTAGGTGAAGCTTCTTATGTAGGTTGGACCGATACAGAGGCTCAATTACTTTATAAAGACGGAAGTACCATGACTATTTATACTTATATGCAAAGTAATGGAAGTTTCCGATTCTTAGGTCAGCAGGCTTGGGCACCTATTAATTATAGTATAGATAAAGATGGTACCAGAGACGAATACAGATATTTTATGGATACATCTGAAAATATAATTCAGTCAGCAGGAGATGACGAAAACATGACCTTTACAGGAGAAACAGGAATTTATAAAATAACCATTGATGCTTCTAAAGGCGTTCAATCTTTGAAGGCGGTAGCTTCTGCCATTCCTGAATACGATTTCCCTGAAATTTATTTGGTAGGAAATGTTGCCGATAACAATTGGAGTCCTGAAAATGGAGTAGCTATGACCAAAGTAGGCGAAGGCGTTTACGAGATTACCACAGATTTAGGAGCAGACGCTGAATTCAAATTTGTTGGTCAGAAATCTTGGGGCGATTTAGAATGGGGTAATTTATTCGATAATGGCGATACAGGTTATCTCGCACCAAAAGGCGATAATGGTAATATACTATTTGCCGGCGACGGAGGTAGCTATAAAATTACTGTAAATATAAAAGCAGGAATTTACACGATTGTAAAACAGTAATTATTCAAATTTAAATTTTTAAAAAGACATATGAAAAATACTTTAAAAATAATACTGACCTCTCTCGTTGCTGCTTTTGTAGTAATCGCTTGTAGAGACGATGCCGATAGAAATTGGACTACCCCCGATGGAAGTTTAACACTTCATAATACCTCGATAGGAGCAACAACTTTGTATCCCAGCATGAAAGACAATCCCTTTGTTTTGGGATGGTCCGACAGCAATGCTTCTGGCGGGAGTTATACCGTTACACTTTCGGATACGGAAGATTTTGAGAATAAAGTAGAATTGGGAACATCGGAAACCAATTCCTTGAAGATTTCTATAGAAGACTTAAATACAGCCATTTTAAAAGCAGGTTTAAGCCCTTATAATGCACAAAATGTTTATATCCGCGTAGAATCCGGAAGTGCAGTTTCCAATGCTATTGTTTATAATTTAAAACCTTATCCATCCGAAAAGCCGTTAATTATTAATCCGAAAGATGGAGATGAGTTGGTTTTAGATGCAGCCAAAGCCACAGAAGCGGCTACAATAGTGGAATGGAGCGACTATGCAGAATATGGAGTAGATGTAGAATATCATCTGGAAATAGCTGCCGCAGGAACTCCGGATTTTCATGATGCAGGAAGCATTATCAATGAAAAATCTTTGGAATGGATAACCAATACAATAAATGAAGCTGTTTTGAAAACCGGTGCAAAACCCGGAGAGGCTTCGGATATAGATGTACGAGTTACAGCGACTACAAGTTCCGCAGGAGGAAATATTTCCATTACATCGGATGTGGTAACATTCAAGGTAACACCTTACGAAAGTAATGTAACTCTTTATTTAATAGGAGATGCTACCGCAGCAGATTGGGATAATAGCGCAGGCAATGTAAATATGTATCCTTTGTTGGGTAGCCACGAAAACAGCAACCAGTACACTTTTACCGGATATTTTAAAGCAGGAGGATTTAAAATCGTTAAAGAAAAAGGAAGTTGGGATGCACAGTACGGTTTAGGAGGTGCAGAAGGAGAATTAAGCACCGATGGCGGATCTGGAAATATTGTAATTCCAAGCAATGGTTATTACAAACTTTCCATTGATGTATCTGCCTTAACTTATACTTTAGAATCCGTTGCGGTAGGTTCTCCGGTTTATGCCAATATAGGAATTATCGGGGATGCTACACCCAATGGTTGGGATGGAGATACAGATTTGATAAAATCTACTTTCGATGAGCATATTTGGTATCTTACCGATGTTGTTTTGGGCGATGGAGCTATGAAGTTCCGTGCCGATCACGATTGGGTATTTAACTGGGGTAGCGACGAAACCGATTTTGGAACAGGAGTTCAAGATGGAAATAATATTACAGTTTCCCCAGGAACTTATGATATTTATTTCAATGATATAACAGGAGCATTTGTGTTTATCAAGAAATAAATGTTTTTTAAATTAATGAAATGAAAAATCTGCCTAAAATATTTAGGCAGATTTTTTTAATATTATCGACTAATTTTAAGACTTAAAATTGCACAACTAACCAAGTTTTTTTATCTTCAACCTTATTTTATCAAAATTAATCATAATGAGAAATTATCTATCGATTACCCTGTTTTTTGTACTTTTTTTCACGACATTTTTCAGCGCACAAGTTCTAAAATCCCCCGATGGGAAATTCGAAATGGAATTTTCCTTAGAAAGAGGAATTCCTTATTACAATTTGAAATACAACAATAAAACCGTAGTAGAAAATTCACGTTTGGGGCTGAGATTATACGAAGACGAAACGGCAATTTTTGCCGCCGAAAATATGATAGAAACCAAAGGAGAAAATGATATGAAAGATGGTTTCTCTCTGATAAATTTTGAACAAAATTCTAAAAACGAAACCTGGCAACCCGTTTTGGGAGAGAAAAAAGAATACATCAACCATTATAACGAGTTGAAAGTAAATCTGGAGCAAAAAGACAAAAACCGAAGAATTGCCATAACATTTCGGTTGTTCAACGATGGGCTGGGTTTCCGTTATGATTTCCCCGAACAGGAAAACCTCAATTATTTCGTGATAAAAGAAGAAGATACCGAAATTAATTTCCCTGCGGATTTAAAAGCTTGGTGGATTGCCGCCGATTACGACACCCAAGAATATCAGTATCAAACAACGATGGTTTCGGGAATTCCGGCAAGGTGGGCGCAATCTTTAGACCAAAACGCCTCGCAAACTTCTGTGGAAAATGCCGTGCAAACTCCTTTAATGCTCAAATGGGAACAAGAAAATCCTTTGTACATCAACTTAGCCGAAGCTGCCGTTTTAGATTATCCGGCTTCTCATCTTATGGTCGATGCGAAAAATTTTAGTTTTAAAACCATTTTAACTCCCGATGCACAAGGCGCCAAAGCTTACGTTCAAACTCCTTTTAGTACGCCTTGGAGAGTGATTATTGTAGCTCCTGATGCAGCAGGAATTTTAGATTCTAAAATGATTTTCAACTTAAACGAACCTACTCAATACAAAGACACTTCTTGGATAAAACCTACCAAATATATGGGAGTATGGTGGGAAATGATTACCGGAATATCCTCTTGGGCTTATTCGGATTTAAAGAATGTGCATTTAGGAGTAACCGATTTCAGCAAGGTAAAACCCAATGGAAAACATGCCGCCAATAATGAAAAGGTGAAAAGATATATCGATTTTGCAGCTGCCAATGGTTTCGATGGGGTTCTTGTGGAAGGATGGAACCAAGGTTGGGAAGATTGGTTTGGACATTCCAAAGAATTCGTTTTCGATTTTATTACACCTTATCCCGATTTCGATATAAAAATGCTAAATGATTATGCCCATGAAAAAGGCATAAAATTGATTATGCACCATGAAACTTCCGCTTCCACAGTAAATTACGAACGTTGGTTGGATAAAGCTTTCGATTTAATGGATAAATACGGATACAATGCCGTAAAAACAGGATATGTAGGAAATATTATTCCGAGAGGAGAACATCATTATAGTCAGGTAATCAACAATCATTATTTGCAAGTGGTAAAGAAAGCTGCCGAGCATAAAATAATGGTAAATTCCCACGAGTCTATTCGCCCTTCAGGATTAAACAGAACTTATCCCAATTGGATTGCCGCCGAGGCAGCAAGAGGTACAGAATACGATGCTTTTGGAGGAAATAATCCCGATCACACCACAATACTTCCTTTTACCCGATTAATGGGCGGCCCTATGGATTATACTCCGGGAATCTTCCAAACCAAGTTAGACCATTATTTCCCTGGCGATACCAGAATGGTAAAAACCACCATTGCCAAACAATTGGCTTTGTATGTAACGATGTATTCACCGCTTCAAATGGCAGCCGACCTTCCTGAAAATTATGAAAAACACATGGATGCATTTCAGTTTATAAAAGATGTTCCTGCCGATTGGGACGATACGAAAATTTTGGCCGCAGAACCGGGAGATTATATTCATATTGCCAGAAAAGCAAAGAATAAAAACGAATGGTATATTGGTGGAATAACGGATGAAAACTCTCGCGATTTTACAGTAGATTTATCGTTTTTGGATGAAGGAAAGAAATACCAAGCAACGATTTATGAGGATGGTAAAAATGCAGATTACGATAAAAATCCGCAGAGTTACCATATTTATAGTAAAACAGTTACTTCCAAAACAAAAATTCCAATTCACCTGGTAAGAAGCGGCGGTTATGCGATTTCTATAAAACCGCTGAAATAATATAAAAACCTATGAGATTTCTTAATTCAAATTAAATATGAAAAAAATCATCACATTTACATCACTTATATTTTCCTCCATGTTGTTTTCTCAGATTCAGAAAGTAGAACCCATGTTTTGGTGGAAAGGTATGGAAAACCCGGAATTACAAATCTTGGTTTATGGAAAAAATATCGCCACAAAAACCATAACATTATCCGATGGAGTAGAGGCTGAAGAATTAAAAAAAGTAGAAAACCCCAACTACGTTTTTATAACTATTGATACTAGAAAAGTTTCGGTTCCGGAGTTTAAAATCAATATAAAAGACAAAAATAAAATCGTAGATTCTTATACCTACGAGCTTAAAAACAGGGAAGCCAACTCTCGACAAAGAGAATCGTTTTCCCCCAAAGATGTAATTTATTTACTGATGCCCGACAGATTTGCCAATGGAAATCCAGAGAATGATTCTACACCGGATACTATGGACAAGGCAAACAGAAAAAATCCCAATGGAAGGCACGGAGGAGATATTGCAGGAATTATCGATCATCTCGATTATTTAAAGGATTTAGGAGTTACTGCCCTTTGGAGCACGCCGCTTTTGGAGGATAACGAGCCCCAAACTTCCTATCACGGATATGCACAAAGTGATTATTATCGCATAGATCCACGTTATGGAACCAACGAAGATTACAGAAAATTAGGCGAAGAACTTCATCGCCGAAATATGAAACTCATCATGGATTATGTAACCAACCATTGGGGAGCAGAAAGTTGGATCATTAAAGATCTACCTTCCCAAGATTGGATTCATCATTGGAAAGAGGGCGAAAAAGGTTTTAAAAGAAGCAATTATAGAATTACCACACAATTCGATCCTTATGCGGCAAAAAACGATGTAGCTTCCAGTTCCGATGGATGGTTCGATACCAGTATGCCGGATATGAACCAAAATAATCCTTTGGTGTTAAAATATATGATTCAAAATGCTATCTGGTGGATAGAGTTTGCTCATTTAGACGGTCTTCGAGTGGATACTTATCCTTTTAACGACAGAGAAGGAATTGCCAAATGGACCAAAAGTATTACCGACGAATATCCCGATTTTAATATTGTGGGAGAAGCTTGGCTACACGATCAGGCGCAAATTTCTTTTTGGCAAAAAGATTCAAAAATTGCAGCGATTGAAAATTATAATTCCCATTTACCTTCGGTAATGGATTTTACTTTGCACGATGCAATAAGCCAGGCATTTAAAGAAAATGATAGCTGGGATACGGGATTACAGCGGATTTACGATAATTTCAGCAATGATTTTTTATATCAAAATCCCAATAATCTTTTGGTTTTTATGGAAAATCACGATACCCAGAGATTTAATGAACTTTATCCCGATATAAAAGATTATAAATTGGCGCTTAGTTTAATTTTAACAATTCGTGGAATTCCCCAAATTTACTATGGTTCCGAGATTGGAATGAGAGGAGATAAAGGAAAAGGAGATGGCGATATTCGAAGAGATTTTCCGGGCGGTTGGGCAGGCGATTCTCAAAATGCATTTACCGATTCCGGCAGAACGAAAGAGCAAAACGATTATTTCGATTTTACCAAGAAATTGCTGAATTGGAGAAAGAATAAAGAAGCCATTTATTCGGGGAAAACCCTCCATTATCTTGTGGAAAACGATGTGTATGTTTACTTTCGATATACCGATAATAGTCGTGTGATGGTGGTTCTCAATAACAGCAAGAAAGAACAAACTTTGGATTTAAATCGTTTTTCCGAAGGGTTAAAGAATTTTACCAAAGGAAAAGATGTGGTTTCTGATAAAGAATTCGATTTGAAAAACAATCTTTCTGTTCCTGCAAAAACTTCATTGATTTTGGAATTGAAATAAAACTTTAAACACACTTTTAAACCTCATAGGTTTCCAAAATCTATGAGGTTTTACAAGAAATAAACTTATGAAAAAACCGTTTTCCTTTTTATTGATCGTTTTATTTTTATTTTCAAATTCCTTTTCTGCGCAGGATAAAGACTTTTCCGAAGATGTTCAGAAAAAGCACATCAACCAATTATTAGACGATTTCAATACATTTGCTGCCGATGCCGATTTTAAAAACTATTTCGATTGCTTCGCCGAAGAATCCACATTCATCGGGACAGATGCCAAAGAGATTTGGAGCAAAAAGGAATTTATGGATTGGGCAAAACCTTTTTTCGACAGTAAAAAAACATGGAATTACCAATCTTTAAAACGAAATATCTACTTTAGCAAAGATGGAAATTACGCTTGGTTCGATGAATTATTAAGTACACAAATGAAAATCTGCCGAGGTTCCGGCGTTTTAGAAAAAGTTGATGATAAATGGAAAATCAAACAATACGTTCTCTCCATGACCATTCCGAATGAGGTAGCCGGAGAAGTCGTAAAAATAAAATCTCCAATAGAAGATTCCTTGATTTCAGAATTTAAAAATCATTAATACATAAAAAATGATCAAAAAAATAAAACCCAATTTATCCATATCCCAAATCATTAATATGAGTATTGGTTTTTTGGGAATACAAATGGCGTTTGGATTACAAAATGGAAATGCCAGCAGAATTTTACAAAATTTAGGTGCAGAAGTAGATAAACTTTCGCTTTTCTGGTTGGTGGCACCCATTACAGGTTTAATCGTCCAGCCGATTATCGGGCACATGGGCGATAATACTTGGGGCGTTTTGGGAAGGAGAAAACCTTATTTTTTAATCGGAGCTATTTTGTGTGCCATTGGTTTGGTATTGCTTCCTAACGCAGCTTCTGTAACTCATTTTTTCGCTGCCAATGTTTTACTTTTGGCGGTGGTATTTCTTGCGTTGATGGATGCTTCTGTAAATGTGGCTATGGAACCCTTTCGGGCATTGGTGGGAGATATGCTGCCCAAAAATCAGGGAACTTTGGGTTTTTCGGTTCAAACTATTTTAATAGGAATTGGAGCTGTTCTTGGATCGGATTTACCGCGATGGCTTACCAAGTTGGGAATTTCCAACACAGCGGCGGAAGGTTATGTGGCAGATAATGTGATTTATGCTTTTTATATTGGAGCAGCTGTTTTATTGCTTTCTATTATTTATACTATTGTAACTACAAAAGAATATTCACCAAAGGAATTTGCCGCTTTTTCGGGAGAAGAAATTCCTACTGGAAAGTCGAGTTTTGGAGATATAATTGAAGATTTTTTCAACATTCCTACCCGTATGAAAAAACTGGGATTAATTCAGTTTTTTTCTTGGTTCGCTTTGTTTACCATGTGGGTTTATACTACAAGTGCACTGGCAACTCACCATTATGGATTGCTTCCTACGGACAACAGTTCTAAAGCCTTTAATAATGCCGGAGATATGACGGGGCATTTGTTTGGTCTTTATAATCTGTTCGCTATTCCTTTCGCTTTTCTTTTAACTCCTATTGCCAAAAGAATCGGAAAGAACAAAACGCATGCTTTGGCGCTTTTGTGCGGAGGTTTGGGGCTTATTTCCTTTTATTTTATTACGGATGTTCGTTATTTATGGATTTCTATGGTAGGTTTGGGATTCGCTTGGGCAAGTATTTTGGCGATGCCCTATGCCATGTTAATTGACAGTATTCCGCTTAAAAAAATGGGAATTTACATGGGGATTTTCAACTTCTTTATTGTGCTTCCTCAGATTTTAAACGGACTTATTGGCGGACCGATTGTGAAATTATTCTTCCACAATTATGCGGTAGATTATATTGTAATTGGCGGAATATGTATGCTCGCAGCTTCTGCGTTAGTTTATCGATTAAAAGAGGAAAAAGAATCCAGCGTAGAGATTGAAGAAGATATTCAACAAGTGCATTTTTAAAGTATAAACATATCAATGTTTATTTGCGCAAGTTTTCCTTTGAATAGAAATTTTATAATTCTATTTCAGGTTGTAATTCTTTTACAAAGTCCTTTAAAAATGGAAGTTCATCCATCTCATTATCAATTTTGAAATGATTGAAAGTGAGAATATCCAAATCGATTTCTCTCGGCGCATTTTTGTTTTCCGTGCGCACTCTTCCCAGCCGCGCTTCAATTTGTTTTAAATGCAGTTTTAAAGTGGTTAAATTCTCTTTGGTGTAAAATAAAATCGCGCCGTTGAGGAATTTGGGTTGATTTTCAAATTTCAAAGCATCGGTGTAAATGAATTGACTTCGTTGAACGATTGTTCCCAAATTCTGAAGTTTATCCAAGGCTTTTTCGAAATTATTTTCCGGATCAATGTTAGAGCCCAAAGCGATTAAAGCAATGTTGTAGCGGTCTTTTCCTGAAATTTTTACCAAAACATTATCGGTAAATCTCAGGGCATTTGGTTTTTCTACTTTTATTTCAACATTCTGTATATCGGGGCTGAAAGAGGAAATGAAATCATAAATTTTTTCTGCCAAAGCTTCAATCAAATGAAAATGCTGGCTGTCCACCATTTGGATGATTTCCTTGGTTATTTTTTTATAATCTACAGCATCTTTTACTTCATCGGACTTAGCAGCGCGAGAAGCATCATATTGAAAGGAATACGAAATTACAACATCTTGTAGCTTTTTCTTTTCCCAATCTATAAAACCTATATAAGCCCGCAAACGCAAACTTTCTACTTCAATCGTCGATAATTTCGGGTGTTGATCCCTATTCATAATTTATTTTTTACAAAATTGCAATATTTTATTTAAATCAAATGGTCGCCGCCATCAATATATAAAATCTGGCCGGTTACAAAATAACTTTCGATTAAAAATCGGGCGGCTTTTAGAATCTGCTCTAAATCTCCATGAATTTTTAACGGGATATTTTGGGCTAAATCCATCAGATAACTTTCGTCTTTTCCTTTGGGAGGAAGGATTAAACCAGGAGAAATTCCATTTACTCTAAAATGTGGAGCCAATTCTACAGCGCTCAATTTGGTAAATTCCCGCAATAATTTTTTGCTTAAAATATAATCGAGATGGGTGCTGTAATTTTTATCGGCTTTTGTATCGATAAAGTTGATAATTTGACCGCTCTCGAAAACTCTTGCAAAAGCTTTGGTAAGAAGATAAGCGTTCTCGAAATTGATTTTTAATTCCCGATTGAGCAGCTCGCTGCCTTTGTCTTCAAATCCCGAAGGCCTGAAATCCGAAGCACAATTTACCAAAATTTCAATCGATATTCCTTCGTTTTTTAGATGAGAAAAAAGCTGGTCGAAATCGTTATCTTCCAGAAAATTTATTCGGATTGGGCGTGCGGTAACTCCTTTTTTTTCTATTTCTGCTTTTACCATTTCCGCTTTTTCCAAGGAAGAATTGTAATGTAAAAGAATATGGTAGCCCATTTCGGCTAACATTAGTGAAATTCCTTTTCCTATTCTGTCGGAACTTCCGGTTACCAAAGCATATTTAGACATTTTTTATTTTTTAAATTTCTGAAGCATGCGAAATAAGCATAAACTTCTTCGGCTTAAATTTACCTAAAAACGAGGAATTACGAAAGTATTACAAATCTTTTTATTTTCTTTAATAATTAAAAACGAAAGGATAAATACATTAAAATGTTATCCGGATGATAAATCTCAATTGATTTTAAATCATAAATCAACCAATAAATTGTAACTTTATAAAATGAGTTTTTAGCAGTTAAAAATATTTTTATTTCCAGCATGAACAAGCCTTTATATGATTTTTTTGAAAATGACCATCGCCGAATTGATGGTCTATTGAAGAAAGCCACTCAAGATATTCACCATATCGATTCTGAAATATATGAACAATTTCGGGTGGGTTTACTTACCCATATTAAAATGGAAGAAAAGATACTTTTTCCCGCAGCCATTAAGGAAAATGGAGGAAAACCATTACCCGAAATGAAGCAGCTAAGATTAGATCATGGAGCGCTTACCACATTGGTGGTGCCGCCTCCCACATCTTCTTTAATTAATGTGATGAAATCCTTGCTCCGAATTCACGACGAGATAGAGGAAAGATCGGGTGGAATTTACGATGTTTGTGAAGCATTAACCGAGGAGAATACAGATTCTATTTTGGAAGAACTTTCCAAAGTTACGCCTGTGCCTTTGCATCCACACAACGAAAAAGATTATGTGTTAGAAGCTGCAAAACGATCGGTACAACGCGCCGGCTACGATTATGATAAATTAGCATCAGGCGAAATTGAAAATTAAAAAAAGCCTATCATTATAGATGGTTTTTTTGTGTATAACAATGCAATTAGACACATTTTTTTATTATGCGAATAGAAAATCACATTAAAGTCATACTTTAAAGTAGCAAAAACTTCTTATCGTAGATCAATGCATTTGGGGTAACTGGCGAGGTATTTTTGCAATATTAAAATTCAAGATTATGAAAACAGTATTTCACAGTGCCCAAAGTAGAGGACATGCCAATCATGGCTGGTTAGATACGCATCACACTTTTAGTTTTGCCGGATATTATAATCCCGAACGCATTAATTTTGGAGTATTGCGCGTGCTGAATGACGATGTGGTAGAAGGCGGAATGGGATTTGGAAAACATCCTCACAATAATATGGAGATTATTTCCATTCCATTGGAGGGAGATTTAAAACACGGCGATAATATGGGACATGAAGGAATTATCAAAAAAGGAGATATTCAGGTTATGTCTGCCGGAACAGGAGTGGTTCATAGCGAGGTGAATGCCAATCCCGATCGCTTGGTGAAATTTCTTCAGATTTGGATTTTCCCCAATCAGCAAAATGTAATGCCAAGATACGACCAAATGAATATTTTGGAGAATTTATCGAGAAACGAATTAAAACAAATTTTATCTCCCAATCCCGATTCAGAAGGAGTTTGGATACATCAAGATGCTTGGTTTTCTTTTGCGGAAGTAGATAAAGGATTTTCTCAAAATTATAAAGTTAAAAAAGAAGGAAACGGAGTTTATTTATTTTTGTTGGAAGGTTCTTTGCGTGTAGGAAATCAGGTTTTAAACAAACGCGATGGTTTGGGAATTTGGGATACAACCGATTTTACTATCGAAGCGATTGATGATTCCGAATTCCTATTAATGGATATTCCTATGGAATTGCCTAATTTTGCAAAATAAAATATTTGTTCATGAAAATTTTAGGATTCGCCGGTACCAACTCCAGAAAGTCTATTAACAGGGATTTATTGGATTTTGTATTGTCGAAGTTTCCCGAAGCCGATATTGAAACAGTAGATTTAGCAGATTACGAAATGCCGATTTATGGAATCGATCGCGAGGTAGAAGAAGGAATTCCATCATTGGCTGTAAATTTTGCCCAAAAAGTGGATGAAGCCGATTTGGTTATCATGTCTTTGGCGGAACATAATGGCACTTATTCGGTTGCGTTTAAAAATATTTTCGACTGGATTTCCCGAATTCCCGGAAGACCACACTGGGGAGACAAAGATATTTTTGTAATGACAACTTCCACAGGTTCGCGTGGCGGAATGGGAGTTTTAAATGCGGCTGTCAGTCGTTTTCCGTTTAATGGAGGAAAAGTAATCGAGAGCTTTAGTTTGCCCAAATTTTATCAAAATTTCAGCCCCGAAAAAGGAATTTTAGATGAAGCCAAAAAGCAGGAAATAAACGAAAAAATAGCATCGATTAAAAAGAAAATTCTATCTCATTCCTATTCAAAATAAAAGTAGGAAATGCCATATAGTTTTAATAAATTTGCAGCTTAATTAAAGATTGTGAAAATAAATCCGCATAGAATGGTACCCGAAATATTTCTGCAAAGTAAAAATGGGTATGCTTTCTCGGAAAGAATAAATGAGCCGACAACTCAAGGAGTTTGTCGGCTTTTGTTTTTAAATAAGAGCATTTAAATTTCCCTTAATCATGACAACCTACAAATCTGCCGGAGTAAATAAAGAAGAAGGTTACAAAACCGTTGATAAAATTAAAAAATCAGTCGGAGAAACCCACAACGAAAATGTGCTGAATCACCTTGGAAGTTTTGGCGCTTTCTACGAAATGAAAGGCTATAAAAATCCCGTTTTGGTAAGCGGAACCGATGGTGTGGGAACCAAATTGAAAGTCGCTTTGGACACCAAAAATTACAATTCTATCGGGATAGATTGTTTTGCCATGTGTGCCAACGATATTGTTTGCCATGGTGCAAAACCACTTTTCTTTCTCGATTATTTAGCCTGTGGAAAACTCGATGCCAATGTAGCTGCGGAAATTGTAGAAGGAATTGTAAAAGCTTGCAAAGACAACGAATGCGCCCTTATTGGAGGAGAAACTGCGGAAATGCCCGGAATGTATCAACCCGGAGACTATGATGTGGCAGGATTTTGTGTGGGTGTGGTGGAAAAAGATGAAATTATCGATGGCTCTAAAATCGAAAAAGAAGATGTAATAATAGCACTTCCCAGTTCCGGATTTCATTCCAATGGTTTTTCTTTGGTGCGAAAAGTTTTTCCGGATTTTTATGAAGAATTCGAAGGAAAACCTTTGTACGAAAATCTTTTAATTCCCACAAAGCTTTATTATCAAAGCATTAAAAAATTGAAAGAATCCGTATCAATACACGGAATAGCTCATATTACAGGTGGCGGATTGTATGAAAATGTTCCTCGGATAATTCCCGAAGGCCTTTGTGCAGAAATTGAGGAGAATAAAATTAAAATTCCATCCATTATGTTGGAATTGGAAAAACGAGGAAATATTACTCGACAAGAAATGCACGGCACATTTAATATGGGCGTGGGGATGGTAGTAGTGGTAAATTCGCAAGAAGCAGAAAAAGTATTGGAAATTTTGCCCGAAGCTTATTCTATCGGTAAAATAATCGAAAGCAGCGAAAAAATAAAATTAAACTTTTAACCGTACCTTTTCGGATGAATAAAATTGTCGTTTTAGTTTCCGGCTCCGGAACCAATCTTCAAAGAATTATGGATGCTATTGCGAAGGGCGAAATTCACAATACAAAAATTACCCAAGTAATAGCAGACAGAGATTGCTACGGATTGCAACGCGCAGCGAAAGAAAATATTCCTCATTTTTTGTTGAAAAAAGGAAAAAATTTTTCTCATCGGCTGGATCAACAAATTTCTGAAGATACCGATTTAATTGTTTTGGCAGGATTTCTGTCTTTTTTAAACAAAGATTTCTGCGAAAAATGGGCGGGAAAAATCATCAATATTCATCCATCGCTTTTACCAAAATTCGGTGGAAAAGGAATGTGGGGGATGAATGTTCACAAAGCTGTTCTGGAAGCTCAAGAAAAGAAAAGCGGCGCAACGGTACATTTTGTAACTTCGGGAATTGACGAAGGCGAAATCGTTTTGCAGGAAGAAATTCCGATAAGTGAAACCGATTCTTTAGATGAAATTGCAGAAAAAGTACATCAAGTGGAATATAAAATTCTTCCCAAAGCAATCGAGCAAATATTAAATAAGAAATCTTCAAATTAAAATATTAAAATTTATTATGGCTAAAAAACGGGCACTTATCAGTGTTTCAGACAAAACCAACTTAGCGCAGTTTGCTAAATTTTTAGAGGACAACGAATACGAAATTATTTCTACCGGAGGCACGTTTAAATTTTTAAAAGACAACGGACTTTCTCCCATTCCTATTGAGGAAGTAACCGGTTTTCCTGAAATTTTAGACGGTCGTGTAAAAACTCTTCATCCCAAAATCCATGGAGGGATTTTAGCTCTCAGAGATAAAGAAGAACACATGAAAACCGTGCAGCAACAGGAAATAGAGTTAATCGATATGGTGGTGGTAAATCTTTATCCTTTTTTCGAAAACGCCGATAAAGAAATTCCTTTGGAAGAAAAAGTAGAATTTATAGATATAGGAGGTCCTTCCATGCTTCGCTCTGCCGCCAAAGGTTTTTTCGACGTAACCGTAATTACCGAAGCAGAAGATTATGAAATTGTAAAAAGCGAAATTTTAGAAGAAGGAAAAACCTCGTTGGATACCAGAAAGCGGTTGGCAGGAAAAGTTTTCAATCTCACTTCTGCTTACGATGCAGCCATTGCTCAGCTTCTTTTGGAGGAAGAATATCCACGTTATTTAAACGCTTCTTTCGAGAAAGTTGCCGATTTAAGATACGGCGAAAATCCCCATCAAACCGCAGCATATTATCAATCTACCACCGGAAAAGGTGCTATGAAAGATTTCCAGCAGCTGAACGGAAAAGAACTTTCTTTCAATAATTTAAGAGACATGGATCTTTGCTGGAAAGTGGTAAACGAGTTTAAAGAAGAAAACGTTTGTTGCGCTGTAAAACACTCCACGCCATGTGGTGTAGCCATAGGAGAAACTCCTGTGGAAACTTACAAAAAAGCTTTTGCCTGCGATCCCGTATCCATTTTTGGAGGAATTGTAGGAATGAATTTTCGTGTAGATACAGAAACCGCTCTTGCACTTAATGAAACTTTCCTCGAAATTGTGATGGCTCCCGATTTCGATGAGGAAGCTTTAGAAATTTTGAAAAAGAAAAAGAACCTTCGTGTAATCAAAATTACACATACTGTAAGCGATCAGCATACATGGGTGAAAACCGATGGAGGAATGTTGATACAAAGCGTAGATCACGATTTTTCCGACGATTTAAAAGTGGTAACCAAAACAAAACCCGAAGAAGCACAAATTAAAGCGCTGTTATTCGCTCAGCGAGTAGTAAAATATGTAAAATCCAATGCGATTGTCGCTTCCAATGGAGTACAAGCGTTGGGTATCGGCGGCGGACAGGTAAATCGTATTTGGGCTACCCAACAAGCTGTGGAAAGAGCCAAAGAAAAATTCGATGGCGATTTGGTGGTGGCATCAGATGCTTTTTTCCCTTTTCGGGATGTGGTAGATTATTGTGCAGAGCAAGGAATAAAAGGAATTATTCAACCCGGCGGATCTAAAAGAGACGAAGAAAGTATTGAAGCTGCAGACGAACACGGAATCCCGATGATCTTTACAGGAATGAGACATTTTTTACATTAAAGCAAAGGGTTTGAATTAATAATTTTTTATATTTGGAAGTTAAAATCCGAAAATTTTAATCATTGCAGAAAATTTTATAATTAAAACATTTAAATATGCGAATATTAGTCGTTGGAAATGGTGGTAGAGCAGCAGCCATAGGTTGGAAATTAAGGCAAGACTCTCGAGTGAGTAAAATTTTCTTTGCAAAAGGAAATGCATCCACAGAGGAATATGGAGAAAATATTTTTGAAGAAACCATTCCCGAATTGTTGCAGTTTGCGAAGAAAGAAAAAATAGATCTTACCATTGTGGGACCTGAAGCTCCTTTGGTGGAAGGAATTGTAGATGAGTTTAAAGCCGCCGGACTGAAAATATTTGGTCCCAATGCCAAAGCTGCCTCTTTGGAAGGTTCCAAAGCTTTTGCCAAAAGATTTATGCAGGAAAACCGTATAAAGACCGCCAAAGCAAAGGTTTTCACTCAGTACGATGAAGCGATTGATTATGTTCGCAACCACAATTATCCTTTGGTGGTGAAAGCCAGCGGATTGGCAGGTGGAAAAGGCGTGGTCATTTGTGAAGATGTAGAAGAAGCAGAAGCAACCGTTCACGATTTCATGATTCGTAGAATTTATGGCGATGCAGGGATAAAAATCGTGGTGGAAGAACATCTTTACGGTTTCGAAGCTTCCATTATTTGTTTTTCCAACGGTTCGGAATTATTTCCTTGTATTCCGGTAAAGGATTATAAAAAGGTAAACGACGGCGACAAAGGTCCAAATACCGGCGGTATGGGAACTGTGGCACCCAGTCCCGAATTTACTTCAAAACATTATGAAGATTTCGAAAAAAGCATAATGCTTCCTACCGTAGAAGCCCTAAAAAAAGAAGGACTTAATTTTAAAGGATTTATATTTTTCGGTTTAATGGTTACCGCCGATGGTTGCTATTTGTTGGAATACAACATGCGTTTGGGAGATCCGGAAACTCAGGTATTGATGCCGTTATTGGAAAACAATTTGGTAGATGCTATTAATACTTGCTTGGAAGGAAAAACTTTAGAACTTAAATTTTCCAACCAAAAAGCGGTTTGCGTCGTAATGGTATCGGGAGGTTATCCGCGAAATATCGAAACAGGAATTACCATTAAAGGATTGGAAAAAATCGATTGTTTGTATTTCCTACCCGGAGCCCGAAAAGTAGGAGATATATATTTAACTTCCAGCGGTAGAGTTCTGAATGTAGTAGGAGTAGGCGACACTTACGAAGAAGCTCGTGGTGAAGCTTATGAAAACATTCAGCATGTAATCTTCGATTACGGAACTTATCGACACGATATATGTAAATTACCTACTGAAAATTAATAAAATCCCCCTGAACAAAATTGGGGGATTTTCTTTATTATATTTAAATTTAAAACATTTACAACCAAATATTTAGCATGCAAAAAGGCATTGTAATTTTAGATTTTGGCTCGCAATACAATCAACTTATCGGAAGAAGGGTAAGAGAAATGGGAGTGTATTCCGAGATTCTTCCTTATTTTACTCCTTTAGAAGAAATAAAAAAAATGAATCCTTTCGGGATTATTCTTTCCGGAGGACCTTCTTCGGTCAATTCGGAGAAAGCACATCTCATTTCCAAAGAAATTTTCGAATTGGGAATTCCCATTTTGGGGATTTGCTATGGCATGCAGCTTACCACGCATTTGCTCGGTGGAAAAGTGGCAAAAGGCATTCGCGGAGAATATGGAAAATCCGAGCTTAGTATTGTGAAGGATTCACCGCTTTTTGAAGGGGTAAAAAACCAATCCATTGTTTGGATGAGCCATTTCGATGAAGTGGAAAAAGTTCCCGAAGGATTTGACGTTTTGGCAAAATCCGGAGTAATCGCCGCGATGGCTCATTCGGAGAAAAAAATATACGCCACACAATTTCATCCCGAAGTTTCTCATACAGAAGAAGGAAACAGAATACTTCAGAATTTTGTTTTAAATATTTGTAAAGCCGAACGAAACTGGAAACTCAGCAATTATATAGATAACACCATTGCAGAGATTAAAGAAAAAGTAGGCTCGCAAAAAGTAATTCTCGGACTTTCCGGAGGCGTAGATTCTTCTGTTGCGGCGTTATTGATTCACAAAGCCATTGGAGATCAGCTAACTTGTATTTTTGTAGATACAGGTTTGCTCAGAAAATTCGAAGCAAAGAAAGTGATGAAAAATTATGGCGAGCATTTCCAAATGAATATAAAAATGGTAGATGCTTCCGAGAGATTTTTAAATAAATTGAAAGGCGTAACCGATCCCGAGAAGAAAAGAAAAATTATAGGAAATGAGTTTGTAGCCGTTTTCGATGAAGAAGCTCACGCAATACAAGGAGCAGAATTCTTGGCACAAGGAACCATTTATCCCGATGTAATAGAATCTCAATCCGTGAAAGGTCCTTCGGCAGTAATAAAATCTCACCACAATGTGGGTGGACTTCCCGAAAAAATGGGCTTTAAACTTTTAGAACCTTTGCGGGAACTTTTTAAAGACGAAGTGCGAAAAGTAGGAGAGGAATTGGGAATTCCGAAGCATTTGGTGCATCGGCATCCATTTCCCGGTCCCGGTTTGGGAATTCGCGTGTTGGGGGAAGTAACCCCCGAAAAAGTAAGCATTCTTCAGGAAGCCGATGATATTTTTATTCAGGAATTATACAGCAACGAATTGTACGATAAAGTATCGCAAGCATTTGTGGTTTTGTTGCCCGTAAAATCGGTAGGTGTAATGGGAGATGAAAGAACTTACGAATACACCGCCGTAATTCGCTCAGCAAATACCATAGATTTTATGACAGCCACATGGAGCCGCTTGCCTTATGATTTTTTAGACAAAGTTTCCGGCAGAATTATCAATGAAGTAAAAGGCATTAACAGAGTGGCGTACGATATTTCGAGCAAACCGCCCGCAACAATTGAATGGGAATAAAAAAATAAAGCTGTTTCGGATAAAGAAACAGCTTTTTTAATAGTGGATTTTGTATTGAGTTTTGATAAGTTGGAATTATTTATTCTTCCCATTCAAATTTTTTCTCAACGCCTACGCGACCATTATCCTCTTGTGTGATTTTTGTTCCTGCCGGTAGAATTGATTGTGTTTTTTTCTTAAAATCACTGTTTAAACCATCATTTATTTTCACCAATTCTTTCATGGAAACTTTTTTATAATCTTTAAATTTAGGATTATAATCCACATTTGTATGGTTGTCTTCTTCCACAAGAACGGCTTTCCAAATGAAATAATTCAATCCGTCCACACGAACATCCAAAATTAATCCCGGCAAACCAAAGAATTTGAAGGGACCCGTGCTGTACGGTAAATCTTTGGCAAAATAGGCAGTTATATCAGAACCTCGAAAATTGGTGGTGGCTTTTATTGTTTCATATCCTGCAATTTTTCGGGTACTGTTATAATCTATTACCCATTTTGGGGCTTCTATTTCATCGTGTACAAACAATATTTCATTATCAAACATCGATTGTTTATTAGAGGTAAAGGATATTTCCCTTTTCGCTTCGGATTGTCCTAATTTCGATATAAAATACATTTTCGGAACAATATTGGTCATGTCTTTATAGGATTTTGGAGTTACACTGATACTTGAATACCAACCCGTACCCAAAGTTTTTGGGGGAGTAGACAGTAAAGAATCTTGAATAGAGATCACTTTTCCATCTTTAATGTATAAATCTTCATAAAGAGTAGCTACTGGGGATCGTACATACCTGTATCTTACATGAATTTGTTGTGCCAACAAAGTATTGGCAAACAGAATTGTTAGAATTACACAAAAAAATCTATATTTCATATCGAAAATTATTAAAAGTTAAAGTTATTAGCCTATAAGATGATAAAATCTTCCAATGGTTGCTAATTCATTTTTAAATTTGCAATATGATAAAGATAAGGAAAAAAATTAATTGAAATTAGAAGAAGAGGTTTCTTATCTAAAATCGTTGTTGGATAAAAAAAAGGCTGTTTCGGATAGAAACAGCTTTATTGTATTTTTTGCTTTTCCTCAATATTTGTAAGTTCTATTTTCTTTAATTTTAAGGTATTTTTTTTAATTATTTTCACAAGATAAAATCAGTAAGAGAATAGTGTTAATAATATTGCAATGGTTTTTACTGTTTTGTGAGTTTTTTATTGTTGTATAATCTGTCACTTTATTAAATAATTGATGCCAAATGAGGCATAGAATTGTTTAAACGAAATTGGTCCGAATGCATTGAGTTGAAAACTAATAGGAGCATTGTATAATATTTTTTCAATTCCAACTTTTGCTACGAAATGTGTTGATTTTGAATAATATGGTTCTTGCCCCCAATTTACTCCATTATAAACATAATCACTTTCTTGCTTGTTAAAGTTGTATTCTACACCTGCTCCTAAGGTGAATATGAAAGAGTTATTTTTTGTGTAATGTATATTAAATAAACCTGTGAGAAGGTTCTGTTTAAGCTCAGAATTAATTGGTCTAGAGTATATATTCCTTCTATTGAAAAAAGTTTAATTGGGACACGAATGTTTCCACCCACTAAAAATGTCCCATCTAAATTGATGCCGACTAATGGACCAAAGGATATTTTATAAGGCATATCTTCTTTTAGGTCTTTTGCAATTGATGATATTGTAGCTGCAATAGCTTCACCATCCTCTCGATTTTGTTGCGCTTGGATTTCACCGATAGATTTTTGACCTGGATAATGAGAAGGATATTCTAACTCATTGTTATTTTTATTTTCTCCAACATCATCGGTTGCGTCTCTTTTTCCTTGTGCGCAACCTCGATTGTACGCGAGTTTTCTATTAACTAACTCTCTGTTATCTCCGGGAAGGCGTGATATTGATGGAATAGATTGTGGTCGTTTTCCTGCAACTTCTTGATAACAATAGCTATATCCTGATTTGTAACTAGATTTATAGAGTTCATAATACATGTTTTGCGCAAAAATAGAAGAAGCACAAAAGAAACCAAGGATTAATAAAAGTTTTTTCATAATTTTTTCTTTTCTGGTTTAATCATTTTTTATTAAAGATAATATTCCTTCCCCTCCTCGGTTATAATAGCATATAACATGTATTTGCCATCCGATGAATACTTTTTGCATAAGCTATCATTATATAGTTGAAAATCATCTTTGAGTAATTTAAGGAATGTGTTCTTGTCTTTAGGGTTTTTGGGAACAATTATTACGTAATGTGGGATGTTGTTTTCAATTGTAATATTCCCATAAATATTGGATTTTAAATTTACTGCTTCTTCGTAAGTCATATAATGAAATTTTAAATATTTATTGTTTAGATGTATGATAAGAGTGATATTTTTACATATTAATTTAAGAATTATTGTATAATTCAAAATAGTGATAATGTTTCATTATTGAATGATTTATAAAATAATATCTACAAATTTATTTTCATATAATATATTTCGAATCATTTTTCATTACTAATACAAGAAAAATATTACTAAACAGAAAATTATTTTTAACTTTGGTAAAATTTAGAAATTATGACTCTCGGTGAAAAGCTAAAACAAGCACGACTTAATAAAAATTTTTCTCAAGAATACATGGCAGAGGTTCTAGAGGTTTCCCAGAAAACCTATTCCAATTTTGAGAATAATAAAACATCTCCTAACTTTTCACAGATTGAAGAAATTGCTGAAACATTGGGAGTGAGTGTTTTAGATTTTTTAACAGATAAAGAAAAATATTCTTTTAATTATAATGATGTAAAAGGAGGAAATAACGGATATGTGGTTAATAACCATAATATTCCTGAAAAACTTATTGAGCAATATGAGCTTCGCATTAAAAAATTAGAAGAAGAGGTTTCTTATCTGAAATCGTTGTTGGATAAATTTGTAAAATAGTTCGCTTTCATGAGATAGAAAGTGAATGAAGTAAAACTAAAAAGTATAATTTTTCAGTTGTTCTCTTGCGCATTTTCTTCCAAACTCAATTTGTTTTTTAGCTTTATAAAATTCGTAAAGCTCGCAGGAAAAGCGGGAAATGTTAATCATAAAATCGGGTGGATTTTGTGTAAGATTTAAATCGGCTATTTTCTCAGTCATTGTAGAAATTACCTCGTTGCTAAGTCGCCAAACATTCCAGTTTTTCCGAAATTTCTGGGAAGGCATTCCTTTATAAGCTGTACGAGCATTTACATTTACGGCAAGCACCACATCTCTTCTTTTGGTTTTTATGGCATAATCCACCGGAATATTATTTAAAACTCCGCCATCTACCAGGAGCATTCCGTTTTTTGCCACCGGAGTAAATACGCTGGGAATGGCGTAAGAAGCGCGCAAAGCTTCATAAATGTCCCCCGTTTCGAAAGTTACAATACTTTGGGTTAAAATATCCGTAGCCAAACAGCAAAAAGGAATATCGAAGTCTTCAATATTTTTTCCCGGAATAACGGATTGTAAAGCATCCAGCACTTTTTCTCCCTTTAAAAAACCGCCGCGAAAAGAAAAATCCATCAAGCGAATTACGCTGTACCGATTGAGTTTCAGCACCCAATTTTTGAATTCTTCCAATTTTCCCATCGCATGAAAAGCGCCCACCATAGCGCCCATAGAAGTTCCGGTAATGCTTTTGATATTAAATCCTTGGGCAATTAATTCCTCAATTACCCCGATATGAGCCAAACCGCGTGCCGCACCTCCGGATAAAACCAATGCTATGTTTTTTCGTGTTGCCAAAGCAATTTATTTATATTTTAGATTGAACATATCCTTCCAAATAATCGAATGAAGCGGTCAGCTTTCCCGAATCACAGATGGTGCCTCTTTTTAAAATCTCGTCTTTGTCTTCATTAAAAAACGCAGGAATAACGTGTTTTAAAAACATTTTTCCAAAACCTTCGCTGGCATCTTTCGGAAGTTCGCAAGGTAAGTTGTCCACCGCCATCACAGTAATAGCGCCGGGAGTTTCTATGGGAACTTCGCTGCCATTTTGTGGAAGATAACCATAAATGGGTTCTGCAATTGTGGAAGGACGAATGGTAGAAGCAACGGGGCCCGCAATGTCGCAGGAAATATCGGCAACCACTTGAATTTTGCATTCCGGATTTTGGAGCATTTCTTGGGTTAAAATATAGGGAGAACCCTCTTTATAGAAATGTCCGGCGATAAAAAGATCGGCGCGATTGGAAAATTTTTCAAAATCGCTTTCGTAATGTGTGGGGTTTTTAAAGAAATTCAAACGAGCTGCGGGATTTCCATCTTTTCTTTTATAATATTCTCCCACTTCCAACTGAACATATACAGGATGGTGAAATTCTTTTTCCAAAAATTCTTCCATGGAAACTTGTGGAATATCTATTCCGTCCAGCATTTCGCGTGCACCGCGCGCTACGCGTCCAACTCCTGTGAGAACTATTTTTATGGCAGGTAAATCGATGTTTTGTAAAGTTTCCAACAATTCGTTTTGCGAATGGAGTTCTTCGGCTTTTGGGAGTTGAAAGGTTTTATTTTTAATCCCGAAAGCGCGAATGCCATTATATGCACCCACAATTCCCGCATATCTGCCGAAAGCAACCAGCCGCATTCCGTCGTCGGAAACCAAACTTTCGTGGTCGATTAATCGGATGTTTTCATCGATACAAGCTTGCAATAATGCTTGGTTGTAAGGTTGCATTTTTGTGGTGTGCGAGAAAAATAAATAAGTTTTATTTGGAATTAAATCGGGAATCGGCACTTCTTTTACTCCGATCAGAACATCGCAATCCGAAATATCATCGGCAACTTCAAATCCCAAAGCGCTGTATTCTTCATCCGGAAAAAAACGAATGGGAGAGGATTGCACTTTTATTTCTGCCTGTGGATATTGGTTTCTGAATTTTTCCAATAAATCGGGAGGAAAAACAACTCTTCTGTCGGGTGGTATTTTGCCTTCTCTAATAATTCCAAATTTCATAGATGATATTTAGTTTTTAAATTTCACGTTGTTTTGTTAATAGTTGCTGAAGTTGCAGGATTGAAATATTTTTCATCGATAACAAATATAAAGAATATAAAATTATATTTTTTGTGAGGTGAAATATCTAAAGCAAACGAATTAAAAATAAAAAACTTCCCGAAGGAAGTTTTTTTGTACCCGGCGCCGGAATCGAACCGGCACGCCTTGCGGCACTGGATTTTGAGTCCAGCGCGTCTACCAGTTCCGCCAGCCGGGCGCTCAAAATTGATGACTGCAAATATAAAGTGAATATTTCGACTTCACAATATTTTTTCTAAAAATTTAAAACTCGATTTCCAAGCCATCATAAGCCGGCTGAATAGAAGCGGGTAATTCTTTGCATAATTCTTTATGAAATCCCATGTGGTGGCTCATGTGAGTGAGATAAGTTTGTGTAGGTTGTAATTCCTTTATCAATTCTAAAACTTCGGGTAAAATCAAGTGGGCAAGATGTTTTTTTTCTCTTCGCAGGCAACTGATAATGAGAAAATCCAAATTTTTCAATTTTTCTTTTTCAATCTCGGAGATGTTTTTTACATCCGTGAGGTAAGCTAAATTTTTAAATTTATATCCAAAAATATCGATTTTTGCATGCTGTACTTCCACGGGAGTTACTTGCACATCGAACAAATCAAAAGATTCGGAATTGTTGATTAAATGCATTTCAAAAGCCGGAGCTCCCGGATATTTATCGTCTGCAAAAGCATAAGGAAATCTTTTTTTTATCTCGTGGCCCGTTCTCGCTTTGCAATACAAGGGCATATCTTGATGGTTGCGGAATATAATCGGTCGCATATCGTCTAAACCGATAACATGGTCGTTGTGTTCGTGTGTAATAAGCACCGCATCTACACGAGATTCGTTGTTGCTTAGCATTTGTTGCCGAAAATCGGGACCACAATCGATTAATATTTTTTTATTTTCTTCTGTAGTAATTAAAGCGGAAGTACGCAATCTACGGTCTTTTGGGTCTTCGGAAAGACAAACCGGATCGGTGCATCCAATAGGTGGTACTCCTTGAGAAGTTCCGGTTCCTAAAAATTTCAAACGCATTATTTGAATGAAGTATTTATTTTGGTAAATTTACGAAAAAATAAAAAAGAGAAAATTTTGCAAACGACACAAGTTTATACCCCCAAACAAAAGGCATTGGATATTAATATGGATGCGTCTATTTACGGAACTTTTGCCGAAATTGGCGCAGGGCAGGAAACCGTTCGGCATTTTTTTCGTGCCGGTGCGGCTTCCAAAACTATTGCCAAAGCTATGTCTGCCTACGACAAGGAGTTTAGCGATGCTATTTATGGCAAAGAGCCTTACAGCCGATATGTAACGCAAAATCGATTGAGAAAAATGCTGAAATACGAAGCTTCACTTATCGAGGAGCGTTTGGATCCCAATCAAAATACCGGGAAAAAGTATTTTTCCTATGCCAATACGGTGGCGACCATCAATTACAGAAAAACCTATAAAGGCCACGGTTGGGTGGGAATTCGCTTTCAGTTGGAAGAAGGCGGAGGTTACAATGAAATTGTGCTGCATGTAGAGTTTCAGGAAAACGATGCTACTTTTCAACAAGAAACTTTAGGAAATCTCGGAGTAAATTTAATTTACGGAGCTTTCCGCTATTCCGACAATCCTCGGAAATTGATAGAATCTTTAGTACGATGATATTGCCATAGACAAGTTGAAAATCGATATGATCGACTTTAGCGGACCCGAATTTCGCTATGTGGACAATAGGCTTATGTCTTTGCATTTGGTGCGAATGGGAATGACCGATGCCGTGGTTTTCAACTCAGAAGGTCATAACATGCTGACAGCCGATTTACTTTACGGTCAAAATATTTTTGCGGTGCGTGGAAGTTTTCGTCCCGTAACATTGGTAAATACCGATATGTTCGAGAAAGGACTTTCTATGTTTTTAAAGGAAAACAATATCACGCTGGATCAAACCAAAGTTCTTTTTGAAATTACCACCACCAATTTGCGTGCATCGGGAAAAATAGATGAGCGAGATTTCCTCGATCGTGCCGATGTTTTGGCGCAGTTGGGTTATAATATCATGATTTCCAATTTTTCGGAATATTATAGAATGGTCGATTATTTCAGCCATTACAGCACCGAAAAAATAGGAGTTACCATGGGGGTAAACAATTTGCTGGATGTTTTTGATGAGGAATTTTACCAAAATCTTCCGGGGGGAATTTTGGAAGCGTTTGGCAAATTCTTTAAAAAAGGAATGCGTGTGTACCTTTATCCCTATAAAGATACAACTTCCGGCGAGCTCCTCACTTCCGAGAATCTTAAAGTACATCCCAATTTAAAGGAACTTTATAAATATTTTAAAAAGAATCAACTTATTGTGGACATCAAAAACTACAATCCCGATTATTTGGAAATTTACTCTCGCGAAGTGTTGAAGAAAATTTTAGAGCGTAAAGAAGGTTGGGAAAAACAACTTCCAAAAGGTGTTGCAGAAATGATTAAAAGCCGTGGAATGTTTGGGTATAAAGAAATGGCATTGTAATTTTCTGTAGAATAAAAATACCTGATAATTAAGAAACTTTAATGAATAAAATGAAAAATTTAAAACAAAGGTTATCTGTTGTTTTGGAAACCGAAGGAAACAGAGATTATAAACTTCAAAAAATATGCTCGCTTTTAGATAAAGAAATAGAGCATTTCAACTGGACAGGATTTTATTTTAAAGATAAAAACAAAGACGAGTTGGTTTTAGGCCCTTTTGTAGGTGCAGAAACTGATCATGTTCGTATTCCGTACGGAAAAGGAATTTGCGGGCAAGTGGCGGTATCGGGAAAGACTCTTTTAGTTCCCGATGTAAGCGAAGAAGAAAATTATCTTGCTTGTTCAATATCTACTCGCTCGGAATTGGTGGTTCCTATTTTTAAAAATGGAGAAAATATTGGCCAAATTGATATAGATAGCCACCTTGCAAATGCTTTTACCAACGAAGACAAAGAGCTTTTGGAATGGCTTTGTGGCGAAATTGGCGAAAAAATGTAAATATCTGAAAATCGAATTTTTACGTAGTAGAGAAGTATTATAATAATCTTCCGGCAAGGAAAAATCCTGCAATGGTAAAATAGATAATCAATCCGGTAACATCTACCAAAGTTGCTACAAAAGGAGCAGAAGAAGTGGCGGGGTCTAATTTGAATTTCTTTAAAATAAAAGGAATCATAGAACCTGAAAGTGTTCCCCAAAGTACGATGAAAACCAATGTTATGGCCACACTAAGTGCTACAAATACCCAGTGGATTCCATAATCGTAAAGTCCGGTTTTTTGCCACAAAAATATTCTTATAAAACCTATAATGCCCAGAATACTTCCCAAAAGTAATCCGGAAATAATCTCTTTTCGCATTACATACCACCAATCTTTCAAGGTGAGTTCCTGAAGTGCCATAGCACGAATGATAAGCGTGGCGGCTTGCGATCCGGAGTTTCCTCCACTGGAAATTACCAGCGGAACAAACAAAGCCAACACCACAGCTTTTTCAATTTCTTGGTCGAAGAAACTCATGGCAGAAGCTGTAAACATTTCGGAAATAAAAAGAATAATCAGCCAAGTAGCTCTTTTTTTTACCATTTCTCCCAAAGAAGTTTGAGTGTAGGGAAGCTCCAGAGATTCCACCCCTCCGAATTTTTGAATGTCTTCGGTGTTTTGAGCTTCAATTTGATCCAAAATATCATCGAAGGTTACAATGCCCACCAACACGCCCGATTCCGTAACAATAGGTAAAGCGCCACGATCGTATTTCTCGAAGTAGTGAACGGCTTCTTCCTTTGTGGTGGTGGTAGAAATAGCCACAAAATGATTATCGCAGAGATCCTCAATGGTTTGTTCTTCGTTGGCAAGCAATAATTGCCCGATTTTAATATCATCTATCAACCGATTGTGATCATCTACCACGTATAAAAAGTTCATGGTTTCTACCTTTTTGCCTACTTTTTTTATATGGCGCAAACAGTGTTCAATGGTCCAGTCTTTTTTCACCTGAATGTAGTAAGGAGTCATCAAACGGGCAATAGAATCGGGTTCGTAGCCGAGTAATTTCAGTGCTACCGATCTTTGTTCGGGAGTCAGTAAATTAATGGAATATTTGATTAATTCATCCGGAAAATCCTCGAATAATTGCGTACGATCGTCGGGAGGCATTTCATTTAGGATATGTGCCACATCATTACTGGCCATACTTTTCAGCATTTCCTCTTGAAATTCCTGATCCAAGTTGGAGAAAACTTCAACTTTTAATCCTTTGGAGATTTTCAAAAATTTCAAAAGTCTTTCTTGTGGAGAAAGCTCGCTTAGTTGGTCGGCAATGTCCGCCGGATTAATCATTGTCTCCATCATCCTAAATCTTTATTCTTGCAAAAATAAAACGAATTTGTTAGAATTAAGAAATTAAATTTTTATTTAAGGTCTTTTATCTACTTCATTCATGATCATTTTTTGTTTCTTAAGAGCATTGAACATTTTGTTTAAAGCTCCTTCTACACCCAATTTCACGGAATTTTCTGCCGAACCTAATAGTCGCGCATTTCCGGCATAGGTGTCGTAATTTACTCTGGAGATAAATTCTCCTTTTTTTGTATACGATTTTAAACTTACCACCACTTGGTTGGATAATACATATTTCCCGATTCCTACTTTAAAATATTTTATATGCGGAACAATAATAATATCTGCCATATTGTTGGTGCATAAATCTGCCAATAGTTCCTCATCGATGTTCTCGTAATCCATTGGCGTATCGATGCGTGTAACTTGTATGTTCCTTTTTCTTTGCAATTGATTGCTGATGGCGCCAAAGAAAGCAGTATTTGTAGGTTCTTGTAAAGCGGAAAAATCGGGGTAAATATCCGGATTGAGGTAAACTATTTTCTGAATTTTTCCTAAATTTAACTCAGGATTAATTTCTTCTACACTTCCACCCAATGCGGTGCAGCCCCACAAAAGATATAGGGGTAAAAATCCTAAAGCTCCAAATAATAAAGTTTTCCTCATAAGCAAAGAAACAAAGATAAGGTGTACAATTGGCAATATAAAATTAAAAGTAAAAAATAATATACATTGGTGGATTCTAAATAATAAATTGTATCTTTGCGCCCGAATTACATAATAATCATTAAATAATATTGGCATGTATTTAACTAAAGAAAAGAAAGCAGAATTATTTGCAAAGCACGGTAAATCCGAAAAAGATACCGGAAGCGCAGAAGGACAAATCGCATTGTTCACTTACCGAATCAACCACCTTTCTCAACATTTGAAAAACAACCAAAAAGATTTCAACACAGAGAAATCATTGGTGAAATTGGTGGGGAAAAGGAAAAGACTTCTCGATTATTTGAAAAAGAATGAAATCGAAAGATATCGTTCTATTATCGCCGAATTAGGTTTAAGAAAATAAGAGATAATTCTTCATAAAAAAGCAACTCGAACGAGTTGCTTTTTTTATTTTTAGTTGAAAGAATTAAAGAATTAAAACGAAAATTGATTGGGCTTCAACCAATGGAGTTTAATTTCATCCGGAGCTTTTATTCTTTCGGCAATTCGGCGGTATCGCGCAGCCAATCCGCACAAATAATCCTGAGCTTTTCCCAATCCGTCTTGCAAACCGGTAAGCGATTCTATTTTCCAATATTTTACCAAATGATCTATAATAGAAGCGTAATCCCATGCGGTATAAACGCCTATTTTTTGAGTAATAGCAGAGAAATCTACAAATAAATTTTCGCTGGAGCTGGAAGATTGGTCGTCCATCAACATGGCGGGCATGGAAATTTGCTTTCTCATCATTTTGGCAAAAGCATCTATGGCGCCGTTAGGATCCATTTCGAAAATTTCTGTCATAAATTCCTTGTAGGCTTTTTCGTGGCGAGCTTCATCTCCGGCAATTTGCTTGCATATTTTAGATAAAGCATCATCGCCGCTTTTAGCTGCCAGTTTTCCTGTATTTACGTGAGAAATTTTGGTGGCTCTTTCCTGAAAAGATGTATAAACAATCGATTGATAAGGATCTTTGTCGGCATTGGGATCGAAACCATTATAAATTAAGCGATGTATGGTTTGTTCTACCTTCTTCATGTCGCATCTTCCGCTTAGGAAAAGATATTTATTGAGCAAATCCCCATGTCGGTTTTCTTCCGCCGTCCAAGCGCGAGACCAGCGATCCCAGCCTCTTTCTGTGGTTACTTCCTTTTCTTCGTTAAAAATTAAAGTAAAATAAGTTTGGTAACTGGGCAGAGCTTCTTCCGTAATCATATTTCCTACTAAAGAAGCAATTACACTATCGGGGATTCCTGCGGCACGTTCTCGAAGTTCGCTTACTTCGTCCAATGCGTTTTCCTTCGTCATGTCGGGAAGAAAATCGGTGGGTTGCCAGCATTCATCGGGGTTCATTAATCTTGTATCAACAGCATTTTTTACAAAATCATCCATAGTGCGGATAACTTCAAAATGCGTTTCTAATTCCAATTCTTCACGATCCATTCTTTCTGTTCTCTGTGTGGTTTTTCCTCATTTGTTGAATAGGCAAATATATGTGAATAATTCCGTTTTTCCTAAAATAATTGAAAAAATATAAACTATACCCGTAGTGCATTATAAAAAAAGTTGCTCAAACTACTAAAAATCAGTATATTGTATTGAGTTTCAAGAAAATACAATTATGAGCAACTTTGAGGCAAGTTATAAAATAATTCTGAAAGAATTACGA
>Ga0206106_100146_pt1 | contig 116684 bp, 104 predicted proteins | sample 1B1ome_FD_148677 | JGI IMG/M metagenome (GOLD analysis project Ga0206106, IMG submission 148677) | Enriched microbial communities from leaf-cutter ant dump, University of Wisconsin, Madison, United States - 1B110A | ecosystem: Environmental > Terrestrial > Nest > Insects nest > Nest dump...
CCTTTGCTGATCAAGGTTATGCAGGCGAAGACCCTGCACAAGCCGCCCGTGAAGAAGGTATCGACCTTCAGGTCATCAAGTTGCCTCAAGCTAAAAAAGGCTTTGTCCTGCTGCCCCGTCGCTGGGTTGTCGAACGTAGTTGGGTGGTTGAACCGGTTCAGAAGACTCGCTCGCGATTACGAACGGCTACCCAAAACCCTGGCTGGGCTTCATTTTATCGTCTTTGCCATCTTGATGTTAGGTCATGCCGTGCCAATTCTTCAATGTGCCTAACACGCTCTAGAGAAATCTACTGGATATAATAGAGTAACCTGGTATTTCGTAGGATTGTATGGTGACCCTTTTTCAGCGTCCTTTCGTCGCTCAGCTTGCGCAGCGCCTGAACGGAATGCAACCGTTGATACAAGGGTGTGGTGAGGTACGAACCGCACGTTCCAACGCTGCTATAATTCATCTGGCTTTAACCTGAGGTCCGCGCAGACAGTAATCCGATAAAGCCGAATGGACCACGACCACAGCTACATTATTTGCTGCTGGATGAAAACAACTACAATAAACAACGCAATACGTGAGCGGATCGGCGGACACGCAAATGTTGTTGAACTGGGGAAAACGGGTTATGACTGCGCAAACCCTTGATGAGGTATAACGACGTAGACTGATTTTTTGTATTCAAGATCGTCACGGATTGTGGTCTCGTGAAGATGACAATATGGCACGTTCCTCGCCCTGTATCCTGTTACGCTTTTGTCCATCAGCCTGCGACACGGGCAAGTAGCGCATGATTCGTACCTTGTGCGCATCCTTACGAGCCCTGAAAGAGCGAAGCAATCCAGCCCCTTGCAATCGCTGGCTGGATTGCTCCGGTGTACGCAAAGACGAGGTGATTTATCCGGCCTTTCCTTGGATAAAAACTCAGGGGATTCTCCAGAAAAATAGCGTTATCGTTAATCTTTTGATATGGAAATGGAATCAGTAGCCATCAACAATCTCAACACGGTCAGAATTAATCCCCGATCAGTCAGAAAAATGCTGAATAAATTGTTACTTATTACGAACGTATTCGTTCTTAGCTATAAGGCCACAGGCCGCGGCGGTAAACAATTCACTACACGCAAATACCCACTCTGAAATGCGGCCTGCGCATTTTTGCAATCGCACAATAGTGCCGCGTAACCCGCGGCATTATGTGAATTACCACACATCAAATACCGAATATTTTGAGTAATCTTTTCAGCAGTAATCAGCTTGCATGAGCGATAAAGACACCGTGAACCAGGAACAGGATGATATCGCCATCCGGGTCAGCAATCTTTCCAAGTGCTACCACATCTACGATACCCCGCGTGATCGGCTCAAGCAGTTCATCTTACCTCGATTACGACGCGCTGTTGGCCGACAACCCGCACAATACTTCAGAGAATTCTGGGCGCTCAAGGATGTATCGTTTGAAGTGAAAAAAGGGGAAACCGTAGGTATCATCGGCCGCAACGGCAGTGGAAAATCCACACTGTTGCAGATGATCTGCGGCACCCTCAGCCCTACTTCTGGCAGCGTTACAACTCATGGCCGTATTGCCGCCTTGCTGGAGTTGGGTTCCGGCTTTAATCCGGAATTTACCGGGCGCGAAAATGTTTATATGAACGCCTCGGTGCTGGGATTAAGTAAGGAAGAAATTGATCAGCGTTTTGACGATATTGCGGCGTTTGCTGATATTGGTGAGTTCATTGAGCAGCCGGTTAAAACTTATTCTAGCGGAATGATGGTAAGGCTGGCGTTTGCTGTTCAAGCACAGGTAGATCCAGATATTTTGATTGTGGATGAAGCATTAGCTGTTGGTGATGCTAAATTTCAAGCCAAATGTTTTGAACGGCTCAAGCAATTAAAGGAGCAAGGAACCAGTATTTTGCTAGTAACCCATGTCTCAGAACAAATCGTTACCCATGCGAGCCAGGCCCTTCTCTTAAATAGCGGTGATGTTATTTGTTACGGTGAACCGCGCGATGTAGTAAACCAGTACATGGATTTGCTTTTTGGAAAAGAACGGAGAGATTGCTCAGATCTATCTCCTTCTATCTCTTCCACTACCATTCAGCCTGCACAAAACAATAACTTACAGCTTAATTTTCTGGATGATATCTTTGCTTCCCATGAGGGCTATAACCAGCACGAATATCGCTGGGGGGACGGCACTGCGGCAATTCTTGATTTTCATTTGTCAGCCGGCAACGAGCCTTATCCTTCCATCGTTACCAGTGGACAGAGTCTTGTGCTCACTATTGCCATAAGGTTTTACGAGACACTTATACATCCCATCTTGGGGATTACCATTAAAACCAAGGAAGGAGTAACTGTCTATGGAGCCAATTCTGAAACATTAGAAATGGATGAAATAAAAAAGTTGGGTTGTAGAGGAACAGTTGCACTGGTAGAAGCTAAGTTTATCTGCCGCCTTGCTCCGGGTGATTATTTTATTTCACTGGGAGTCGCTACTCGACAAGGTGAAGAAATTATCCCGCATGATCGGCGATATGATGCCATCCATCTCCAGATTGCCCCTTCAACAAAATTCTTTGGTCTGACTGACCTGGATCTAAAACTAAGCGCCCAAAAAGTATCCTTATGAATTTTTATTTAGCGGAAACAGGTTATATTCTTGATGAAATAACCAATGTTTGGTTACGTCCTGGCTATACCGGTATTGCTTACAATGATGGTGACGAGGTAGAGAAACGCATAGCCACTATCATTGAGCAAGCAAGTGACATTACGGTTCTATCCACCGACTTACGCCAGCACTGCACTGACTGGCCATCGCTGTACCACCTTTCTGGTACTAGAGCCAATATCCTTCGTCCTTTTGAAAATAAGCTTCATGGAGATATTCTGGAAATTGGTGCCGGATGCGGTGCTATTACTCGCTACTTGGGAGAGAGTGGTGGGAACGTCCTAGCGCTCGAAGGCAGCAAAAGACGGGCTGCTATTGTTCGCAACAGAACACGCGACTTACAGAACATTACTGTAGTTTGCGACAGTTTTGAACAATTCCAGTATGGCCACCAATTTGATGTCGTTACACTTATCGGTGTTCTTGAATATGCAAATCTATTTATAGCTGGCGAAAATCCGACGTTAGCTATGCTTGAACGAGCAAGGTCATTTCTCAAACCTAATGGAAAACTGATTATTGCGATCGAAAATCAACTTGGCCTCAAGTATTTTGCTGGTGCTCCCGAAGATCACATTGGTCAGCCTATGTACGGGATAGAGGAGCGTTATCGTAAAGATCAGCCACAAACCTTTGGTCGTAATGTATTGACTAATTTACTAAAGCAGGCGGGGTTTGTATCATCCGAATTTCTTGCCCCTTTTCCAGATTACAAATTACCGTTATCCATTGTTACGGAAGGTGGTTTTTCTTGCGAAGCATTTGATGCTGCTGCATTGGCTTGGCAAAGTGTGCGTAAGGATCCACAATTGCCGCCGGTTCTGACTTTCTCACCCGAGCTGGTTTGGCCGACCTTGGTACGTAATGGTCTTGCTCTGGATTTATCGAACTCTTTTCTCATTGTGGCTGGTAATGCCAATGAGCAGGCACTTGATCCGATAATTCTTGCCTGGCATTTCACAACGGAGCGATTGAAGAAGTTCTGCAAAGAAGCTCTGTTTTTAAAAGCGAAAGAAGGGAAAGTTGAAGTCCGATATCGGCTGTTGGCACCAGAGCCTAACACCAACCGTAATACAGTGTTGAAATTTGATATTCCCGAGGTAGAAGAATATATCTTTGGTACGCCCTTATCCCAAGAACTGATCTCTATTGTTAGTCGCGATGGATGGTGTATTGAAGAAGTCGCGGCTTTTATGACTCGTTATTTGAGTATTGTTGTTTCATTTGCCGGTATGCAAGGATATTCACAAAATATTGTTTCTCCTGATATTTTGTTGCCGGGGCATTTTTTTGATGCTATCCCGCAAAACATTGTGATTACTTCTGAAGGGTCATGGCGGTTAATCGATAAAGAATGGGCACTGAACCAGGATATACCTGTTGGTTATCTGGTTTTTAAAGCGGTTATTCAATTATTAAATTCGGTAACTCGCTTAGGTCTCATGGAAAATGGTAGCAATTTAAGTGTGATCGAATTGTTGCTCAGTATTTATGATGCGATGGGATTCTCGCAAAGCGAAAGTGAAATCAAATCATATATAAGCTTGGATGCGACCGTGTGTGCTGCTGTTATGGGTGGATCTTTAAACTTTCATCAAACACTGGAATCTCTGAATTCCCCGTTAAAACCGGAAACACTAGCTAAGCAGCTTGAGCGTACTGAGCAGGCAAAAGCAATAGCGGAAGAGCTGGCGTATGCACGCCTTGCCGAGCTTGAGGTTATAACTGAGAAACTTGAGCGTACCGAGCAGGCAAAAGCAATAGCGGAAGAATTGGCGTATTCACGCTTTACCAAACTTGAGCAACTCCGGGCTTCAAAAGGATATAAATTGTTAACGATATTACGTATGGTTCCAAAAATCGGGGAGTAGAAGTGTTGGAACCTATTTGATCTGTTGAGCCCTTGATTATAAAGGAAAGTGTGCTGCGGGGTTCGGTTAAGCTTCTCATAAAAAATAAATGATCACACAAAAGATAACTGTCAGGCTATCGTGACTGATGAAGTAGCTTGCGTGAGAATATTAAACCTATATTCATTCCTAGGTTTTCCAAACGTGCTGAACTCTGGTCTTGTTATTTTTTGGAGTATTCCATGTTAATTGGGTATTCAATTAAAAGTGGATCTCATTCGAATAAATCGTGTTACTAATCAGCATTATTTATATTTTGATCAGCAGTGAACAATGAGGTTGTAAGTAATTATTTCTCAAGTGTAGTTTGTATCTTATTCGTTCTGGAAAATTCGGATCTCTTTTTGAAAAGGTGTAATTTGTCTTTTATATGGAATGAGCAATCTGTAGATGCTTCCTTGAAGGCAATTAAAAATCAGGGAATTGAATGGTCGGTTGATCGTTTTGTTCTAGCCGAAGGCGTGATATCGGCAAGCGGTTGGTGCGGAAGTATCCGCGGTCAAGTAATATCGGAATTGAATATCTTGCTGGTTTTTGCAGATGACGAAGAAGAGAAGGTGGCACTAGAGATGGGTAGAAGCCGCCCGGATGTATTGGCTTTATATCCAGCACTAGGCAGATATTCCGGCTTTTTTGTACATAGAGGAATCAGACGCCGGGATACCCCTGTGTCGGTAAGCTTGTCCATGACACTTGAAGATGGTTTATGTTTGCGGGCTCCAATTCCTTACTATGCCGAGGTTCAGCACGAGGAAAAAGCAATATCGAAACTGGTTTTGCTGCGCCATTATGCAGATCGCCTTTTTTTTCATTTTGCAAGAGGCAACTGGCGTTTGATCTGGAACCGGTTGCTTCAACATGTACCGGCTTTGATGGCTACTCGAGTGGGAAACAAGACATTGGCCGAGATTCTTACCAATCTACCTGGTGATATGGTATTGATTGTGGATCATGCCTTGGGGGGAGGAGCTAATTATTATCGGGAGAAGCGAGTAAGTATTTTGCTTGAACAAGGACGTACTGTATTGCTCTGGCAATTTTCTCCGGTTACCTTGAGTTTCCAGTTGCAAGTACTCCGGCCAGAAGGAAGGTCTGGGCTTTTCATGGTAAAGCGGGAAGCTTGGGTAGAATTAACAGATTGTGGCCAGATTACCGAGGTAATTTTCAATAACTGTGTATCGTATCCTGATCCGGAACAAGTGCCGGATATGCTTGCAGCTTTCTTGGGACATAAGCAAGTACGTTTTACCTTTCTGATACATGATTTTTTTTCCGTTTGCCCTTCTCATTTCCTTTTGGATTACAGAAGAAAGCATTGTGGCATTCCTGATATTGAGATATGCAGGACTTGTCTTCCTCATATTGAGGATGGGTTAGTCAGTATGTATCGGTCGCGCGATATTGATTTGTGGCGTGTCCGTTGGGGGAATGTGCTGGAAAAGGCGGATGAGGTCGTTTGTTTTTCTGATAACACACAGGATTTGTTATTACGTGCCTATCCTCGTTTGTCCAATAGAGTAATTACGGTAAAGCCTCATAGTGTGGCTTATCTGAATGGTAGTTACTGTTATCCCATTGCTAGAGAATCTCTCAAAGTTGCAGTGGTGGGAGACATCAATTTCCACAAGGGCAGCGAAGTATTTGTAACACTGATAGAGGCAGCTCAACATCAAGGCATTGCCATGGAATTTTTGGTGGTAGGCACTCTAAATGCTAACAGTAAGCCTGATGGTATCGAAGAAACGGGGCCATACCAACGGGATGAACTGGGAGATATCCTGACCCGGCATCAGGTTCATATGGGGTTAATGTTGTCTATTTGGCCAGAAACTTTTTCTTATGTGACTCATGAATTAATTAAGCTTCGGGTTCCTCTGTTTTCCTTTGCTATCGGTGCTCAGAGTGATGCAGTGAGTGCTTATGAATTGGGTTGCGTTCATCCATTGACTGAAGGTATGGAGCTTCTCTCTATTTTGCTGGAATTTAAGGAACGTTTGGATACAATACTGCTAGAAAAAAATACATGTCATCAGTGAGATTCCAGAACTTGGATAAGCTGCGAGGTTTTGCAGCAATGAGCGTGCTGGTCTACCACGTAATTGAGCATACGAATTGGGTTACCTTTCCAATTCAGGGAGTGAATGTCTGGTGGCGAATCGGTTGGATGGGCGTAGATTTGTTTTTTATCTTGAGTGGATTTGTAATCTATTTCAGTGCACATACCCTTAAGGAAAGATATGGCCAGTCATGGGGACGGGTTTATGCGACACATCGCTTTGCCAGGATTGCTCCCCTGTATTTTCTGACCTTGCTTGTTTTTTCGGTTTTGGTTCTGCCTGCTTTGCTGTTTATTCCCCCTGTTGATCTTGCATTGCAATTTTTCACTCATGTTTTCTTTGTACATAATCTATTGCCCTCCACACAAGGGGCAATCAATGGAGTCAACTGGAGTATTGGGGTGGAGATGCAATTCTATGTGTTTGTTTTTCTGTGTCTTGGCTGGCTCCAGCGAGTATCCATAGGTAAAGTTCTGATTGTACTATGCAGCGTGGCGTGTTTCTGGAAGGCGATTATTTTTTTATTTTTCCCTGCAGATCAGCGTTGGTTTCTGACGACCCAGTTACCCGGCACGTTGGATGAATTTGCATTTGGTATAGCCGCGTGCAAGTTAATCCTTGAGCAGAAGCTTGCCATTACTCCCACATGGATGCATCGCTGGTGGCGAGTAATTCTGGCGGTTGCCAGTCTTTGGCTGATGTTCACCATTTTCTGGATGGAAGGGGATTATTGGAATTCTCCATGGATGGTTATTTTTTTCAGAACACTGATGGCTTTTTCAGGAGCTACCTTGATTCTTGCAGTTATTACTATCCCTGAACATTGGTGGATGGCATCATCAAAGCCCTTTGACTACCTTGGGAAGATCAGCTATGGCATTTATCTGTGGCATTTGCCGGTCATTTTATCCTTGAAAACATTAGATCTGGCTACAGGAGTACCCTATTTGACTGCTGTAATTGTTGGCACTTTGCTGCTGGCAGCATTTTCCTATCATATGCTGGAGAGTCCGTGGATTGAACGTGCCCGTAGGGCCGGTTGATCTTTGTTCGATTAGATAGTTTGGAAGTATTTATGAAAAAACTGCATATCTTCACAAGTGCTGCATGTAACTATATTCCCAAGGTGCGAATGTTATTCCGTTCCTTGCGGGAGTACCATCCGGAGGCAGTGCTGCATCTGGCTTTGGCTGATGAGCGGACCTCGTTACTGGATCTAGAAAAAGAACCTTTCGATGAAGTAATGACTGTTGCTGACTTAGAGATTCCTGAGTGGCGTCCATGGGCTTTTTGCCATTCTATCGTTGAGTTAGCGACAGCTATTAAACCTTTCTGTTTGAAAAAATTGCTGGAGCGGGAGGACTGTGGCCAAGTGCTTTATTTGGATCCAGATATGGTGGTTTTCTCGCGCCTGGACGATATCGTGACTTCTCTGCAGGAAGCGAATCTGGTACTGACACCACATCAAACTGAGCCTGAAGCGACTTTATCTGCCATCATGGATAATGAGATCTGCAGTCTCAAGCACGGGGTGTATAACCTAGGATTTGTGGGTGTCGCTAATACACCGGAAGGACACCGTTTTGCTGCTTGGTGGGCCAGTCGCGTCTATCACTTCTGCCGTAGTGAAATTCATAATGGTTTATTTACTGATCAACGTTGGATTGATTTGGTGCCAGCATTCTTTGATGGAGTAGCGATTTCTCGCTCACCGCGACATAACGTGGCAACCTGGAATCTGACGACTCGCACCCTATCTCGTTCGGAGAATGGACAATATCTTGTGGATGGTGAACCTTTAGGCTTTTATCATTTCACTGGTTTTGATAGTGGTGCGCATCGCATCATGGCAAATCGAAACGCTGCGGGCAATAATGCAGTAGAAAGTTTAGTGAACTGGTATGACAATAGTATATTCGATTTGGCTAAAAACCCTCTTTCTCAGGTACCTTGGGCTTATGGTACTTATAGTGATGGTAGTGCCATTACCCGGGTACATCGTTTCATTTATCGAGAGAGGGTGGATTTGCAGCGTGCCTATCCTGATCCCTTTATTGTAAGCGCCCATGATGGATTTCTGGGTTGGATATCACGACAGGGATCGAAAGAATATCCGGCTCTATTTGATAATAAAACTTCAGATATTACTATGATGGAAATGTCGCGGAATTTAACTCCTGGTTTCCGTCTGCATCTGGAGATAGAACAAGGTAGCAGTGAAGGAGTGAAGGGTTTGCTGCGTCAGTCATTGCGTAATCCGGCTTTAGGTGTTGTTCTGGTGAAGCATGCTATAGGAATTTTACGTCGTGAAGGCTATGGCGGTATTAAGCGTCGTTTAGACAGAGCAAGTTAATCTAGCTATCATCGATCATACAATTAATCTGGTTTTATCTTTAATTACGGTGTGTTATGTCACATTAATCCCTGCCTACTCGGATGCAGTAATACTGGGGCAGATTGGGAATTAAGTTTCATAAAATAAGGGGTTGAGAGCAGGTTCTATCAAAATTTTCTGTCACTGATTTGCGATAGCTCAATCAAGGCGGATTACTATGCACTGTCTGATCAGAGTGATATCTGGTGTGAAGAAAGCTCTTGTGTGCTGTTAAGGCGTTATCTGATATTTCCTGCAAAACACCAGCTCTTTATTGTTCTCGAACAAGGTTAGTCGATGAAAACAATAATGAAATCGGTTTATCTCCCCTGTTCAAGCGTACCCCTGATTTTCGTAATGCACTGGTTCAGAATATCGAAGGTGGCAACACCATGGTATTTAACCATGCGGCCAGGAGACTCATGTTGGAGGCAGGCTCGGGTATCAATCCTATTGTGCATGACTGGTTTCTATATATAGCGGTCAGCGGTTGCGGTGGTGTCGTGATTTATGATCCGGTTCCCAGTCTGCGGTATCGTCAGCATACTGACAACCTGATCGGAGCGAATACCGGGTTTATTGCCCGATTCAGATGCTTTGGCCTGACTTGAATTCCTGTGGAGCCATTACAGTTTGCAGGAGTAGAAATGGCTGTAACGAAGTAAGTTGTAATGTTTGAGAATGTTGTTACATGATCACTGTTTCTATCGTCAGCCATGGCCAGTTGGCTCTGGTTGAGCAACTGCTTGCAGATCTGGCCAGGCTGGATACGCCCCTGGTCATCGAGGTTCTGGTTACCCTCAATATTCCTGAAGATATTTCATTAAAGCCCAGTGACTACCCTTATCCGGTCAGGATATTGAGAAATACTGCACCGAGAGGGTTTGGTGCAAACCACAATGCAGCCTTTCGGCAGGCAGAAGGGGAATGGTTCTGTGTGATGAACCCTGATATTCGTTTGATTGATAACCCTTTTCCGATTCTGATCCAAGAGGGTGCACATGACTCCACAGGCGTGATCGGGCCGATGGTAGTTACGCCGGATGGTGGGATCGAGGACAGTGTGCGTCGTTTTCCTACACTGGTATCTCTGGCAGCAAAATTGTTCGGGTATGGAGATGGTCGCTATATCTTTACTGCCGGTGATGAGACATTTGCAGCGGACTGGGTGGCAGGCATGTTCATGTTGTTTCGTAGCAGGGATTTTCATGCAGTCGGAGGCTTTGATGAAGACTTCTTTCTGTATTACGAGGATGTCGATATTTGTGCACGTCTGTGGAAATCAGGGCGATCAGTATTAGCGTGCCCAAAGGCTGAAGTTATTCACGATGCACAGCGCTCGAGCCGCCGGAATTTGCGCTACATGAGATGGCATGCTTTGAGCCTGATCCGCTATTTCTGGAAACATTGGGGACGTTTACCCTAACTATTTTATATCACTGCTCTTAAAGATAAATGAGTAGTGGCATGCCCGCTTTCGCCATATAGAGCATTGTAAGCGGCGCGATTCGGAATCTTGTCTTTACAAAACCGCAGATCGTGGTCATTTAAAGTGACTGCTGAGCAGCTTTGTATTTTGCTCTGTTGAGTGTAAGAATACACATCAGGAGGTGTATGAATATGCGCACGAATATTGTGATAGATGATCAATTGATCGAGGAGGCGATGTCCCTGGCGAGCCTCCATACCAAGCGAGAACTGGTCGAACTGGCGTTGCGCGAGTTTGTAGTATCCCGCAAGCGGCTAAATCTGCGCAGTTTGCGCGGAGCAGATCTGATCGATGAAAACTACGACTATAAGTGTTTTCGTGGGGAAAATGTGGAGGGTTGATGTACCTGGTAGATACTTCAGTATGGATCGATTTTCTCAGAGGCTGGTCCGGTGCTCATGTGGATTTTCTTGATCATTTACTGGATAACCCATTAGCTGCCGGTTTGCCAGATGTGATTTATCTGGAGATTCTTCAGGGTGCGCGTGATATACAGGCTTTTGAACGTTTGCAGCATTATTTTTCTACGCAGCGTTTCTATGATTTTGCCAATGTCCGCCAGTCTTATAAGGCTGCAGCAATGTTATTCCAGCTTTGTCGTCAACAGGGCATTACTGTGCGTTCTACTCTGGATTGCCTGATTGCGCAGTGTGCTATCGAACATGACCTGATTTTGCTGCATAACGATCGGGATTATCTTGGATTAAGTTAAAGTGCATCCCCTTTGCGGCAAAAGCATTTTTTGGTTTGAGAACACAGGTGTATTTATGCATTATTCATTATTGCCGGAGATTCCGCGAGTATCTGCCTCGAACGCACTACCCGGGTAACAAGTGGAGTGGTTGAGATGAACGTTCTGGTTACGGGTGCGAATGGTTTTGTCGGGCAGACGTTATGTCCAGCTCTGGAGAGAGCGGGTTTGCGGATCGTTCGAGCAGTGCGTATATCTAGCAGGTATGAGGAAATTTCAGTTGGCGAGGTGGATGGGGAAACGAGCTGGAGCAGAGTGCTCGATGAAGGTATCAATAGTGTTGTCCACCTGGCTGCCAAAGTACCACTGGCAGAGGAGGAAAAAGAAACAACTGATTCATATCATCGGGTGAACACATTGGGCACCGTTCGTCTGGCACGGGAATGCGCAGCAAAAGGTGTCAGACGATTTGTTTTCGTCAGCACGATAAAAGTGCTGGGCGAAGGGCGCGATGAACCTTTCCGTGCCGATGACTCTGCTGTGCCAGGTGATGCTTATGCTATTTCCAAATGGGAAGCAGAGCAGTATCTTTGGCAGATATCTGTCGAAACCGGTATGGAAGTAGTCATTCTGCGTCCACCGCTGGTATATGGGCCTGGTGTAGGGGGTAATTTCCTGAGGTTATTGCAGATGGTAGATCGAAGAATACCGCTGCCTCTGGGAGCGATTCACAATCGACGCAGCCTGGTTTACCTGGGGAACCTGGTGGATGTCATCCGGCTTTGTCTTACGCACCCAAATGCGGCCGGCAACACATTCATGGTGAGCGATGATGAGGATGTATCCACTCCAGGTTTGATTCGCGGGATTAGATCCGCATTGGGGCATGGGAGTTTTTTGCTGCCCGTACCAGTAGTCTGGATGAGGTGGGCGGGGAATTTGTTGGGCAAACGATCTGCAATCGATCGCCTGACAGGTTCACTCGCGGTCGATAGTACGCCCGTACAGGAGGAACTGGACTGGCTGCCGCCTTACAGTATGCGGGCCGGTCTGGCACTGACGGCGCAGTGGTATCGCCAGCATAAATCGGAAACGAGTTCGTAATGTCAGATAGATGAGTGGCAAAACAAGAGAGAATCCGCTTTTCATGAATCGGGATGTCATGTTGCGTTTACTGGATATCGTATTGGTAATTCCGGGTATTCTGGTTACTCTGCCACTTATGATGGTTCTTTATGCAATCGGGTTGTTTGATACCAGCTCTCCGTTGTTTCGGCAGATACGAGTGGGCCGGCAGCAGCAGCTATTTACTTTGGTTAAATTCCGTACCATGCAGCCTGGTACTGCTTCGGTGGCGACTCATCTGGCTGATGCCTCTGCAGTGACTTCTTTTGGCCGTTTTTTGCGCAAAACCAAGCTGGATGAATTGCCCCAGTTATGGAATGTTCTCAAGGGGGAGATGAGTCTGGTCGGTCCCCGTCCGTGCCTGCCGAATCAGCATGCGTTGATCAGGGAGCGGCAGCTTCGGGGTGTATTCGATGTACGCCCTGGTATTACGGGGTTAGCGCAGATTCAGGGAGTCGATATGTCTACTCCCATTTTACTGGCGGAAATTGACGCACAGATGATCAAAACGTTATCGCTAGCATCCTGCTTCAGGTACATCCTGTTGACAGTACTGGGGCGTGGTACAGGTGATCGCGTAAGAAAAAAATCCGGGTAATGAACATCATGCTGGAAAAATACCTTGTACAGCTTGCATCTCCGGTTCTGGCATTGCCCCGTACGGCAAAACGTATGGTTGTGCTTTCGGTTGACCTCAGTTTATGTATTCTGACGGTGTGGCTGGCTTATTACCTGCGCCTGGGTGAATTCATCAGTTTTTCTGGACAGGGCTACTGGGCGACAGGGGCTGTCCGGGCTGCGGCTGCTTCGGTCGTACTGGCGCTGCCCATTTTTATCGTGACTGGCCTTTACCGTGCCATCTTCCGTTACAGTGGCTGGCCGGCGTTGCTGGCCGTGGCACGTGCAATCGGTATTTACGGACTGGCTTATGCATCCATGTTTACGGTGATCGGATTGCCGGGTGTTCCTCGAACAGTGGGTATCATCCAGCCGATTCTGCTTCTGCTGTTTGTAGGTACATCGCGTGCAATGGCTCGTGTGTGGTTGGGAGATCAATACCACAATATTCTGAAGCATGCCTCCCGGCCCAAGGCTCTTATTTATGGTGTTGGTCGGACAGGTCGTCAGCTGGCCTCGGTCATGACCAACAGCTCAGAAATACAGGTGGTGGGATTTCTGGATGATGATGATCGTTTGCACGGGCATGTGCTCAATGGCTTGCCTATCTATAACCCGAGCGATCTGACCGGGCTGGTTCTGACGCTGAATATCAGCGACGTACTGCTGGCGATGCCTGGTATCAGCCGCAAACGCCGTAATGAAATCCTGAGCCAGATCCGCAGTGCGCGTGTTTCGGTACGCACATTGCCCAGTATGGCGGATCTGATTCAGGGCAGGGTCAGTATTGCAGATCTGCGTGAGCTGGATATCGATGACTTGCTTGGTCGTGAACCGGTGATGCCCAATCATATCCTGCTGGCGAAGAATATCCTGGACAAGGTGGTGCTGGTGACGGGGGCGGGCGGATCGATCGGCAGTGAGCTGTGTCGACAGATTCTTGCTGTGGGACCTGCCAGGCTGCTATTGATCGAGCAGAATGAATTTGCGCTTTATCTGATTCACCAGGAGCTGGAGGAAAAGCTTGCTGGTCGTGAGGTTGTGCTGGTGCCTCTTTTGGCTTCAGTGCAGGATGAAGACCGGATGTGCGAGATCATGTCTACCTGGCATCCCGATACCGTTTATCATGCCGCGGCCTATAAACATGTGCCACTGGTGGAGCACAACCCGGCGGAAGGTATCAAGAACAACGCATTGGGTACGCTTCGCCTCGCGCGGGCAGCCGAAGAGAATGGTGTGGTGGATTTTGTACTGATCAGTACGGACAAGGCGGTACGGCCTACCAATATCATGGGTGCAAGCAAGCGCCTGGCCGAGATGGTGTTGCAGGCGCTTGCGGACAGGGGATCCGCCACCCGATTTTCCATGGTGCGTTTTGGTAATGTGCTCGGTTCTTCAGGCTCGGTGGTGCCGCGTTTTCGTCGGCAAATTCGTGAAGGTGGCCCGATTACGCTGACTCACCCTGAAATTACCCGCTATTTCATGACTATTCCGGAAGCCGCTCAACTGGTCATTCAGGCGGGAGCCATGGCGAAAGGGGGAGGGGTATTTGTGCTGGACATGGGGCAATCGGTCAAGATCATCGATCTGGCACACCGTATGGTCGAGCTTTCCGGACTGAAGATCAAGGATGAGCAGAATCCGGAAGGGGATATTGAAATCGTGATCACCGGTTTACGCCCCGGAGAAAAACTCTATGAAGAGTTGCTGATTGGTGACGATCTGGAACCAACTTCACATCCGCGAATCATGAAAGCGCGTGAGGAATTCGCTCTCTGGTCAGATCTGGAAGGCAAGCTGAGTGCGTTGGAGGTGGTGCTCAATGTGAACGATGTCAGCGTGATCCGGCTGATGATGGAACAACTCGTTCCCGGTTATACACCCAGCCAGGAGATCGTGGATTGGGTATATCTCGCGCAGGAAGCTGAAATTCAGGTACCGGGCCTGGGCAATTAGTTGCTGGGCCGGGCTGCAGGAACCGAATTATCTGCAACCCGGGGCGTATTAAACCTAGAAACCGCAGTTGATCGCTTCTCAGACCTCTGGAAGTCTCGATGGATAGTGAGCTTGCTGCCTTCGCTAATGCCGACCCGGTGGGTGAGGGTTGCTACGCACCCGCTTGCACGCCTGGTACGCCGCCTGGCTGCGTTGCTCCTCGTTGCAGGGAATGGCCATGCGCCTCATCGCGCTTTGCCAGGCAGTGTGCTAGACACACACTCGGGCGCGTCCAACTGTGGTTTCTAGGTTAAAGGTTGTTGAGTTCTATTTTGAGTGCTTCGATATTGCGTTCGTGTGCTGCAGCCTGATTGCGCAGCTGCAGAATGTCGAAACGATCTGACGTAAAGTAGGAGTGACTTGGTAAGTGGTTATCCGTTTTCTGCTGTGTCAGATCAATGGTTTTCAGGGCATCTTCCAGCAGTCTGGTTTCGTTGGCAAGCTCTTGGGCAAGTATCTGCCGGCGTTTGCTATCTCGTTGATCCTGCTGGAGCTTGCTGACTCTGGGGTAATTACTGCTGGTAATGGCGACCGTGATAGGCTCGGTGCTGGTGCCGTTCCTGCGCGAGGAGATGACCGATACTGATTTGGATGACTGAGTTTGTCTGCTAGTTTTGGCAGGATCGTTGGTGAAAATGACGCGTCCGCGTTCATCCACCAGTTTATGGATACCGGAAGCCGTGCAGGCAGTGGAAAGCCCGAGTGATAAAGTTCCAGCCAGCATGATGGTGCAGTAGGCTCGTTTCATGGAAAACACCCCCGATTCTAGAATAGATGACTTCGAACCGGAGTTCTGTGTTCCACAGCGATGAGGAACACAGAATCCGATCCGGGATGTGTCAGATTTTAAGCCGGGCTGCTGGTATGGTGATCCGTGAAATAAACGCGGATAAATATCGCTTTCTTACAGACTGTAATACAGGGCAAATTCAACAGGGTGCGTCGTGGTACGCAATAATGCCGCTTCTTCCGACTTGAGCTTGATAAAGGCATCGATCATGTCGTTGGAGAATACATTGCCGCGTGTCAGGAATTCGCGATCGCTATCTAAGCTTGCCAGCGCTTCTTCCAGTGAAGCACAGGTATTGGGCACCATCGAAGCTTCTTCCGGGGGCAGGTCATAAAGATTCTTGTCCATGGGATCGCCAGGATGGATCTTGTTTTGAATACCATCCAGTCCTGCCATCAGCAGGGCAGTAAAGGTGAGGTAAGGATTGGCACTGGGATCCGGAAAACGGATTTCGATGCGGCGTTGTTTCGGGCTGCTGGCGTAGGGAATGCGAACGGCGGCAGACCGGTTACTGGCGGAATAGGCGATATTGACCGGTGCTTCGAAACCCGCGACCAGTCTTTTATATGAATTGGTACCAGGATTGGCAAAGGCATTCAGTGCCTTGGCATGCCGGATAATGCCGCCGATGTAATACAGTGCAGTTTCTGACATACCGGCATAGCCGTTGCCGGCAAACAGATTTTTGCCCTCTTTCCAGATCGACTGGTGGACGTGCATGCCCGAGCCATTGTCACCAACGATCGGTTTGGGCATGAATGTCGCTGTTTTGCCATAGGAAACGGCGATATTGTGGATGACGTATTTCATCAGTTGGTTCCAGTCAGCACGTTTCACCAGGCTGCTGAAACGGGTACCAATCTCGCACTGCCCGGCATTGGCGACTTCGTGGTGATGAACCTCGACGGGAATGCCCAGTTCATCGAGCACCATGCACATGGCTGAGCGGATGTCGTGCAGGGAATCCACCGGTGGTACTGGCATGTACCCGCCTTTGACTGCGGGCCGATAACCGTTATTGCTTTTTTCGTAGCGTTTTTTGGAGCTCCAGGCAGCTTCTTCCGATTCGATCTTGACGAAACATCCGGACATGTCTGTGTGCCAGCGGACCGAATCGAAAATGAAAAATTCCAACTCCGGGCCAAAGTAAGCGATATCGCCGATACCGGTGGATTTCAGATAAGTCTCACCGCGCTTGGCCAGTGAGCGCGGATCACGGTTGTATCCCTGCCCATCAGCGGGATCGACGACATCGCAGGTCAGCAGCAGTGTGGTTTCTTCCATGAAAGGATCCAGTGCGGCGGTTTCCGGGTCAGGCATGAGCAGCATGTCGGACGCGTGAATGTTTTTCCAGCCGGCAATAGAGGATCCATCGAATGCGTGACCATCTTCAAATTTATCGGTATCGAAGGTATGTGCGGGGACCGTGACATGATGTTCTTTGCCGTTGGTGTCGGTGAAGCGCAGATCAACGAACTTGACTTCATGATCCTGAATCATTTTTAAAACATCAGCTGCCACAGTTTTTCTCCAAAAGGTGTTTATTTACTTGGGAAACGATTTAGTATGAATGCATGTGCCTGACAGGGAAAAATCAGGCAAGTACGAAGGGTGACATTGTACCGTCGGGCTGGCATCGAATAAATAGGCCGACTGTTTTATTTCGAGCAGAAAACTATGGTTTATCTGTGTTTTGGGCGAAGTTCATGGAGAACAAGTAAACAAATTCCGTTTATAGTGGCCCGGAAACAGAGGATCGAGGCAGGTTGCGTATTGCCTGCAATAAAGTGGCCATATCGTCCGGCAGCGGGGATTCCCAAAGCAGAGTTTGTCCGCTGTGAGGGTGTGTCAGTTCGAGCTGCCAGGCATGCAGTGCTTGTCTGGGTAGGCGTGTAATTGTATCTGCTGTCGATGGATCAGGGGATGTTCTGCCGTATACCGGATCTCCTGCAAGTGGATGGCCGATAGACAGCAGATGAACACGAATTTGGTGTGTGCGCCCGGTTTCCAGGCTGCAGTGCAGCAATGTGCTGGCAGTAAATTTTTCCAGCACCCGGTAATGTGTGCGAGCCGGTTTGCCATTCTGAACGACCGCCATGCGAGTGCGATGGACGGGGTGTCTGCCGATCGGTGCATTCACCGCACCATCTTTTTCGAGCTTACCCAGCACGAGCGCGAGATAGTGGCGTTTGACAGTGCGTTGCTGCAATTGTCTGACCAGGTCGAACTGTGCCTCGATCGTTTTGGCAACGACCAGCAGGCCAGTGGTATCCTTGTCCAGCCGGTGAACGATACCGGCACGCGGTACCTGGCTGAGCTGAGGGGCATGATTGAGCAGTGCGTTCAGCAAGGTTCCGTGCCAGTTGCCGTTTCCCGGATGAACGACCAGGCTGGCAGGTTTGTCGATGATGATCAGGTGGTCATCTTCGAACAGGATTCTGAGTGGAATGGCCTCCGCTTGGTGGCTTTGATCGTTTTCAGTCTGACCGGCAATTACACGAATGGATTCTCCCCCCCATACTTTTTGTTTGGAAGTTACTGCCAAGCCCTCCATGCTGATACGTTTTTGTTCGATCCATCCTTGTAACCGGCTGCGTGACCACTGGGGAAGCAATTGTGCCAGCGCCTGATCCAGACGCAACCCTGCGAGATTATCGGGTACAGTCAGTTCGATGGTGTTTTCGTTCTCCTGACTGTCGGCTGCGGATGAGTCAGGCTTTGCGCTATAATTGCGCCCATCTTGCTCGTTAATGAGACGGTTCATCATGTTGCGACAATTTTTGGCAGGGTGGTTAGTGGTCATGCTGGCCGCGTGCGGCATCTTATCCGAGAAAACAGTTGACCACAGTAAATGGTCTGCAAGTAAGTTCTATGTCGAGGCCAAAAACGAGCTCAACGAAGGTAATTATTCGGCTGCAGTCAAATTATTCGAGTCGCTGGAGGCTCGCTACCCTTACGGACGTTATGCTCAGCAGGCACAGCTCGAAATAGCCTACGCCTATTACAAGGATCAGGAGCACGCTTCAGCCATTGCTGCGGCAGAGCGGTTCATCCAGCTTTATCCTCATCATCAGAACATCGACTACGCTTATTATATCAAGGGCTTGGCAAGCTTTAACGATGACCAAGGTTTGATGGGATATATCACTCATAAGGTCATCAAACAGGATATGAGTGAACGGGATGCCAAGGCTTCACGAGAATCGTTCGAGAGTCTGAAACAACTGGTGACACGCTATCCGGACAGCAAATATACGCCTGATGCGCTTCAGCGTATGGCGTATCTGGTCAATGCACTGGCAAGAGGCGAAATTCACGTCGCACAATATTACATGAAGCGGAAAGCTTACGTGGCTGCCATCAAGCGCGCCCAGTTCATACTGGAGGAATATCCGCAGACACCCGCTACGGAGGAGGCTTTGTATATCATGGCGGTGGCCTACGATGAACTCGGTATGACCGATTTGCGTGAAGATGTGGAAAAGGTTATCAGAAAGAATTTTCCGGAAAGTATCTATCTCTCTGATTCCGGCGCAGTGAAAGAAAAATCCTGGTGGGAAATCTGGTAGCAGGCTGATTTTTCCTGTTCCGGAAGCAGCTGTCGATTTCGTTCACCCGACGTTTTGGCGTAAAATGCAGCCCCCGCCCTGGTAGCTCAGAGGATAGAGCAACCCCCTCCTAAGGGGTAGGTCGGACGTTCGATTCGTCTCCAGGGCGCCAAAAACAGTTCTTCGGTCCAGTATCTTCACATCTGATTTTGCGAATGGTTCTTCCCTATATCCTGTATTTTTGCCTTCCGTTCTGATGGAATTTTCGATTGATACGAATGTATGTGGTTTAGAAATTTACTGATTTACCGCCTTGCCGATGGAGGGATTACCCCGGCCGAACTGGAAGCATATTTGGCAAAACAGACCTTGCAGGGCTGTCTGGGGCTGGAACCTCAAAGCCGGGGGTGGGTTCCACCGGGGATTGCAGAGGTCGATCTGGTTTACAGCTACGGGCAGCAGATGCTGATTGCGCTGGGAACCGAAAAAAAGCTGCTGCCTGCCTCTGTCGTCAATCAGCTGGCCAAAGTGCGTGCTCAGGAAATGGAGTTGCATCAGGGTTATGCGCCTGGCCGCAAACAAATGAAAGAAATTAAGGAAGCAGCTTATCGTGAGTTGTTGTCGCGTGCGTTTGCCATCCGGCAGCGGGGTCATGCATGGATCGATCCGGTGGATGGTTGGTTCATTGTTGAAGGCGCAAGTGCTTCTAAAGCGGATGCCCTGATTGAAGCATTCATCAAATCGACCGGTATCGGGCTGAAACGCATCAGGACGAATATGGCACCGACATCCGCCATGACGGCATGGCTTTCGGGTGATGATCCACCTGCTATTTTTTCGGTCGATAGTGACAGTATTTTCCGCAGTCGTGAAGATAAAAAAGTTTCAGTGAGCTATGTCCGGCAGTCGCCCGATCCACAGGAAATCACCCGGCATGTCCGGACGGGTAAGGAAGTTATCAGGCTGGCGATGACCTGGCGAGATAGAATCTCGTTCGTTCTGGATGAAAATCTGCAGCTGAAACGACTGACTTTGCTCGATATCGACCGGGAGCCGGCTGAAACAGCCGAAGAGCAGTTTGACAGCGATTTTTTTCTGATGACGGAGGAACTGCGGCAACTGTTACCGGACTTGGTTGAGATATTAGGTGGAATGACAGTTGACTAGCACCCATACTGGTGTTTCTCTGATAAAACGCTGTTTCCGGTATTTCTTATAAAAGAATGTAACCAGACAAATGTTTTGTATTTATTTGGTTACATCCAGATGGTTTCTATAGTCAAAGTCTCTGATTACTACTTTTGGGTGCACAGATTTTATTGAGTAACGTAATGGCAGAGAGTGGCTTTTCATCGTTGTGTGTCCTCCCCTTTCTTGCCCAATCGTATACTTTACTGACTTCCAGCGTATCTCCTTTGATCCTGGCCTGAACCGTATAAGCATCAAAATTGAAGTTTGTATTGAAATCAATCCAGTCCAGCGGCACACTGAATTCCCCTCCCCGCAAAATGGGGGTGATATTAAAGTTCGGCAGGTGTGAATTTCCCTTGAATTTGCCAAGAATGGGGGAACTATCATCGAGTTGGGATAAACGTTCATATACCAGCACCTGATTTTCTTTCTCCTTATTGACAGGTAAAAGAAGAATATAAGTTTTTCCATGTGTGATGTGCAGAAGCAGATAATCATGGTCGTTTCCCTGTATATGCTCTCCCCGTGTTTTAACTTGGAATACAAGGTGGTGATTATCAGGCGAAATATCTACCATCACACGTAAAATATCCAATTCAGGTGAAATGGATTTATCCATAAAAGAGACCACTACCCGAGGATCCGGATTTATTTTCATGCCGGAAACAGATCCCGTGACCATGAGCAGTATTGCTATTATCAAAGCTCTGTTCATGATTTGAATAATTCCTTATTATCTCTAAAAATTTTGGCTACATCGGTAGCATCTTTCAGTGCATCAAAAATTACCCTGATTTTCCCAGTCGGATCGATCAGGAAAGCTGTAGTACTGTGATCAACCTGATAATGGGTTTGATTACCCGCATTTTTTGTATAGAAGATAACTTCTACCTGAAAAGCATTTTTGAAATGCTCAAGCTCCTCTCCTTCAAAGCGTAAATAAGTAATGCCGGAACCGAAGCCTTTGGTATAGCCGGATAAAATTTCTTCTGTATCCCTGTCCGGATCGACCGTAACAAAAATCCCATTGAGCTCGATCTGTTCACTGGTAGCTGCTTTAACCAGCATGGATAAATTAGCAAGCGACATCGGGCAGACATCTTTGCAGTGAGTGAAACCAAAAACAACCAGCTTCCACTGATTGGCACTGGTTGTATCTGCTTGTTCCAGGTGAGTAATCGTTTCCGCCTGTAACGGTACCGGACGGGATAATGTGATAGTTGCTGCTCTGATATCAGCCTGTACAAAAATAAGAAATAGGGTGGTAATAACCTGAAAACAGTAGCTTCGTGAGATTCTCAATTTCATGTTATCTGCCTTCTTCAATCGTTCTGAACGGTTTTTGTATACTGTATTTACTTTTAAACCGATCTATCCTGATTTTTATCTGGTAATTTTCGGATAAAAGAAGATAGACCGGTTTTCCTACACTACAATCAGCGAAGACCGCCGGCAGTATAGATACCATGTGGTTTGATCAGACCGTCATTTGGTCCCCAGATTTTGACAACGGTATCTGTTTCTGTATCGATTTTGAGTACATAACCCGAAACCCAGCTTGCGACTATCAGATAACGGTTATCCGGCGTCGGACTGATGGTGTGGGCTACTGCGTAACCGGTGGGCAGTTCTCGACCAGGCTTAAGCCTTTTCAGGAATCGTGGCTTATAGCGATCAGTCAGATCGAATACAGAAATGTATCCATCGTTGGCAAATGTGTAATCAAGCGAATCTTCTTCCGCAATATAGAGCTTGCCATTGACTACTGCGATATCGGAAGGAGAGCGGAAAATGCCCTTGCCATTTGCATGATTGGTATGGTCGAGAATTTTTGTTGCAGTTCCTTCCAAAGTATCAAGCAGCCATACACTGGGTGGGATGATCTTTTTAGTAGTAGTGGGGGTAAGTGAAGTTTTATCAAACTGCATGGAAGCAGTTACAGCATATCGTTCATCCAGCCAATATACAAAATGGGTAAACGCTGCATGCCGTTTTTCGTCGCCCAGTCTGATCTGGCCAATCGTTTGCAGCTCGCCTGTTTCTCTATTAGGTTTATAAACGTCGATAACGCTGTTATCAAAGAAATATCCGGTTCCAAGGCCAATGGTTCCAGATCTATTGAAGTTGATACCATGCGTTTGTTCTGTATAACCAGGTATGGCGATAGGATCTACGCCACTTACAAACTCGTTTGTTTTACGGTTGATGACACGTACCCTGTCTGAAGTGAGTTCAGTCAGATAGACAAAATCTGAGTAGGGTAATATTGTGGGACCATGTATCTGAGTTGTTCCTCTCCCTACTAGCCAGTTGGGGATGGCTTGGACATTGTTGACGGGTTCAACAAACGGAAATTCTGTTGGTGTCCCCGGATTGTCTGCCGCTACTACGGCTTCAACTGCAAGTGAAACTGTACCTACATCCCAGTTAATATCGTTCACTTTCAATATGATAATGTAAGCAGCATGCTCTTCCGTATTATCAGATGTAATAAAAATCTTATCTCCTTCCGGGAACACGAGAGTATGTTGTAATGGAACATTCCCAGGCCAGCCGCTGAGGCTTGTCGGATCAACGATAATCAGCTTGTCATTTTCGTAGTTAAAGAGATAAACCATCCCGGAGTGATAATCTATTGCGGTTGCTACAGGTTGCAGGTAATTATTGTAAACGTCGGGGTATTGATATGTAGGTAACGGTGTCGGATGATTGCCTTTAGCAAGGATTACTCCGGAAGATAGTGAAAACGTGCATATTGCTGCTAATGTGACTCCTCTGGCCCAGCTTTTTAGAATCATTTATAAGTTCCTTTTTATGCTATTTAAATAAGTTCTCAAGTAATCGGATGATAAGGAACCTCTTACTTAAGAATGCTCGTCAGGAAATATCTTCCTGATTTCAATATGCCCGTGATTAACTTTACATCTGTTTCATTAATCGAGGGTGACAAACTGTCAGGTTATCTATTTGTCATGTTTGAGAAATTATGATGCCGCATTTTTCTGACCGGAGATGGTGTTAACGGTACTCAGACTAAATTTATTTAATAATTATTTTGTTTCTATAAGACAAAGGGTTGCCATTGGATATATGGTATCAGGGTATTGATACCATGCTGCAAGCCATTATTTGCAGCCATGTCGATTCTGGGTACTGCCATCCGTTCTGATGGCTGGCAGGATTACGATGGATTGGTTAATATCGGCTTTGATAAGCACTTTTGGGTACATCATGGTATTGATCGGGAATCAGCTGAAACAGCCGGAGAGCAGTTTGATAGCAATTTTTTTCTGATGACGAGAGAACTGCAGCAATTGTTACTGGAGTCGATGGAGGCGCTGGGCAGAGCAGCCAGCGAATGAACAGCCTGCAATGGCCGGTAGCGACAGGAGACCATTGCAGGCAGAGTGAAAGTGAAGTTTTTGTTGTTACTGTGTTGTATCTGATTGTTCCTGTTTTCTTTCTTGCAGTTTCTCCTGATGTTTTTTATGCCACTGTTCCTGTCGGCGCTGTTTCATTTCCTGCAATTTGGAATATTGCTCAGGGGTCAGAATGGTTTTCAGTTGGGACTGGGTTTCCTCGCGGATCACCTTGAATTTTTCTCCATTTTGTTTGAAGAGTGCGTCAATCCTGGATTTCTGGTCGTCAGTCAGGGATAACTCTTTGTCCAGCCGTTCTATTTTCTTCGCCCGGTATTGTTCATGATCATGTTTGTGCTCTCCCGGGTTGGCGGTTACTGCCAAAGGAAATGCCAGAGCGAGAACGATACCGATAAGTTTTTTGTTCATAATGAACCTCCTAGTTGATTTTCAAAAACAGAACGGAATGTTTTCCGCCCTTGATGAAAACTATACGTTGTCAATTTGCAAATACTTTGCAGAGATTGTGAAAAGAATGTGAAAGATGCAGGAACACAATCTGACTCAAATACGCTCCCGATGTTCAATTGATTGTCATGTTGCCGGGCCTAAACATGCAGATAACCAGATGCGGACATAGGTATTTTTGTCCTGATTTCAGTCTTATGGTCATGGCATTTCTTGTACACTATTTCCCGCTAAACCCGGGAATATTGTAACCATCTGTTTTTATTGAAGGAGAGAGTTCATGATCTTCTGGCGCGTAAAATCGCTAGATGCCATTTTGGCTACAGCCGAAAAGAAAAGTCTTCATCGTTCTCTGGGCGTGTGGCAGTTGACGCTGCTGGGAGTAGGGGCCATTATCGGCACAGGTATTTTTGTGCTGACTGCCGAGGCAGCACAGAAAGCCGGCCCCGGAATGATGATTGCTTTTGTCATCGCCGGTTTCGTTTGTGCAGTGGCCGCACTCTGCTATTCCGAGCTCTCTTCGATGGTGCCAGTATCCGGTTCTGCCTATACCTATTCTTACGCCGTGCTTGGTGAATTGATTGCATGGATGGTGGGATGGGCATTGATACTGGAATACTCTGTTGCAGCCGGGGCGGTCGCCGTAGGCTGGTCGGGCTATTTTGTCGGGTTGCTGAACAATGCCTCTCTGGGATTCGAAATTCCTTATGCACTGGCGAACGGCCCGTTTGCCGGGGGGATTATCAATCTGCCCGCGGTCGTCATTTGTCTGCTGGTCGTCGGCCTGCTGATCATCGGTACGCGGGAAAGTGCCATATTTAATGCCATACTCGTTGTAGTCAAAATCATCGCTCTGACAGCATTCACTGCACTGGCACTGCCAGCTACCGATATGAACCATTTCGACCCTTTTTTGCCATTGGGAACCTCGGGTGTCGTTGCCGCAGCTGCTTCCATTTTTTTCGCATATGTCGGTTTTGATGCGGTATCAACTGCAGCGGAAGAAACGAAAGATCCGCAGCGCAATCTTCCGATCGCTCTGATCAGTTCATTACTGTTGTGTACGTTGTTTTATTTGCTGGTATCTGCCGGGGTGATCGGTGCAGTGGGTGCACAGCCATTGATTGATACTGCAGGCGAGGGGCTCGCCCCTGGCTCCAGGGAAATGGCCGCACAGTGCAAATCGCTTGCGGCGGCAGGGCAGCAACCAGTGGTCTGCTCGCAGGAAGCATTGGCGCATGTATTGCGTGAAATAGGTTGGGAGAAAGTTGGTAACCTGCTTGGCTTGGCTGCTTTCCTGGCACTTCCCTCGGTGATTCTTATGATGCTGTTCGGGCAGACGCGTATCTTTTTCGTTATGTCGCGTGATGGCTTGCTGCCGGAAGTATTGAGTCGCGTCCATCCGCGTTTCAAAACCCCGTATATCGTTACGCTGGTTACCGGTGTCGGTGTAACGGCAGCAGCAGCTTTCCTGCCGGTGGGTAAGCTTGCAAATATTTCCAACTCCGGAACATTATTTGCTTTTCTGATCGTCGCATTGACGGTCATGATTCTGCGGGTCAGGGATAAAAATCGTCCTAGGCCTTTCAGGACCCCCGCGATCTGGCTGGTGGGGCCACTCGCCGTTGGTGGTTGTCTGATTCTTTTTCTGTTTTTGCCAATGGATGCCAAACTGGTGTTTCCAATCTGGACCGGAATCGGTCTGATTTTTTATTTTCTTTACGGTTACCGGAGAAGTCACGTTTTGTTGGGTATCGATACACCTTCGGGTGGCGAGAACCTGATCGAACCGATCCGATCTCTTGCAGACGGTAGTGATGAAACCGAAGCAAAAGTGAAATAGGCCATTTTACTTTGCGGTGATGATCACATTTTATGGCGATTGCTTATATCACTCATTTGATGCGCATATCTGCGCAGCAATTATGGAAAAAATTGTGAAAGTTGAAGCGATGAAGTCCTGTACCGGATTGTTATTCTTCGGGCTCGACAGATTGCGGATCATAGCGATAGCCTGCGCCATAGACCGAACAGATCACTTCTTTTTCCGGAATCAGTTCAGCAATCTTTTTCCTCAGCTTTTTGATGTGGCTGTCTATCGTTCTATCTGAAACGATGCGCTGATCCTGATAGATCAGATCCATCAGTCTGGCGCGCGAAAAAATACGCCCCGGTTGCTGATATAACGTATAGAGCAGCTGAAATTCAACGGCAGTCAGCTCGATTTCTCGCCCATCGTACTGAACTTTGAAACTTTGGGGAGAGAGTGTGAGTGCCTGCTGCGTAGAGTTCGGGGTGGGCGGTTGCAGCCTGCGCAATACGGCCTTGACGCGTGCAACCATTTCTCTGGGACTGAAAGGTTTGCAGATATAATCATCCGCTCCCATTTCCAATCCCAGCAAGCGGTCGATCTCTTCAATCCGTGCGGTCACTATAATAATCGGTACCTGGCTGAAACTGCGGATATCACGACAGATATCGAGGCCATCTCGCCCCGGTACCATCAGATCCAGCAATACCAGTTCGACGGCATTCTCCTTCAGCCAGGGGATCACTTCCAGCCCCTGACTCAGGCAATGAGTCTGGAAACCGGCATGCTGCAGATAATCGGCTTCCAGTCTGGCCAGCCTGAGTTCATCCTCGACAATCAGAATACGACTCATGGCGTAATCGGTAGCTCGATACGTATCAGCAGGCCGCCCAGAGCCGAATGGGATGCCGTCAGCGTTCCTTCATGTGCTCTGATGATATTACTGCAGATGGCCAACCCCAGACCGGCTCCTCCCAGATGCCGGTTGCGTGAATGATCGACACGATAGAAACGGTCGAACAGATGCGCGATATCCTGATCCGAGACACCAGGGCTGCTGTCCGCTAGTTCGATCACCAGCTTGTCTGCCAGCCGCTGAACCGTGATTCTCAGCTGTCCTCCCGCATCTGTATGGTTCAGGCTGTTGGTCAGCAGATTGCGGAATAATTGTGACAACCGGTCAGGGTCGGCATTGATCAGTACAGGTTTAAACAGCCGGTTGACCCATCTGACACTAATCTGCTTATGATTGAAATCGACTGTGAATGTCGCCAGATCTTCCCGCAGCAAGGGTATGGGGTCGAGCAGCACTTTCCGGTAACTCAGCGCCCCCTGATCGGATAAAGCAAGCTGGTAAAGATCTTCCGTCAGACGATTGAGTCGCAGCACATCACCGGACAGGGATTCTATCGCTGCGGGAGTCAACGGGTGAACCCCATCTAGAATGGCTTCCAGCTCACCACGCAACACGGCCAGTGGTGTTCGCAATTCATGAGAAATATCGGCCATCCATCGTCTGCGACTTTGTTCTGCCTGTTCCAGTGCAGCCGCCGTATCATTGAAATTCAGTGCCAGTTGGCCCATTTCATCCTTCGATAGGACAGGTAGTCTGGCTTTGTAATCTCCTGTCGCCAACCTTTGTACCACCGCTGCGATCTGCTTGAGCGGCTGTCCGAGGTGATAGGCCATCAGCCAGGCGATCAGTGCAGACAGCACTACCATGGTCAATGCAATCCAGAAAAAGAAGTCGGCCTGTTGTTCCATGAAATAAATGTCATTGGCCTGACTGACCGGGTTTCCCGGCAGCAGGCCAAGAAATCCGACTGTCCGGTATTCATACTGAACAGGATGCAGGCTCACTTGAGAAATCAATTCATCCCGCCCGAACAGAATCGATTTGTCTGCATCCAGCAGCATTACTCGTAACTCGAATGGAGACCACTTTCTTTCGGCTGTTTCGGGTGTTACTGCCGGTGGCCACTGTCGATCGGGTTCGCGCTGTGCCTGTTCGATAATCCACTTCGGTGGACGATGTCGATGTGGACCGGCATGCCACAATAACGAAACCCAGTGTTGCTTGTTTCCGGCCAATTCCCCCCAGCCACGGTGCTCAGCATAATGCTCCTCTAGTACATCGATGATTTTATCCAGCCGTTCCTGCTGCCTTTTCTCGATGAATTCGGTGAATCCTTTTTCCAGTGACCAGCGGGTAAAAAAATGCATCCCCATTACCACTACGAACGTAGTCAGCAGAAAGGCCAGGAATAATTTGACTCTGATAGACATGAATTTTGTTTTCCTGAAATTCCCATGATAACCGGAAGGAACGAGTATAAAAAACAACCGGAAAACCAATGACTGCAGAGTATCACATCGTCGTATCACTGTGATCGCGGGTAACGGAGTATCGATCAGTATGAAATCACGTACGTTATTTGCTTCCTTTTTCATATACTCGTCATGGTTGCCAAACCAGTATAATTGACGCTTTTTTAATTTCTCAAGAGGAAAACTGATGCATACCGGTACTACCCTTACCCAGTTCATCATTGAAGAGCAGCGCCACATCGCGGGAGCGAGCGGTGATTTCACCGCATTGCTGAATGATATCGTGACTGCCATCAAGACTATTTCCAATGCGGTGAACAAGGGGGCGCTGATTGGTGTGATGGGGGCGCTGGACACGGAAAATGTTCAGGGTGAGACTCAAAAGAAGCTGGATGTGATTACCAATGAAATCATGATCCGTAACAATGAATGGGCTGGTCATCTTTCTGGCATGGCATCGGAGGAAATGGATGATGTCTATTCGATTCCATCTCCTTATCCACTTGGCAAATATCTGCTGGTGTTTGATCCGCTGGATGGTTCCAGTAATGTGGATCTCAATATTTCCGTCGGGACGATTTTTTCGATTTTGCGCTCGCCAGTACCAAGCCGGGCTGCCAGTATAGAAGATTTCCTGCAACCCGGCGTCAAACAGGTTTGTGCAGGTTATGCATTGTATGGTTCATCCACCATGCTGGTGCTGACTACAGGCCATGGTGTCAATGGTTTTACGCTGGATCGGGACATCGGTGAATTCGTGCTGACACACCCGAACATGAGGATTCCTGCCGATACCAGGGAATTTGCCATCAATGCATCCAATCAGCGTTTCTGGGAAGCACCGGTACAGCGCTATGTGGCGGAGTGTCTGGCAGGAAGTACCGGGCCGCGCGGTCGCGATTTCAATATGCGTTGGGTGGCTTCAATGGTGGCAGAGGTGCATCGTATCCTCACACGAGGTGGTATTTTCATGTATCCGCGTGATACCAAAGATCCCTCCAAACCCGGCAGATTGCGTCTGATGTACGAAGCCAATCCGATGAGTTTTATCGTCGAGCAGGCGGGTGGGCTGTCAACGACTGGCTACGAGCGAATTCTGGATATCGCGCCGCAGGATCTGCATCAGCGTGTACCGGTAATTCTGGGCTCGAAGAACGAGGTCGAGGTGGTTCTGGGGTATCACAATGCCTGATGTCATCTGATGACATTGGCTTGAATTATCCGGGAGAGGGAAGAATCTGCTCCCGGTTGTGCGGCCGGGTGTAATCGATATCCGGCCCTTTAGGAATGACCCGGGTCGGATTGATAGTTGAGTGGCTATAGTAGTAATGAGTTTTGATGTGCTCGAAATTTACGGTACTGGTGATACCCGGTATCTGGTATAGCGCACGCAGGTAATTGGATAGATTAGGATAATCTTCGATACGCTGTTTGTTGAGCTTGAAATGACTGAAATACACGGCATCGAAGCGGATCAGTGTGGTGAAAAGCCGCCAGTCAGCTTCAGTCAGGCGATCTCCCGCAAGATAGCGGCGGGTACTCAGGCTGTCATCAATTGTATCCAGTCTGTTGAAGACCCGATCGTAGGCTTTTTCGTAAATAGGCTGGTCAGTGGCGAAACCAGCTTTATAAACCCCGTTGTTGAAATCCCGGTAGACCACTTCATTGATGGTGTCGATCTCATTGCGCAGGGCTTCGGGGTAAAAGTCGAGATCATTGCCGGTGAGCGAGTCAAACGCACTGTTGAACATGCGAATGATGTCAGCTGATTCATTGCTGACGATGGTATTGTGTTGCTTGTCCCATAGCACCGGTACCGTGACCCGGCCGGTATAATCCGGTTTGGCCCGGGTATAGAGTTGATACAGATAGCGGATGTCTTGTACAGGATTGTCACGAGAAACCTCGCTGAATGCCCAGCCGTGCTCCAGCATCCTGGGATCGACGATGGTAATATCGATATGTGCCTGCAGATCTTTCAGATGACGAAAGATCAGAGTGCGATGTGCCCACGGACAGGCCAGTGACACGAACAGATGATAGCGGCCGGATTCTGCAGCAAATCCTCCTTCTCCCGAAGGGCTTGGTTGCCCATCCGGCGTAACCCAGTGGCGGTACTGAGCATTTTCGCGTACAAACTCTCCATTCTGGAGGGTATACCACTGATCCTGCCATTTTCCATTTACCAAGAGTCCCACGGTTTATCCCTCCGGATGGTTAGATAGTGTTTTTGCAGAGCATGGTCGAGTGACGCTGCGCCAATCCACTGATCGGTCGTTTCAGGACTATTGGCGCCAAACCGGCTAAATAGCTTCTGTGCAATGTACCATGAAAACGCTACTTGTCGTCGCACGTAGCAGCAATATCACTGGGTCAGTTCGGTCATGTGTTGCCAGAATCGTTGAAATCTTCATTTGTGTTTTCATTATTGTGTCGTTGCAGATCGGGAAGAATCTGCTGTCAGGCACTGGTACGTTCATCATACTGTAGTAAGTATTTTTCTGAATTGACTGTCCGCTTTAAATAGCACAAATCAGAGGATTCTCAAGCGATTGAATACTGCTATGGCCGATATGGTGGCGATATAGCTGATTTATCTGTGCTTTTTCCAGAAAATAATAGGGTTATGTTCACTGTAGTATGGAATCGTGATTATTTCCGATAACGACCTGAGTATCACCGTCACGTTTGTTAGTAAGTGCCGGGGAATTGGAGTGATTGAACGATTCTGGAAATCCTGCGTCATACCCAACAGTTTTTGCGTGGATTTCGCAACTGTTAAACCCTCTGATGGCCATGACTAGAATTGGCCTCCCTTCGAGCCTGTACGGAATTTCCGTACAGGCTTTTTTTCATAATATGCCCAGAATACGACTATATATTTCGATCGTATCGGGTAAAGGTACCAAATTTCACCAGTATCATCATTTGATACGTAATAAAATGGAGCAGGAGAGTGTGCTCTTGAATATTATGGTATCAATAAAACTGGAAGATCCAGAATCAGATCAGAAAAAACAGGACAGAGGTTTGCTGTTTTCTCTTCAGGCCTTATCCATGACGTAACGAAGAAGATCTGTCGAGGTAAGGATACCCCATGGCTGATTTTCTTCCGCCCTGACGATGAGGCTGTTGATTTTGTTATCTAACATGGTGCGGATGGCCGCGTTGATTTCAGTGGAGGGATCGATGACGATGGGTGTATCAGTCATCAGATCCCTGACGAGATGTTCGGCCTTGGTGTTGCCTGAGCCATGCCAGGCCATTAAAAGATCTCTGTCACTCAGAACGCCAACCAGTTTTCCGCCATCGAGTACAGGCAGATGATGGCAGGCACATTCTTTCATCATGACCAGGGCTTTTTCTACTGAAATGTCGAAACCTATGGTTTTCGGCATTGGAGTCATCAGATCCCGTACTTTCGTCATTTTTTACCTCGCAATATTTCTACCAGAATATCCAGCGCATCGGTTACCGTGAATATGCCTTGTAGGTTTCCTTGTTCGTCATTAACGAGTACGCTGCCGATCTTTTTTTCCGACATCGTCAGGATAACGTCCTCGATGGATGTACTACCTCGGAAAATTATAGGATCGGGTGTCATCAGATCGGCAGCTCTGACCAGAAATTTCTCACGAGTGCTCAAGGCCGAGATAATTTTGAGATCCCGGTCACTGACGATACCCGTAATCTTTCCGTCTGACGTGATGGGAATATGCCGCGCTTTGAGGTTTTTGATGAGATCCAGCAATTCCTCGATTGAACTGTCCTCGCGAGCTGTGACCGGATAAGGGGTGGTAAATTCCTGAATCGGCAATTCAAGTTTCGTGCTCATAAATATCTCCATATACGTGAACTGGGCTGAGTTATACCAGATCATGAGGTATTAGGGAATCTTGCCCGGGGAGAAGGGCCGACAGTCTCTGGAAAAGAGGTATCGTACTTGGGCTGAGGATTTCGGATCTACGGTGAATTCTGCTCGTTTCTGATCGGTGAAAACGCAGCTATACTTTCTGCCGTTATTTCCGTACTTTGGTTTTCTTCGAGGATTGTGCAGATCGGGGTTTGAGTTTTCGTTTGGAGTTGGGTTTGAGTGTATCTGAAGTCATGGCTTCGACGATTTTTTTATCAGGATTTATCCGGTATATAATTAAGATTTTACCGATTTGCCCGACGGGTGCCGCGTTCAGTGAGAGGCAAATCTGTTCCAGCAGGGAAGTTCTCTGATCCCGATCGCCATCGAGTACCTTGATCTTGAGAAGCTCGTGCTTCAGAAGGCTTCGATCCAGTTCGCCGATGACATTTTCAGTCAGGCCATCCTTGCCAATCGTGACTGTCGGATTCAGGTGATGCGCGCTGGCTGCAAGTTGCCGGCGCTGTGCCATATCGAGTTCAAGCATTAAACCTTCCTAAAAGGGTTGAATTTTACCTGATTTTTATCTGATGAAATCTGCCAGAACCAGCAGGGCCTGGATAAGGACCCATATCAATGATAATTTTGTCCGCAAGGCTAACCACGAAGGTTATCGCTCGCGTGCTGCATACAAGTTGCAGGAGATTGCCGAACACGATGCTCTGTTCGTACCGGGGATGACGGTTGTCGATCTGGGCGCAGCGCCTGGCAGCTGGTCGCAAGTAGCACTTGAATTCGTTGGGCCGACAGGGAAGGTGTTTGCGCTGGATGTGCTGGATATGCAGCCACTATTTGGTATGACGTTCATTCAAGGGGATTTTCGTGAAAATGAGGTTCTGGCGATGCTGGAAACAGCTCTGGGCGGGAAACGTGCAGATCTTGTTATTTCCGATATGTCACCCAATCTTACTGGTATCCGTGTCAGTGATCAGGCCCAAGGCATGTATCTGGCCGAGCTGGCTTTGATGTTTTGTCGTGAACATTTGAACCCTGGCAAAAATTTCCTTGTCAAAGTTTTTCAGGGAAGCAACTTTGAAGCTTTCCGACGGATGATGCAAGCTGATTTTTCAAAAGTTGTCATCAGGAAACCAAAGGCTTCGCGAGATCGCAGTAAAGAGCTATATTTGCTGGGACTAGAAAAAATAATCTGATAGACTGCGGTGACAATCTTGTAAAAAACCGCACATATGTGTCATAACCCGGTTTCGTCGAAGAGCAAAATTGAGGAGCTAATATGAATAATCTGATTAAGAACATGGCTATCTGGTTGGTGATTGCTCTGGTACTGATGACAGTATTCAATCAATTCTCCACACGGCAGCCATCGCAGCCTCCTATGGAATATTCACAGTTTATCAGTGAAATGCATCAAGGGAGAATTGCCAAGGTAGTGATTGACGGCCGGACTTTACGAGGATCGAAAACGGATGGTCGCCAGTTTATCGTTCATTCACCCTCTGATCCTTGGCTGGTAAGTGATCTGTTGAAAGCAGGCGTATCAGTGGAAGCAAAACCGGAAGAAGAGCCATCTATGCTGATGAGCATATTGGTGTCATGGTTCCCGATGTTGCTGCTGATTGCCGTCTGGATCTTTTTTATGCGCCAGATGCAGGGAGGGGGCCGGAATGGCGGTGCTTTCTCATTTGGGAAAAGCAAAGCCAGGATGCTCGATCACAAGAACAACAATGTGACTTTTGCGGATGTGGCCGGTTGCGAAGAAGCCAAGGAAGAGGTCGCTGAACTGGTGGAATTCCTGAAAGATCCTTCCAGATTCCAGAAACTGGGTGGGCGTATTCCCCGTGGTGTTTTGATGTGCGGCAGTCCGGGAACGGGTAAAACGCTGCTTGCTCGTGCTATTGCCGGTGAAGCAAAAGTACCGTTCTTCAGCATTTCAGGTTCGGATTTCGTTGAAATGTTCGTGGGTGTGGGTGCTTCCAGAGTGAGAGATATGTTCGAACAGGCGAAAAAGCACGCACCTTGCATCATCTTCATCGATGAGATCGATGCGGTTGGGCGTCAGCGTGGTGCCGGGCTGGGAGGCGGGAACGATGAACGTGAACAGACCTTGAACCAGTTGCTGGTCGAGATGGATGGTTTCGAAGGCAATATGGGTGTGATCGTCATTGCTGCTACCAACCGTCCCGATGTACTTGATCCTGCGTTGTTGCGTCCGGGCCGGTTCGACAGACAGGTCGTCGTTCCATTACCGGATATACGCGGTCGGGAACAGATCCTGCAAGTGCACATGCGCAAAGTTCCAGTTTCTCCTGATGTCAAAGCCGGTATCCTCGCCAGAGGTACACCTGGTATGTCAGGAGCTGATCTTGCCAATCTGGTCAACGAGGCCGCGCTGTTTGCTGCACGTGCTGGTAAACGCCTGGTCGATATGGATGATTTCGAACGTGCGAAAGACAAGATTCTGATGGGCGCAGAGCGCCGTTCCGTCGTCATGCCGGAAAATGAACGCCGCAATACTGCTTATCATGAATCCGGGCATGCAGTGGTGGCTTATCTGTTACCTAAGACCGATCCGGTTCATAAGGTTTCGATCATTCCGCGCGGGCGCGCATTGGGTGTCACTATGCAGTTGCCTTCGGAAGATCGTTACAGCATGGATCGTGATCAGATATTACAAACCATAGCGGTTATGTTTGGTGGCCGCATTGCAGAAGAAGTGTTCATGAACCAGATGACTACCGGTGCTTCTAATGACTTCGAACGGGCAACGGATACCGCCCGTAAAATGGTGACACAGTGGGGTATGTCTGAGACGTTGGGACCGATGGTGTATGGTGAAAATGAGGGTGAAGTATTCCTTGGCCGTTCAGTCACCACACACAAAAATCTGAGTGAAGCAACCATGCAGAAGGTCGATGCCGAAATTCGTCGTATCATTGATGAGCAGTATGCGCTTGCCCGTAAATTGATCGAAGAGAATAAGGATAAAATCGAGGTAATGACTCAGGCATTGCTTGAGTGGGAGACGATAGACAGCGACCAGATCAAGGATATCATGGAGGGTCGCCCTCCACGTCCGCCACAGGCACCGACTTCTTCTGCGCGGCAGGATAAAGGTTCAGCAGGCTCAGCAGCCAGTGAGGTAAAACAGCCTGCTGGTGAACCTGCAACGACCGAGGCACCTGCTGCCCAGAAAGTCGAAATTTAAAAGCCGCATTATTTTCCTTCCAGTGGCCTGTACGTTTTTCTGACGCACAGGCCATTTTTCTTGCCCAAGTGAACAAACTACAAAGAATTCTTCAGCAAAATCGTCCGCTGATCATGGGTGTAATCAATGTCACGCCCGATTCTTTTTCCGATGGCGGATATTTCGATACGACCGAAAAAGCAATTGAACAGGCAAGACGCCTGATTCAGGAAGGAGCTGATATCCTCGATATTGGAGGGGAGTCTACCCGTCCGGGGAGTCAGTCCGTGGGGGTGGATGAAGAGCTGTCACGGGTAATGCCCGTCATAGAGTTTGCTCTGAGCATGGATACTCCGGTATCCGTCGATACATCCAAGCCTGAAGTCATGCGTGTCGCAATTGATGCCGGAGTGAATCTTGTCAATGACATCAATGCGTTGCAGGCTCCGGGTGCACTGGATGTCGTTGCAGACAGCACAGTCATGATTTGTCTCATGCACATGCAGGGAAAACCGGAAACGATGCAGCACAATCCTCAATATTCCGATGTGGTTGCCGAAGTCATATCATTTCTGGAGCAGAGAATTGCAATAGCAATATCAGCTGGAATAGAGCGGGAGCATATCGTTATCGATCCCGGTTTTGGTTTTGGTAAGACATTTGAACATAATCTCATGCTGCTGCGTCGGCTGGATCGCTTTGCTTTCATGAATCTTCCTGTTCTTGCAGGTCTTTCACGCAAATCCATGCTGGGAACGATCACAGGTAATCCAGTGAATGATCGTGTCCATGCCAGTGTAGCTGCAGCATTGCTGGCAGTAGGCCAAGGTGCCCGAATCGTCCGGGTACATGATGTCAAAGCGACACGAGATGCATTTTCAGTTTTTGCAGCAATGAATCGTATTGATCCGGGTTTTCTGATACATCCATAATCCTGTCAGTAATCTGCTGTGATGATAGTCACTTCCGGATTGTTATGATTGTGCCAGAGTTAACGGTTAACCGGCGTTCAACTGGTTGCTGGCGGAGCATTATGTTCGCAGAATGCGGATATTGATTTTGTAAATCCGGTCAGGGCATATTCAGGTATTCATAGAGAAAATAACATTGAAATGAAAAAAAAGTATTTTGGTACAGATGGTATTCGCGGCAAGGTGGGTGATTTTCCAATCACACCGGATTTTTTTCTCCGTCTGGGGTATGCCGTCGGTAAGGTGTTGCTGGCTTCTGACCGGCAATTGGTTGCGGATAAACGACCAACAGTGTTGATAGGCAAAGATACGCGGATATCGGGCTATATGCTGGAATCTGCACTGGAAGCCGGTTTTTCGGCCGCCGGTGTGGATGTGCTGCTGTCCGGTCCATTGCCGACACCGGCAGTAGCTTATCTCGTCCGGGCTTTGCGTATCCAGGCGGGCGCAGTCATTTCTGCTTCGCATAATCCGTTTGATGATAACGGTATCAAATTTTTTTCCTCCGAAGGCTCAAAATTGCCAGACAGCATGGAGCTTAGGATCGAGGCTGAACTGGATCAGCCCATGAAAACGACACCTTCCATCAAATTGGGCAGGGTACAGCGTCTCAGAGATGCTGCCGGCAGGTATATCGAATTCTGCAAAAGCACTTTTCCCAACCAGCTCGATTTGCGGGGGATGCGCATCGTGGTCGATTGTGCCAATGGTGCGGACTACCATATCGCCGGGCACGTCATGCATGAACTGGGGGCTGATGTGATAACGACTCATGCCAGTCCGGATGGCTTCAACATCAATTATGAATGTGGAGCGATCCATATCGAAACACTTCAAGATTCAGTCCTGCAGTATAATGCTGATATCGGGATTGCCGTGGATGGTGACGGTGACCGTGTACTGATGGTCAGCAGGGAAGGGGTACTGTACGATGGCGACAGCCTCGCTTACATTATTGCCAAACACCGTCAGCAGCGCGGTGTGCTGCAGGGCGGGGTAGTCGGAACACTCATGACCAATCTGGCGGTTGAGCAGGCTTTCGAGCGACTAGAGATTCCATTTGCCCGGGCAAATGTCGGAGACCGCTATGTTTCCGAACTGCTGCAGGAAAACGACTGGTATCTGGGTGCCGAGAATTCCGGCCACATTATTTGCCGGGATAAACACACGACTGGGGATGGCATTATCTCAGCCCTCCAGGTTTTGTATGCGTTGCGTGATACCGGCCTGACACTGGCTGATTTTATGCGCGATGTTCCCTTTTTTCCTCAACGTTTGATTAACGTAAAAGTTTCCGGGAATTTTGATTTCCGCGGCAACCCGGCGGTTGCAGCCTGTGAAAATGAAGCGGAACAGGCGCTGGGAAACGATGGACGTATTCTTCTGCGTGCTTCCGGAACAGAGCCGCTGATCAGGGTCATGGTAGAAGGCAAGGTACTGCAACAGACTGAGTACTGGGCGGAAAAAATTGCTGAAACGATTCGTCAGCAGGCTGCTTCTTCGATGACCGGAAGCTGAGTCACCACCGCAAATCTGTAATATCCTCTGTTTATTCTTATTGCGTACCTGATGACAGTCATCAGGTACGAGTCGCCGTCAGTCGTTATTACCAAAAAACAGAGGGGTTATCATGCAACGATCTTTACTGAGATTCGATACCGGATTTCTGGCCGCAATCCTTGGTTTTGCTCTCCTGAGTGGAATCGCTACGATGAGTCAGGCCAGATCACTGGTAAAAATCAGCGGTTCGAGTACGGTTTTTCCGATCACAGAAGCTGTTTCGGAAGATTTCCAGATTGCTAAAAAGGGGGCCATTATGGTCACTGCCGGTATCGCCGGCACAGGTGGGGGATTCAAGAAATTCTGCCGGGATGAAGTCGATATCGTGAATGCTTCTCGCCCGATCCTGTCTTCTGAAATGGAGCAATGCCGACAGAATGGCGTGCAGTACATCGAAATGCCAATTGCTTTCGATGCGTTGACGGTGGTGGTCAATCCTGGAAATGACTGGATCAAGTCCATGACGGTGGCCGAATTGAAAAAAATCTGGGAGCCGGCAGCACAGGAAAAAATACTCAACTGGAACCAGGTCAATCCGGCCTGGCCCGATGCCAGAATCAAACTGTTCGGTGCCGGAGCGGATTCAGGAACATTCGACTATTTCACCGAGGCCGTGGTCGGCAAGGCAAAATCCAGTCGTGGAGATTTTACAGCCTCGGAAGATGACAATGTACTCGTGCAGGGTGTGGTGAGTGATTTGAATGCATTGGGTTTCTTTGGCTTTGCCTACTACATCGAAAATCATCAGAAACTGAAAGCCGTGGCAATTGATAATGGTTCAGGTGGCATTCTGCCTTCCATGCTTACGGTCCAGAATGGAAGTTACCAACCATTATCGCGTCCCCTTTTCATCTATGTGAATGCAAAATCGGCAGATAAACCCGAAGTCAGGGAATTTGTCACCTTTTACATGCAACACGCGCAGCAGCTGGTTGAGGAAGTGAGATATTTCCCATTGAAAAAAGAGTTTTACGATTTCAACATCAAGCATCTTCAGAACAAGACGCTCGGTACGGTATTCGGTGGGGATGCTGGCATGGGTATGGCTATCGAGGATCTGTACAAGCGGGAAAGAGTTCAATAACCGGCGGGCATCTCGATAAGGTTGTGATTACAGGCGCGGAATGATACGCGTGTCACGGTAGAGATTAGCCTGGTCCGGTCGTGTATCATGAGGTTATTGCATCATTCTGGTAACATTTTCAACGGATCAAACGACGCCTTGTTTGTTAAGTTCCGTTGCCTGTATGGATTATTTACCTGTTTTTCTCAACATCAAACAGCGTGACTGCCTGATTGTGGGCGGCGGGGAGGTTGCCGTTCGCAAAATCAGACTGCTGTTGCGGGCTCATGCCCGTATCCATGTGGTATCTCCTGCCATCAGCGATGAGCTGAGTAATCTGCTGCTGCAATCGCCCGCGATTACTCATACTGCTGAATTGTTCCGGCCGGATCATTTGCGAGATAAGGCGCTGGCCATTGCTGCCACCAATGATCAAGAGGTAAATCAGGCAATTTCCGCTGCCGCCAGGAAAGTGGGTATTCCGGTAAATGTCGTAGACAATCCGGATTTATGTACCTTCATCATGCCGTCCATTCTTGATCGTTCCCCGATCATCGTCGCGGTTTCAAGTGGCGGTACTTCTCCGATACTGGCGAGGCTGTTGCGTTCGCGGCTGGAAGCGTTGATTCCTTCTGCCTATGGTCGGCTGGCCGAGTATGCCGCACGGTTTCGTGACAAGGTCAGGCAGCGTTTCATCCATCCGGAGAATCGCCGTTTTTTCTGGGAGAAAATGCTGCAGGGACCGTTTGCAGAAATGGTGTTCGCCGGCAGGGATCAGGCTGCACAGGATTATCTGTCAGAAGCACTGGAAAACAGTATCGATCAGCCCTCGACCGGAGAAGTTTATCTGGTGGGCGCAGGCCCGGGCGATCCCGATTTACTGACTTTCCGGGCCATGCGCCTGATGCAGCAGGCGGATGTGGTCATCTATGACCGGCTGGTTTCTCCTGCCATTCTGGATATGGTCAGACAGGATGCAGCGCGTATCTATGTAGGGAAGGCGCGTAATCAGCATACCCTGCCGCAGACATCAATCAATGAACTGCTGGTCAAGCTGGCGCAGGAGGGTAAACGGGTTCTGCGCCTGAAAGGGGGAGATCCCTTTATTTTCGGGCGAGGAGGTGAGGAAATCGAAACCCTGTCGCAACACCGTATTCCGTTTCAGGTCGTTCCCGGGATTACAGCAGCATCAGGCGTAGCCAGTTATGCCGGGATTCCTCTGACTCATCGTGATCATGCCCAGTCCTGTGTTTTTGTGACGGGACATCTGCAAGACAACACCATACAGCTTGACTGGCCGGCATTGGCACGTCCGAATCAGACTATCGTTGTCTATATGGGGCTGCTGGGGGTCACCGAATTATGCCGGCAACTGATTGCGCATGGCTTGCAGACAACCACACCGGCCGCGATCATTCAGCAGGGCACGACCTCTAACCAGCACGTATTGACAGGGACATTGGAGACTTTACCGGTCATCATTCAACGGAATCTACTGAAACCTCCCACACTGATCATCGTGGGAGATGTCGTCAAGCTTCATCAGAAACTCGCCTGGTTCAATTCAACTTCGGAACCAGTAGATACATCTTCTTGCCCGGAACATCTTTAATTTTTATCATAGCCTAAGCAGTTAGGGATGGAGCGGCTACCAGGCCGCAAGCATGTGGTAGTCAGACAGGCTGGAGGCATATTTCTTGCCTCCAGCCCTTGGCGTTCAGTTTGTCAGATGATTACTGAACCGGATTACGTTGCTGATCAGTGAGTCCAGCTGACCATTGGGAGTTGAGATTTTGTACCCAGCCGTTATAAACGTTGGGTAACGCCACGACTCCTTGACCGCCAAAACCTGCCAGGCTGCTGATTTTATCGTCCTTGGGCACACTGTTATCAGCTACCAGCGTAACAGCACCGGCAACCTCCGCGTCACTCAGATCACCATCACCATTCGGATCCGGATCGACTACGATCAGCCGATTGGAGAATTTGCTGGTGACATAGGCATAGTATCCTCCACCTTTCTTGGCGCCAAAATTGGCTCCGTGGCAACCAGGATCGCACGGCAGTGATTTGACGATACTATCCGTTCTCGTGTCGATCACAACAATCTGACCTCCATAAGAAGCCGTTACCATGACCTTGCCGTCAGGTGATACGGGTGACTGGATCGGCAATATTCCGATTGGCCCGTTGATTTCACCGGTAATCGGATTGTAATGTTCGATCAGATTGATGTTCTTGATAAAGTTGCCCTCTCCATCCATGACGCTGACGCTGTGATGCAGCAAATTGGCCGCGTATACCTTGCTGGAATCCGGCAAGCATGCCGATTGCAATCGGATGTGCGCCTGGCTGTCCTTCACCCGTCGCCGTTCTGGCAACGATTTTGCCATCTTCGACATCATAAAAACCCGCATCATGAGTATTGATATTGGGTGTGATGATGCGTTTGCCGTCTGCTGAAATCCAGCGACCGTGAGGATTACCAGGTGCCTGTCCATGATTCTGTATCAGTAAGGCATAGTTCACCTTGGTCGTACCGGCCGGAATGATAACGATGTCATTCTCACCGTTGATGGCAACGGTAATGTCATCCGTATCGGGCAGTGTCATGACATGAGAAGGTGAATCACCCACTTGGACGTTACTGACCAGTTTGCCTGTTTTCTGCTTGATCGTGGTCAGTTTGTTATTAAACCATTGGGTGGTATAGACAATCGAATGATCGCGATTTGGCCACATATTATGTGGATTGTTCAGGTTGATTTGTGGCAGGGCAATTTTCCGCTTGAGCGTCCAGTTCTGGTATCTACCACAGTGATGGTGCCCGGTTTGGTTTTGCCGGCAGTTTTCTCAAACTGAGTATCGACTCAAACCTCACCTACGCCCGGTACTGCCGGACGAGGTAACTGGGACAGATCGATGTTGTTGCCGTAACGTGCATGCAGCGCATCTTGCAGATTTACCGTGCCGATATCCACTTTTACATTCACATTCGGATAAGCGATCTTCCAGGGATCGGGCGAAGTGAAATCCTGCCAATTTTCTGGCGCAGTTGTCACAAAGAAGGTATGTAACAAGCGTGTAGCCAGATCACTACTGGTCGGTAAATTCTTGATCCCTGAAACCAGATCGATGGTGTTGCCCAGATCCAGACCATCTGTTGCCGGATCATCGACAATTACGGCGGCAAACATGAATGGATGGATCTTGCAGGTAAACACGTACAGACCAGGCACGTTGAGTTTGAGGATGGCGCCACCTCGATAAGCCTTGGTTTCGTCGAATGGAATCATGAAATGATCGCCGCCATGGTCGTTATGTCCAGCTTCGCTTGGCCACAACAGACTGGTGATGGTGTGTACACCTGCAGTATCCGACATGACGAAGTGGACGCTGCTGCCCGGAGGGATGATTTCCAGTGATTTGGTATGCGTTACCGGGCTCAGTGCATCGCCGCGAGCACTTCTGAACCAGCCGGCAGGCTCATCACTGACGATAAATATGACCAGTCCAGGTTGATCGCTGTCATTGCCGAAAATGGCTCCGCTGGGAGATGCGCCGACAATACTGTCTGCAGACTGTCCTGAGTCACGAGCAACCACATGAATGCGGCTGTTCATCCCGGATTGCATGTGTGAAATCAGATGGCAGTGAAGTTGCCAGACACCGGGGCCGACACCGGTTCCCGCCTTGATGGTGAAGACATGGCTGTTGTTCAGGTCATCCAGGATATGGGTATCGATGATATGGGGCGCTTTCTGAGTACTGCCAGGTTCGATCCAGCGGTGTGCATGCAGATGGAAAGTATGTCCCGGGCCTACTGCGAGTACATGGAAGCGGAGGAGATCATCCTGATAGGCGCCCAGTTCAGGATTGGCCCACAGAGGCTGCTGATTGCCATTCCGATTGATCTCGGTTCCCCGAAAGTGGAGCCTACCATGAACAGCACGAATTCCTTGCTCAGTTGAGAGCGTTTGGTGGAAACGATAGTGCCATCGCCATCCACATAACTTTGAACGTGGCCATTCGATTCATCGACCACGATCGCACCGAATAATCCCAGCATCGGTGTTTTTTCATCATGGTAAGCAAAGGTACCGGCTTTTCTGGCATTCAGCCGGTAGCTTTTTGTTTGTCCCGGAGCAGCCAAGGCACTATTACCCGTTGAAAGACCGGGGACAGTGAAATTGACCGGGGACTGAGTATTGTTGGTGAGTTGAACATTGATTTTATCCCCTGTTTTGATGAACAGTGTAGGGCCGGGAATAGTGGCTTCGGTTGCGTAGCCTGGTACGGTGCCGTTACTGCTGGTGTGGCTGAGCAATTTATAGGCGGGTTGGCTATTTGGCAAGGTTTCAGCCGATAGTACGACGCTGTGGGTTGCTGCCATCAACCAGGCGGGAAACAGGCAGGCAGCAACGAATACAACCAGTGTTGCCGCAAATTGTATAAAAGTGTTGGATCTCATTTTTTTTCCTTGATTTGAGAAACAGATCAATATGTGTATGGATCAACGGGTGACGATGAAGTCACCCCACATCCCCAGTAACCTGCTGGCGAAGGCAGTATCCTGGTAGCGGGAGGAATGGGTCGCCTTGACTGTAAAGACGTGCTTTTCGAGCGGCCCGAGGATTTTCCGGTTGATCGTGTTGCGTGTCCCTGGATCGGTCCACTGATACTTCGGCAGCTTGAACTGATGAAAGTTGGTGCCCAGTGCAATCAGATGGAATCTGACATTGGTATTGCGCTGTGCGGTAAGTGGAGGGTTCGTACCCAGAGCAGTCTGTTTGCCGGTGGCGTTATCGATTTCCATAGCCCAGAAGGCATCATCCCCAAGGTAGAACACGTAGTCCTTGGCAATACCCGGTGAAATAGGAGCCCGCTTATTGCTGGCCTTGGCCTGTCTGGCTTCTGCAGCTGAACGAACAGTGAGTGCACCGAACAAACCTCTGTCCTCTGCCCCGTTGTGGCTCTCCATGTTGTAGTCATGGTAGGGCCAGGTGCCGGCTGTACCGGGTGCGGCATCCCAGCGATAGGAGAGGTGAGGAACCGCGCTCTCATCCTTATACAGGTTGATGTACTTCAGTGCGCCGTCACTTTCCCGATCGTAATGTACACCGTGGACATGCAGGCTGACATGCTCCTGGAAGGGGGTATGCGGATCGAATTGATGCAGGAGTTCGATTTCAGCTACATCTCCTTCATCCAGAATGATAGTTGGCCCCGGGATCGTGGCGGTACTGGTGACATAATGGTTTGTGATGTCAGTCTGTGTCCCGTCAGGCTGTCTGACTATGTGCCCAGCCATGCGGTATCCATACAGCCCCCCCGCCAATCTTTCAGCGTATACGACAATGTTGTGTAAATTTCCTGCTACCGCTGTGGTTGCAGAAAACAGTAGCCACAATGTGAAGGTGGCCATCGACCAGGCTATGCCAGTCGATAATGTTTTGCACGACCTTTTCAGATGGTGCAATGGATGAGAATCATATGTGGGGAATCCACCACCGAACTCGAGTTCCATTTTACTTCTCCTCTGTTGAATATTATGAATCAAGCGTTTAATTCGCTCTTGGATGTAAATTTCATATTTCATCTCCTGTAACAGATCCGAGATAGCCGTTTCATTCCCGGAAATATGACAAGAGGTAGGATTGTGGCGAATCAGGCGTTACATATCGGTTACAGATTGGAAAATAATCAGAAGACAAGGGAGAAAGAGGGATATTTCTTATGGTATTTGCATAATCCATCCAGGAAAACCACATCGATTGTCTGTAGAAGACGTTTTCCCTGAGTTCAGGCTTATCTGACGGGATATCTATTTGTGGTTCGAGCGGTATGAGATCGTCATACCAGAAATTCAAGAGCTACTCGGTACTACGTAAGCTTGCTATGAGTGATTGGTAGAGAAGTTGGGTTTCCTGGCTGGGGCTGGTCCCCAAGTGGGAGAGAAGGGTATGGCAACAACACTGATAGGTGGATTGTACTCTGGCCGGCTGGCCAAGCCGGGTATAGCAGATCATGAGGCGGCGGTAGAATACCTCGGCTACAGGCTCGATTCCGATGGCCCTGAGATAATGCGTCGCTGCTGCCGTCCAGTCATTATTGTGTTCGAGTAACAGACCGAGCTGCTCACTCATGTTTAAATAATGGAGGTGCAGGCGTTCCCGGAAAGACAGAACCCACGATTCTGATTCTCCTGCCAGAAAATGGCCCTGATACCGGTTGACCGCTGTCTGTAATGTATCCTGGGTAGCATCCGGAAGATGCACCATGCGATAGAATGCTATGTAATCTACCCAAACGTAACCTGTATCCAGTGATAATTGACGGTTTTCCAGTCGTATTGCTTTTTCATGCTGTAGCAGTTTGCGCAGGCGATGCAGGGTGGTTCTCAGGGCTTGTTCGGCTACATCTCCCGAGGATTCCGGCCACAAGGCATCTATTATCCGGTCCTGATTGATTGCCCGACTGCCGAATGCACACAGGTATTTGAGTAGTTCTAGGGGTTTGCGCTGGGTTTTTCCATCGAAACGCAAGGGTTGGCCGTTGCGTAGGATTGAAAATCGGCCAAGTGTGTAAATCCGGATTGGCCAAGGCCAGTTTTCGATATCGGGTGATTGAGCCTTGAGGTTGCGGTGGCGGATTACATACTGCACATATTTGATTTCGATCTCTTTCTGAAGGGCAAACGATAATAGTTTTGTCATGACATCAGGACGCCACCATAAATTAAGGGTAAGGTAATTATTGCTGGAAGCAATCAATAAGCCTTTCTTTAGAATATGTTCTGCTATACGTTCTTCACCATTTTTTATCCGTGCATAAGCTTCAACCAGCAAAGCATGGCACTTGAGCAGACTGCTTTTCATGGTATCGGCATACTGGGTTGCCATAGCTAGGTGATGGCAAGCTTCTTCTAGATCACCGGATTCAATGAGAATCTGTGCTAAGCCGATGCGAATAGATGCGGTTAGGAACGGTGCGCCTGTTTCCTCGTATAATGCGACAGCTTCCCGTGCTATCTTAAGTGCATCGGTTATGTTTCCTGACAAAAACTTCACGCCAGCACGCTGACTGCTCAGCTCCGCGACTATCAGTTTGCTCTGTGGATTGATAAAGCTTTTTTCCGCGTGCTCCAAGTGTGAACGAGCAGCTTTTACGTTACCTTCGGCCAAAGCGCTATATATGCTCAGCGTCCACAACATACAATCAAGAAGTGGCAATGCTGCACGTCGGGATATGTCCAGCCCATCATTGAATTTATCAGTTGCAAGCTGAAAATTTGCAGTGCACCATGCCAGATTTCCTTCCATGACACGCCAAAAAATCAGTGTCATGGGAGAAATCTGTGTAGTTGTCACAATCGGTGTGATTTGTTCGATAATGGAATTTGTTTTATAAAAATCACCGCACCAGAGAGTAAACCATAAAAGTGACATACTGATATTGATACGTAGCTGCGCATCTATATCATCTTTTAATAATCTGTCAGCCCGTTCTCCTAAAGTGGCGATCAGTGGATGATGAGGTGCTGCGAAAACAAGCCCCCTAAGGCTGGCAAAAACGGTTGCCTCAATTTCGATGGATGGAAACCCTCCATACTGTGCCAGAAGTTTCTGTAGCTTTTCTGCCCACCGCAATATCGGAGACAATAAAGCTGATTGGAAAAAATAAGCATCTATCAGAGCACCAAGGGTTACAAAACACCCGATTCTATCCCCCAATGCATCAAACCCAGTGTAAGCGTATTCGAGATCCAGAATTGCACTGGGTGGATTGATGTACATGCTGCTGAGCCAGCGCCAGTGGATGATCCATGGGGTGGTATCGATTACCTGTCGTGGAAAAAAGCTGATCATCTGCTGCAGGGTCTGGTGTCGTCCCTGAGTCAGTAAAACTGCTGCGTGATTATTGATCAGCCTTGTCAGATCTTTCCATGCCTGCGCTTTGGCAAATAGCTCAGCAGCTGCTCCGATATCACCATTCTGTTCTATGAGAGTTGCTCCCAGTTGCAGAATGTTGCGTGATTCGCATACAGAAAAATAATCCCCGACACGGTCGAGCAGGAATTCACGGAATAGCGTATGGTACTGATAGATGGCTTCTTCACTGGCTTCACTGGCGCGCCGGTCGATGAACAGTCGGTGATGATAAAGATAATCGAGCATCTCCTCTGCTTGCGGGTTACCGCTTGTTTCGATAGCCATTTTCAGTGTCATATACGGCAGTATGGCGGTGCATATCATAAATTGGCGTATTGACAGAGGCATCTGATCGAACATTTCGCTGGCGAAATAATCGAAAACCAGTTCCATGGTTTCGGATCGGGATGCAGGACTTGCCGTTCCTGTCTGTTTGAGGCGCTCTATCATTAACACGAGTCCGGCGGCCCAGCCACCAGTCTGTTCCTGCAGCAGACGCACGGTTTCTTCATTGAGTACTTGGCCGGTTGTCGTAGCGATTGATCGAATTTCATCCGGTATCAGGCGCAGATCTTCCCAGCCTATCCGCCCGATCAGGTTACCGGCGATCATTCGTACAAACTGGGGTGGAGGGTCAGTACGGCTGATTGCAAATAAATTGATACCAGCGGGAAATTCCGCTATTGCTCCCTGAATGACCGTATGAAAGATCGATTCCGGCGCAGCTTCCTGGTAGTTATCCAGCACCAGTATCGTGGTTGCGGGTATGGTAGCGGAGAGAGTACGAAAAAAACGGCGGGTGAACCCCGGCAGATCCGGCAGGTATTCCGGTGTCAGAAGTGGCAGCATGAGACGCTTGCGGCCTGCCGCTTTACGACCGGCCTGTGCCAGATAATAAAAGAATGTCGCGATATCGGTATCGCCACCATCGACCTGGTACCATATGACCGGCAGGCTACGAGCTTTGATGTAACTTGCTGCCAGCGTCGTTTTTCCTGCTCCTGGCGGACCGGCAGTCCAGACTACAGGATGATTGGCTCGTTTCTCGTCCAGTAGAGTGAACAGACGATGGCGATCAATGACGTTGAAAAGTCTTGGCTGGCTTAGTTTGGCAGGTATGTGTGATTCAGTAATGGTATTCCCCTTTGGGATAAGCGGATAACACTGTGCAATTGTGCCGGATTACCTGGAATCTCCACCCTGAAAGAATCGCCGGTACGGTGAATCCTGACATGATTTCACCTTGCACCTTGAGTCCGGCAAAATACGCTGCTTGGCTTCTCTGTCGAAACTGATTCAGGTCATTCATCATGCAGAAAGTGTAAGTCATCCGATATTATTTTTTAGGTCATACTATATTATTTAATAAACTGCAGGATTCGGTTTTCTGGCTATTTTTGTTCTGATTCCAGACTTTACCGGCAGGTTGAGCTGTTATTCGTCTACACATCCAGGCACTTTTACTTGAGGTTTTCAGAATGAAGGCTGACATATTCACCACCAGAATCCTGATCCTGGATGACGATCCGTTCATACTGAAACTGCTGAGGCGAATGCTGGCAAATATGGGGTTTTCAATCGTCATTTGTTGTGAAAACGGAGTAGATGCCTTGAAGCTGCTGGATGATGTCGCGACCCGGCCTAGTCTGATTCTGCTGGATCTCAACATGCCCGGTATGGATGGTATCGAATTCGTTCGTCATCTGGTCGAGCGAAAGTTTTCCGGCAATCTGATTCTCGTCAGTGGTGAGGATGAGCGAATGCTCAGAACGACGGAGAAACTGGTGCAGGCACATCGGATCCCTATTCTGGGTTATCTGCAAAAACCAGTACAACCCGAAAGTTTGCGCGTACTGCTGATGAAACTGGATATGCCGTCATCCATGCGGAGCGGGGAAGGAAATACTCGAAAGATCTATGATGCCGACACAATCAGAATCGCCATCGATTCCGGTCAATTGATCAATTATTACCAGCCCAAGGTTCGGGTCGATACCGGTGCGATTGCCGGTGTCGAGGCACTGGTACGCTGGCATCATCCCGTGGATGGAATAGTTTATCCCGATCAGTTTATTGGCGTGGCAGAGGAAAACGGTCTGATCGGCCAGCTGACTCACATCGTGCTCAGCCGAGCTTTCGTTCAGGCGAAAGTATGGCAGCAAAGCGGATATGAGCTGAAAGTGGCTGTCAATGTATCGATGGATAATCTGACATCACTCGATTTTCAGGATGCTGTGGTAAGGCTGGCTGCCGAGGCTGAAGTTCCTCCCGGCAAAATCGTACTGGAGATCACCGAAAGCCAGCTGATGGGGGATGTACGTGTTTCGCTGGAAATTTTAACCCGCTTGCGCCTGAAACGTTTCCATTTGTCCATCGATGATTTTGGTACCGGCCATTCCTCACTGACACAATTGCGGGATATTCCATTTGATGAACTCAAGATTGATCAGGGGTTCGTACATCGTGCTTCGGGTGATGAAACACTGCGCGCAATATATGATGCCAGTCTGGCTCTGGCAAAGCAGTTGAATATGGAAGCCGTTGCTGAAGGGGTGCAGGATCGTGAAGATTGGGAATTACTGCGCCGGACCGGTTGTGATCTGGCACAGGGTAATTTCATCTCGCGTCCCATGCCGGCCGAGGTGCTGGATGAGTGGATAGAGAAATGGCATGTGCGAATCGAGGCTGAATCGCTGGTTTCTCCAAAAGCAGGCAAGGCGTTGTGAAGCGTTTACCACCAATCAGTGAGATCGATACCGTTCAAAGTCAGGATACATTTGTCGAACAGGCGCCTATATTAATTGGCTGCTTGCGATCCAATACCACGAAGTGATATTTCATGCCGCTGTCTGCTGTCTGATGCATTTCACGGGAAATCTCCCGCCAGTCGTTACTGTCATACTCCGGAAAAAAAGTATCCCCTGCAAAATCCTGCTGAATCTCGGTCAGATATAAACGCTGGCAAAGTGATAAAGTCTGCCGGTAGATTTCAGCACCACCAATGATGAAGATCTGCCGATCATCACTGGAAAAATGATCCAGCACTTCCTGTATCGAACCTGCTGTGAGGATACCGGGCCAATTAAAGTGACGCTGCCGGGTAAGCACGACATTGGTACGGTCAGGTAGTGGCTTGCCAATCGAATCAAAAGTCCGGCGTCCCATTACGACGATCTGGCCGATGGTCAGCTGTTTGAAATGCTTGAGATCAGCTGGCAAGTGCCAGGGCAGTACATTATTCAACCCGATTACCCGGTTGGCTGAAACAGCAGCCAGAATCGCCAGCCGGGGAGGTGAAAGTGGCGGGACGGTCATACGGCCACCGGCGCTTTGATAGACGGATAAGGATCATAATCGTGCAAGGTAAAATCCTCGTATCTGAAATCAAAGATGTTTCTGATGGCTGGATTCAGTTGCATGATCGGGAGTGTTCTGGGTTCACGTTCCAGTTGCAGCCGTGCCTGTTCAAGGTGATTCAGATACAGGTGTGCATCGCCAAAGGTGTGAATGAACTCACCGGGCTGCAGATCGCAGCACTGGGCAATCATCAGTGTCAGCAGTGAATAGGAGGCAATATTGAAGGGAACACCCAGAAAAATATCGGCACTACGTTGGTAAAGCTGGCAGGAGAGTCTGCCATCCGCCACGTAAAACTGGAACAGTACGTGACAGGGAGCGAGCTTCATTTTGTCGAGATCACCCACATTCCATGCGGAGACGATCATCCGGCGCGAATCCGGTGTTTTTTTGATTTGCTGGATCACCTGTGAGATCTGATCAATGACAATGCCGTCTGAAGCTGACCAGGATCGCCATTGGTGGCCATAGATCGGCCCCAGATCACCGTTTTCATCTGCCCATTCATCCCAGATGGATACACCGTTTTTTTTCAGATAACCGATATTGGTTTCGCCGCGCAGAAACCATAACAGTTCATGAATGATCGATTTGACATGACATTTCTTGGTCGTCACCAGCGGAAAGCCCGTCTGCAGATCAAAGCGCATCTGATAGCCAAAAATGGAGAGTGTGCCGGTGCCGGTACGATCACTCTTTTGATGACCGTGCTGCAGCACATGCCGCATCAGGTCGAGGTACTGATACATGAATAATCCTGAAAGGGTGAATCAAGCAGATATAATACAACGTTATTTTGACAATGAATGCCGGTGGGCTTTTTGGGAGTGCCATCCGGCTGGAAACCAATGCTCGCCACACTTACACAAAACGATAACGCCTTTGATGAATCGGTTAAAGCTGCGCACTTGCTGATTATTCTGCCTAAAGCAGACAAAATTCCCGGAAAATATCAACTGCCTGCCGAGCAGGCACTGAATGATTTGCTGCAACGGCAGGGTATACCGGTAAACCGGCTGGCTGAAACACCCCTGTCGGCCAGCTTGCAGCATGGGGGGGTGTATGCCTGGGTGATGGTCGATCCTGGTAAATCGCTGTTCGAGCAGCAGACCAGTCTGCGTAAGGCCATGCAGTTGTTGCTGAATGAACACCCGGCTGAGATCCACCTCGCCGTTTATGGAGATGATGCTCAAAGGCGTCATTTGGCTGAACTTGCGGTTTATGTGGCTTGGATCAATGGGGCAATTCTGCCGGTACGCAAGCAGCGCAAGCCGGACGATAAGCCTCTGGAGCGAATTTGCCTGCATGGGATGATGGATTCCACCGGATTTGCCATGCAACGTGCGCAGGCAGAAGGAAATTTTCTCGCCAGAGGATTGACGATTCTGCCACCTAATGAACTGACGCCCAGAACTTACCGCGAGCAGATCAGAAAGCTGGCTGCCAGTGAAAACTGGCAATATGAGGAATATGAGCTGTCCCGATTGCGCGAACTGGGAGCGGGTGCATTCAGTGCCGTTGCCCAGGGCAGTCCCACAGACGACGCGGCGATCATCCATTTGCGCAGAACGGCAGAACACGGGGAAACCGGTAAAACGATTGCGCTGGTGGGGAAAGGGATCTGCTTCGATACCGGCGGTCATAATCTGAAACCGGCACGTTACATGTATGGCATGCATGAGGACATGAATGGTTCCGCAGTGGCACTCGGTGTGCTTCTGGCAGCCACGCGAGCCGATCTGCCGATCAATATCGACTGCTGGCTTGCCATTGCACAGAATCACATCAGTCCCGCGGCATTCAAGCAAAATGACGTGATTACCGCCCTGAATGGTATGACCATAGAAATCGTTCATACCGACGCCGAAGGCCGTCTGGTGCTGGCTGATACGCTGACACTTGCTACCCGGGAAAAACCGGATCTGATCATTGATTATGCTACGTTGACAGGCAGTCTGATTACCGCGTTGGGGTCACGTTATAGTGGGGTTTTCACCAACCGGGATTATCTGGCGCAGAATGCGGTGGCTGTTGGCCGGTCAAGTGGCGAACGGGTGTGCGTATTACCGATGGACAGTGATTACGAGGCTGATCTCGACAGCAAAATTGCTGATATCAAACAGTGCACCTTAGAAAGCGAAGCCGATCATATTCTTGCTGCCTGTTTTCTGCGGCATTTTGTGAATGATATTCCCTGGCTGCACATGGATCTTTCTGCTTACCGCCATCAGGATGGACTGGGTGCAGTGGGTACGGAAGTTACCGGTTTTGGCGTGACCTGGTCGATGCACTTTCTGCAAGAGATACTCAAGATCCTGCAGAAAAGAACGAGCAAGTCCCGCACTGATTGAAAATAATAAAAATATGACCGAATTCATCAACCCGTTTGAGGCATCATTTTATGAATGACGAAGTGAAACAACGATTGCAGAGTACCGAAACCTGGATTCGTGTGCTTTTTATGTTGCTGTTCATGTTTATCCAGGGAGGTGTGAAATTTCTGATTGTACTATTAGCCCTGTTTCAGTTCGGATCGACTATCCTGACCGGGAAGACCAATACCCGATTGCTTAAACTGGGCCGCCAGCTGGCAATGTATGATTACCAGATCAGTCTGTTCCTGACATTCAGCAGCGAACAGCGGCCGTTTCCATTTTCTTCCTGGCCTTCTGATACGGGTAATCGTACTTCGGACGATACAAATAATCGTACTCCGGACGAGAATCCGGGAAATACCAGCTGGTTTCAGTAATCGTGCTGCTGTATTTCTGTGCAGAGGGTATCCCTCTGCTCGGTGAAAGGATGCCCAGCTTGATGAATCGGCAGGCATCCGCGTAACTAATAATAGTTACGTCTCTGGATTGATTACCTCACATATTAGAAATTCAGAAACAGGTTAACTGCAAAATTGTGCATCATCTGATCAGGTCGAGGATTATGGCGCCTGTCAATGAATTGGTTCATATAGCCCAGTTCAACGGTCGCATTCTGATGAACTTTGTAACCCAGGCCCACAAAAGCGCGATTCTGATCGAAGCCACGAGAAATAAAACCCGGGTTACTAACCGTGTTCAACCCGATGAACAATTCATTCTGAATGATAAAAGTAAGATTTGGATCGATCATGGCTATTGGAATCGCCAGTTTTACCAGCTGACGGAAACGGTAAGCCACATCGTCACTACCAGAAACGGGTGCATTGTGATCAAAGAAGCGCTGCTCAAAGCGACTGCGCAATGACAACTTGCCGAAAGAGAATTCATCCGCCCAGGTGACCTGCTGCCAGATTCTGTGCTCATCGAACGGGAGCCCTGATTTCGTTACCAGTGGTTCATCCGAGGGAATCCAAGCATAGCCCGCCCAAATGATAATTTTATCAGTGATCGCATAGCCCAAACCGGGACGGATGATAGCCTGCGTAAACTGTGAGGCATCGTTGCCGAATCGTCCCTGTCCTTCCATCCACCATCTGAATTTCTTCAAATCGGGGTTGTCTGGATTGACGAAGCCAAAATTACCAAGTGCAGTAATATTTCCCCAGACCTGAAAATCCTCTACGGTTCTGCCAGCCGTGGCTGGTTGATTAAATGCCAAATTCAGTGCGACGAGCACAACAAAAATACTGATTTTCTTAAACACGCAATCTCCTCTCTTTTTCTATGTAAGAATTTCTAGCGTTGTTTATCGTATTCAGAAGAATATTGCAAATGAATATACATAGACGCATATGCTTGACTTTACCGGATCATCAGGAAATTTTGCATCTTTATTAGACTTGATTCTGGAAAATAACACAGCTGGCAGAACGCTTCTGTGTCAGCCGGACAACAATCCATGAAGTTCTGAACGCGCCGAACTGTAGAATTTACATTACACGGTGGCACCAATCAGTAATTTGAAATGCTGGGATATGGATTCATGCCAATATCGTATCAGTAGTCGTTCTACTGTATTTCTGAGCAGATGGTATCTCTGCTTAGTGAAGGGATGCACAGCTCGATGAATCGGTAGGCGTATCCGCGCAGATAGTGGTTACGTTGTATGGATATGCAGGTGGTATTCTGCTCAAACAGATGGGAACCATCCAGTTTGATCAGTTTTGTATCCCGTTCCGGTGTAAATGCGACAGATGCCATGATACCAATGCCCATACCCAGAGTGACATAGGTTTTGATGACATCCGCATCGAGAGCGGACATGGCGATATTGGGTATCAGTCCGGCACGGGAGAATGCCTGATCGATCCGGGAACGCCCGGTAAAACCCTTGTGATAGGTAATGATCGGAAATTGCGCAACAGCTTCGAGTGTGAGAGGGTGTACCGATTGCAGCGGGTGTCCTGCCGGTACGATGACCGCGTGATGCCAGGTGTAGTACGGAAACGATACCAGTTCGGAAGTACTCTCCAGCGCTTCGGTTGCGATACCGATGTCCGCCTGGCCATTCAACAGCATGGATACGATCTCGCCGGGGCTGGATTCATGAAGTACGAGATGTCTTTGGGGAATATTTCCTTGAATTGCCTGACGACATCCGGTAAGGCGTATTGTGCCTGGGTGTGGGTGGTGGCCACGGTCAGTTCACCTTGGTCATGCTGACTGAACTGTTCTGCCAGTCGTTTGATATTTCTGGTATCCAGCAGAATGCGGTCAACGATTTTGACCAGTTCCTTGCCCGGTGCAGTCAGCCCGGTCAGTCGTTTGCCCTTCCGGATGAACAGATCGATGTTCAGTTCATCTTCCAGATCTTTGATATGCTTGCTGACCCCGGATTGCGAGGTAAAGAGGGCATTGGCCACTTCCGTCAAATTATAATTCTGCCGAATTGTTTCACTGATGATACGGAGTTGCTGAAAATTCACGTGTTTATACCTGTTGTCGATACGTGTGGTGGCGTGGAGGAATGGATGTGGTACAGAAGTTATGCAGGCCTGTTATCTGTACCGCATGGTGTTCAGAATGCGTTTTTCTTTCCCCGGATATGGTCTATGGCAGCGGCCAGCCTGTCGATATCCGTATACGTGTTATAAAAAGCCAGCGAGGGGCGGACGGTACTTTCCACGCCGAAGCGGCGCAGAATGGGCTGTGCACAATGATGACCGGCACGGACCGCAATACCTTCACGATTGAGAGCAGTACCGACTTCTTCCGTAGAGAAATCCTTCAGGGTGAAAGACAGTACACCTGCTTTATCTGGTGCAGTACCAATGAGTCGCAGTCCTGCTATCGATTTTAGGCACCCGGTAGCATAGGTCATCAATTCGTGCTCGTAGCGGCTGATATTTTCAAGACCGATACGTTCCACATAGTCGATTGCGGCGCCCAGTCCTACTGCATCGGCAATATTACCGGTCCCCGCCTCGAACCGGGCAGGGGCACCGTGATAAGCTGTCTTTTCGAAAGTGACATCCTGAATCATATTGCCGCCACCCTGCCATGGCTGGGTATCGTTGAGCAGTTCCGCCTTGCCATACAAAACACCGATACCAGTCGGGCCGAATACCTTGTGTCCGGAAAAAACAAACCAGTCGCAATCGAGTTGCTGGACGTCGACCCGCATATGTGAAACCGACTGTGCTCCGTCGACCAGTACCCGTGCACCGACGCGGTGTGCCATTTCCACTATTTGTCTGGCAGGCGTGACGGTACCGAGTGCATTTGAAACCTGGGAGAATGCAACGAGTCTGGTGTGTGAGTTGAGCAGCTTCTGATATGCTTCCAGCAGAATCTGTCCGTCCTCATCGACCGGTACCACACGCAATCGGGCACCCGTTTCATGACATAGCATCTGCCATGGAACGATATTGGCGTGATGCTCCAGCCAGGTAATGATGATTTCATCTCCGGCACCGATATGCTGCCGCCCCCAGCTTTGAGCAACGAGATTGATCGCCTCAGTCGTTCCCTGCAGAAAGATGATTTCATCGGTGGAGGAGGCATTGAGAAACTGGCAAACCTTATTCCTCGATTCCTCATACGCATCCGTCGCACGGGCTGCCAGTTCATGTGCGGCCCGGTGGATATTGGAATTTTCGTGCGTGTAGAAATAGGTCAGCCGATCGATGACGGCCTGGGGTTTCTGTGTCGTTGCTGCATTGTCCAACCAGACTAAAGAATGCCCATTGACGTGTTCCCGTAAAATGGGGAAATCACGCCGGATCGCATGGATATCGAAGGGGGGATGGGCAGCGGGAATTTGGGCTGTCTGATCATGACGAACGGGTACTATCACTTCATCGAGGAAATAAAATGATGCCCCGCGTTGTGGATGATTGGAATGGTCTGAACCAGACAGGTCGGTATGGGCCGGCGCACGATACCGATCCGGTGTGAACAGGGCTTTCAATTCCGCTTCGAAAGGCAGTGGAATCGTCGAAGGGTAGCTCGATCCGGTGGCCGAGTGCGGACGACTGACCTCATGACCGGGAACCGTCAAAGCGGCCGGTTCGGTCGATCGGGAAAGCGGAGGTGTGTTGAATAACGCATTGCCCATTTGCGTCAGTGATTCAATATCGGGTACATAAGCGGATGCCTCACCTGATACCTGTCTGTCCACCGATTGAACTCATTTGTATTCATGGTATTTACCCACTTCGACATTTTCCAGAACACCGAGTGCATCTTCAGTCAACACGGCCAGTGAGCAATATAGTGAGACCAGATAAGAAGCGATGGCTTTATGGTTGATCCCCATGAAACGTAAGGATAATCCCATACCCTGTTCGCCTTGCAGTCCAGGCTGATAGAGCCCTACCACTCCTTGCCGGCTTTCACCCGTGCGTAGCAGCAGAATACTTGTTTTCCCTCCGGTAATGCCTATTTTGTCGCATGGAATGAGAGGCAACCCGCGCCAGGTGAGGAATTGTGAGCCGAACATCGACACGGTGGGAGGAGGTACGCCTCGTCGTGTGCACTCTCGGCCAAATGCTGCAATGGCTTTGGGATGTGCCAGAAAGAAAGCCGGCTCTTTCCAGACGAGCGAGATCAGATCGTCCAGATCATCCGGAGTAGGTGCACCTGTCCGCGCTTTGATCTTCATGTTCTTAGCAACATTGTTGAGCAACCCATATTCTTTGTTATTCACCAGTTCGCTTTCCTTGCGTTCCTTGATGGTTTCAATGATCAACCGGAGCTGCTCACGGGTCTGGTCGTGCGGGCTGCTGTAAAGATCGGCGACGCGAGTATGGACATCCAGCACGGTATTGACTGCATTAAGTACATACTCACGTCCCCATTCCTCATAATCGACGTAAGTGGCAGGTAATTCACGTTCATCCTTGTTGGAGCAGTCGACTTCAACCTCATCAGGATCTTTGACTTTATTGACGCGGTAGATACCTGCCTCGACCGGAACCCACTGCAGCAGATGAGTCAGCCACCGTGGCGTGATCGTGCCCATCATGGGAATGGTTTTAGTCGCATTGGCAAGTGTACGGGCCGCAACATCACCTAATGCTGTCTGTGCCTGATGAATATCAGTCATTTAAATCCTCCTGAAAATTGTTGGGAAAAACGTGTTTTGTGTAGCTGAGCTATTCTGAATAATCCGGCGTTATTTACATATACGAAATAAATATATGCAGTTGAAATTAACCGGGGGCTTTTTCATGACGCATCTGTGCCTGAGTGATGTGACTCCCGGGTGGTATGTCGTGTGTCAGCCAGACATTCCCGCCTATCGTAGAGCCATATCCGATCGTGATACGCCCGAGGATAGTCGCGCCTGCATAGATCACGACATCGTCTTCGACGACAGGATGACGCTGATTTCCTTTGATCAATGCACCTTGCTCATCTATCGGGAAACGTTTGGCGCCTAAAGTGACTGCCTGGTACAGGCGTACTTTACGGCCGATGATGGCGGTTTCCCCGATGACGACTCCGGTTCCATGATCTATGAAGAAACTGTCACCAATCTGTGCCCCGGGATGTATTTCTATACCCGTCAGAGAATGTGCGATTTCTGAAACCATGCGTGCGATCAGCGGGACTCCCAGCTTGTGCAGTTCATGTGCCAGCCGATAATGGATGATGGCGGTGATACCCGGATAGCAGACCAGCACCTCGTCGATATTGTGTGCAGCCGGATCGCCTTCATAGGCGGCACGAATATCACTATCCAGGATATGGCGTATAGCAGGTAACTGTCTGGCAAATATATGAGTGATTTCCACCGCCCGTTCTTTAACCGTATGGCTGATGGTCTCGAGTCTGGAAGCGAAATGGAGCTCCCGGATTACTTCTGCTGACAGATTGCGCAGGGCAGTATCCAGTGTGTACCCTACGAAGTAATCTATACTTTCACCAGTCAGGTCGGGTTGACCCAGGCAGGCGATTGGGAAACAAAGCAGCACTCAATTTGTCGATGATGTCCGCCAGCGCTTTGCGTGAGGGAAGTTTGGGTGGATTGTTGAGTCTCTGCCGGTTCTCCAGTGAAGTCTCGCGTAAATTATGCAACTCTATGACAACGTTGCTGATTGTCGTGCGAAGGTAGGGTAATTCCGGTGAATGCATTTTTTCAGAGGCTGTCATCAATGTATCGATCCGTTTTGGGTATGGTTTGGAAACAGATCGAGCTTGCGCGGCTTGATGAAAACCTGATCTCCTCTTGCCAGTTGCAACTCACGAAAACGCTCCTTGCTGATCTCGGCGTAAATGCTGTTTGCACTTTGGTTGTCTTTGCCTGCCAGCTCCAGCCGTACGACCGGTCCGATAGCGAGAATATGGACGATATGGGCAGCCAGAGCAGGTTCGCCGTTTAATGTCCGATCCACTTCAAGATCATGCGGCCGCACGTAGGCGATGGCATTGAGATCTTCCGCTTCTGAGTACTCCGGGGCATCAACTTCGAGATCGCCAATCCATGCATGGCCCTGATGCACACGTCCGTGGAACAGATTGACGTGTCCAAGAAATTCATACACGAATGGGTTGGCCGGTTTCTCATAGACTTCATCGGGGGTGCCGATTTGTTCGATACGGCCGCGGTTCATGACGACGATCCGATCTGCCACTTCCAGTGTTTCTTCCTGATCATGTGTCACGAAGACACTGGTAATGTGCATGTCATCGTGCAGTTTGCGCAGCCAGGCACGCAGCTCCTTGCGCACCTTGGCATCCAGCGCGCCGAAAGGCTCATCCAGTAACAGAACACTGGGTTCGACCGCCAGTGCCCGTGCCAGTGCGATGCGCTGGCGCTGCCCTCCGGAAAGTTGGTGCGGATAGCGGTCTGCCAGCCAGTCGAGTTGCACCAGTTGCAGCAGTTCAGTCACGCGGCGATTGATTTCCCGGGCGCTGGGGCGCTGTTTTCTGGGGCGTACACGCAAGCCAAAAGCCACATTCTCAAAAATGGTCATATTGCGAAAAAGCGCGTAATGCTGGAAAACAAACCCGACATGCCGATCACGAATGTGTTTGTCAGTTGAATCTTCCTGATTGAACAGCACCTGCCCGGAATCGGCTGTTTCAAGACCGGCAATGACCCGCAACAGCGTGGTTTTGCCAGAGCCGGAGGGGCCCAGCAGCGCGAGCAGTTCCCCCGGATTGACTTTCAGATTGATGTCGTTCAGCGCGGTGAAAGAGCCGAATTGCTTGGATAGATCATGTATTTCGATAGTCATGGATGATTTCCTCTGGAGGTTTGTTGTGCCACCCTTGCTTCAACCAGCGTTTTCAGTACCAGCGTAATCAGTGCAAGTAACGCCAGCAGCGAGGCCACTGCAAAAGCAGCAACAAAGTTGTATTCGTTGTAGAGAATTTCGACGTGCAGAGAAAGGGTGTTGGTCAGGCCGCGAATATGCCCGGAAACAACTGAGACGGCACCGAACTCGCCCATTGCTCGGGCGTTGCAGAGAATGGTGCCATACAGCAATCCCCATTTGATGTTGGGCAGGGTGATGTACCACAATGTCTGCCAGCCGTTCGCGCCCAGAATGATGGCAGCTTCTTCTTCCTCGCTTCCCTGTGCCTGCATCAGGGGAATCAGCTCACGTGCAATGAACGGTACGGTTACGAAGATCGTTGCCAGAACGATGCCGGGTACGGCAAAAATGATGGAAAGATCATGTTCCCGCAGCCATGGGCCTATCCAACTTTGCAATCCGAATATCAGTACGTAAATCAATCCGGCGACGACAGGAGAGACGGAGAATGGCAGATCGATCAGGGAGGTGAGGATGCTTTTGCCGCGGAACTCGAATTTGGCAATCGCCCAGGCGGCTGCGATACCGAATATCAGGTTGAGCGGTACGGCGATGGCTGCTGCGATCAGGGTCAGGCGGATGGCGGCGAGGGCATCGGGTTCAGTGATGGCCGCGAGGTAAACTTCCCATCCTTTTCTCAGCGCCTCAAAGAAAACCGCTACTAGGGGCAGTAAAAGAAAGAGCGACAGGAAGGAGAGGGCCAGCAGGATGAGTATCCAGCGCGCCCACGGTGATTCCTGTGTAACCACCTTGTGCGGTGCCGGAGAAGCTTGGGGTAACGGGATGGCAGTCATGACTTTCCTTTTATGCTTTGATGCTGCGATGGCGAACCCACCATTGCAACAGGTTGATGATCAGCAGAAGAATGAATGAAATCACCAGCATCACGACGGCAATGGCCGTTGCGCCGGCGTAATCATATTGTTCGAGTTTGGTAATGATGAGTAACGGCGTGATTTCCGAGACCATCGGGATATTGCCGGCGATAAAAATGACGGAACCGTATTCTCCGATGGCCCGGGCAAAAGCCAGTGCAAAACCGGTGGTCAGTGCAGGCAGAACTGCCGGGAAAATAACGTACCGGAAAGTCTGCCAGCGTGTTGCGCCCAGCATGGCGGCAGCTTCTTCCAGTTCTTTCTCGATATCTTCCAGTACCGGTTGAACGGTGCGAACGACGAATGGCAATCCGATGAATGTCAGCGCAACGAAAACACCGACCGGGGTGAATGCGACCTTGATTCCCAGAGGTTCCAGATACTGGCCGAGCCAGCCGTTACCTACATAAACTGCGGTGAGCGTGATACCGGCGACGGAGGTGGGTAGTGCGAAAGGTAAGTCGATCAGGGCATCGACCAGACGCTTGCCCGGAAACGGGTAACGTACCAGCACCCAGGCTACCAGTAGTCCGAAAAATGCATTGACCACTGCGGCGGCAAACGAGGCTCCGAATGTCAGCCGGTAAGATGCGACCACCCGGGGTGCAGTTACCGTACTCCAGAATTCCGGCCAGGTCAGTTTCGCGCTGTGGATGAATGCTGCCGATAGAGGAATCAGTACGATCAGACTCAGGTAGAGTAGAGTGAATCCCAGTGCCAGATTGAATCCCGGTAATACACTGTATTGTTTGAAAATACTCAAAATTCAGACTCCTGTCATTCGATTGTAAAAATCCTTTTGGGTGGTTACCGGGATCCTGTCGTGAGTTATACTGCCGTTCCTAGAAAGTTACCCTGCAGGTAATGTGCACCTGCCTGTTTTGCTGCTGTCAGCTGCGCTTGCGTTTCGATTTTTCTGACATGCAGGAGGGATCTGGCATCCTTGACGTGGCTGTCTGCGGAATGGTTATCCATCTGATAGTGCAATAGCTCGTGTGCCTGCACGATCAGGATGTCCGGATGAAGATCATCTGCTCCCGGTAATTCGTGTCTGTGGGTGCTGCTGAAATTAATGGCTACCTGGTAACCGTATGAGCGGTAGTTGATAATCAGTTTCTGCAGCAGTTTCCAGTCATGATTCAGGGCCGGAGGTATTTCAATCACGACCCGGGAAGTGCTGATTCCGGTTAAATCCAGAAAATTCTTGAATGTCCGTCCGTGCTCATTCTGAATACTGCTCAGCAGGCGCGGATGTACACTCAGAAAAAGCTGACCGGTACGGGTATCAGGGTTTTTCTTGAAGTAATTCAATGCATGAACTGCTCTGCACAGGCGATCGAGATCGATCAATTGTTCATCTTTGGAAGCAAGTGCAAATACCTGCCAGGGCCAGAGCGAGACTTCACCATTTGATTCGGAACGAATATAGGCTGCGTGGCCGATTATGTTATTTTCACGGCTATCAAGGATTATCTGAAAGGCACTGGTCAGTTTGCAATGGTAGAAATTTCCACTGATCCGGCCATTTTTATCCTGTTCCAGCGAGTAATCGGTGGCAGCCTTGATCAGTTCAAATTCATCCATTACGGTAAAAGGCCTGGCAGTGGTTCTACTCATAAAAGCGCTCCTTTCAGGTTCAATAACCTGTGGCGGTCGAAAAGGTGGTAATTTCACCTGTATTCCTCTTGTCGAAAATCGTGTCGATTTCGTACAGGGAGCGGCGGCAGAAAATCATCGGGATACCGATGCGGCTAGCCTGATCTTTCACGGAGTTGGTGAGGTTGTGGCTGACATAATCGTAGATGATCACGACCAGTTCCGTTCTCCTTGGCAATGCCCGTTTGTTGAACCCTTTTTTACGGCCATTCCAGTGTTCGATACGGGCATAGCCGTGTGCCGTGATTTTCTGCTTGAGAGATGCGATGTAATCTCCACCCACTATAAGTACTGTCATTTCTGATTCTTTTCGAGTTTGAGGTGATGAGCAGTCAATGTGCCGGATACAGAATAGATCATTGATTTACATAGATTTTGTCGAACAGGCCACCATCCTTGAAGTGGATGCTCTGGGCTTGCGGCCAGCCGCCAAATACGTCATTGATCGTAAACAGATTGATTGCCGGGAACTGATGAGCATATTTCTTGGCGATTTCCGGATCGCTCGGGCGATAGAAGTTGCGTGCCGCAATTTCCTGCCCTTTTTTGTCATACAGGTACTCGAGATAAGCTTGGGCAATATTACGCACGCCATGTTTGTGGGCATTCTTGTCGACGACGGCGACAGGGGGCTCAGCAAGAATGCTGATCGAAGGAATGATTATTTCGAATTGCTCCGGGCCGTATTCTTTGAGCGCCAGAAAAGCTTCGTTTTCCCAGGAAATCAGAACATCCCCTATGCCGCGCTGGATGAAATTGATGGTTGATCCACGTGCCCCTGAATCGAGTATTGAGACATTCTTATAAAGTCGGGCGAGGAACTCTTGGGTTTTTGCTTCATCACCCTCGTATTTTTTCAGTGCAAACCCCCACGCTGCCAGATAATTCCAGCGTGCACCCCCCGATGTTTTCGGATTGGGGGTGATGACGGCGACCCCCGGTTTGATCAGATCATCCCAGTCTTTGATTTCTTTGGGATTGTCTTTGCGTACCAGCAGGACGATCGTCGAGAGATAGGGCGAACTGTTGTTGGATAAGCGTTTCTGCCATTCGGTCGGAATCAGCCCCGATTGTTCGCTGATTGCATCGATGTCGTGAGCAAGGGCAAGTGTCACCACATCTGCGGGCACACCGTCGATGACTGCACGTGCCTGTTTGCCGGAACCGCCATGAGACTGTTTGACAGTGATTTTCTCTCCGGTTTTTTCCTGCCAGTAACGGATGAATTCGCGGTTATATTCCTCATACAACTCGCGTGTCGGATCATAGGAAACGTTGAGAAGAGTCCGGTCAGCAAATGCCTGACTGGCACCTGCCAGAGCAAATGTCAATAAACCGACTGACAACCATGTATTGAATTTCATTTGATTTCCTTTTATAGATAAGTTGATGTTATTTGAATGCACTGACAGCGACTTCTACATAGAAAAAATCCGTCCCGGCAGTGGTTTCTCCCAGTTCCGCCAGCTGCCGGTTTTTTATGAATCCGCCGTTGAACCAGTGTGAATAGCCCAGCGTGGTGCTGATATGAGGTGTCAGCTTGTAACGGGCGCGAATATCGGCTGAATGCCCAATAAAGCTGCCACTGTTACCGCTGCGATCACGGTTATTTCCACTGCCGTTGAGAAGGTTGTTGAAACGGTCAGTCTTACTGGCGAGCCAGAAGCCGTTATAGCCTCCGTCGATTTGTAAATCCGGGTGTGGCTGGAACTCTACTTTGATTTTCGGTGCCTGGATGTTTTCCATGATGATGTTGTCATCAGCTGACCAGGGGCGTGCAAAACCGAAGAATCTTTCAAAACGGTTGTTTGTGCTGTCATTAGGATCCCGATCACCACTTACATAGCCGTAAAAGGCACTGACGCGGGGTTTCCAGGCAGCTTGTTGAAAGGTGTAGCCGAATTCGAGCAGATAGGAATGCGCTGATTTTTTCTGTCCACTGTCACGGCCAAACTGATAAATGGCACCGAGATCGAAATCGACTTCCGTGTTGGGCACCACACCATAGGCCCGTATGGCAGGAGAGTGGATTTCACGTTTGACTCGTGTTCCGCCATCGTCATCCTGTATCAACCCCATATAGTAGGGTTGAAGGGTGATTATTTTTGACCATTGGCGAAAATGTCCGATTGCGCCATAAAACCACTGGCCTTTGTCGCGCCGGTCGAATTTGTCGATCAGTCTGATGACCGGTTGTACGCCCCATGCGTCGAACTCCCAGTCATTCGATTCCTGGCCGAGCGTAACGCGGAAGCCTTCAAAATTATTGGTAGTGTTACGCCATTGATTACTACCCAGTAAGCGCCGATCCAGTGTTTCCCATGCCATGCGGCCCCCCCGGATTCTGATGGGGCGATGATTGCCAAGACCATCACGTCCCAGCGCATCCTTGAAATAGAGCTCGCCATAGGTCTGGATCAGTTCAAATTCATTCCAATCGCGGTTATCTTTTGGGAATTTACCGTTATAGCGACGTGCATCTTCAAATTCGACCACAAAGCGCAAAGGATCCAGGATTTCTTTGATACCCAGATAAGCTCGTGTTCGGAGTAGGACAGGGTCATCGGTAGTGATACGCGAGCGCCGGATATCATTGTGGCGATGTTCATAACGTACGCGGTAATCCAATCCGACATCCAGCCAGTAGAGATTTTTGAAAGCGTCGATCCCGGTTTTGGACAGCGTGCGAACATAACGGGGTGGATCGGACTCCGGGTGAGTGCTGTAGCTGCGCGCGCGCTGGTAGAAACTGGAGGGTGCATTACCAGCGATGAATGTTGGTTTGGTCGATTCAGCTTGCTGGTTTGCCGCAGTTTGTATAATTACTTCCTTTGATGCCACAGACCCGGAATTGACTGCTGTTGTCTGGCTATTCCGGTTATCTGAAAGCGTTTCTTTTGCATGAACTATGTTTGTCAGCGACGGAAGAGTAATCAGATAAAGCCATATCCATGTACGGTGTCTCATGTATGCCTCTGTTTTATAGTTGTAGGTTTATTGGTTTATGGCTCTCGACGTCGTTCGAGCGAAGCAAAGATAACAACAATCTCTTATTTATAAAAATAATAAATAATTATTTCTTTATCTGAATTTAATATATGAGGGGTTGTTCTGATCGTGCAGCAGTATGAATATGCGGTTAAGGGAGGTAATCAGGTGCTGATGAAATTAGCACTCATGAACTAAGAGTGCTAGGATATGTCTACTTACTTCAAATCATGCAGAGTGCATTCAATCAATGGAGAAAATAATGAGTGAGACTATGGCTTTACCGGTGATAGCAGGCGGTGATCTGGACAGCTATATTCGTGCGACCAGCAGCTTTCCTGTCTTATCCCGGGAGGAGGAGACTTCCCTGGCTAAACGTATGCGAGAAGAGGGAGATGTCAATGCAGCGCACCAGCTGGTGCTTTCCCATTTGCGCGTGGTGGTTACTGTCGCCCGCGGTTATCTGGGATATGGATTGCCGCATGCGGACTTGATACAGGAGGGTAATATCGGCCTGATGAAGGCCGTCAGACGGTTTGACCCTGAACGAGGGGTTCGGCTGGTTTCCTTTGCGATTCACTGGATCAAGGCGGAGATTCATGAATTCATCATGCGTAACTGGCGGCTGGTCAAGATCGCCACGACCAAACAGCAGAGAAAGCTTTTTTTCAATCTGCGCAGCATGAAAAAAGGAATGGATACGATGAGTCAGGCTGAAGTGGCTTCGATGGCAGAACAGTTGGGTGTCAAAGCTGAGGAAGTCGTCGAGATGGAAACACGCTTCAGCGGCCGGGATATTTCACTGGAGCCGGTGACAGACAGTGATGAAGACGATTTCAGCCCGATTGCCTGGCTGACGGATGGATCCGATCCCTCCAGAGAGCTGGAGAAGGAACAACTGGAACAGCTGACACACGCCAGGCTGAAAAATTCGCTGGACAGTCTGGATGAACGCAGCCGCCGTATCATCGAGGCACGCTGGCTGCGGGAAGACAAGGCCGCCACCTTGCATGAACTGGCTGATGAGCTGGGTATTTCTGCTGAGCGCGTGCGCCAGATCGAAGCAAAAGCCATGAAGAAAATGCGAGCCGAGATCGCCATCTGAACAGTACGAACTATGAACATGCTTTGAGCCGACGGTCGTGTGTTTGTGGCCATCAGTTCTTCAATGCTCTAATCCATTTTTTGTACAGGCGATCTGCGACTGATTGCAGTGCAGCAATGCGATCATCGAGATTCGCCTGAATCTCTTCACTGCTGCTGACAGCGGGACTTTCCCGGCTTTGTGTCAGCTCGGCAGCATTTGCCTCACACCATGTTTTTACCATCTCAGCGGTCATTTCGATATGACACTGCAGGCCTAGGTGAATACCCAGGGCAAAGGCCTGATTGGGGCAATAAGGGCTGGATAGCAGCCTGCCTGCATTTACCGGTATGCTGAAGGTTTCGCCGTGCCAGTGGAAAGCATCGAACTCCGTGAGATCAGTGCCAAACCAGTTGCGCGCGATGGATGAAGAAGCCACGTCCACGCGTCCCCAGCCCAGTTCCTTGATCGGATTGTTTGTTACCACGCCTCCCAGAGCGGTTGATAAAAGCTGCCCACCCAGGCAGTGGCCCAGTACCGGAACGTCAACACTTATCGCTTGCCTGATGAGTGACAGTACCGGGTCAATCCAGGGTAAATCATCATGTACGCTCATTGGTCCGCCCATTAATGCCAGGCCGCTGTATTTGTCCGGATTTTCCGGAGGAGGCATTCCTTCATCCAGACAGATCAGTTGCCATGGGATGTGATGGTGGTTGAGAAATGTGGCAAAATAGCCGGGCCCTTCGATCGGGAAAAACCTGAGAATTGCGACGGGTTTCATTGATGACATCCTTCCTGAAATAAATGAACGGACTTTACTGTCCTCTTGCGGGTACTCTGTTTTGTTCGATAGAGCATGGATTGTACGGTTTTCCAGGTTTTTACGGGGATCAGGTTGTATTACGATATTCCGGAGTGAGATAACCGTTTTCCATTACCGTATTCCGGCCGTTTATGCTGCTTGCCTTACCGGTTGGTGACAGGTTTTCCAGGTCGCCCGGGTTATGACGAGGTGATCCCGTTTTTATTTTTTTCTGCTTGGATATCGATAGTGATGGCATTAAAAAACCACGATTTCAATGATCTGGTTCGACTGGAACAATTGCGGCATATTGAAACCGGCCAGCCTCAGGCACTTTCTTACGCCGGTATTGCAAGTATGGAAGCGTACCCTGCTTCCGGTTTCAGTTACGCTGCTTTTCTGGAGAGGTTGCTGGATCGCGCTCATCATCTGGTTCATGATAATCATCTGGACGAGGTGCTTCAGCAGCCGGAGAAGCTGTTCATACGTGCAGGCAAAATTATTCTGCTGCTGGCAGCAGTTCTCGGCGGGCTGGCTGCGGTCAATGCAACCGGTGAATCTTCGACGCTGAACATTTACTGGTTGCTGGTCGTGTTGCTTGGGTTCAACTTCCTGTCGATGTTGCTGTGGTGTGTCGGGATTTCGCTGAATATTCAAGGATTGAGTTCAGGTATTGCTGCGCAGCTGGCCTGTTGGTTGCCTTTTCAACTCAAGAAAAGAGAAACTAACTCCACGGGTACGCTGGCTGCACGTGCCTGGTGGGAGACCTGTCTGTCCGGCAGGGTGGGCCGGTGGCGAATCAGTATGTTGACTCATCAGTTCTGGCTGGTTTATCTGCTTGCAGGGATGGGCGTGCTGATTCTGCTGATGCTGGCAAAACAGTACGATTTCGTCTGGGGGACGACATTGCTGCCGGAAAACAGTCTGCCAGAGCTGACTCGTCTGTTGGGTATTCCCATGCAGCATATCGGCCTTGCTGTTCCTGACGGTCAGCAGATCGCAGCGAGCCGGATCGGGGCAGGTGTGCAGGATTCAGTCATCAGAAGCGCCTGGGCGGAATTTCTGGTGGGAGCACTGATCGTATATGGATTGTTACCCCGGCTGATCCTGATGCTGCTTGCCTTCTTTATGTTGAAGCTGTCCGAGTATCGCTACAAACCGGATTTATACCTGCCTTACTATGTTACGTTGCGGCAGAGCCTGATCGCAAAAGAGTTCGTGACCAGTGTGATCGACCACGATCCCGGAATGGTAAAAGAATCGCCGGAGCCGATCACCCGCGCGAAGCACAGTCGCCATTTTCCCGCAAATGCACTGGTGGTCGGTATCGAACTGGACAGCCACGCCATCTGGCCGGAAGGATTGGTCTGTCAGGAAAACGTGGCGGATCAGAAAACATTTATCCGGGTCTCGGAAATGCTCAAAAAATCCAAAGGTGCGTTAGTCATTGGTGTGTCGGCACATCGGTTACCCGATCGTGGAGTGCAGCGGATGATAAGAGAACTTGCAACGCTGGTGTCCGGTCAGGTCTGGCTGATGCTGCTGCAAAGCAGCCCCGTAATTCCGGTCGCGGAATCACGCAGGCAGGCCTGGTACCGGCTGGCACAAGCCTGTGCGATTCCAGCCGAACATATCCTTTCCTGATGATGCATATTGATACGAAATCTGCTGGAACAGTCTCAATGCAGGAGGTACCGCTGCTGGAGATTGCTGTCGTCGGCCATACCAATACCGGAAAAACCTCGCTGATTCGTACTTTGCTGCGTAGTACCGGCTTTGGCAAAGTCGATGATGCAGCGGGGACGACTCGTCATGTCGAACGAGCTACCATTTTCGCCGGCAGTGAAGCGGTGCTCAATTTGCACGATACACCCGGAATCGAAGATGTCTATGCGCTGCAGGACAGATTGCAGGTGATTGCAGCCAGAAATAAACGCTGTACTCAAAGCGAGCTGCTGGAAAAATTTGTTGCCGCGACGCCGCTCCATGATCCACTGGAACAGGAAGCCAAGGTTATCCGGCAGGTGTTGCGCAGTGATGTGTTGTTATATGTGATCGATGTGCGTGAGCCGGTGCTGGAAAAATATCTCATCGAAATCGAGATACTCGGCAAGGCAATGAAGCCGATGATCCCGATATTCAACTTTACTGCGGCGCATCGGGCCGAGCTCGATCTGTGGAGAAAGAAACTGGCGGCGTTCAACATATACGCCTCGCTTGAACTGGATACCGTGGCATTTGCCTTTGAGGCGGAAAAGCGTTTATATCAGAAAATACAAAGCCTGCTGGAAGTGCACTATACCCGCCTGCAACGTCTGATCGACCACCGTGCCAGAGTCTGGAATCAGCTTTGCATGTCTGCCGCCAGGCGGATTGCCGGATTGATCATTACCACGGTGTGTTATCGGGAGCATACGGGTGAAGAACGCAGTTCGGCTGATACTTCATCCGCGGCAATCAGATTGCAGGATTTTATCCGTCAGGCAGAGCAGCATTGTCTGGCCGATTTACTGAAGATGTTCAATTTCACGGATAAGGATATCGAACTGCAAAAGATCCCAGTACAGAATGGCTACTGGCAGCTCGATCTGTTTGCACCCGGTGTACTGAAAGCCTATGGTCTGGATATCGGCAGTGCGGCACTCAAGGGTGCCGCCGCCGGAGCAGGAATCGATCTGATGACAGGAGGATTGAGTCTGGGAGCTGCCAGCATGCTGGGTGCACTTGCCGGAACCGGCTGGTCTACATTCAGACGTTACGGCAAGGAGATTCAGGCGAAAATCCGGGGTACCCGGTGGCTATGTGTAGATGACAGTACCTTGCAGTTGTTGTATCTGCGCCAGCGCCAACTGCTGGACAAGCTAATGAACCGGGGGCACGCTGCCTGTCACGCCGATCAGGTAAGTCAGCAGCCGGAGCGTGGTGAGCTGCCGGACGGCTGGCAGCAGATCGTCGATATGCTCAGGCAGAATCCATCCTGGGGTAAATCACAAGAACTTCACGCCGAAGACACCCGGCAGTACAGCTTGATCGAAAAAAGACTGGTCGATGCGTTATTGAGAAATCCGGTGCTATAGAATTGCGTTATGGGATCTGTCATGCATCCTGCTTGTGATCGATCGGGTAAAACAAATTAATTGATTCGATCGGGTATCGGGTACCTGCAGGAGCATAAGTGCCGTAGCTGGACAGCTCTGTTGGTGCGATATAGCCTGTGATCGATTCGAGATCGCCGAGGCGAATGCCTTGCCTTACCAGATAGAGAATATAAGTCTGGCGCAACCTTTCAGCCGAAACCTGGTTATCTGCTGACAGATCGGCATCGATTTGCAGGCAGGTTAGTAACGCTTCCAGCTCTTCCTGATTCAAACGGTTCCCGACAGGATCCGTCAGGCAATGGCCATGTTCACCGTAGAGCGCGGCCAGAACAGGATGCAGAGGAATCGTTCTGTCAGGCACGCTTCTGACTGTGAGCAAATTGTGTCCAAGATTGATGTCATCCTGCTGCAGGCGGGTGATTTCATCTGGCGTCATACCACTCAGCAGCAAGACAAGGAGTTGTTTTTGCCGGATGTTCGCTGCCTGAAACAGAGTGGTGATCTGCTGCGGCGTGAGCTCGTTCATGCTGGTATGTTCGAGTGCCTGAGCAGGTTGCTTAGGAAAATTGACTGACGGTGTCGACGGCAGGACATCGAAGGCGCTGTGGGGCAAATTATCCTGATTGTGAAGATGGATGCCGGACAGATGGATTGCCAGTTTTTCCTGCTCCTTGTGCATCAGGAATTCAAGGATCCAGATTGCGGCCAGACCCAGCAATAAAGATGTCAGTGTCGCGATCATGGCGTTCCACAGGTAGTCTGGCCTGATCGGGTGATGAGGCAGGAAAGCACGCTCAATGACATCGACGTAGGGGTACTTCCCGGTATGTTGCGCCTCGATCTGAGCCAGCCTTGCCTGGGTATCGCGATAAAGCTGTTCCAGTTCTTCCAGATCGGATTTCAATGCGTCATGTTCGGTGAAGCGGGCTGTGAATTCAGCTGCTTTTTTTCTGTGCTGGTCGAGTTGTTCCTGGATTGAACGGGTGGCCTGCCGGGCAGCAGCATATTCCTGCTCGGCATCACTGACGACTACGGTCTGACCTTTCCGACGGATATGCTGAATTTCATCTTCAAGAGCCCGCAGTTTATCCGGAATCACTTTGAGATCAGGGGATAAAGCCATGTATTCACGGGTGTATTGCCGATCCAGTTCTTCCAGTTGTTCTCGCAACTCCTGTGCACGTCTTTCGAGCGCACTCAGTGTGCGTGTATCTTCATTGGGTACGACGACCTGTCCTCTTTCGATCGATCTCCTGATGGTATCGAGGCGTGCTTTGGCCTTAACTTCTTCTTCACTGGCCTTATTCAGCGAATCGGTCAGTCCTTTGAGACGTGCCAATGCTTCATTGTCCTGCCGTTCGACCGAGACAATTTCGTTATGCTGCCTGAATTGCTCGAGCTCGAGCCTTTTTTGCTGAATTTTTTCGGTCAGCGCAACCAGCTCCTCCTGCATCATTTCTACCGTCGAACCTTTGGACCGGGCAATTTCTGCTGATCGTGCATCCAGATAGACGTCGATCCAGGTATTGATGAGGCGTGGCAGTAACCCGGGTTCATTCCCTTCAGCCACCATTTCGACCAGATTGGTATCGGCTACCGGCCGGACATCCAGCATGTCACGAATGGCAGCAGGTGTTAGATTGATACCTGCTTCAGTATCGTCGCCTTTCCGCAGGCGGTCTGCCGTTTCGGTCAGCAGTTCCGAACCGAGGAGAACCTGTTTCTGAATGGCAACATGCTGGACATCGGCTTCCCTGCTTGCCTGGTCGATGGCTGTTTTGGCAACGGTCAGCAGGGTGGCATAGCTCTGATAGATTGCCGGTTGTAAAAAAATGAAACCGAGCGAAAGTAGCAGGCAGGATAAAAAAACAGAGGTAAAAATGACCAGTCGGGTGGGTTTGAGTCGAGTGAGGTAGCCGAGAAGAGAGTGGATCGTTTTTTTTTCGATAGATGTCGTATTTTCCAATCGAGGACTCTCTTGTTTCATTATTCCTCCCGGTAGTGACAGTCAGATTCAGGGAGGAGCCGGTTGAAGGAGTAATACTTCAATTATGACCTCAGCCTGTTCATGAACGCAAACAATTTAGATTTTAATGCCGATAACCGGCTAACCTCAATGTTTAAACATTATCGCTGTTATCGTAAGTTGCAGTTACTTTAATCACAGAAGTTCAAGCAAGTAGTTTCTGAACGATATTAACCGCTGTTCCTGAGCCCGGTAGCGACGCCATTGATGGTCAGATGAATTGCGCGGCGAACGGTGTCGTCATCATCTCCCGAGCGATAGCGGCGGAGCAGTTCTATCTGCAAGTGGTTCAGCGGGTCGATATAAGGTGTCCGGATACGGATGCTGCGTGCCAGAGTCGGGTTGTCCTGCAGAAGTTCAGAATAGCCGGTAATGGCAAACAGCCATTTCATACAACGCTCCCATTCGGTGCGGATGCTGGTGAAAACACTTTGACGTAACTCAGCGTCAGTTACCAGTTCGGCGTAGCGTGAAGCAATGCCCAGGTCGCTCTTTGACAGCACCATGTCCATGTTGGACAGCAGCGTTTGCAGGAAAGGCCAGGTGCGGTACATTTCCTGCAGTTGTTTCAATGCCTCCTGCTCATTCCCGGCTTGCTGCACGAAATTCTCCACGGCTGTGCCAAACCCGTACCAGCCAGGAATCATCGTGCGATTCAGACTCCAGCTGAATACCCACGGAATCGCCCGCAGATCTTCGATTTTGTCAGAAGGTTTGCGTGAAGTCGGCCGACTGCCGATGTGCAGACCGGCAATTTCACGGATTGGAGTGGATTCCAGGAAAAATTGCTTGAATCCCGGTGTTTCATAGATCAGATTGCGATAGGCAGCATATGCACTGGAAGATAGCTCTTCCATGATCTGGTGGTAATGGGGTGCGTGATAATGGACAGCGTCACGATCCAGCAATGTGGATTCGATGGTGGCGGCGACCAGGGTTTCGAGATTGCGCCGCCCGATTTCAGGATCGGTATATTTACTGGCAATGACTTCACCCTGCTCGGTCAGTCGAATCTGACCGCCGACGCTGCCTGGTGGCTGAGCCAGTATTCCCTGGTAGCTGGGACCACCGCCCCGTCCTACCGTACCACCGCGGCCATGGAACAGACGCAGCCTTACTCCGTGACGATCGAACACCCGGGTCAGCTCGATTTCGGCTTTGTAGATTTCCCAGTTTGAAGTGACGAATCCACCGTCCTTGTTACTGTCAGAATAACCCAGCATGACTTCCTGCAGATTGTCCCGTGAAAGCAGTAACTTGCGGTAATCTGAAAGAGAAAACAGTTCATCCATGACATTGGCGCAGCCGCGCAGATCATCGATCGTTTCGAATAGCGGGATGATGTTTACGGTCGAGCGCGGGTCATTACCAAATTGCAATAACCCGGCCTCTTTCAGCAGCAGTGCCACTTCCAGGATATGTACAACGCCGGTTGCCATCGAGATGATGTAGTTGGGTAGTGCGGCATGGCCAAAACGGCGCTGGATTTCAGCAGCCATTTTCAGGATGCGTAATTCGCCCTGGGTAATGTCAGAAAAATCTGAAAAAGAGGAAACCAGTGAACGTGGATGCCTGAGTTCGGCCAACAGCCATTCGACACGTTCAGAGCGAGACATCCCGAGATAATTCCGGTTGTCTCGGGTATTTTTCTCATACAGTTCGGAAATGACCTGTTCATGGATCTTGCTGTGCTGGCGCATATCCAGTGGTGCCAGGTGGAAACCGAATACGTCCGCTGCCCGTCGCAGATCACGTAAAGCACCCTGAGCCAGCCTGGCTGATCGGTGTTGTCTCAATGAACGGATGACGATATCGAGATCATGTACGAATTCGGCACTGTCGGCATAGGGTTCGGCATTGCTTTCCTGGCAGCATCCACGAACGGAAGATCCCAGATGTCTGCTGGTTGCAATCAGACGGGCATGGATGCCGAGAAATACACGCCGGTAGGGCTCATCGATCCTGCTGGCCGGCAGACCGGGTGCAGTGGAAGCCAGTCCTTCCAGATCACTGCTGACCTTGATCAGACGTTCGGACAGACTCATGGTCTGGCCGATTCTTTCCACTTCATTGATATAGAAATCGAGTATCAATGCCGAGTGCCGTTCAGCGGCATGCAGCATGATCTGATGGGTGACGAAAGGATTGCCGTCGCGGTCTCCGCCTATCCAGCTGCCAATTCGCAGAAATGAGGCAATACGTGGCGCTGCCTTGTCCATGTGGCGTTCCAGGATATCCTCGATCTTGGCGTAGATATAGGGAATCTGCCTGAGAAAAGTGTAGTGGTAATAGATCAGGCCATTCTCGATTTCATCCTGCACCGTCAGCCTGACGGAACGCAGCACCCGGGTTTGCCATAGTGTCTGAATGGCGGAACGCAGATCTTCCTCGTTGTGGCGCATTTCATTGGGTGTGAGCTGGGTACGATCCCGTTCCTTGAGCAGGCGCTGAATCTTCAGCTGATAATCCAGGATACTGCGTCGCTGCACTTCAGTCGGATGAGCTGTCAGTACCGGGGAGATCAATGCGCTGGCAAAAAAATTCTGTAATTGCCCGGCATCGATACCTTTTTCCACTACGCGTTGCAGAGCCAGCGTGACACTGCCATCCTGGGGAGGGGAGCCTGCACGCAGATGGGCACGACGGCGGCGGTTGTGGTGCAGATCTTCAGCGATATTTGACAGCAGTGAGAAATAACTGAATGCTCGTACGACAGCGATGGTTTCCTTATGGCTGAGATGATTGAGGATGGTATCGAGCTCGTGTCCGGCCGCTTCATCTTGATCTCGCCGGAAGCGTACGGATGTCTGGCGAATGGTTTCGACCAGGTTGAACATCGTTTCACCTTCCAGCTCCCGTATAGTGTCCCCCAGCATACGCCCCAGCAAACGAATATCTTCCCGCAACGGATAATCTTTTTCGTTGGGTGTGTTTTTCTCGGGAATAACGTTTGCTCGGATATTCAGACTCATTATTGCGTGTCTCCTGTAATCGTGGATTTGGGGGCCGGGATGAAGGCGCAGTCATCCGTCACCATCCGTACCGGGGGTGGCCATGCTAGAATGGCCACATTGCCGCATATTCGGATTTCTGCTATGTCCAGTCCTAAAAAAATTGTTATTGCATCACGCGAGAGCCAGCTCGCTTTGTGGCAGGCGAATTTCATCCGGGGCCGTCTGCTCGAATTATACCCGCAAACTGATATCACCATACTTGGCATGACGACCAAAGGAGATCAGATTCTGGATGTTTCTCTGTCGAAAATCGGTGGCAAGGGACTTTTTATCAAGGAGCTCGAGCTGGCGCTGGAAGATGGCCGTGCGGATATCGCCGTGCATTCTATGAAAGATGTACCAATGATCGTTCCATCCGGATTCACGCTGGCAGCCATTACGGAACGGGAAGATCCGCGCGATGCGTTTGTTTCAAATGATTTCTCCACTCTGGAAGAATTGCCTGCCGGGAGTGTGGTGGGTACCTCCAGCTTGCGGCGTGAGTCCCAGTTACGTGTGCGTTTTCCTCATTTGCAAGTGCGGCCGTTGCGTGGCAATGTCCAGACGCGGCTGAGAAAACTGGATGAGGGAGAATACAGTGCAATCATTTTGGCGGCAGCCGGATTGAAGCGTCTGGAACTGGGGTATCGCATCAGTATGCTGTTGCCACCCGAACTGAGCCTTCCTGCGGTTGGACAGGGTGCGCTGGGTATCGAATGCCGTGACAATGATCCTGATATGGTGGAGTGGATGAAGCCGCTGCACCATGCTGCGACGGCTTGTTGTGTGGAGGCGGAACGTGCCATGAGCCGTATGCTGGGAGGCAGCTGTCAGGTGCCTCTGGGTGGCTTTGCTGAGATTCTCGAAGGTGTATTAACTCTGCGTGGTTTTGTGGCGACTCCTGACGGATCAAGAATGATTGCGGATAAATTATGTGGTAAACCGGAGTCGGGTGAGCAGGTGGGTCAGCAACTGGCACAAAACCTGAAAGCGCATGGTGCGGAGGAAATTCTTGCTGCACTGGCATGAAAAGTGACCGGGATCTGGACTGAAACAGGGGTGGATTTATCCTTCAATCGGCTGGCTGGTAAAGGTATCCTGATTACGCGTCCTCTGCATCAGGCAGGTGATTTGGCAACACGAGTCAGAGAACTGGGCGGGGAACCTTGGTTGTTTCCCGTGCTGGAAATTTCCGACAGTGAAAACAAACAACCCTTGCTTGATCTGATTGCAAGACTCGATGAGTTCGATTTAGCCGTATTTGTCAGCCCGAATGCCGTGAAGAAAGTCATTCCACTGGTTCAGATCAACCGCAGCTGGCCGCAGCATGTACGGGTAGCAACCGTGGGTAAAGGAAGTGCCAGGGTACTTGAACACTATGGCATCACCCATGTGATTGTTCCCGAAGAAGGCTCTGACAGCGAGGCATTGCTGCGCATGCCTCAGTTGCAGGTCATGCAGAGCAGACAGGTAGTAATTTTTCGCGGTAATGACGGGCGGAGATTACTGGGGGATACATTGCGTGAGCGCGGAGCCAGTGTTGAATACATTGAATGTTATCGTCGCCACAAACCGGAAGCTGATCCACTGCCGTTGCTGAAGCGCTGGCGTGATGACGGGATTCAGGCAGTGATCATAAGCAGCAGTGAAGGTCTGGATAATTTATTTGACATGATCGGTGAAACCGGCCAACAATTGCTCAAAGCCACGCCGGTGTTCACTGCACATGAGCGGATAGAGCGCAAAGCTCGGGAGCTCGGGATTAAAAAAATATACCGCACTCCTCTCGGAGATGAAGGAACAGTACGAGGCTTGCTGGAGTATTTCGAAAAAATGTAATCTCGCTAAGAACATTCAATCATATGAATAAGCACACGCAGACCTCGACTTCCGGATCAGCCCGTCGCCTGGCTCTTTTCATACTGATCATCCTGATACTTACAGTGGCTGTCATGCTGTGGAATTGGGCAGGTAAACAGGGATACATCGCCGCAATGGAGCACTCCCTGACGAAATACCTGGCAGATGCAGATGTTTTCAGCAATCGTTCCCGCAAGATGCTTGACGAGCTTGAAGCGAGGAAAGCAGAAGTGGAACAGCAGTTAAATCTTCTTGAAGAAAATTTGCAGGCTGATCCTGCATTCTCCCCGGCAGTTGTTGAACTACCTGCCGACGAAGGTAATGGTACCCGATCCGATACCTGGATTCTGGGGGCGGTTGAACGCCTTATCGTCGCGACTGACCGTCAATTGCGATTAACCGGTGATGTGCGTTCCGCACTTGTCCTGCTGAAATACGCATACGAATTACTGCAATCGAGTGATACTCTCGGCACTTCAAAACTGGCTGTAATATTGACTGGAGAGATTGAACGACTGGAAACACAACCTGTCGTGGATGTTTCTGAAATTTCCCGGGATATTGACACGCTTGCAGCACAGATCGAAACGCTTCCGCTGGCAATGGAAGCCCATCTGATCAGCATTGATTTGTCTGAAAAGTACGAGGATGTGCCCGAATCAGAATGGTGGCAGCGTTATCTGCGTGAAATTGGCGAGGATCTCAGTCGACTGGTCAAAATTGAAAAGACAGATCAGGGAATACCCTTATTGTTACCTTCTCAAGCTCACCTTCTGAAAGAAAACATCGAATTGCAATTGATACTGGCCCGCCTTGCCTTGCTGACCCGGGATGAGGAGGGCTTTGGTTCCGCTGTGAAATCGGCATCAGACTGGATACAGCGGTATTTTGATATTGAGGCTCGGTCAGTCAGAGATGCACTGAAAGAGCTGGAGAGGCTGGCTGGCATCAATATCGGATCACGGTTGCCGGATACCGACAAACTTCTGAAAGCCGTGCATTAGAACTAACTTACCATGAAAGGGGAGGGGGATGAAGCTGGTATTGTGGGTGTTGGCACTGTTCGCGGCGGCGGCCGCCATTGTATTGACTGCATATTACAATACGGGTTCGGTACTGTTTACGGTGCCGCCTTATAAAGTCGAGCTTGCGTTCAATACGTTCATTCTGATCTTGTTGTTTGCTTTTATCCTGTTTTATGCATTGCTGAGGGCGCTGTCCGGTTTGTCCGGTCAGCGCAGCAGAAAGGTCGAGCGGCTGACAATATCCGGACTGAAGGCATTCTTTGAAACCCGCTATGACAGAGCGGTGGCGTTTGCGGGAAAGGCTGCCAGATTGGCGGATAAACAAACGATCAAGGCTTTGAACGCTGTTGTAGGAGCCCGGTCAGCCCATCAGCAGAGAAATTATGCACTGCGTGACCGTTTGCTGACTGTTGCCAGAGAGCAGGTACCAGCGGGCCGGTCACTCGCATTGATTGCCCAGGCAGAGTTGTTGCTGGATGAGGGGCGCTATGGCGATGCACTGGCTGCATTGCAGTCACTCTATTCGACCGGTGGCCTGCAAAGTACGGCAGTGCTGTTACTGGAGCTGAAAGCGCGTCAGATGGCCGGAGATTGGGATGCTGTACTGGAATTGACGAAAGTGCTGGCGAATCGCTCTGCTGTTGACAGAACACTCATCGATGAACTGCGATTCCGTGCTCATCTGGAAAATATCAGAAAGAATGCGAGAGATATTGCCTCGTTGAGAAAATATTGGGGGAGTTTGTCGTGTCGGGAAAAACTCGATGGCAGACTTGCGGTAGCCGCTGCGCGTGCCCTGATTTCCCTGGGGGATAATGCTACAGCCCAAAAAATTATCGAAAACGGTCTGGATACTCAGCCGTATCCGGAACTCATTACGTTATATGCCGACTGCAAGAGTGGTGTAGTCAGCTGGCAGATACAGCGTGCCGAAAGCTGGCTTGCGAAGTATCCGAACAATGCCGGTTTGCTACTGACGCTGGGAAGACTTTGCACTTATGGAGAATTGTGGGGTAAGGCACAGAGTTACCTTGAAGCCAGTTTGTCAATCGAACCGGGATACCCAGTGCACCTCGCGCTGGCACAGTTATTCGAGAAACTGGGCAAGCAGGAAGCAGCCAGCGAACACTATCGCAAAGGGCTTGATTTTGCACTGAAACGGATCGGTACAGCCTGATTTCTCAGGCTGTTGCCGGTTTGGAAGGAATGAATGCATCGGAGAAGAAATTTTCGCTTTGCAAGTTGCGCTGGTGAGTGAAATCATCAAAAGCAGCTTTTACCATGGCAGGCGCGCCACAGGCGTAAACCTGACAGTCAGACAACGTGTTCATATCATCCATGACAGCCTGATGGACCAGTCCGCTTCTTCCCTGCCACTCATCAGTTATGAGTGGATCGGATAGCACCGGGATATAACTGAAGTTTTCGTTCTCAGTTGCCCATTTTTCTGCCAGATTACTCAGGTAAAGACCATCTCTGGTTCGTGCGCCCCAATACAACCTGATTGTGTTGTGGGTAAAGCGAGTGTTTTCCGTCTGAAAAATATGTTCCAGCATGCTTTTTACCGGTGCGAAGCCGGTGCCGCCAGCAAGAAAGATAATGGGAGTGTCTTTCTTGGGCGCATCGTGCAGAAAGAATGATCCCAAAGGGCCTTCGAACCGGAGGATATCTTTTTCCTTCATGTGAGAAAAAACGTATTCTGAAAATACCCCGCCCGCATAATTGCGGGTATGTAACTGCAGAAATTCATCATTAGCGGGAGCATTGGCCAGAGAGAAACTGCGACGCTGACCGTCTTTCATCAGGATATCGATATACTGGCCTGGCAGAAACTGCAACCGTTCATTTGCGGGCAGTTTCAGGTAAATAATCATGACATCGGATGCGACATGCTCCAGTTTGTGTACCCGGCAGGGCATGGTGCGAATTCTGATATCTTTGATTGCTTCGATTTCCTGGCATTCTATTTCCAGATCAGAGAGCGGTTGGGCACAGCAGAAGAGTGCCAGTTGCTGGTTTTTTTCCTGTTCCGTCAGCGCTTCTTCGCTATGAACGCCATAATCGACGATCCCTTGTATAATTTTTCCCTTGCATGTGCCGCAAGAACCATTACGACAGCCATAAGGTAAGGATAGTCCGTGGTGCAGTGCTGCTTCAAGAATGGTCTCGGTCGACTCAGTGGTGATAGTACGACCGCTTGGCCTGAAGGTAATACGGTAAGACGCCATCGGGGAGATATGATTTATAAATATGGATTATGAAAAATAAGCTGTTGATCGTAGGATGTGGTGATGTTGCTTCAAGAGCGGCTGGTCTGCTCGGAAAGTACTACCGGCTGTTTGGTTTATGTCGCAGAGCGGAAAATTCCGGCCATCTGCGTGCATTGGGTATCAAGCCGATAATGGGCGATCTCGACCGAGCTGCGAGCCTCGACAAAATAGCCGGACTTGCTGCGCATACGGTATTGCATCTTGCCCCACCTCCGGGTCACGGTGAACGTGATACACGTACCGTACATCTGCTGTCGGCGCTTTCCAGACATTCATCAAAAACACAGACGGGAATACTACCACAACGATTGATCTATATCAGTACTAGCGGGGTATATGGGGATTGCAGCGGTAGTTGGGTCAGTGAAAGCCATCCGATCAACCCGAAGAATGCACGTGCATTCAGGCGGCTGGATGCGGAACGTCAGGTCAGAAGCTGGGGGATCCGTAATCGAGTACAGGTATCCATTTTGCGTGTACCCGGGATCTATGCACACAACCGGCTTCCACTCGAGCGTTTACAGCAGAGGACACCCGCACTGTTATCGATCGAAGACAGTTATACCAACCATATTCATGCTGACGATCTGGCCCGCATTATTGTAGCAGTGCTGCATTTTGGCAGGCCGGGCAGAATCTATCATGCGAGTGATGATTCCTGCTTGAAAATGGGAGAATATTTCGATCTGGTGGCAGATCATTTTGCCTTATCCCGTCCGGAAAGAATTACCCGTCAGGAAGCGCAAAAAGTGATTTCCCCGGGCCTTCTGTCCTTCATGCTCGAATCGAGACGTTTGACCAATGATCGTATCAAACGGGAATTGCAGGTTCGGTTACGTTACCCGACTGTTACTGACTGTCTGGCAGAAATGAAAGAAATACCGGTTAAATCATTCTGAAATTTCTGCCGTAATAGCCATGATCAGAATCAGAAAACCAAAAGGGAACGGGTATGGCGACAGTTGCTGCATCAGAAAAGAAAATCAAGGAGTTCAATTTTCTGTGGGAAGGAAAGGATAAGACTGGCAAGGCAGTCAAGGGCGAGATGCGTGCTGCCGGTACCGTCGTGGTGACTTCCACGCTGCGCCGTCAGGGTATCAGGGTGACGAAAGTCACCAAAGCCAGAGCTGGTGGAAAAATAACGGATAAAGACATAACGCTGTTTACACGCCAGCTTGCGACAATGATGAAATCCGGCGTGCCTTTGCTGCAAGCGTTTGATATCGTGGGTAAGGGACACAGTAACCGTGCCGTCGGGAAACTGCTGATGGACATCAAGTCCGATGTGGAAACGGGCAGCAGTCTGGCCAATGCCTTCAGGAAACATCCGCTTTATTTCGACTCCCTGTTCTGTAACCTGGTGGCCGCCGGAGAGGCCGCTGGTATCCTGGACAGCTTGCTGGACAGGCTGGCTACCTATAAAGAAAAGATTCAGGCAATCAAAGGAAAAATCAAATCAGCTCTGTTTTACCCTGTTTCGATTATCGTAGTTGCGTTCATCATTACCGCGGTGATCATGATATTCGTGATTCCGGCTTTCAAAGAGCTTTTCCAGGGGTTTGGTGCCGATCTGCCTGCTCCCACTCTGATGGTGATGACAATTTCTGATTTCTTCGTGGATTACTGGTGGGCGATTTTTGGAGGCGTTGGTGGCGGGTTGTATGTATTCTTCTATACATGGAAGCGCTCTACAGTGATGCAGCATATGATGGATCGACTGGCGCTGCGGTTGCCAGTTTTTGGAGAAGTGATCCGTAAAGCTACTATCGCGCGCTGGTCTCGCACGCTTTCAACCATGTTTGCTGCCGGTGTTCCTCTGGTCGAAGCGCTCAATTCCGTGGCCGGTGCGGCTGGGAACCAGGTATATTTCGAAGCGACCAGAAATATACAGAATGAAGTCAGCACAGGCAGCAGTCTGGTAGATGCAATGACAGCCACCAATGTGTTTCCTTCTATGGTGTTGCAGATGGTTTCCATTGGCGAGGAATCAGGTTCGCTCGATGCCATGCTCAGCAAAATTGCAGATTTCTTCGAAGCAGAAGTGGATGATGCAGTGGAAGCGCTCTCCAGTCTGATGGAGCCGATCATCATGGTTGTGTTGGGGACGCTCATTGGTGGAATGGTCGTTGCCATGTACCTGCCTATCTTTAAAATGGGTCAGGTCGTTGGCTGACAAGCATTCCCATTTCTGAAACTGGATTGGAACGGACAGACAGTACATGAATTTTCTTGATACCCTGCAGACTTCATCTCTTTTTTTTATTTCGTTCATCTCGATAATTGGCCTGGTTCTGGGCAGTTTTCTGAATGTAGTGATTCATCGATTGCCCGAGATGCTGAAACGTGAGTGGCAGCAACAATGTGCGGAACTGCGCGGGGAACGGATAACAGCACTTCCGGTGTATAACCTGGCTATGCCGGGATCCGGTTGTCCGCAGTGTGGGCATAAAATTTCCATTCTTGAAAATATCCCGATCATCAGCTACTTTTTTTTGCGCGGGCAGTGTTCCGGCTGCCATACGCGTATTCCGTTCAGTTATCCTCTGGTCGAGGCGCTGACAGCTATTCTGAGCGGTCTGGCTGCCTGGCATTTTGGTTTCGATAGCCTCCTGTTTGCTGTCCTGATTTTTATTTGGGCGATGATCGTCCTGACCTTCATTGATCTGAATACCCAGCTTTTGCCGGACAGCATCACCCAGCCGTTGTTGTGGACGGGGTTGATCGTCAATCTGAATAACGGTTTTACCGATGCTCATTCGGCTGTGGTCGGTGCGGTTGCAGGTTATCTCACGCTCTGGAGCGTTTACTGGCTGTTCAGATTACTGACCGGCAAGGAAGGGTTGGGATATGGTGATTTCAAGCTGTTGGCTGCAATCGGTGCCTGGCTGGGCTGGCAATTGCTGCCACTGGTCATTTTGTTTTCTTCCGTAGTGGGTGCCGTCGTCGGTACTGTTCTGATTCTGTCTGCCGGCCATTCAAAAAACACGACACTCCCCTTTGGCCCTTATCTGGCTGGAGGTGGGCTGATCGCCCTGTTCTGGGGTAAGCAGATCAATCAGGCTTACCTTGCCATGTTCTCATAATGGCACTGATTATCGGATTGACTGGCGGAATCGGCAGTGGCAAGACCAGAGCAGCCGATTCGTTCAGGGAACTGGGCGTCGAAATCATCGATACTGACCAGATTGCACACGAACTGACATACTCTGCCGGCAAGGCCATCAGTCCGATCCGTATTGCATTTGGTGACCGTTTCATCCTGGACGATGGCTCACTGGATCGGTCAGCGATGCGCAGACTGGTATTTTCTGACGAAGCTGCAAGGCACCGTCTCGAATCCATACTTCATCCACTGATTTATCAGGAAACTCTGCGGCACCTTTCACTCATCCAATCTGAATACGGTATCGTGGTCGTACCTTTACTGCTGGAAACCGGTAATTATCTCAAACTGATCGATCGCGTGCTGGTGATCGACTGTCCCGAATCTCTGCAGATCTCCCGTACCATGCTGCGCAGCAAATTGAGTGAACAGGAAGTGCGTGACGTAATAGCTGCGCAATGTTTACGAGATGAACGTCTTGTCCAGGCGGATGATGTGATCGTAAATGATTCCGGTGAGCAGCATCTGCAACGGCAGATAGAAGAACTGCATCGGAAATACCTGGCGCTTGCCCGCAGACACGGCCTTTGAACGATCTGGTAAGATGCGTGCATATTGCAGTTTTCTGCTATGCTTTACAGTTCCAACGCCATCTTACTTACTGTGATCTGTTACGAATTACCCCTGAGTGAACGCATCCGCATGTTGTTGAGGCTGGAAGATCTGTTCGACAAGATTGATTTTTTTTCAGCCAGGGATACTTCTTTCGAACATCATGCTGTTCTGGTTGCATTGTTTGAGATTCTAGATGTGACCGGCCGGTCTGATCTCAAATCGGATCTGTTGCAGGAGCTGGACAAACAGCGGACCATGCTGGAAGGTTTGCGCAGCAATCCCGAAGTATCAGAAAAAGCGCTCAACCATATATTGCAGGATATTCATGCCGCATTTCGGGGCCTGCTGGATATCCCGGGCCGAATTGGCGGACATTTGTGCGACGATGAATGGCTGATGAGCGTCAAACAGCGTATGAGCATTCCCGGTGCTGCGTGTGAATTCGATCTGCCGGCCTATCATTACTGGCTGAATCTGGCCCCGGAAATCCGCAGAGAAGATCTTAAAGACTGGATCACCCCCTTCACCCCGATCCGCAGTGGAATCAATATCGTGCTGAACATGCTGAGAAACAGTGGTAAGAATGGTTGTTACACCGCAGTTCAGGGATTGTTCCAGCAGGCCGGTTCGGAGCATCAGGCACATCTTCTGAGGTTGCATATCAGCAGTGAATTTCCCTGCGTTCCTGAAATCAGTGCCAACAAATATGCTCTCAATATTCGCTTTATTCCCTGGCGGTCGGAGCACAAAACAGAAGTTTATGAAGAGGATATTCCTTTTGAGCTGACCTTCTGCAGTTTATGAGAATCAGCGCAGATGAATGGGGGTGAAATTGAGTAAATCTCCAGTCGTAAATTGTCCCCAATGCGGTGAAATGGTTGTTTGGGATCCATCCAGCAAATATCGTCCCTTTTGCTCCGAATGGTGCAAATTGCTTGATCTGGGGCAATGGGCGACCGATAGTTATCGAATCCCGGAAGAAGAACGACCTCGGAAGGACGATACGGAAGAAGCCTGATTCAATCTTTGAACCTGCTGATCGGCTGTGTCGGTTCCTGAATATGCTGCAACAGCAACATATTCCGTAGTATTTGTATTTAGAAACGCATGCAGTGCAATCAGAATTGTCGTTTCTGCGTGCCGATCAGGTGCAGCGAATCCTGTTTACTCTGATTACTCAGATGCCATTTACGAACCATGATCATGGTAATGGATACGAACAATCCAAATAGGATGATGACGGTATAAATATGCACATCGAACCAGATCAGGAGTGCATACAGTGACAACATAGTGAGAATACCGAGGTTCTCATTGAAATTCTGAACAGCGATGGAGTGTCCGGCGCCCATCAGGATATGCCCGCGATGTTGCAGCAGAGCATTCATTGGCACTACGAAGAAACCTGCCAATCCCCCGATGACAACCAGCAGCACAACCGATATCCAGAGATCTCGAGCTGTGATCATGAGAATCACCACGATTCCCATGACGATGCCGAGCGGAATGACGTCCAGCGACCGGCGGAGTGAAACCAGCTTTGCCGCTAACACAGCACCCAATGCGATGCCCACTGCGACGACTCCCTGCAGCAGTGCCGCCTGGTTCAACGCATAGCCAAGCGCTGCCTCAGCCCATTTCAGTACGATGAATTGCAGTGTCGCGCCAGCACCCCAGAACAAGGTCGTGACAGCCAGTGAAATCTGGCCCAGTTTGTCGAACCACAGCAATTTTACGCAGTGAACGAAATCATGAAACAGAAAAATCGGGTTCTTCTTGAGTATCCGGTGATCGATTCCGGTATCGGGGATGAACAGATTAGTAACGGCGGCAATGCCATAGAACAGCATGATGATGATGATGCTGGCGTCGACTGCTGTTTTGATCAGAGGGAGATCCAGAGAGAGCAGAACCAAAGCCACTGAAGGAGTGATGAGCAGGCCGCCGATAACTGTACCGAGAACGATCGATGCGACAGTCAGTCCCTCCATCCAGCCGTTGGCGATGACCAGTTTCTCAGGAGGCAGCAATTCCGTAAGGATGCCATATTTTGCTGGAGAATACGCAGCTGCCCCTAATCCGACGACTGCGTATGCCCCTAGTGCGGAAAACTGGTGTGCAGCAAAAAACAGCAAGATGCAACCGATAATCTTGATCGAATTACTGATGAACATGACTCGGCCTTTAGCCATGGAATCAGCAAAGGCACCGACAAGAGGCGCCAGCAATACATAAAACAGTACGAATACAAACTTAAGCATGGGAGTGAGGTACGCTGGTGCATGCAGATCGATCAGCAGGGCAATGGCCACGACCAGTAGCGCATTATCTGCCAGCGATGAAAAAAATTGTGCCCCCATGATGGTATAAAACCCGCGTCCCAAATTTTTCTCCTGGTCTGTTATCGATATCTCGAAGAACTGGCTCCGATTTTTTGCCAGAGGCCGTTTCAGCTTTGCAGCGTTATATCATGAAAATCAGGCAGGGCGAATTCCAGTTTTTAAATTATCGGTTTTGTCTGGCGAGGAAGGGTATACGGAGTATTGCAGCATTGTGAGCACTCATCGAGAATATGATGAAAATGGAATTTGAGAGAGTAAGCTTTCTGTAATGGCGACAAGTGAGAAAACAGCATTAGAGGAATTGCCGGTGGCGCAGCCGCTGCCTGCTTTCTGGCAGGCAGCGGTTTGTTTTACGGGGATACTGCTGCTGATCGCACTCGGTTTGTTTGTGTTTGAGATCAGTCTGCACGCGTTGATTTTTCTGGCACTGGTTTGGGCCGGTGTACACACACGTATTCTGGGTTATTCGTTCATTGCCATTCGCGGCATGATGAATGAAGGTATCGTCAGGGCATTACCGGCAATTTACATTTTCATGCTGATCGGCATGGTCATTGCCAGCTTCATGCAGAGTGGCACGATCGCGAGCTTGCTGTACTTTGGTCTCGACTGGCTCGACCCGACGCTGTTTCTGGCTGCCGGATTTGTGTTGTGCAGCCTGATGTCGGTTGTGACTGGTACTTCCTGGGGAACCGCTGGCACTATCGGTGTGGTGTTGATCGGAATCAGCGATGCCATGGGTATTCCGCTGCCGCTGACAGCCGGTATGATCGTCTCTGGTGCAACGTTTGGCGACAAGCTGTCGCCCATATCCGATACCACCAACCTGGCTGCGATGAGTGCCGACACAAATTTGTACCGACATATCGGTTCGATGCTGTATACCACGATACCTACATTTGTGATCGTTTTGAGTATTTTTACCGTATGGGGTTGGCAGTATGGTGATCATCACCTGCCACAAGCGCATCTGGCCGAAATCCGCAGCGCTCTGGCAGATTCCTTTCGAATGAATGGTATGGTGACGTTGCTGCCACTGCTGGTGATGCTGGGTATGAGCATCAAGCGCTATTCTGCTGAAGTCAGCATGACATGCAGTACCCTGCTGGCGCTGCTGATTGCCGTGGTTTATCAGGGCAGGAACGGTATCGATGTCATCAATGCCCTCTGGTTGAACACACCCGGGGATACCGGTATCGCCAGTATTGATGAATTACTGGGGCGTGGTGGTTTATACAGTATGGCCTGGACTTTGCTGTTATCCATCATGGCACTGGCACTTGGCGGCATTTTGCATCATGCTGGGTTTTTACAAGTGCTGCTGGTACGACTGATCGCACCGATCAGACGGGCCAGTACTTTGATTGCGGCGACTATTGCCTCTGGTCTGGCTGGTAATCTGGTCATGGGGGAAGCCTATATTTCCATCATTCTGAGTTGCCAGTTGTTCAAGAAGGTTTATCAGGAAAAGAATCTGGATCTGGCAGTTTTGTCGCGCTCCGTTGAGGAGGGCTCTACCTTAACCACTGGCCTGATCCCGTGGACGACAGCCGGAGTTTTCTACACAGCAACATTGGGGGTGCCCACACTGGATTATGCTTCGTATGCGTTACTTAACCTGTTGAATCCTCTTGTCTCAATTGGTATGGCGGTACTGGGAGTAGGCTTACTGCGTCCCAGGCATTATCAAAAAACAACCTGAAAATATGGAAAAAGAACTGGAAGACCGGAAATTGGCAGAATTGATGAATAGCATCAGGCATTACAGCACACTTCGCTTTGCCATGCTGACTGTCTATTTTGCGGTGACTGGCGGGTTGCTGGTGAAATTCTTCGATTGTGATTTTTCAGTGCGTTATCCTGAATTGCATGGGTTGTTTCAAATTGCCGGGAGTATGGTTACCGCAGCATTCTTCATTTTTGAAGTTGCCTTGGATGACAATTTAAGGAAATTGTGGGGAGCAGTAAAAAAGCTGGCAGGGGAGGAGGATGTTCTTCTAAGCCATCGTCAACCATGGAAAGGCTGCCTGGTTCCGTTGGCAACATACGGGATTTTCGTAGGGGTACTGATATTCTGGTTATTCATTTCCCGGAATTACTACCCTTGTCAGCCGAGCGCATAAGGCTGTGCAGAGTGAAACAGTGATATCGAAAGAATGCAGGAAATGAATCAGTGATTCATAAACTGCCAAAATGGGTCGAAATCGGGGGATTTCTGCTGTCATTCAACGCCGGTTATGTGAATGCTATCGGCCTTCTGGGATTCGAGCATCAGGCGATTTCACATCTTACCGGTATCTCGACCTTTCTTTCACTGGAACTGGCCAATCATAATATGCAGGCAGTAGTGCATTTACTGCTGGTAATGGCTGGTTTTATCGTCGGGGCTGCTTATAGCGGTTTTATCATTGGTAATGTCGCATTGAAGCTCGGAAGAAACTATAGTCTGGCGTTGATAACCGAGTCACTCCTGCTTGGGATTTCCATGCTTCTGCTGAATTACGGTTCCCCGGTTGGCCATTATTTTGCATCTGCAGCGTGTGGACTGCAAAATGCCATGACCAGTACTTATAGTGGTGCAGTTGTCAGAACTACTCATGTGTCGGGATTGTTTACTGATTTAGGTGTCGCTCTGGGTTTGAGGGTTCGTGGTCAGCCTGCTGATACCAGAAGAATAGTGCTGTATCTGATACTGATTATCGGATTTATATCGGGTGGAGTAGCGGGTGCGGTTTGTTTTGGACAGTACCGTTTCTCGGCAATACTGGTTCCCTGTGTTGTCACAGCCCTCATTGGTGCGGGTTATTGGCTGTTTACACATCAAACGTATTGGCGACTTAAATAATCAATGGAAGTCATTAAATCCGGCTTGTCATCGTGACAGTCGATCAATCCGATGTCCTGTTCGATATCCTGTTTTCCGACGGAGTTTCGCAAGTAGAGAGTGATTCGGATAATACTCGTTTAGTAACAGGAAAATCACAAGCTACCGGGCTTGAATATTAATCCTGTCATTGCAGGAGGTTTATCTATGGCAGGGTATGTGAGCGATGTTGCCATTGCTTATGAAGTCGATTGAGAAGATGTCATTTCTGAAAGTTAGAAGTCAGGTTGCATATGTACGTTCTGTCGATTATTTTTTATAACCTTTTGTCATTTATCTCGTGATAATCTAAATATACATTCGATATATAGCGAATGTGATTTGCATATTTAAGGAGGAGGAAAATATGCGCATTAAGCTTTTTTTGGCGATTGTGCTGAGTTTGAGTGTTTCCTGTTTTGCTGACTCGGAGGGAAATCAGCCCGAATCGTTGCTAGAGGTCGATCAAATGAAAAATATTTCGACCGAGGACGAACAATCGACACGGATTGAAGCAGGAAAGAAAGAAACTGAATCACAGTCTTCGCAAGAAACCGACTTAGATAAAAAATCTTTGATGATCGACTATTGCAGAAAACATACTTGTTAATTTAACAATATATTGCGATCGGGGTTAATTCATGAAAACAAAAATATTAGCAAATTTGGCTTCAATAATTTTTACGGGTTACATGAGCATTGCAATCTCTGCTCCACCTCACTGGTCTTATGATGAAGAACCCATCTGGGGTGCCATTGAAGATGCTGCTCAACCAGTACCATTGCGCTATCCCTACGCGGAATGCGGTATCGGCCAGCATCAGTCACCGGTAGATCTGGCAGATGCAAGCATTGTTGATTCCAGACCGTTAAATAAACTTGCCGCAAAATATAGCCCAGATACACCGACTTTCTTCAACACAGGGCATGCCATACAGGTCAACACTTCCAAAGGTTTTACCGGGGGACTGAAAGTTGGGAAGGAATTACTGCCACTGATCCAGTTGCATTTCCATGAACCCAGTGAACATGTTTTTGGAGGTAAAAAGTTTCCTGCAGAATTGCATTTCGTGCATATCAACAAAGATGGAAGGATTGCGGTATTGGGTGTAGTGATCAACGTTGGTAAAGAAAATGCTGCATTCCAGACTATCCTTGATAATATGCCGCATCATGAGGGCGAAGCAAATTCGCCTTCCAGAGTCAGATTCAATCCGGCAAAATTGCTGCCATCGGGAGTGAACGCTGCCAATCTGAAATATCTGACTTTAGCCGGCTCATTGACGACGCCGCCTTGCAGTGAGGGAGTACAATGGTACATTCTGACAAAATCGATCACGATTTCAGCTGATCAATTAGAACAGATGAAAGCTTTTTACAGCAATAACGCCAGATCCGCACAGAATCTGAATGAGAGAGCGATTCTTTCAAACCAGTGAGTCGTTTCTGGGTCATCCATCTTCCCCGATAGAATTCTGATATCCGGGGAAGACTTCTGTTTGCATAAACTTCTCTCGATTTTATCGCACATCCGGACATCTGCCTGCCCGGCGGGGAAATCGTCAAATCACGGATTAAGCATCAATTTATCCGGCTTCTATAGCTTGGCCTCATCTTGTCTTAATATCCCAAGCTAAGGTATAGTTCGGTCTGCTGATATTTCATCCAGGCAGGAGAGTGCGCTGTATCAAAATACAGTGTCGCCGAAGGCGTAACCCCCCGGAATCGCTCAGGTGTGGCCATAAGGCTTGAGTAACTGCTTGTGATTGGCAATCTGGAGAGTGCTGAAACAGCTTCAGCCACCGAAGGGGCATGCGGAAAGTTGACCGTAAAACTCTCAGGTAAAAGGACAGAGGGGTAAGTTAATATCTGTTGGCTGCTTCGCGAATACGAGTGGTAGCGGGCGAATGTAGGGCAGTACGGATAAAAAACTTCCCTTTTACTTTTGAGAGAGAACAGATGCTGAAAACAACTCCTTTGAATGCAGCGCACCGGGCCATGAATGCCAAAATGGTCGATTTTGGCGGCTGGGATATGCCCCTGCACTATGGCTCCCAACTGGATGAGCACCACTCTGTCAGACATGATGCCGGTATGTTCGATGTGTCTCATATGTTGACCGTCGATATCCGCGGCGAGAATGTACGCCAGTTTCTGCGAGGGCTGGTAGCCAACAATGTCGATAAACTGACCATTCCGGGCAAAGCGCTCTATACCTGCATGCTGACCCCCACAGGTGGAATCATCGACGATCTGATCATTTACTTCCTGTCCGAATCCTGGTTCCGTCTGGTAGTCAATGCCGGTACAGCTGATAAGGATATCGCCTGGATTACCAAGCAGTACCGCCAGCTTGCTCCCCATCTGACTATTACGCCACGCCGTGATCTTGCCATGATTGCAGTACAGGGACCCAATGCGCGTACGAAAGTCTGGAGTGTCATTCCCGATTCCCAGGCAATTTCAGAAGATCTGAAACCCTTTCAGTCTGTGATGCTGGGTGACTATTTCATCGCACGTACCGGTTATACCGGTGAGGATGGTTTTGAAATTACGTTACCCGCCAGCCAGGCTGCTGATTTCTGGCAAAAACTGCATGCAGCGGGTGTTGCTCCGGCCGGACTGGGGGCACGTGATACCCTGCGCCTGGAAGCAGGCATGAATCTTTATGGCCAGGATATGGACGAGACCGTCAATCCGCTTGAATCAGGGCTTGCATGGACCGTAGATCTGAAAAGTGAGCGTGATTTTATTGGTAAGCAGGCGCTGCTGGAAACGCCGGTCAATCGGCAGCTGGTCGGCCTGGTATTGCTGGATAAAGGAGTATTGCGCAATCATCAGAAAGTCATTACACGGCAGCATGGTGACGCAGTAGAGGGAGAAATTACCAGTGGCGGATTTTCACCAACTTTGAACCAGTCGATTGCGCTGGCGCGTATTCCTGCAGATATCGTTGTCGATGAGCAGGTCCATGTCGTCGTGCGGGATAAACAACTTGCGGCAAGAGTCGTCAAATATCCGTTCGTTCGCAATGGTCAGGCACTGGTCTGATTATTTGCTGAAATGACAACAGATACAGGGTTATTGAATTTTTTAAACTTTAAGTTTGGGGAGTACAGGTAAATGAGCGTTCCGGCAGAACTGAAATATACAGAATCACACGAATGGGTCAGATTGGAAGCAGATGGCAGTGTCACGGTAGGAATTACCCAGCATGCTCAGGAATTACTGGGAGACATGGTATTCGTTCAATTGCCCGATGTCAGGCGTACGCTGGCGCAGCGTGAAGATTGTGCAGTAGTGGAGTCGGTCAAGGCGGCATCAGATATTTATGCACCACTGGGTGGAGAAGTCATTGCAGTCAATTCTGAAGTGGAAACCTCTCCGGAAAAAATAAACGAAGATTGCTACACAGCCTGGCTGTTCAAGCTCAAACCAGCCAATGCTGGTGAAGTGGATGGTCTGCTTGATGCCGGTGGATACCAGAAACTGCTGGATAGTGAAGCACATTGAGGGTGCTTGCGGCATAGCCGTGGCAACCATCATTTTTATGAGTTTTTCTGAATAAATTACAGCCAATCATGCCCTTTATCCCCCATACAGAAGAAGATGTGGCCGAGATGCTCGCCAGCATCGGTGCCAGGTCGATCGATGAACTATTCGATGAAATTCCCGCCGAGCTCAAGACTGGAAAATTGACTCAGGTACCACCCGGTTTGAGTGAAATGGAAATTTCACGTCTTATGTACGAACGTGCACAGCAAGACGGGTTTTATCTCAGTTTTATCGGTGCAGGTGCCTATGAACACCATATTCCGGCTGCAGTCTGGCAGATAACGACCCGGGGCGAGTTTTATTCTTCCTATACGCCTTATCAGGCAGAAGCCAGTCAGGGTACATTGCAGTTATTGTACGAATACCAGACCATGATGGCTTCACTGACCGGAATGGATGTATCCAACGCCAGCCTGTATGACGGCGCGTCAGCACTGGCCGAGGCAGCTTTGATGGCAGTACGCCAGCACAGGACCTCCAGACGCATTCTGGTTCCTCAGACTGTACATCCGGTTTACCGCAGTGTGATGCGCACCATTGTCAGAAATCAGGCAATCGAAGTGGTCGAAGTTCCTTATGATCCCGCAACCGGACAGGTGGCCATCGATAAGCTCGATCAGTTCGCACAGGAAGAATTTGCCGCACTGATCATTCCCCAGCCTAATTTTTTCGGTGTGCTCGAACAGGTCGATGCACTGACCGATTGGGCACACGACAAGCAATCTCTGGCAGTCGCGGTAGTCAACCCGGTTTCGCTTGCCATGCTGAAACCACCAGGAGAATGGGGACGTCGGGGAGCAGATATCGCTGTTGGAGAAGGTCAGCCTCTGGGGATTCCGCTTTCCAGTGGTGGGCCGTACTTCGGATTTATGACTTGCAAACAGGAGCTGGTACGGCAGATGCCCGGACGTATCATCGGGCGGACTACCGATCTGGAAGGTAAGGAAGGTTTTGCCCTGACATTACAGGCAAGGGAGCAGCATATTCGCCGTTCGAAAGCAACTTCCAATATCTGTACTAATCAGGGGTTGATGGTGACGGCGGCCACGATCTATATGTCGCTGCTGGGGCCGGAGGGGTTGTATCGGGTCGCTGCTTATTCTCATGCAAATACGGTGGCGCTGGTGGAACAGCTGGAAAAATTACCCGGTGTGAAAAAGGCATTCCATAGCCCGTTCTTCCATGAGGCAGCCCTTCAGTTATCCGTACCAGCTGATAAAGTCCTGAACGGACTCAAAGCACAGGGTGTATTGGGCGGTGTGCTGCTTGAAAATTACTATCCGGATTTGAAGAACACATTGCTGATTTGCGCAACAGAAACCAAAACGGTTGAGGATCTGGATAAATACACCGAAGTACTGCGGCAGGCACTGGCGGCCAGTGCCTGAGACAGATAAACCGGACATAGCGCTGTACTACGCGTACTGCACTGAACCCATCTCACCAATATAAGATAAAACATGCTGATATTCGAACATTCCCGCAAGAATCGTCGGAATTATTCCCAGGCTCCGGCAACCCGGCCAGCCAAAAATGATATTCCGGATCATCTGAAGCGTAAATCTATTCCCCTGTTGCCCGAAGTTTCTGAAATGGATACGGTACGTCACTATACCCGCCTGTCCCAGAAAAATTTCTCGATCGATACGGAGTTTTATCCGCTCGGTTCCTGCACCATGAAATACAATCCGCGCGCCTGTAATTCGCTGGCCATGCTTCCGCAATTCCTGTCACGCCACCCGCTGGCACCTGAAGATACAGGGCAAGGATTTCTGGCCTGTATGTATGATCTGCAGGAGATTTTGAAGGACGTTACGGGTATGGCAGCCGTCAGCCTGACTTCGATGGCAGGTGCGCAGGGTGAGCTGATCGGTATTACGATGATTCGTGCATATCACGAAGCACATGGAGATACCGAGCGTACCGAAATCATCATCCCGGACGCTGCACACGGTACCAACCCTGCTACTGCTGTCATGTGTGGTTACAAAGTCATTGAGATTCCCACGAATCGCGATGGGGACGTGGATATGGATGCCCTGAAAGCAGCAGTCGGGCCCAAAACGGCTGGCCTGATGCTGACCAATCCTTCCACGTTGGGCGTATTCGAGAAGAAAGTCGCGGAGATGAGCCGGATCGTGCATGCAGCAGGTGGTTTGCTGTACTACGATGGCGCCAACCTCAATGCGGTACTGGGTAAAGTCAAGCCAGGTGATATGGGATTCGATGTCATCCACATGAATCTGCACAAAACTTTCTCGACCCCTCATGGGGGGGGTGGACCAGGTGCGGCACCTGTTGGTGTGGGTGAACGCCTGTTGCCCTATCTACCAGTACCGATTGTGGCACATGAGCAAGGTGTTTACCGCTGGCTGACTGAGAAAGATCGTCCTCAAACCATCGGACGTTTATCTGCTCACATGGGTAATGCCGGAGTATTGTTGCGTGCCTATATTTACGTCAGATTGCTGGGGGCAGAAGGGATGCACCGCATTTCCGAGTATGCAACACTCAATGCCAATTATCTGATGGCCGAGTTGCGCAAACTGGGTTTCGAGATTGCCTATCCCAATCGCCGTGCCAGTCATGAATTCATCGTGACGATGAAAGAAATCAAAGACAGAACCGGGGTAACTGCCATGAATCTTGCCAAGCGTCTGCTAGATAAAGGTTTTCATGCACCCACCACGTATTTCCCTTTGCTGGTACCCGAATGCCTGCTGATCGAGCCGGCTGAAACCGAATCCAAAGAAACACTGGATCGTTTTGTCGCTGCGATGAAGGAGATTCTGGATGAAATAGCCACCCAGCCGGATATGATCAAAGCTGCTCCACACGATATGCCCCTGCGGAAAATCGATGATGTCAAGGCGGCTCGTGAACTCGACCTGGTCTGGGAGCCGGCGGGCTGATATGCATACACTGATCTGCGGTTCCATTGCCTATGACACGATCATGGTGTTTGAAGATCGTTTCAAACGCCATATTCTGCCAGACAAGATCCATGTTCTGAACGTCGCATTTCTGGTGCCGGAAATGCGACGGGAGTTCGGCGGTTGCGCGGCCAATATCGCCTACAACCTGAAGATGCTGGAAGGTAAACCATTGATAATGGCAACGGTCGGGGATGATTTCCAACCCTATACCTACAGACTGGAAAAGCTCGGGCTGGCACAGACACATATTCAGCGGATACCGGATACCTTCACGGCGCAGGCATTCATCACTACTGATCTGGATGATAATCAGATCACTGCTTTTCATCCTGGTGCAATGAATTTTTCCCACCAGAACAGTGTGAAGGATACTGCCGATGTCAGCCTTGGTATCATTGCTCCGGATGGTCGGGATGGGATGCTCACTCACGCCCGGGAATTTCATGAAGCTGGTATTCCTTTCATATTTGACCCAGGCCAAGGTATGCCGATGTTCAGTGGTGATGAACTGACTGATTTCATTGACAAGGCAGATTATATAGCTGTCAATGATTATGAAGCTCAGCTGTTACAGTCAGTCACAGGCTATACATTGAGTGAGCTGGCTACCCGGGTCAAGGCGCTTATCGAGACCAAAGGAGCGGAAGGTTCGGTGATCTACGCACAAGGCAAGCAATTTCAGATCCCTGCTGTTCGCCCGCAAAAAGTTGTCGATCCAACCGGTTGCGGAGATGCCTATCGTGCCGGATTGCTTTATGGCATTGCCCAGGATATGGACTGGCAGATGACCGGACAACTTGCATCACTCATGGGCACATTGAAAATAGCTCATCGTGGTGGTCAGAATCATCAATATCAGCGTGATGAGATTGACCAGCGCTACTTTGAAGCTTTTGGCTGCCGTATATTCTAGTCTGCATTATTCCTGGCAACAGTCCCTAAAGGACTGTTGCCAGGAATGTCTGTAGTCCGCCAGATAAACAGGTATTTGTTCTGATTCGGTGCTATAAAGCAGACCTGTCAAATCAAATTTTCTCTGATCGACGTTCTGCTATCCACCATGGTCGCAACTGGAGTTAACAGATTAACCAGAAGTGTCCGATTCATCAGGTTGATCTTGCATATTACTTCCGGACTGCTGCAATCATTTGCTTTGCCGTATGTCAGTACAGCCAGGCAAAACCGAATGGCCTGTAACTGGGCACAAAAGTTTCTTCGAATTCTCAAGGTGGAGTTGTGTCCTGGCGGTACGTTGCCTGCTGGTGGTTCGCAAGGGGTTGTCTTTGTAGCTAATCACATCTCATGGTTGGATATCATGGTCATTCTGGCAGTATATCCGGTACATTTCGTTGCTAAGGCGGAAATCAGCACCTGGCCGATACTGGGCCGGTTATGCCGCAATGCCGGAACATTGTTTATCGAACGCGAGAAACGCGGGGATACGTTACGGATCAATCAGCGGATAAGCAATATTCTGAAAGATGGACGCTCGATCGTGATATTTCCTGAGGGCAGGACTGGTGATGGGGATGTGCTCCACCATTTTCATGCTTCCCTGCTGCAATCCGCCGTAACAGCCGAAACATTGCTTTATCCGGTTGCAATCCGTTACCGTAACCAGGATGGTTCACGGAATTCGAGTGCTGCCTATGTCAGCGTAACGATACTGCAATCCCTGATGCAGATATTGGCAGAGCCGGAGATTCAGGTGGAACTGATTTTCAGGGAACCCATTCCGGGAGCGGGCAGAAACCGGCGCGAGCTGGCACGTCTGGCAGAGAAAGCCATTGCGCAAACCCTGTCACTCAGTGTCATACGCACGGCACCTGAAACACCTTCCGATCTTCCAGCCGGACGGATGTAAGACAGCCCTGCCAGACACAGCCTGTATCCAGGGCGATGAGGTTGGGTGTCAAATGTAATCCCAGTGCTGACCAGTGCCCGAACACGATTGTCGTATCCTTGCTGGCTCGCCAGGGAATCTCGAACCAGGGCAGCAGGCCGTCCGGAACAGAGGACAATTCTCCCTTGCAGGAAAAATTCATTCTGCCTTCCGGCGAACAGACACGCATGCGTGTCATGGCATTGATGATGACCCGCCAGCGATCTTCTCCATGCAGCTGGTCATGCCAGTGATCAGGCACATTGCCATACATCGAACGGGAGAATGTCTGAAATTGATCGCTGCAGATGACTGTCTCGACTTCCTGTGCCAGGATTTGTGCCTGCTCGATATTCCAGTTCGGTAACAGGCCGGCGTGAACCAGTGCATATTCATCTTCGTGATGAAATAGCTGCTGATGCCGTAGCCAATTGAGCAGCCTGTTGCTGTCAGACGCTTCCAGAACCGGTTGCAGGGTGTCTCCGTGTTGTTGACGGGCGGAGCCTGCTGCTATGGCCAGAAGGTGGAGATCATGGTTGCCGAGTACGACCGTGATGGCATTATCCAGTTCTGTCAGAGTACGCAGCAATGAAAGCGAGTCCGGTCCGCGGTTGACGAGGTCACCGACCAGCCACAGTCTGTCGCGGGTAGCATTGAAGCCGATCAGGTCAAGCAGTTCGAGAAAATGCCGGTGGCAGCCCTGCAGGTCACCGATTGCATAGGTTGCCATTGTGAAAATCAGCGCAGCCCCAATACATCCTGCATATCGAACAATCCGGATTTCCTGGTCATGAGAAAACGTGCTGCATGCAGTGCTCCGGCAGCAAATGTTTTACGGCTGCTGGCTTTATGAGTGATTTCCAGGCGTTCACCAATTCCGGCAAATAATGCCGTGTGGTCGCCTACGATATCTCCGCCACGTATGGTCGAGAATCCGATCGTATCTGCACGGCGTTCACCGGTATTGCCTTCACGGCCGTAAATCGCAACTTTTTCAAGATTTTTGTTCTGGGCCTGGGCGATCACTTCACCCATGCGTAGGGCCGTTCCGGAAGGCGCATCGACCTTATGGCGATGATGCGCTTCGATGATTTCGACATCGTAGCCTTCCGGCAATGCCTTTGCGGCTACTTCGAGCAATCTGAACAGCAGGTTGACTCCCACGCTCATGTTGGGAGCCAGTACGATAGCGATATCTTGGGCGGCAGCACGGATGATGTCTTTTTCTTCCGGTGAAAATCCGGTAGTGCCGATGACCATTCTGACACCCAGTTTACGACATGCGGCAAGGTGTGACAGCGTGCCGGCTGGGCGTGTGAAGTCGATCAGTATATCGCTGCCAGCCAGTGCAGAAACATAATCACTACTGATAGAGACTCCCGGAGGGGTTCCGGTTAGATTGCCCGCATCCTGCGACAGATATGGATTGCCCGGTTGCTCGAGTGCCGCGGATAATCGCAGATCATCTGCTTCTGCAATGGTTTCCATGATTGCCCGGCCCATGCGGCCGGTACTTCCGGCAACAGCTATGTTTAACGGCGTCATTGATTATCCTTGTAAAAATTTGTCTGGTTTTCTTTGAGGAAGTCGATCGTCCCTTTTTTATCCGGTTCTTCATTCATATTGCTGTCGGTATCCGGGGCAGGGATAAATGTTTGTTCGGGAGCAAAGATATTTTGAGCGGGCTCACTCTCGCTGAAAGCCGACGGTTGCGGAAAATCTCCCTGAATATGTGATAACCGATCATCCTGGAAGAAAACGGTTAGTTTCTTTTCTTCAGCGACTCGACCACCCGGTGCAGTGCGATAGATATAATCCCATCGGTCAGCATGGAATATATCCATGACCAGCGGTGTACCCAGCGTGAATCGAACCTGGGAACGAGTCATTCCAGGCTTCAGTTTTGCCACCATTTCATCCGTCACGACATTACCTTGCTGGATGTCGATTTTATAGGGCAGTGAAGGAAGATAGGTGCAGTGCGTCAGAGGAAGAAACAGCAACAGGAATAACAGTCGTGGGAAAAATGCATGCATACCAGATCAATATTTTTCAATCCGCCTAGGATAGGATACTATGAACGGTCAGCTCTCCCGGAGCGGGGTAAAGTGTAAACGAAAATGACTGTAATAATACGTATCTTTATGGCGAGTAGTGAGGTTTCCTCGGATCAAAAGGAAATTATGATGGAGGCTAAAGCGTCGTAATTGTCTCACAGATACAGCAAATATTTCTGGATAAATAACCTATGAAAAAATCGGAAAATTTGAAGAATATAGATCTTAAAACGATGGGATTGAAAACGACTCTCCCGCGTCTGAAAATATTGAATCTGTTCGAGAACAGCTTGATTCGGCATCTCTCGGCGGAAGATGTATATAAAGAACTGCTCAATGGAGGAGAGGATATCGGTCTGGCAACGGTTTACCGCGTGTTGACCCAGTTTGAACAGGCCGGCCTGCTCGAACGTCACCATTTCGAAAGCGGCAAGGCAGTATTCGAACTGGCGAGCGACAGCCACCATGACCATCTGGTATGTCTGCAGTGTGGCCGGGTGGAAGAGTTTTATGATCCGGAAATCGAGAAACGCCAGGCAAAAATTGCCAAGGAGCGTGGATTCGTATTACAGGAACATTCCCTGTCGCTGTACGCTGACTGCACCAAGGAAAATTGCCCGCATCGCAAATAGACGGCGGTATTCTTGCCCGGAGATCGAGAAGTGGGCGTGAGCCCTGACAGTATTTCTCAGCACGCTGATACGATCATCCGGATCCCCTGTCTTACCTCTCGTCACATGCATTGTTGTTTGATGCATTTTGGAAACAAAGCTGGTTCTGCAAGTGTGACGTGTCCGTTCAATACCTGACAGGGCAGGTATTATGGGGCCCATGATTCCACAGAAATGATTGTTATTCTGCAATCCAAAGATCATCCTTTTTGATACTTCAAGATATTCAGAAGTGTAGTAACGCGCTATAAACGCAGCAATCGACCATGATGGCTTCCAGATTTATTTCTGATCTGCGTGTCGTAATCGTAATTGCCGGGGTCAAGTGCTACAATTTATCACATTCTTTTTTCCGTTTGAAACCTGCACAATCCCGCTCCTGTTATCTGTAAAGACCAGAGACTGAAGGGGTTTATGAAATATCGTATCAAGCTGGTAACGGCAGTCGTGGCAGTTGCTTTGTCTGCTTTTGCCGTGCAACAGACACAGGCACAAACTACTTTAGGTGAAGTGGTAGTTAAAACCAGCAAGATCCGTGATGCAGCGACACCCGAGGAAATCGGATCAGCCGAAATAGCTGCTCAGCATGCCATTACCCGGGATACTGCTTCTTTGCTGCGGGATGTGCCTGGCGTACACCTCTACGGTGCGGGGGGTGTTTCCAGCTTGCCCGTGATTCATGGTATGGCCGATGATCGCTTGCGTATCACAGTGGATGGCATGGATTTCATTTCTTCTTGTGCCAATCACATGAATCCGCCGCTTTCCTATATCGATCCGACCAATGTCGCAAAAATCAGGGTGTATGCGGGTGTCACACCGGTCAGTGTTGGAGGGGACAGTATTGGCGGCACCATCATTGCCGAATCTGCACCGCCACAATTTGCTGCTCCTGGCCAGCGTTCGCTCATCAAGGGCGAAATTGGCACTTTCTTTCGCAGCAACAACAATGCCATCGGCGGCAACCTGTCTGCCACACTGGCCAACGAATTCTTCAGTATCAACTATTCAGGTTCCATCACTACAGCGGATAACTACAAAGCCGGTGGCAATTTCAAGACGACGACCGCAACGGGACGACCAGGTCATACCTTGCCTCTGGATGAAGTGGGTTCTACCGCCTACAAAAGTCTGACGCACACCGTGGGAGTTGCTTTGCGGGCAGATAATCACCTGATCGAGGCGAAGCTGGGTTATCAGAACGTTCCGTACCAGTTTTACCCCAACCAGCGTATGGACATGCTGGACAATGAACAGAAGCGGGTGAATGTGCGTTATCTCGGCCAGTACGATTGGGGAACGGTCGATGGTCGCGTTTACTATGAAGCGGTCGATCACTATATGAATTTCAGTGACGACAAGCAGCTTGTCTATGGCACGGCATTGAACGGGATGCCGATGTATAGCCGTGGCCGCACTCTGGGTTTCAACCTGAAAGGGGATATCGATCTTACCAGCAACGATTTGCTTCGTGTCGGAATGCTCTATCAGCACTACACGCTGGAAGACTGGTGGCCGCCGTCAGGAACCGGTGCCATGTCGCCTCTTACCTTTGAAAATATCAATGACGGCAAACGTGACCGGATAGGTGTTTTTGCTGAGTGGGAAAGACGGTTCGGTTCGCAGTGGAGTACGCTGCTGGGCGCTCGTTACGAACATCTGGAAACGGATGCAAATAATGTTCATGGCTACGGGAATATGATGGGTAACCAGATTTCCGATACAAACGCTTTCAATGCCCGTGGTCACAAGCGTACTGATGATAACGTCGATGTAACGGCACTGGCGCGTTACACACCCGGTGACATGATCGACCTCGAGCTGGGTCTGGCACGTAAGGTGCGTACGCCGAATCTGTACGAGCGCTATGCCTGGTCTACCTGGAGTATGGCTGCCATCATGAACAACTTTGTCGGTGATGGTAACGGTTACGTAGGCAATATGGATCTGAAACCGGAGAAAGCCTATACCGCTTCCCTCACGATAGATCTGCACGCAGCTGATCGGGAATGGGAAATCAAGGCCACGCCTTATTTCACCTATGTGAACGACTATGTCGATGTCGTCCGCTGTTCGAGCGGGCCAAACTGTACAGTAGTCAATGCAGCAACCGGTAATGAGTTCGTCATTCTGCAATATGCCAATCAGTCCGCCCATCTTTACGGGCTCGATCTTTCCGGTCGTACGGTGCTGGCAAAAACCAGCCTTGGTGAATTTGGTCTGTGGGGTCTGATGAACTACACCTGAGGAGAGAACAAGAAAACGGGTGACGAGCTGTACAATATGATGCCGCTCAACGGCAAAGTAACCTTCACTCATCAGTACGGCGGCTGGAGTAGCGCAGTCGAACTGATCGGTGTCGCCCGCAAGAGTTCTGTTTCCTCGGTACGGAACGAAATCCATACGGGCAGCTATTTCCTGACACATTTACGTACCAGCTACACGTGGAAGAATGTGCGCGTCGATCTGGGGGTGGAGAACCTGTTCGACCGTCTTTACGCGCTACCGCTCGGTGGTGCTTATACCGGGCAGGGGATGACGATGGGTATCAATGGTATTCCTTACGGCATTGCAGTTCCCGGCATGGGATGTTCGGTTTACGCAGGATTCAATATCAAATTCTGACCACGCTGTCAGTCATCCTGGCCGGGTCGTGACAGGCCAGCCTGTCAGGCCGATGTCACGACCGAGGCAAGGCGGGTATGCCGGATGACTGATTTCTCGATCTCGATGACGCAGAACACCATCAATCCGGCAGCGATAGACTTGCACCATTGCAACGTGGTTAAATCCGTCGAATTGAATATGGACTGCATGGTCGGCAGATGAGTATAGGCAATCTGCAGCAGCAGACAGGCAACAATCGCCAGCAGGACATAACGGTTACCGGTAAATCCTTCGAGATGAAGAACCGATGTAAAGGTATGGCGACTGTTGATCAGATAAAACATCTCAGACATCACGATGGCATTGACTGCCATCGTGCGAGCTGTTTCTGTGCTGACTCCGGTGCGCTGTTCCCATAGAAAAAGGCCCAGCCCGCCAATCATCATCAGTACGGATACCATCAGAACCCGCCAGACAAAAAAGCCGGATATCAATGCTTCTTTGGGTGACCTTGGGCGGTGATTCATAATGTTACGTTCTGCCGGCTCAAAAGCCAGTGCCAGTCCCAGAGTACTGACGGTTACCATATTGATCCACAACACCTGTGCCGGTGTGAGTGGGAGGGTGAGTTCGAACAGAATGGCGGCTATGATGACAAGGGCTTCGCCGCCATTAGTGGGCAGCATGAACAGGATGAATTTTTTCAGATTATCGTAAACAACCCGGCCTTCGCGTACTGCGTAAGCGATGGTGGCAAAATTATCATCGGCCAGTACCATGTCAGATGCTTCCTTGGCAGCTTCAGTGCCATTCATTCCCATTGCAACACCCACATCCGCACGCTTGAGTGCCGGTGCATCGTTTACCCCATCTCCGGTCATTGCCACTACCTGGCCACCCGCTTGTAAGGCTTTTACCAGACGCAGTTTGTGTTCAGGGCTGGTCCGGGCAAAGATATCGACATCCATGACGATATCACGCAGGGTATCATCATCCATGGCAGCGATTTCCATCCCGGTGAGTACCGGCCTGCCGATCCCGATGGCCAGTTGTGCTCCGACGGCACGAGCGGTTTCTGCATGATCCCCGGTAATCATTTTGACCCGGATACCTGCCCGATGGCATTCTGCTACGGCCTGAACGGCTTCTTCACGCGGGGGATCGATGATGCCAACCAGCGCAAGTAAAGTGAAGCCTGTTTTCATATCACTGATTTTCAGGTTGTTTTCCTGCGGAGCTGATCGTTTGCAGGCCAATGCCAGCAGGCGTAACCCTTTAGCAGCCGTGGCACTTACCATCCGTTGCCAGTAGTCAACATCAAGCAGCTGCTCACCATTCTGTTGTAACTGGGTGGTGCACATGTCCAGAATGCGTTCTGGCGCACCTTTGACGAAGATCCAGGGGGCATTCTCATTGTCATGGTGGTACGTTGCCATGAAGGAATGCTGGGATTCGAACGGGATGACGTCCCGTCGCGGCCAGGCTGTATTAGCATGATGATTGGAAAAACCGTTCTTTGCGCCCAGAATCAGCAGAGCGCCTTCGGTGGGATCTCCTTCCACTCTCCAGAGGCCATCCTTTTCCCGTAACAAAGCGTCGTTACACAATACACCGGAACGAATTGCCAGCGTGAGTGCCGGATAATGGGCAGGGTCGATGGTGTGTCCATCGATACTGTACTCACCCGTCGGTACGTAGCCGACTCCGCTGACATCGATCGTATGATCAGCACAGACGACTCGCTGCACTGTCATTTCATTGCGTGTCAATGTCCCGGTTTTGTCAGAGCAGATGACTGTTACTGATCCCAGTGCTTCGACTGCAGGCAGTCTTCGAATAATGGCGTTGCGCCGTGCCATGCGCTGAACGCCCAGTGCCAGCGTCACTGTCATGATGGCCGGTAATCCTTCCGGTATTGCGGAAGCGATCAAAGCTACCGCCATCATGAACATTTCTGCTGGCGCATGGTCACGCCATAGGGTTCCCAGCAGGAAGGTCGCTGCAGAAGCGGCCAGTATGAAAACAGCCAGTTTGAACCCAAAGTGATCGATCTGGCGTAATAACGGGGTGGATAGCTGCTGAGTATCTTCCAGCAACCGGTTGATTTTGCCTAATTCAGTTGCACTGCCGGTCGCCACAACGATGCCACGGGCCTGACCGTAAACGACCAGTGTGCCGGAAAAAGCCATGCCATAGCGATCTCCGGGCAATGTGTCCGGTAATGCCGTTTCGATTCGTTTCCTGACCGGTAGTGATTCGCCGGTCAGTGCGGCTTCTTCGATCTGCAGTTCTTTGACTGAAATCAGGCGCATGTCCGCCGGTACCCGGTCACCGGAAGCGAGCAGAACCAGATCGCCGGGTACCAGTCCGGCCGCATCGATCTCATAGCGAGTACCGTCGCGGATGACTGTTGCATGGGGTGACAGCATGGCACGGATGGAATTAAGCGCCGTTTCTGCCTTGCCTTCCTGGATGAAACCGATGATGACATTGATGATCACGGCTGCCAGCAGGACGCCTGTGTCCACCCAGTGACCCAGCACCGCCGTAATGGCAGCTGCGGCAATCATGATATACAGCAGGACATTGTGGAATTGCAGCAGCAGGCGCAGCAGTGGCCCGCGGCGTTTGGGCGGAATCAGACTGTTCGGTCCGAACCGGGCAAAACGATCGTTGACCTCGGCCATTTTCAGACCGTTCAAGCCGGTGTGCAGGATCTGCTCGATCTCCGGCAGAGTCAGCGCATGCCATGTTGTTTGCTGTAAGGTTTCAGTGTGATCAGTGACAGGGCGATCCGTCATAGTGAGAAATAATATTGTTGAGGGTTGGTAAGTAATTAATATCCTGGCTGGTGGTAGGCCGGCTGTGCCAGACATATTTTCCGATGTGCTATCCGGGTATGATGCGTACGGTTTTTGCCGCGTATAACTTTCTTATTGGAGATGGCCGAACTGGAAAGTTATCGTTTACAGTTGATCAGACAGCGGATTGCCATGACCGCCTGGCCACTAACATCACCTCATCGATTTCCATTTCGGTTGACCAGGCGTGATCTGCTCCGGTTCCCTGGGTGGTCATCCGGCTGTTTCATTGTAAACAGGCTCGACGTTAAACGAACAGGCCCAGGTTTTCAAGTTCTGAGTAAAAATAATACTGATGAAGAGGTGAAAATAATTTTATGTCGGCTGCTATCGAGAATTTTGCCGATTCATGATCTGGTATCTGGAGAAATGGCGGCGGCGCTGGATTCTCGGACATAAACCGATTCCGGAGTCCATCTGGCAGTCTGTAGTGGATCAACTTCCCTTTTTGCAGGGATTGACCCGGGATGAATTCAGGCAGTTGCGGGAATGGACCACCATTTTTTTGCATGACAAGAAGATAAATGGTGTGCAGGGGCTGGTCGTGACAGAAACAATGCGTGTGATGATCGCGGTGCAGGCCTGTCTGCTGATTCTGAAACTGGATCCGGAATACTACGACGACTGGGTGGAAGTGATCGTCTATCCTGGCAGGTTTATTCTCGATCATGCCTATACCGATGAAACCGGTATCGTTCATACCAGGCGGATAGTGGCTTCAGGTGAATCCTGGCAGGCCGGGCCGGTCATTCTGTCGTGGGAAGATGTAGTCCACGTGCACCATGAATCCGGATACAACGTGGTGATACACGAATTTGCGCACAAACTGGATATGCTGAACGGTTCTGCCAATGGTTATCCGCCACTGCACAGCGATATGGATCCGCGGATATGGGCTGCTGTATTCAGTCAGGCGTATGAAATTTTTTGCAGGCAGGTGGAGCAGGGTGAAGTCACGATAATGAGTCCCTACGCAGCAGAGGATCCTGCGGAGTTTTTTGCGGTATCGAGTGAGGTCTTTTTCACCAGGCCGTACCGGGTCAAACAGCATTTTCCTGAGATGTATCAGCAATTGGCCCGGTATTACCGCCAGGACCCGGCCGCACGGCTGGAATAGATGAAATGGACGGGAAAATTAGCTGTAAGGTGCTGGCCATATTTCGAGTATCTAAATCATTACAGTCTTTCCAGCAGAATCTGCCGAATTTCATCATCAGTGAGCACAATTGGATTGGTTTTCATGCTGCTGCCACGGCAGTGGGCGATGACTTTATCGAGCCCGGCAGATTGCAGACCGTAGTGCGACAGCCGGGGCAGGGTGAGTTCTTCTGTCCATCGTACCAGCAGATCGATCAGGCCGTTAAAGGCAATTTCCGGATCGTTAAAATGCTGCTTGCACAAAATTTCGGCAACATGCCGGTATTTTGCCAGTGCCGGATTATCCGGTTCACGCATATGCATGCTGTGGAGGTTGATCCGGGTGGCGGCTGCGACCAGTGTGCCGCAAACGATACCATGCGGAATCGGATAGAACGCACCGAGTGGGGATGCCAGGCCGTGCACCGAGCCTAACCCTGTTTGTGCCAGTGTGATACCGGAGAGCAGCGCGGCGTAAGCCATTTTCTCCCGGTGTTGCGCCAGCGCGCCTTGCTGGTGGTAAAACGGGATCAGTGCGTCACGAACAGCCTGCAATCCACTGATCGCCAGTGCATCGGTGAGGGCATTGGCTTTGAGGGATACGTACGATTCCAGCAGTTGCGTCAGTGCATCCATACCGTTGGCAGCGATGACGTCGGGCGGGCAACTGGCCAGCAAATCCGGATCGACGATTGCATATTCGGCAACCAGTTTGTCGTGACGGAAGGATTTCTTGAAACCATTCTCGCCTTGAACGCTGAGCACGGCGTTTTTGGTTGCCTCACTGCCAGTGCCGGCAGTCGTGGGGACAGCGATGAATGGTAGGGCGGGCCCCTGATACGGCAACTCCGGGCCAACCCCTTCGAGGTAATCCATCACTGAACGCTGTATTTGTAACAATCCGGCCACGGCTTTGGCGGCATCGAGCGCACTGCCACCACCGATGCCGATGACTGCGGCAAAGTGCTCATTTGCATACGTTCTGACGAGATCATCGATCAGAGCGGGGGAAGGCTCTTCCACTACCATGGCATGTTGCCAGGTAATGGCACGATGCTCGAGCTGATCGATCAGAAACTGCCAGTACGGCGTGTCTGTAAAGGAGCGCGCGCCCGTAACCAACAAAATGTGAGTGCCATAATTTTCGATGATATCCGGCAGTTTTTTCAGAACGCCTGCACCAAATTCGATGCGCGGCAGTCGGGCGATGGAAAATGGCATCATCAGTCGTTCTCGGCTGGATACAGGCCATCATATATGACTCCCTTGCGCGGCTTAGCCATCCAGTCCGCGACGGTATCGCGCCACGCCAGATAATGTGCAGTTTTTTTATGCGCTGCGGCATCCTCCCGGGTTTTGTACGCTTCATAAAGTACGAACCGGCTTGGATCATCGGCAGACTGCAGGATGTCAAAACGGCTATTGCCCGGTTCGTGAATCGATTGTTCATGATTCATACGGGTGGCTTCCTTGAATGCTTCTACTTTGTCTGCTTTGACGGATGCATAGACGAGCGTGACATACATGATGTAAATCCTCTGCATTTATGGGTTCCGAATAAGTGCCGTGATTATGGGCGTGCCGTTTTCCGGGTGCAAGCCAGACTTCCTGGATTCTTGTAAAACGTTTTTTTTTGACGCATCAGGTTTGGCATAAACCGGATATTTCGAGTTTGCGATCTTATAATTGCTGATGGATCGAATTTTCATCGAGATCTGATCTGAATGATCAGTTAAGGAGAATTTTTGCGTATGGATATCTATCAACTTCCTGATTTGATGGGCAGGCAGAAAGAATCGGGTGAATCTTACCTGGAGTTTTTGCGAGTGCCTTCGCTGAGTATGGGGGTTTATACCTTGCCGGCAGGGTCAGAAGATCTGCAGGAGCCGCATACCGAGGATGAGGTTTATTACGTGACGCACGGTAAGGCAACTATGCGGATAGGCAGCGACCATCGGCAGATATCAGCCGGCAGTATTATTTTCGTGGCGGCCAATGTTGACCACTGTTTCTGCGACATTACAGAAGATCTGACCGTGCTGGTATTTTTTGCTCCGGCTGAATACACCCACCAGGGGCTAAACGATGGGAAGGAAGTCTGATGGATTTTATGTTTTGCAATAAAGAATCGAGAACAGAATAGAGATAAATGAATGAGAAATACCCGCCATTGGGATTTATATCTGGGTTATATCTTAGGCAGTGTAACTCCCTGCTGAAACTGGTATTTGCCGTTGCGATCCTTGTATGACGTTTCACACACTTCATCCGATTCGAAGAAGATGACCTGTGCTACGCCTTCATTGGCGTAAATTTTGGCAGGCAGAGGAGTGGTATTGGAAAATTCCAGCGTGACATAACCTTCCCATTCCGGTTCGAACGGGGTGACGTTGACAATGATACCGCAGCGGGCATAGGTGGATTTTCCGAGACAAATCGTCAGTACACTGCGCGGGATGCGAAAATATTCGACGGTACGTGCCAGTGCAAAAGAGTTGGGCGGGATAATGCATATATCGCCTTTGACATCGACAAACGAGTTGGAATCAAAGCGTTTCGGATCGACAATGGTTGAATTCAGGTTGGTAAACAGTTTGAATTCGTCCGAGCAGCGAATATCGTAGCCATAGCTGGACGTACCATAGGAAACGATGCTCTCGCCATTTCGCTGCTTGATCTGGTTGGGTTCGAATGGCTCGATCATGTTGTATTCAGCAGCCATCCTGCGGATCCATTTGTCTGATTTGATTGACATTCGAGGTCCTTAATCGTCTTCCATGATGATCTGAGTGAACACATCCGAGTAATCGCGCGCCATCTCGGAGATCTTGGCCGCTGTCCGGCGTGCAATGGTGCGGTAGATGTCTGCGATCTGTCCATCCGGTTCGGCTACGACGCTGGGTGTGCCGGTATCAGTGTGTTCGCGGATGCGGATATCCAGCGGCAGTGCGCCGAGCAGTTCGACATTGTAATCCCCGCACATTTTCTCGCCTCCACCGGTTCCGAAAATCGGTTCGGTGTGTCCGCAGTGTGAACAAGTGTGCAGACTCATGTTTTCCACGATCCCCAGAATGGGAATGCCGACTTTTTCAAACATCTTCAAGCCTTTGCGGGCATCCAGCAGTGCGATGTCCTGCGGCGTGGTGACGATTATCGCACCCGTCACCGGGATTTTCTGGGCAAGTGTCAGTTGAATGTCACCCGTACCAGGAGGCAGATCGATGACCAGATAGTCGAGATCATGCCAGAGGGTGTCGTTCAGCAACTGCTGCAAGGCTTGTGTCACCATCGGGCCGCGCCAGACCATCGGGGTTTCCACGTCGATCAGCAACCCGATCGACATCATCTGGATACCGTGTGCCCGCATCGGTTCGATGGTTTTGCCATCCGGAGAATCGGGTCGCCCGCTGACACCGAGCATTTGTGGTTGTGACGGGCCGTAGATATCTGCATCTAGAATCCCTACGGTTGCACCTTCGGCGGCCAGTGCCAGTGCGAGATTGGCGGCAGTCGCGGATTTACCTACCCCTCCCTTGCCTGAAGCCACGGCGATGACGTTCTTGACGCCGGGAATCAGCTTGAGTTTACGTTGTGCGCTGTGGGCAATGATATTGCTGGTTACGTTGACTGTTATCGATCCGATTCCCGGCACGGTGCGCACAGCCTGTTCGATCTGCTGGTGAACAGTGTTCAGCACGCTTCTGGCCGGATAGCCAAGTTCGATATTGACCGAGACATTATCCTGGTTGATCTGAATGTCGCTGACCGCCTTGCTGGTCAGATAATCCTTGCCGGTCGTAGGGTCGATGGTCTGCTCCAGTACCATCTCAATCTGTTGTTGTGTGATCAATTGAGAAAGCTCCTGTGATCAAAAACTATTGATGTTAGCAAATATCGCGCCGGCTGGTTTGTTATACAATTCTTTTTTCATATATTCGATCGATAACTGATGACTACACGCGATATCCTGGTAACTTCCGCACTGCCTTATGCCAATGGCAGCATCCATCTCGGACATCTGGTCGAGTATATCCAGACCGATATCTGGGTGCGTTTCCAGAAAATGCAGGGGCATACCATCCATTATGTTTGTGCGGATGATACCCATGGTACACCCGTCATGCTGCGTGCCGAAAAGGAAGGGATTTCGCCGGAAACGCTGATTGCCCGTGTTCATACGGAACATTTGCGCGATTTTACCGGTTTTCATATTGCCTTCGATCAGTACTACAGCACGCACTCCGACGAGACACGTTACTATGCCGAGGATATTTACCGGAAACTGAAAGAAGCAGGGCTGATTGCCGTGCGTGCAATCGAACAGCTGTATGATCCGGTCAAAAATCTGTTTCTGCCGGATCGCTTTGTCAAAGGTGAATGCCCCAAATGTGGTGCAGCTGAACAGTATGGAGATTCCTGCGAGGCTTGTGGTGCCGCCTATACGCCGACTGAGCTGAAAAATCCCTATTCTGCCGTTTCCGGCGCGACTCCCGTCAGAAAAGCTTCAGAGCATTTCTTCTTCAAATTATCAGATACCCGCTGTGCGGATTTTCTGCGTCGCTGGACGCGTGAGGGGAATCACCTGCAGGCAGAAGCAGCCAACAAAATGGCGGAATGGCTGGGTGAAGCAGGAGAGAACAAGCTTTCCGACTGGGATATTTCGCGTGATGCACCTTATTTCGGTTTCGAGATTCCGGGTGAAACCGGCAAGTATTTTTACGTCTGGCTGGATGCGCCCATCGGTTACATGGGCAGCTTCAGGAAACTCTGTGCCCGGAAGGGGATCAATTTCGATGTGTATTGGAAAAAGGATTCCGTAACCGAGCTTTATCATTTCATCGGTAAGGATATTCTTTATTTTCACGCACTTTTCTGGCCGGCGATGTTGGAGAACGCGGGCTATCGGACACCCACACAGATTTTTGCCCACGGTTTTCTAACCGTAAACGGTGAAAAAATGAGTAAATCACGCGGTACGTTTATTACCGCGGAAAGCTATCTGGAACAGGGGTTGAACCCGGAATGGCTGCGTTACTACTATGCCGCCAAGCTGAATGGCAGCATGGAGGATATCGACCTCAACCTGGATGATTTCGTCGCACGCGTCAATTCCGATCTGGTGGGCAAATACATCAACATCGCCAGCCGGTGTGCGGGATTCATCAGCAAGCGGTTTGGCGGCAAGCTGGTGAGCGGTGAGGATTACCGTCTGCTGCAGCAAATGGTGGATGAACATTTTTCCGGCTGGCAGCCAGGGGTGATCGAGGCCGCTTATGAAGCACGTGATTTTTCTGCAGCAGTACGCCATATCATGCGACGTGCAGATGAGGTCAATGAACTGATTCATGAACTGGCTCCCTGGGAAATTGCCCGGGATGAAACGCGGGAGCCTGAACTGCACCGTGCCTGCAGCTTGGGTATCCAGATGTTTTATCTGCTTTCCTGCTATCTGAAGCCGATCCTGCCGCGCACTACCGCGCAGATCGAGGATTTCCTCAATCTGGGAGAATTGAGCTGGCAGAAGCAGCAGGTCGGGCAGCCTTTATCCGATATGCTGCTGCCACCAGGCCATGTGATCAACCCTTATCAGCATCTCATGACCCGTATCGACCCAAAGCAGATCACCGCACTGATTACGGCCAATCAACAAACCATGAAGCAGACGATGAATACAGAAACTGAGTCACATTCCCCGCAGCGACACGGCCAGGCGCAACAACATCCCGTTGCTCCGATTGCAGAAACCATTTCTATCGAAGATTTCGGCAAGATCGATCTGCGCATTGCCCGTATTCTCGATGCGCAACATGTTCCCGGTGCTGACAAATTGCTGCAACTGACACTGGATATCGGCTCTGAACAACGTACTGTCTTCGCCGGCATCAAATCTGCCTATGATCCGGAACAGCTCAAAGGGCGACTGACGGTCATGGTAGCCAATCTTGCTCCACGGAAAATGAAATTCGGGTTATCCGAAGGCATGGTACTGGCTGCAAGTAATGAAAACGGAGGAGGGCCTTTCCTGCTTGCCCCGGATAGCGGTGCACAACCGGGTATGTGGGTGAAGTAGTTATTATTTATGAGTGAAATAGTGTTAAGCGGTAACAGCGTATCCACTATTTTCTCCTGCTGATTACCCTTGATAGCTTGAAATCAGGAGACATAAGTGGGTTAATACTTATTTGACCCACTTATTATTCTCTTCGCTGATTATGTCCGATATCTCTGGTACTTCCATCACCCCTGTCGCCGCTGTTACCCGTCTTGCTGATTACCGTGTTCCAGAATTTTTAATTGGAAAAACGCATCTGACGTTTGAGCTATACGAAAGTTATACCGATGTCAGCAGCAGGCTGACGATTACCCGCAATCCGCAGAGCATAAAAGCAGATCATCTGGTTTTGCACGGCGAGCAGCTGGAATTGCTTTCTCTGGCGATTGATGAGCAGCCGCTTGATTCCGGGGATTACCAGATAACGCCGCACAATCTGACCATTCGCGATGTGCCGGAACAGTTTGTACTGCACTGCAAAACCCGTATCTATCCTGAAAAAAATACTGCGCTGGAAGGGTTGTATTACTCCAGTGGTATGTATTGCACGCAGTGTGAGGCCGAGGGTTTTCGCAAGATTACGTATTACCTGGACAGGCCGGATGTCATGAGCGAATTTGAGACGGTGATCGTTGCCCGGGAAGGTGCTTTCTCGACCATGCTTTCCAATGGCAATTGTCTGTCCGACACAGTGCGCGATGGCAAGCGCATCGTGCACTGGCATGATCCTTTCAAAAAACCCAGCTATCTGTTTGCGCTGGTTGCGGGCAATCTGGTTTGTCTGGAGGACAGCTTTACTACGCAATCCGGCCGCCAGGTGCTGTTGCAAATCTACACCGAAGCAAAAGACAGCGATAAATGCCATTTCGCGATGCAGTCATTGAAAAAAGCCATGCGCTGGGATGAACAGGTCTACGGTCGGGAATACGATCTGGATCGTTTCATGATAGTCGCTGTGGATGATTTCAATATGGGGGCAATGGAAAACAAGGGATTGAATATCTTCAATACATCTTGTGTGCTGGCTCATCCGGCCAGTACGACTGATACTGCATTCCAGCGTGTGGAAAAGGTGATCGGCCATGAGTATTTTCATAACTGGTCCGGTAACCGGGTTACCTGTCGCGACTGGTTTCAGTTGAGCCTGAAAGAGGGGTTGACGGTTTACCGCGATTCTGAATTTTCAGCGGATATGAACAGCCGTGCGGTCAAGCGGATAGAGGATGTCAGTCTCATACGCGGTGTGCAGTTTGTCGAAGATGCCGGTCCGATGGCGCACCCGGTGCGGCCGGATTCCTATATGGAAATATCCAATTTCTATACCGTCACTATTTATGAGAAAGGGGCTGAGGTGGTGCGGATGCTGGCCAATATACTGGGGCCGGAGCAATACCGCCAGGCAACGGATCTGTATTTCAGCCGCTTCGATGGACAGGCCGTCACTTGTGATGATTTCGTCCAGTGTATGGAGGAAGTATCAGGCAGGGATCTGCGCCAGTTTCGTCTGTGGTATTCGCAGGCTGGCACGCCGCAATTGCATATCAGCGACAGCTACGATACTGACCGCCAGCAATATAGTCTGACTGTTCGTCAGCATACACCCGCAACCCCCGGGCAGACTGAGAAAAAAGCGCTCCATATCCCGCTCAAGGTTGCGCTTTACGGTAGCAAAGGTGCGTTGGCTTTGGTGACTGACGGGCAGGCCAGGGGTACGGAAACCGTACTGGATATCTGCCAGGCGCAACAGACCATCGTGTTTGAGCAGGTGGCAGAAAAGCCTGTGCCATCTTTATTGCGTGGTTTTTCGGCACCGGTCAGGATTTTTTATGACTACCAGCTGGCGCAACTGCGGCAATTGATTCTGCTCGATAGCGATGGTTTCTGCCGTTGGGATGCCATGCAGAGCCTGATGCGCATCGTACTGAGCAAAGCGATCGACGGCCAAGATAATCTTGCAGAGCAGGCGGTGCTGATAGAGGTACTTAAGCAGCTGCTGGCTGATCATACGGCTATGGATGCGGCTTTATTGGGCTGCATGCTGGATTTGCCCAGTGAGCAATATCTGGCAAGCCTTTATGACAAAGCCAATCTGCCGGCAATCAGCCGAGCAAGAATGCAGTTACAACACCAGCTTGCCGTGCAATTGCAGACAGAACTGCTGAGCTGTTACCAAGCTTTGCAGGATAGCGCATCCGGGTTATCTGCACAGGCGATGGCGGCACGCAGTCTACGCAATCGTGCTCTGGCATATTTGCTGCACATTGATGATGAATATTATCGTGATCTGGCGCAGCAGCAATTTCTTCAAGCAGACAATATGACCGACCAGTTCGCTGCCCTGAAAGGGCTGGTTCATGCCGAACATGCGGGGGCAGCAGCGCGGGAAGCGCTGCAGGCTTTTTACCAGCAATGGCAACATGATGCGCTGGTAGTGAACATGTGGTTTCAGGTACAGGCAACGCGGCCTTGGGGTAATGTCCTGCAGGAGGTGCAACAGCTTCTAAACCATGAAGCATTTGATGCATGCAATCCGAATAAATTGCGTGCCGTGATCGCTGCTTTTGCTAATCAGAATTTTGCCGGTTTCCATGACAGTTCGGGTAAAGCCTACCAGTTTCTGGCAGATCAGATTGCCGACATCGATCAACGTAACCCGCAAATGGCTGCCCGTCTGCTGACACCCTTGACGCACTGGCATCAGTTTATTGATGAATATGCCAAGTTAATGCGCAAGGCATTGGAATCACTATCGCAACGTGAATTGAGCAAGGATGTGTACGAGGTGGTGAGCAAGAGCCTGAATGGAAGGGGTGCTGATTTAGTAGGTTAAGAAGATTTCTGAATGAAAAGAAAGGGATATTTCTGGTTTGAGTTGGCAGACAAGTTGTAATAACATGTAGTAGTTGAGATCTGGTCTGACAGTTACCCGATTTGACGAGTTCCTGTTAGATCAGATTCAGTTATTCAATTCGGTAATTTTATCGTCCCATATCTTCTTTGCATCAATTAAAGTTTGCATCGGGGTGCGTCCACAGCACATTTTTCCCTGGTGAGTCCGCACACTGTTGTAGTACGCCATCCAATCATCCAGATCGTGTTGTAACTCTTCAATGGACTGGTAAATCTTGCGCGGGAATGCCACCTGGTAGAACTCCTGCAAGATGGTTTTGTGAAAGCGTTCGCAAATACCGTTGGTCTGCGGATGATTGGCTTTCGTTTTGGAATGTTCGATGTCATTGAGTGCCAGATAAAGCTGGTAATC
>Ga0206106_100147_pt1 | contig 115927 bp, 99 predicted proteins | sample 1B1ome_FD_148677 | JGI IMG/M metagenome (GOLD analysis project Ga0206106, IMG submission 148677) | Enriched microbial communities from leaf-cutter ant dump, University of Wisconsin, Madison, United States - 1B110A | ecosystem: Environmental > Terrestrial > Nest > Insects nest > Nest dump...
GGCGCGGGTGCGGGGGATGCGGTGGGTGCGGGGGATGCGGAGACGGTGGGCGCGGATGCGGTGGGGGCGGTCGTCAGGAAGCGGGCGTGCGGCAGACGCTGCCGCATCACGTCGACGGCATCCGGGTTGGCGTCGACGAGCAGGAATCGGCGACCGAGAGCGGAGGCGACGGCCCCCGTCGTTCCGGACCCCGCGAACAGGTCGAGCACCGCGTCGCCCGGCGCGCTCGAGGCCTGCACGATGCGACGCAGGATTCCCTCGGGCTTCTGGGTCGGGTATCCGGTGCGCTCGGCGCCGCCGACCTGCACGATCGTGTGCCACCAGACGTCGGTGGGCAGCTTGCCGCGCTCGGCCTTCTCGGGGGTCACGAGGCCGGGCGCCATGTAGGGCTCGCGGTCGACGGATGCGTTGTCGAAGTAGTACGCATCAGGGTTCTTCACGTAGACGAGGATCGTGTCGTGCTTCGCCGGCCAACGGCGGTTGGTCTTGCCGCCGTAGTCGTAGGCCCAGATGAGCTCGTTGAGGAAGCACTCGCGGCCGAAGAGCGCGTCGAGGGCGACCTTGGCGTAATGCGACTCGCGATAGTCGAGGTGCAGGTAGAGGGTGCCGCGCTCGTCGAGCAGGCGCCAGGCCTCGGCGAGACGCGGCTCGAGGAAGGCCCAGTAGTCCTCGAAGCGGTCGTCGTAGCCGTACATGGTGCGCACGACGGTGCGGTAGCGCTCGCCGCCGTAGCCGGTGCGGTCGCCCTCCGGGTCGCGCACCGTCTGCACGGCGCGATGCCGCTGGGGGCGGCCGGTGTTGAAGGGCGGGTCGAGGTAGACGAGACGGAAACTGCCGTCGGGCAGCGTGCGCGCCACGTCGAGGTTGTCGCCGAGCACGACCGTGTCGGGGCCCGCCGCGTGCCACGCCGATGCGTTCCACGTCTCGAGGCGCCCCGCATCCGGGTGCCCCGCCCCCGCGTCCGCGTGCCCCGTGTCCGCATCCGGACGCCCCGCCCCCGCATCCGTCGCCCGCACGCCCATGCGCCGAGGTTAACGGACGCGGCGGGCGGAGACGCGCGCGGGCGGCGGGGCCACCTGTTCCTGAGTTGCGACAACAACGGTCGACGCAACTCAGGAGGGAGCGCGGGAGAGCGCCCCGCCCGACGCGACACGCCATGCCTGCTCCTGAGTTGCGGGAGGATCAAGACGTGGATGAGACGGATCGCGCGCCGATCGGGGTGGGGCCGTGGCCGGGCGGCCGGGCGGCATGGCCGACGGATGCGCGCTACGACCCGGAGCTGCTGGAGCACGGCGACGGCCGCAACGTCGTCGACCGCTACCGCTACTGGCGCCTCGAGGCGATCGTGGCCGACCTCGACACGCGTCGGCATCCGTTCCACGTCGCGATCGAGAACTGGCAGCACGACCTCAACATCGGCTCGATCGTGCGCACCGCCAACGCCTTCGCCGCCGAGGCCGTGCACATCGTCGGCCACCGCCGCTGGAACCGCCGCGGCGCGATGGTGACCGACCGGTACCAGCACATCCACTCGCATCCGACGATCGACGACCTCGTCGCCTGGGCCGGCGAGCACGCGCTCCCGATCGTCGCGGTCGACAACACGGCGGGCGCCGTACCGGTCGACGCGTTCGCTCTGCCCGAGCGCTGCGTGCTGCTCTTCGGCCAGGAGGGCCCGGGACTCACGGATGCCGCGGTCGCCGCAGCGGATGCGCACGTCGAGATCCGTCAGTTCGGCTCCACCCGCTCGATCAACGCGGCGGCGGCGGCCGCGATCATCATGCACGAGTGGATCCGCCAGCACGTTCCCCTCAGTCCGTGAGAGTACGCACTTTCGGGGTGCGCGACGGCGTGTGGCGCCCAGAAGTACGTACTCTCGCGGACTCGGCCGCGCCCGATAGGCTGGGGTGTAATCCCCCATCGAACAAGGGAGAAGAGCTATGCCCGCGATCGTTCTCATCGGCGCCCAGTGGGGCGACGAAGGCAAGGGCAAGGCGACCGACCTGCTCGGCGACCGCGTCGACTACGTCGTCAAGTTCAACGGTGGCAACAACGCCGGCCACACCGTCGTCGTCGGCGACCAGAAGTACGCGCTGCACCTGCTGCCGTCGGGCATCCTGAGCCCCGGCGTCGTGCCCGTGATCGCGAACGGCGTCGTCGTCGACATCGAGGTGCTGTTCGACGAGCTCGAGGCGCTCAGCGCGCGCGGCGTCGACGTGTCGAAGCTGCTCGTGTCAGCCAACGCGCACGTCATCACGCAGTACCACCGCACGATCGACAAGGTCACCGAGCGCTTCCTCGGCAAGCGTCAGATCGGCACCACCGGCCGCGGCATCGGCCCCACGTACGCCGACAAGATCAACCGAGTCGGCATCCGGATCCAAGACCTCTTCGACGAGAACATCCTGCGCCAGAAGGTCGAGGGCGCCCTCGACCAGAAGAACCACCTGCTCGTGAAGGTCTACAACCGCCGCGCGATCGGTGTCGACGAGGTCGTCGACGACCTGCTCGGCTACGTCGACCGCCTGCGCCCCATGGTGGCCGACACGAGCCTCGTGCTGAACCAGGCGCTCGACGCCGGCAAGACGGTGCTGTTCGAGGGCGGCCAGGCCACGATGCTGGATGTCGACCACGGCACGTACCCGTTCGTCACGAGCTCGAACGCCACGAGCGGCGGCGCCGCGACCGGGTCGGGTGTGGCCCCCAACCGCTTCGACCGCGTCATCGGCGTCGTGAAGGCGTACACGACGCGTGTCGGCTCGGGCCCGTTCCCGACCGAGCTGCTCGACGACTCGGGCGAGTTCCTGCGCAGCGCCGGCTTCGAGTTCGGCACGACGACCGGCCGTCCGCGCCGCACCGGCTGGTACGACGCCCCGATCGCCCGCTACACGGCGCGCATCAACGGCGTCACCGACTTCGTGCTCACGAAGCTCGACGTGCTCACCGGCCTCGAGCGCATTCCGGTGTGTGTCGCCTACGACGTCGACGGCACGCGCTTCGACGAGGTGCCGGTGAGCCAGTCCGACTTCCACCACGCCACCCCGATCTACGAGGAGTTGCCCGGCTGGTCGGAGGACATCACGGGCGCGCGCTCGTTCGACGAGCTGCCCGCCAACGCGCAGGCCTACGTGCTCGCACTCGAGGCCATGTCGGGTTCGCGCATCTCGGCGATCGGCGTGGGCCCCGGCCGCGACGCGATCGTCGTGCGGCACGACCTGCTGTGATCGTGCGTGCGGGAGTGAATCCCGACGCTGCCAGGATGGTTTGGTGACTGCGACCCGGCCCGAGCGCGCGCCCCTGCTCGGGCGCTTCATCCGCCTCGACCCGATCACGCGCGGCGACCTGCCGCAGCTGTGGCAGGCGATCGGGCGACCCGAGGTGTTCGCGAGCGGATACGGCGGCGGCCCCGCGGGACTGCCGGCGGATGCGGATGCCTTCGCCGCGTGGGCGTGGAACCGCTGGCCGCACGAGAGCGGCAACACGTATGTGGTGCGCGTCGCATCCGGCCCCCACACGGGCGAGGTGGTCGGCACCTCGAGCCTCGCCGACTTCGACGAGCGCCGCGAATCGGCGCACATCGGCTGGACCGCCTACTCGCCGCGCGTGTGGGGCACGCAGGTGAACCCCGAGGCGAAGCTGCTGCTGCTCGGGCTCGCGTTCGCGCACGGCTACGGGCGCGTGAAGATCCAGACCGGGTCGACGAATGCGCGCTCGCGTGCTGCGATCGAGAAGCTCGGGGCCGTGTTCGAGGGCGTCATCCGGCGCGAGCAGCCGCTCGCCGACGGCAGCTGGCGTGACACCGCCGTCTATTCGGTGCTGGGCGAGGAGTGGCCCGCCGTGCGCGCGGGCCTCGAGGCGCGGCTCGCCGCGTGGGGCGACCGGCCGGTGCTCTACCGCTCCGTGCCCGCGGCGGAGTGGCCACCCAGCCGTGCCCGGTAATCTCGCCGTATGACCGAGGCCGACGCCCCCGACGCCCGCACCGCATCCGCCGCCGCATCCGCTGCGGCATCCGCCGACCCGCGCGCGGAGCTGCAGCGCTACCGGCAGAGCATCGACAACATCGACGCGGCGCTCATCCACCTGCTCGCCGAGCGGTTCAAGGCGACGCAGGCGGTCGGCAGGCTCAAGGCGGCAAGCGGCATGGCGCCGTCCGACCCCGAGCGGGAGCGCAAGCAGATCGCCCGCCTGCGGGCCCTGGCAGAGGAGTCGCACCTCGACCCCGAGTTCGCCGAGAAGTGGTTCACCTTCGTCGTGGCCGAGGTGATCCACCACCACGAGCGTCTCGCGAACGGCGAAGACGCGCCCGCGTGACCGGGTGGGATCCGCGGGCGCTCCCCTCGCTCGCGGGACGCAGCTACGTCGTCACGGGCGGCAACGCGGGCATCGGCTACTTCGCGTCCGAGCAGCTCGCTGCGGCGGGCGCGCGGGTCGTGATCGCGGCGCGGTCGCCCGAGAAGGCGGCGCTCGCGATCGCCGCGATCCGCGAGCGGGTGGCGGATGCCGAGGTCGCCCACGTGCGCCTCGACCTCACCTCCCTCGCCTCGGTGCGCGAGGCGGCGGAGGCGCTCGCGGCGTTCCGGCCGATCGACGCCCTCATCAACAACGCCGGCCGGGTCGTCGCATCGCGACGCCGGCTGCTCACCGATGACGGCTTCGAGGCGACGGTCGGCGGCAACTTCCTCGGGCACTTCGCCCTGACGACGCTGCTGTTCCCGGCCCTCACGCCCACCGGACGCGTCGTCGGACTCGGCAGCGACTCGACGCGCATGGTGCGACTCGACGCCGCCGACCTCTGGTCGGAGCGCCGCTACGCCCCGTTTCGCGCGTACGCGTTCTCGAAGCACGCGGTGCAGGGCTTCCACCTCGAGCTCGCGCGACGCCTGGCCGCCGCAGGCGACACACGGATGTCGCTGCTCGCGCACCCGGGCTGGGCGACGAGCGTCTACGCGCCCCGCCGGCCGGGCATCACCGATCGCGACGCCCGTGCGCAACGCGTCGTCGAGGCGATCGGCGGGTGGGTCGGCCAGGGTAAAGACCGCGGCGCCTGGCCCGAGGTGCGCGCCGCGGTCGACCCGGATGCGATGAACGGCGAGTACTTCGGGCCGCGCTGGGGTCTCGCGGGGCCGCCCGCGCGTGCGCGAGCGGTGGCCTCATCTGCTGCCCCCGCCTTCGGGGCGGCCCTCTGGGCCGACGCCGAGGCGCGCACCGGCATCCGCTTCCCGCTCTGAGGGCGTTCGTAGCTCCAGCTAGCAGCTCGGCGCCCCGGAAGTTTCTGGGGCGCCGAGGCCGTAGCTGGAGCTACGAGCGCAGCACCGCTCAGGCGAAGCGGGCGCGCCCCACGACTCAGGCGAAGCGGGCGCGCAGCGGCTCGCGGAAGGTGGTGGCGAGCTCGTCGACAGATGCCGTGAAGGCCCCCTGCACCTCGAGCGCCGGCTCGGAGTCGGTCACGCCGATGCGCAGAACGGGGTAGCCACGACCCTCGCAGAGGCGCGTGAACCGGACATCCTCCTCGCGCGGCACGGCGACGAGCACGCGGCCGGTCGACTCGGAGAAGAGCGCCGTCGCGAGATCGACGCCGTCGAGATCGAGCAGCTCGTCGAGGAACACCCGCGCCCCGACGCCGAAGCGCAGCACGCCCTCGGCGAGCGCGATCGCGAGACCCCCGTCGGCGAGGTCGTGCGCCGCGGCGAGCAGCCCCTCGTGCGCGGCCGCCGCGAGCAGGCCGGCGAGCTCACGCTCGCAGTCCAGGTCGACAGCCGGCGGGCGCCCCCCGAGGTGCCCGTGCACGACGCCGGCCCACGCCGAGCCGTCGAGCTCGAGGCGCGTCTCGCCGAGCAGGTAGAGGTTGTCGCCGGCATCCTGCCAGCCCGACGGCACGCGACGCCCCACGTCGTCGATCGTGCCGAGCACCGCGACGACAGGGGTGGGGTGGATCGGCACGTCACCCGTCTGGTTGTAGAACGACACGTTGCCGCCCGTCACCGGGATGCCGAGGGCGAGACACCCATCCGCGAGTCCCTCGACCGCGCGCGAGAACTGCCACATGACCTCGGGGTTCTCGGGGCTGCCGAAGTTGAGGCAGTCCGACACCGCAGCGGGCACGGCGCCCGTCACCGCGACGTTGCGGTACGCCTCGGCGAGAGCCAGCTGCGCACCCGCATACGGGTCGAGGTACGCGTAACGCCCGTTGGCATCCGTCGCGAGCGCGAAACCGAGTCCCGAGGTCTCGTCGACCCGCACCATGCCGCCGTCGTCGGGGTAGCTGAGCGCCGTGTTGCCGAGCACGTACTTGTCGTACTGGCTCGTGATCCAGCTCTTGTCGGCGAGGTTCGCCGAGCCCAGCAGCCGCAGCAGCTGCTCCTTCACCTCGGGCCCCGCGGTGGGCCGGGCGAGAGCGGATGCGGTGTCGGCGTTCACGTGGTCGATCCACGTGGGGTAGGCGATCGGTCGCTCGTACACGGGGCCATCGACGGCGACCGTGCGCGGGTCGACGTCGACGATCGTCTCGCCCTTCCAGTCGATCACGAGCCGCCCCGTGTCGGTGACCTCGCCGAGCACGCTCGCCTCGACATCCCACTTGCGGATCACCGCGAGGAACGCGTCGAGCTTCGCGGGCGCGACGACCGCCATCATGCGTTCCTGGCTCTCGGACATGAGGATCTCCTCTGCCGTGAGCGTGGGGTCGCGCAGCAGCACCTCATCGAGCACGATGTGCATGCCGCCGTCACCGTTGCTGGCGAGCTCGGAGGTGGCGCACGAGATGCCGGCGGCGCCGAGGTCCTGGATGCCCTCGACGAGCCCCTCGCGGTAGAGCTCGAGGCAGCACTCGATGAGCACCTTCTCCATGAAGGGATCGCCCACCTGCACGGCGGGACGCTTGCGCCCGGAGCCCTCGTCGAACGACTCGGAGGCGAGGATGGATGCGCCGCCGATGCCGTCGCCGCCGGTGCGCGCTCCGAAGAGCACCACCTTGTTGCCCACGCCGCGGGCGTTGGCGAGGTGCAGGTCTTCGTGGCGCAGCACGCCGACCGCGAGCGCGTTCACGAGCGGGTTCGCCTGATAGATGGGGTCGAACCAGGTCTCGCCGCCGATGTTGGGGAGGCCGAGGCAGTTGCCGTAGAAGCTGATGCCCGAGACGACGCCCGGAACGACCCGGGCGGTATCCGGGTGGTCCAGTGCCCCGAAACGCAGCGCATCCATCACGGCGACGGGCCGCGCGCCCATCGAGATGATGTCGCGCACGATGCCGCCGACACCCGTCGCGGCGCCCTGGAACGGCTCGACGTAGCTCGGGTGGTTGTGGCTCTCGATCTTGAAGGTGACCGCCCAGCCCTCGCCGATGTCGACGACGCCCGCGTTCTCGCCCATGCCGACCATGAGGTTCTTCGTCATCTCGGGGGTGACCTTCTGGCCGAACTGCCGCAGGTGCACCTTCGAGCTCTTGTAGGAGCAGTGCTCGCTCCACATCACCGAGTACATCGCGAGCTCGCCGCTCGTGGGGCGGCGGCCGAGGATCTCGCGGATCCGCTGGTACTCCTCCGTCTTGAGCCCGAGTGCCGCGTACGGCTGCTCCCGCTCGGGGGTCGCGGCGGCGTTCTCGACGGTGTCGACGACGTGCGTCGAGGGGGTGCTCACGGGGGATTGCTCCTTGGCGACGGAGGGCGAGTGGCGACGCGCCCATCCTACCGGCGCGCCCATGCGCATCCGCGGGGGGCCGAACGCTGCAGCGTTTGACAGGTAGCCGTGCCGAGACGGCAGTTCCGACCCATCCGCCGCGGGTTTTCGGGTCGCAACTGCCGTCTCGATGCGCCGGACCGGAAGACGGACGGACGGATGCGGCCTTTGCGGATGCTGCGCCGGATGCGAGAGCCTGGATCGATGGAACCCGGCATCCTCGTCGAACTGGCAACCGTCCGATCCTGGCCCGCCTTCGCGCTCGCGGTGGCGATCGTCGCGGCGGGCTCCGCGCTCGCGACCCTCATCGTGCATCGCGGCGTGCGGCTGCTCGCGCGCCACCGTGGCTGGGATTACGCGCGCATCGGCCGCATCGTGGGGCCCTTCCTCACCCTCGTCGCGGTGGTCGGCATGTGGATCGCGGTGCGGGTCACCCTGCCCGCGACCGACTGGCTCGACGGCATCGGGCAGGTGGCGCTCATCCTCGTGATCGCGAGCTCGGCGTGGTTGCTCTCGGGCGTCCTCGCCTTCGCATTCGGCGCGGTGCGCGCCCGCTACCCGATCGACGTGGCCGACAACGGCGTCGCCCGCCGCGTGCGCACACAGCTCGGGCTGCTGCAGCGCATCGCATCCGCCGTTCTCGTGGTGCTCGCCGTCGGCGCGATCCTGCTGACCTTCCCGGGCGTGCAGGCGCTGGGTGCGAGCGTGCTCGCATCCGCCGGACTCGTCTCGGTGATCGCGGGTCTCGCGGCGCAGTCGACGCTCTCGAACCTGTTCGCCGGCATCCAGCTCGCCTTCTCCGACGCGCTGCGGGTCGACGACGTCGTGGTCGTCGAAGACGAGTGGGGGCGCATCGAGGAGATGACGCTCAGCTATGTCGTGGTGCGCATCTGGGACGAGCGGCGCCTCGTGCTGCCCTCGACCTACTTCACGACGACGCCGTTCACCAACTGGACGCGCGCCTCGAGCGACATCACCGGAACCGTCTACCTCGACCTCGACTGGACGGTGTCGCTCGATGGCCTGCGCGAGCACTTCGACGCGTTCCTCGCGACGCGTCCCGAGTGGGACGGTCGCGGTTCGAGCGTCGCGGTGACGGATGCGACGGGCGGCGTCGTGCAGCTGCGTTTCGTCGTGACGGCGGCCGACTCCGGCACCCTGTGGACGCTGCGCTGCGCCGTGCGCGAGGAGATGGTGCGCTGGGCCCAGTCGCAGGCGCCCGCCGCGCTGCCCCGCGCGCGCGTTGAGCTGCAGCGCGACTGACGCCCGCGCCGGCTCGGTGCAGGTCGCATCCGCCCGCGGGCGTCAGGCACGCACGTGCGGGGCGGCCAAACGCTGCAGCGTCTGGCAGATCGCCGCGCCGAGACGGCAGTTCCGACCCATCCGCCCCGAGTTTTCGGGTCGGAACTGCCGTCTCGGCGACCGTGAGCGGCCGAAGTCGAGCCCGCGCGCGCGTCGAGCTGCAGGGCTCCGTCAGCCCGCGAAGGCTCGACGCAGACGCTCGATCGTCTCGTCGCGGTCGACGCCCAGGCCGCGCGCCCGCACCCGGATCACACGCCACCCCGCTTCGCTCGCCCGGTCGAACCGCCGGATGTCGCGGTCGTACTGGTAGCTCGAGGTGCGGTGCTGATCACCGTCGTACTCCGCGATCACGCGATGCTCCGGCCAGACCAGATCGAAGTAGCCGATCTCGCGGCCATGGAGGTCGCGAACGAGCGCGCCGCACACGGGTTCAGGGAGTCCCGCGTCGCGTGCCAGCAGCCGCAGTTGCGTCTCGCGCGGCGACTCGACCCCCTCGCGCACGAGGGCAGCAGCGGCGCGAGCTGTTCGGATGCCGCGGCACGTCGCCTCCGTCATCACGCGTCGCAGTTCGTCGAGGCGCAGGTGCGGCCTGTCTGGATCAGCCGGGTCGAGCACCCGCGGGTCGAGCACGAGGTGGTCGCCGATCGCCACGAGGGCGGGAATCGACAGAACACTCGCGCACTCCATGAACGCGATCTCGGGAGGTGAGGTAGGGAGGTCGGCGCGCAGCACCGCGACCGCCGTCGGTCCTTCGTGACCGACGACCCCGCGCCGCCGCGGGCGCGTCAGCCCGGATGCGGCTGTGACGTGGATCGGGATCGCCTCGTCGGGCAGCGGCGCGCCCCAGAGCAGCGCGGCGGTCGGGCCGGAGAAGCGATCGCCGGGCCGAAGCAGGGGCGCGTATCCCCGGACGGCCGCGATGGCCGGGTGCTCGTCGGGCGCGACCTCCCGCATCCGCACGCCCCGATGCGGTCGTGCGAGGTCGGCGCCGCGTAGTCGAGCCATGCTATGACCCGCAGCGAGCGCATCCGCGACGCGGAACGATGAGCCGAGCTCGGAGTGGAGAGGGGTTCGGCGGGGCATGCTCGATCGTCGCGCGAACGTGCGAAGGCCCGCAGAATCCATCCACAGGACGCCCAGACGGCAGTTCCGACCCATCCGCCCCGAGTTTTCGGGTCGGAACTGCCGTCTCGGCGCAGGCGCGCGACGGGCGGATGCGGATGCGGGCTGGCGTGGAGATGGACGCCGGCGGGCGCGTGTCAGCGACCCGCGGCGATGAGGGCGTCGAGCGCCGTGAGGGTCTCGTCGGCCCAGGCGAGGGCGGCGCGCGCGGTGTGCTCGCCCGCCGAGATCGTCATGAGCTGGTACGGGCGCTGGGCGTCCGCCGCATCATCCGCCTCCGTGGCGCGGCGCGCCCCGGCGAGCGAGGCGAGTTGCTGCTCGGCGATTCCGCGGTACTCGGCCACGAGCTCGCGACACGCACGCGCCCCGAGCACGTCGCCGAAGAACAGACGCAGCAGCATCCCGTTGCGGGGCGGCGTGCGGGTGGGTGCTTCACGCATCAGTTCGACGAGCCGCGCGCGCCCGGATGCCGTGAGCCGGTAGGTCGAGGATCCCGTGCGTACGCCGCCGACCGCCTCCACGTGCCCCTCGTCGCGCAGGCGGGCGAGGGCCGGGTAGATCTGCCCGAAGCTCTCGCTCCAGAACGCGCCGAGGTGCTCGAGGATCGCCTCGCGCAGGGCGTAGCCGGTCATGGGTGCGACGCTGAGCCCCGCAAGAACGGCGAGGTCGGTCTGGGTGGCGCGTGGCATATCGTCACTATATCTGCTAGACATATCTCTGTCAGTTACATATCTGCCAGAAAGGACGGCGATGGCGCTCGATCCCGTCGCGCTCGCTTCCGTCGCGGGTGCGGTCGCAGCCGCACTCTCCCTCGTGGTCGCCGGCTTCCAGCTCGCGCTCGCCATCGGCGCGCCGTGGGGCCGCGCGGCCTACGGCGGACAGCATCCGGGCGTCCTGCCCGCTCGACTGCGGGTCTCGAGCGCCGTCGCGACACTCGTCTGGGCGGCGGTGGCGCTCGCGGTGGCACGCCGCGCGGGGTGGCCCGTGTGGGCGCCCCTGCCCGACGCCTGGCTGCCCGTCGTGGTCTGGGTGATCGTGGGGCTGGGTCTCGTCGCGATGCTGCTCAACGCCATCACGCGCAGCCGCATCGAGCGCGCACTCTGGCTTCCGACATCGGTGCTGCTCTTCGGCGCGACGCTCGTCGTGGCTCTGACCGCGCGCGGATGACGCGGCCGGCACCGCGGGTGAGCCTCGGCCCGCGCCTCGTGCGCCAGGCGTGGGAGCGGGTGGCCTAGCTCAGGCCCGGGCGAGCGTGTGCTCGATCACCGACTGGAAGAAGCGGAGGCCGTCGACGCCCGAACGCATCGCATCCGGGGTGTCGGGACCGAAGCCCGGCTCGGTGGCGTGCTCCGGATGCGGCATGAGGCCCACGACGTTGCCGCGCTCGTTCGTGACGCCGGCGATGTCGCGCAGCGAGCCGTTGGGGTTCACGTCGAGGTAGCGGAACGCCACGAGACCCTCGCCCTCGAGCCGGTCGAGCGTCTCGTCGGTGGCGATGTAGCCGCCCTCGCCGTTCTTGAGGGGGATGACGATCTCGTCACCCGCCTCGAAGGCCGAGGTCCACGCAGTGGAGGCGTTCTCGACGCGCAGGCGCTGGTCGCGGCAGATGAAGTCGCCGTGGTCGTTGCGGATGAGGCCGCCGGGCAGCAGCTGCGCCTCGACGAGGATCTGGAAGCCGTTGCAGATGCCGAGCACCGGCATCCCGGCGTTCGCCGCCGAGATCACCTCGGACATGATCGGCGAGTGCGCGGCGATCGCCCCGCAGCGCAGGTAGTCGCCATAGCTGAACCCGCCCGGCAGCACGATCGCGTCGACACCCTGCAGATCGTGGTCGCCGTGCCACAGCGCGACCGCCTCGGCACCCGCGAGCCGCACGGCGCGCTGAGCGTCGCGGTCGTCGAGCGAGCCGGGGAAGGTGACGACGCCGATGCGAGCCGCCATCAGGCGACCTTCACGGCGACGACGTCTTCGATCACCTGGTTCGAGAGGAATTCGGCGGCGACCCGCTGCGCCTCGGCGAGCACGGCATCCGTGACCTCGCCCTCCACGGTCAACTCGATGCGCTTGCCGATGCGCACATCGGTGAAGGTCGTCGTGCCCTGCTTGGCGAGCGCGCCCGCCGTCGCCTTGCCGGCGGGGTCGAGCAGCTCGGGCTTGGGCATGACCTCGACGACGATGGTGGGCACGGAGACTCCCGGAGTTCGAGGGGGCGGGGAACGCCCCCAGTCTACGGGCAGCCCATACCGCGCGGGGTCAGTCGACCGGCCGCTGCCCCGCGTGCGCGATCTCCGAGAGGCCGCGCGGCCACGCCTCCTCGATCGCCCAGCGCGCCCAGTCGGCGTAGCCGGAGGCGGACGGATGGAATCTGTCGCTCGCGAAGAAGTCCGGCCCGTAGGGCGGCGGCAGGGCCTCGGTCATCATCCAGCGGCCGTCGCGCGCGATGACCCGCGCCGCGACGCGTTCGAGGTTGCGGGAGTGTCGGTAGAGGGTGGTGCGCAGCGGCTCGGGAAGCAGCTCGAAGCGCGCGAAGACCGGCAGGTTCGACATGAGGATGCGGGCGTTCGGCAGGCGATCGCTCACCGTCGTGAGCAGGCGGCGCAGGTCGCGTCCGAATGCGCCTGCCGAGCGGGCGTGGAGGGCGTCGTTCGCGCCGAGGCTCACGAACACGAGGTCGGCGGGGCGGGCGACGGCATCCGTGAGGTAGCGGTCGACGAAGCCGCCCGTGTCGATGCCGTTCTCGCCGACCGCGCGCCAGATGACACCGCGGCCGGTGCGGGCGTGCAGCTCGCGCGCGAGCGAGCCGGGCAGCGCCTCCTCCTGCGTCGCGGCGCCGGTGCCCGCCGCGGTCGAGTCGCCGATCACCGCGAGCCGCAGCGGATCCGGCCCCTCGAGCTTGCCCTCCCAGGGCAGTTCGGCATCCGGCAGCCGTTCCACCTCGCGCTCGAGGCGCCGCTGCTGGCTCAGGATGCGGGGGCCGTGCAGCAGCAGGAAGCCGCGGCTCGCGCGCAGCGCGCGGGGGGAGACAGGGTCGTTCACGGTGCGAGTGTAAGTGAGGGGGGATCGGGAGTCGCTGAAGGGGGGGCGTCATCCGCAGATGGTGCGGTTTCGGCTCGGTGGCGCGGGTTCGCCGGTGCCATCCGGCCGAAACCGCGCCAGGGGTCGGGGCTCAGCCCGTCAGCCGCTCGATGAGCTCGGCGTAGCGGGCCGCCGTGCGCTCCACGATCTCGGGGGGCAGCGGCGGCGGTGTGCCACGCGTGTCCCAGTTCGCCGCGAGCCAGTTGCGCACGATCTGCTTGTCGAAGCTGTCGAGCCGGTTCTCGCCGCCCGCCGCGTAGAGCGCGGCGTCCCAGTAGCGTGACGAGTCGGACGTGAGCACCTCATCCGCGAGCGCGATCTCGCCCGTCGACGGGTCGCGCCCGAACTCGAACTTGGTGTCGGCGAGGATCACCCCGCGCCGCTCGGCGATCGCCGACGCCTCCGCGAACACCCGCAGGCTGAGCTCGCGAATCGCCGTCGCATCCGCTTCGCCCACGAGCTCGACGGTCTGCGCGAAGGTGATGTTCTCGTCGTGCTCGCCGAGCGGCGCCTTGTAGGCGGGCGTGTAGATCGGTTCGGGCAGGCGGTCGCCGTTCGAGAGCCCGGCGGGCAGCCGGATGCCGCACACGGTCTGCGAGGCCTGGTACTCGGCCCAGCCGCTCCCCACGAGGTAGCCGCGCACGACCGCCTCGATGGGGAACATGTCGAGGCGCGTCACGAGCATGGCGCGCTCGGCGATGTCGGGGGGCAGCGGGGTCTGGAGCGCGTCGAGGCCGCCGCGGGGGCCCGCGAGGTGGTTGGGCACCGCGAGCTGGTCGAACCACCACAGGCTCAGGCGCGTGAGCAGTGCGCCCTTGCCCGGGATGCCGGGCTCGAGCACGTGGTCGAAAGCGCTCACGCGATCCGAGGCGACGACGAGCGCGCGGCCGGGTTCGGCATCCGAGAGGTAGAGGTCGCGCACCTTGCCCGCGTACTCGTGGCGCCAGCGCAGCGCCTCGAGGCGGGGGTCGCCCGCGGGCGCCTCGACGCTCATCGCACGACCCGCTCGGCGATGTCGTGGCGGTACTGCCCGCCCTCGAGGTGGATGCGGCCGAGCGCCGTGTAGGCGGCGTCGCGTGCCGCCGCGAAGTCGGCGCCGCGGCCGACGACACCGAGCACGCGTCCGCCGGTCGCGATGAAGCGCCCGTCGCTCTGGGCGGTGCCGGCGTGCAGGATCGTGACCCCCGGCACCTCGGCCGCCTCGGCGAGGCCGGTGATCTCACGGCCGGTCACGGGGTTCTCGGGGTAGCCCTCGCTCGCGAGCACGACGACGACAGATGCCTCGTCCGAGAACGACGGATACGGCAGTCGCGCGAGGGTGCCGGTGGCGGCCGCGAGCATGAGCTGCGAGAGCGGGGTCGTGAGACGCGGCAGCACCACCTGCGTCTCGGGGTCGCCGAACCGCGCGTTGAACTCGATGACGCGCACCGCGCCGCCGCCGGGCCCGCCGTCGTCGGTGATGATGAGTCCGCAGTAGAGCAGGCCGATGAACGGGGTGCCCTCGGCCTCGAGGGCGCGCACGGTTGGCAGGGCGATCGTGTCGAGCACCTCGTCGACGAAGGCCGCCTCGGCGCCCCAGCGGTCGGCGATCCACGGCAGCGGGGAGTACGCCCCCATGCCGCCCGTGTTGGGGCCTTCGTCGCCGTCGAAGGCGCGCTTGTAGTCCTGTGCGGGGCTCAGCGGCACGACGTCGTGGCCGTCGGCGAGGAAGAAGAGCGACACCTCCTGGCCGCTCAGGAACTCCTCCACCAGCACCGGCCCGTGCTGCAGGTAGTACTCGGCGTGCGCGATGGCCGCGTCGCGATCCTCGGTGACGAGCACCCCCTTGCCGGCGGCGAGACCGTCGGCCTTCACGACGTGCGGGGCGCCGAGCTCGTCGAGCGCGGCGGTGAGCTCGTCGAGCGTCGTGGTGCGGATGGCGCGGCCGGTGGGCACGTCGGCCTGCTCCATGATGCGCTTGGCGAACGCCTTGGAGCCCTCGAGCGCGGCAGCCGCCTTGTCGGGGCCGAACACCGGCACGCCCTGGGCACGCAACACATCCGCGACACCCGCGACGAGCGGTGCTTCTGGCCCGATCACGACGAGCTCGATCTCGTTGTCGAGCGCGTACTGCGTGACGAGCTTGCCGTTGCTCGCGTCGAGGCCCACCGTCTCGACCCGGGAGGCGATGCCGGCGTTGCCGGGGGCGGCCGTGATCTCGTGCCCGGCCTGCTCGGCGAGGAGCGCGTCGACGATGGCGTGCTCGCGGGCACCGGATCCGAGGACGAGGATCTTCACCCGCACAGGTTACCGGGCGCTCGGTAGCGTGGTCTCATGGCGGTGCGGCGGCGGATCGATCCGGATGCGGGACGAGCCGCGGTGCGCGCGTGGCAGGGCGGCGCCGACGACCGGCAGACCGTCGCGACGGCCGTGCGCTACCTGCTCGAGCAGCTCGCGACCGACCACGAGGGCAACTCCGTCGAGGTGCGGGTGCCGCCGTTCGGGGCGACGCAGGCGATCGAGGGTCCACGGCACACGCGCGGCACCCCGCCGAACGTCGTCGAGACGGATGCCACCACCTGGCTTGCGCTGGCGACCGGCGCGCTGAGCTGGGAGGCGGCGGTCACCGCGGCGCGCGTGTCGGCATCCGGCACCCGCGCCGACCTCTCCGAGGTGCTGCCGGTGCGGTGGGTGTGAGCGCGCCGCCGCGGCGCTGCCGCGACGCCGCACAGCGGCATCCGGCCGGGTAGGCGAGAATGAAGGGGTGAGCGACCCCGAGACCCCCGCCGCACCGGATGCCACGCAGGCGCCGATCGACACGCACGAGGCGACGGTTCGTCGTGCGCCGAGGATCGGGGCGTTCCTCGTCGTGGGCGCCGTGCTCGGCGCGCTCGTCACGCTCATCCTCACGAGCCTGTACCCGGCCGACCCGAACGTCGGCTTCGCGGCGAGCTACGGCTACTTCCTCATCTACGGGGTGCCCGCGGGGGTGCTGCTCGGGGCGCTCGTCGGTCTCGCGCTCGATCGCCGCAGCCGCCGTCGTGCGCGATCGATCACGGTCGAGCACCAGCGCGTCGACTGACGGCAGCGATCCTCGCGACGGCGCACACGCATCCGGGGCGACGGCCGATCAGCTGAGCTGGTTGCGCTCGACCCACTCGAGGTACTCGGGGGTCACGGTGCCCGTGACGTACTCGCCCGTGAAGCAGCTCATCTCGAGCTCGGTGATGGGCGAGCCCTCGAGAATCGCCGACTTCATGTCGGCGACCTCCTGGTAGATGAGGTGGTCGGCGCCGAGCGCCGTCGCGATCTCGGGGATCTTGCGCCCGGATGCGATGAGCTCGGCCCGTGAGGGCATGTTGATGCCGTACACGTGCGGGTAGCGCACGGGCGGCGCGGCCGAGGTGAACGTCACCGAGTTGGCGCCCGCCGCGCGCGCCATGTCGACGATCTCGCGCGAGGTCGTGCCGCGCACGATCGAGTCGTCGACGATGAGCACGTTCTTGCCCTGGAACTCGGAGCTCATCGCGTTGAGCTTCTGCTTGACGCTCTTCGACCGCTGCTCCTGGCCGGGCATGATGAAGGTGCGGCCGACGTAGCGGTTCTTGTAGAAGCCCTCGCGGTACTCGATGCCGAGCTTGCGCGCCACCTGCATGGCGGCCGGCCGCGAGGAGTCGGGGATCGGCATGACGACGTCGATGTCGCCGAGCGGCGCATGCTTCGCGATCGTGTCGGCGAGCCGGTCGCCGAGCCGCAGCCGCGCCTCGTACACCGAGATGCCGTTCATGATCGAGTCGGGCCGTGCCAGGTAGACGTACTCGAACGAGCATGGGATGAGGCGCGGGTTCGCCGCGCACTGCCGCGTGTAGAGCTCGCCCGACCGGGTGATGAAGACCGCCTCGCCGGGGGCGACATCCCGCACGACCTCGTAGCCGCCGTGCTCGAGCACGAGCGACTCCGACGCGACCACCCACTCGGTGCCGACGAGCCCCTCGCTGCGACGCCCGAGGATGAGCGGACGGATGCCGTAGGGGTCGCGGAAGGCGAGCAGCCCGTGGCCGGCGATGAGCGCGATCGCGGCGTAGGAGCCCTCGACGCGCGTGTGCAGCGTCTCGATCGCGTCGAACACCTGGTCGGGGTCGAGCTCGGCACCGCGGATCTGCGACTGCAGCTCGTTCGCGAGCACGTTGACGAGCAGCTCGGTGTCGGAGCTCGTGTTGAGATGACGCCGGTCGTTGTGGAACAGCTCGCTCGTGAGTTCGCGCGTGTTGGTGAGGTTGCCGTTGTGCACGAGCACGATGCCGTACGGCGCGTTCACGTAGAACGGCTGTGCCTCTTGCTCCTGGGCGGCGTCGCCGCGCGTCGCGTAGCGCACGTGCCCGAGGCCCATCGTGCCGAGCAGGCTGCGCATGTCGCGGGTGCGGTACGCCTCGCGCACCTGCCCCTTGGCCTTGAACATGTGGATGATCGAGCCGTCGGCCGTGGCGATGCCCGTCGAGTCCTGGCCGCGGTGCTGCAGCAGGGACAGGGCGTCGTAGACCTGCTGGTTGACGGGGCTCGATGAGACGATGCCGACGATGCCGCACATGCCGCGGGCTGCTCCTGAGGTTCGAGGTCGCGCGCACCGGAGAGGTACGCCCCATCCTCGCACACGCCCCCTGCGGTTTCCGGATGCGATGCGCACGTCGGCTGCTCGGAGGCCTCCCGTCTCAAGGAGTTGCGCCTCCCGTCTCAAGGAGTCGCGTCTCAAGGAGTTGAGCAACCCGTCTCAAGGAGGACGCGCGCAGGGTGCGCCTCAGGAGCAACGGGGGGCGACATCCGTCACATCGGGTCCTTGAGACGGGTTGCTCGACTCCTTGAGATGGGACGACACGAGAGCGGATGCGGCACCCCGGTACGCTGGGCGGGTGACGAGCGCCGCATCCGGTTCCCCCGCATCCGAGGCCGCAGGTGCCGCATCCGAGGCCGCAGGTGCCGCCGCAGCCGGAGCCGCGGGCCACGGCGGCGCGAGCTACGCGGCGGCCGGCGTCGACACGGCGGCCGGCGATCGCGCGGTCGAGCTCATGAAGGCCTCCGTCGCGCGCACCCACGGACCCGAGGTGCTCGGTGGCGTGGGCGGCTTCGCGGGGCTCTTCGACGCATCCGCCCTCACCGGCTACCGCAAGCCCCTGCTCGCGACGAGCACCGACGGCGTCGGCACCAAGATCGCGCTCGCACTCGCGGTCGACAAGCACGACACGATCGGCCAGGATCTCGTCGCGATGGTCGTCGACGACATCGTCGTCGTGGGAGCGAAGCCGCTCTTCATGACCGACTACATCGCGACCGGCCGCGTGCACCCCGAGCGCATCGCGACCCTCGTGGCGGGCGTCGCGCGTGCGTGCGAGGCGACCGGCACGGCGCTCGTCGGCGGCGAGACCGCCGAGCACCCCGGGCTCATGGCTGCCGACGATTACGACATCGCGGGCGCCGCGGTCGGCGTGGTCGAAGCGGATGCCGTGCTCGGCCCCGAGCGCGTGCAGCACGGCGACGTGGTGATCGGCATCGAGAGCTCGGGCCTGCACAGCAACGGCTTCTCGCTCGTGCGCCACATCCTCGAGAAGCGCGGGCTCTCGTACACCGACCACGCCGACGAGCTCGGCGGCGTCGTCGGCGAGGTGCTGCTCGAGCCGACCCGCCTCTACACCGCACCCCTGCTGCGCGTGATCGACGAGCTGCCCGGCAGCATCCATGCCCTCAGCCACGTGACGGGCGGCGGCATCGCGGCGAACCTCGCGCGCGTGCTGCCGAAGGGCGCGTGGGTCGAACTCGACCGCTCGACGTGGGCGCCGCATCCGGTGTTCCGCACTCTCGCCGAGTGGGGCGGGCTGACGCTCGGCGACACCGAGGCCACCTGGAACCTCGGCGTCGGCTTCTTCGCGATCGTGGCCGCGGATGCCGCGAGTGCGGTCACGCACGCGCTCGGAGCAGCCGGTCTGCCCGCGTGGGTGGCCGGACGGGTCTCCACCGCATCCCACGACCTCAGCGGGTTCGAGCAGGGTGCGAAGGGTGTGGACGGCGGCGCGGTGCGCCTCGTCTCGAGCTACGCCGACTGACCACGCCGAGCGCTACCGAAACCGGCGAGCGCGCCTCGTAGACGGGGAGCGCTCACCGGATCGGGGAGCGCTCGCGGGGTCGGAACCGCTCAGGCGGTCTTGACGTCGCTCTCGTCGAGCTCGTCTTCGTCGTCGTCACCGTAGGTGTCGGTGTACTCCGGCCACTTCTCGAGGTCTTCCTCGAGGCGCGGGTTGCCCGCGAGTTCGCGCTCGAGCGCGTTGTAGTTGGTGTCCGGGCTGAAGTACTTCAGCTCCCGGGCGACCTTGGTGTGCTTTGCCTTCTGACGGCCGCGCCCCATGCGTGACCCCCTCGTTTCAGAGCTGCTCGCGTTGACGGGAAAAACTCCGGGGAGTCTATCACGCACGCGGGTTTTCGCCCGGCTCGCGGTGGGCTCGCGCCCGGATGCCTCACTCGCCTTCGGAACGCCGCGCCGCCGCCCGCGCGCGCCGTTCGGCGACCTTCGCCGCGGCCGCCTTCGCCGCCGCCGTGGCCTTCGCGTTGACCTTGCGCGCCCCCTCGAACTCGCTGCCGAGCATCGCGAGCCCGCCGAGCGCCACGAGCGTGCCCGGGCCCGGCAACGGCATGAGCGCGACGCCGAGCGCGACCGTCGCGCCACCCGTGACACCCACCGCGGTGCGGTAGGCGCGATCGGCCGCGGGCCGGTTCCGGATGCCTTCCCGCGCCCGCCCCGCCGCGCGCTTGCCGCTCGCGAAAGCGGCACCGACCATCCGTCCCGCGGCTGCGGCGGCCGACGACGGGGCGTCGGCGAGGTCGTCCGGATCGGGCGTGACGCTCATGCGGTCAGGCTAGGGGCCGAGGCTGAAGATCGCCTGCCCGCATCCGCGCGCCGCCGGGTAACGTGGGGCGGGTGACCGAGCGGCCCACCGACACCTCCGTGGTGATCATCGGTGCGGGCCAGGCGGGTCTCTCGGTGGCCTATTACCTGCGTCGGCTCGGGCTCGACCCGGGCAACGACTTCGTCGTGCTCGACCGCGGTCCCGGGCCCGGCGGTGCGTGGCAGTTCCGCTGGGAGGCGCTGCGGCTCGGCTCGGCGCACCGCGTGAACGACCTGCCGGGCATGGACGAGCTCGGGCTCAGCTTCGACACGGCCGACCGCACGCTTCCCGCGCGCGATGTCATCGCCGACTACTACGGCCGCTACGAGAAGCACTTCGACCTCAAGGTCGTGCGCCCCGCCGACGTCACGCGCGTGAAGGCGACGCTCGACGGCTTCGAGGTGACCTTCGACGACGAGTTCGGCGATCAGACCTTCTCCACCCAGGTGCTCGTGAACGCGACAGGCACCTGGGGAGCACCGTTCGTGCCGTGGTATCCGGGCATGAACGAGTTCCGAGGGCGTCACCTGCACACGGTCGACTACACGGATGCCGAGAGCCTGCGCGGCAAAGACGTCGTCATCGTCGGCGGGGGAACGAGCGCCATCGGGTTCCTCATGGAGCTCGAGGGCGTCGCCGGCAGCCTCACCTGGGTGACGCGCCGCCCGCTCGAGTTCCTCGAGGAGCAGGAGCTGAACATCGAGGCGGGCACGCGCGCGGTCGCGTTGCAGGATGAGGCGGCGCGCGAGGGGCGCGCGCTGCCGTCGATCGTGTCGACCACGGGGGTGCCGCGCACGCGCCGCATCCAGTCGGCGATCGAGCGCGGACTGCTGACGCCGAAGCCGATGTTCGAGCGGGTCGAACCCGACGGCGTGCGCTGGGCCGACGGCACCTTCCAGCACGCCGACGCCATCATCTGGGCGACCGGCTTCCGGCCGGAGCTTCGCCACCTCGCGCCGCTCAAGCTGCGTGAGCGGGCGGGCGGCGTGACGGTCGCGGGTGGCGCGGCGTACCGCAACGCCAATGTGTTCTTCGCCGGCTACGGGCCCACGGCATCCACGATCGGCGCGAACCGCGCCGGACGCACGATCGCGCGGCAGATCGTGTCGGCGCTCAGCGCGCTGGGGTACTGAGCGCCTCGAGCACCACGATCGAGGCGGCGGCCGACCACGCCTGCGGTCGGCAGGCGGCGGGGTAGGGCACCGGGCGGGGAACCTCGCTCGCACCGTCGCCGCCGTGCAGCTCGGGCATCCGGTAGTCGAAGGCGGCCGCGGCGCGCAGCAGACCCTCGGAGAGGCGCCGGGCCTCGGCCGCGAAGCCGTCGCGGTGCAGTCCGCGGATGGCGATGGCCGTGTCGTGAGCCCAGATCGAGCCGCCGTGGTACGAGAGCGGCCAGTAGCCGCCCGAGCCGGTCGCCAGCGTGCGGATGCCGTAGCCCGCGTCGAGACGCGGCGAGACGAGCCGGTCGGCCACGAGCCGCGACTCCGCCGCGTCGAGCAGGCCGGTGCCGAGCAGGTGGCCGATGTTGCTCGTGAGCGAGTCGACGGGCCGTTTGCGCGCGTCGAGTGCGATCGCCGGGTAGCGGCCCTCCGCATCCGACACCCAGAACGCCTCCCGGAACCGCGTCGCGAGCCGTGCCGCCCAGGCGCGCCACTCGCCGGCGTCCTCGCCGAACGACTCGAGCAGCGCGGCGCCACGCACCGCGGCCTCGTGCGCGTAGGCCTGCACCTCGGCGAGCGCGATGGGCCCCTCGGCGAGTGCGCCGTCGCGCCACTGCACCGAGTCGCCGGAGTCCTTCCAGCCCTGGTTCGAGAGCCCGCGCCCCGACTCGTCGACGTACTCGAGCAGCCCGTCGCCGTCGCTGTCGCCGTCGTCGCGCATCCAGGCGAGCGCCGCGCGCAGTGCGGGCAGCAGCTCGCGGGTCTCGGCGTCGCCCAGCCCGTGCTCGCGTGCGTCGGCGAGCAGGCAGATCCAGAGGGCGGTCGCGTCGACGGTTCCGTAGTAGTACGGCGGCAGCTCGACGCCCTCGTCGGGCAGCTCGAGGGTGGCGCGGCGCACCTCGTGGATGATCTTGCCCGGTTGCTCGGCGGTCGCGGGCACCCGCTCGCGACCCTGCAGGGCGGCGAGGGTGCGCAGTGTTCCGTGTGCGATCCCCGTGCCGAGGGGCAGCAGGAAGCGCGCAGCCCAGATCGAGTCGCGCCCGAAGAGTGTGAAGAACCAGGGTGCGCCCGCGCCGAGGAACTCGTCGCTCTGCCCGACCCGCGTGAGCCGCAAGGCATCGAGGTCGGCGAGCGCGCGGGTCACCCAGCGCTGCAGTCGGTCGTCGGCACTGTGGAGGGTGGGCGGCGTCCACGAGGGGGGTGTGTGCGGCGTCGCGACGACGGCGAGGGCGTCGTGCACGTCGAGGGTGAGCGTGCGCGCGGCGCCGCCATGTGCAGGCACCGCCACCTCCCACGTCGCCCGGATGCGGGGGCCGTCGGTCGTGATGGTCGCCTCGGGCGCGTGGAGGCGCGCGGAGACGGCGGCGTCCGCCCAGGCGACCCCGGCATCCGCTGGGTCCGCGGCCGCGGGGGAGGCGAGATGCGCCGCCTGACCCGTCTTCACGACGTCGACGGGGGTCAGCTCGGCGTCGAGTTCGGCGGTGAGCTCGATGCGCAGCTCGCGCCCGAGCCGCGACTCGATGTGCAGCTCGTGGTCGACCCCGTCGCCGCGCACCGTGCGCGTCACGACGAGTCGCACATCCGGATCGGCGCCCGCATCGTCGAGGCCGCGCAGCAGCGACACGAAGCGGATGCGGTCGGCCGCGTCGTCGAGGGTCGCGATGGGTTCGGGCAGGGCGCCGTCGACGCGCACCGTCCAGGCGCTCGCGACGCGCACATCCGAGACGTAGATGCCGTCGATGCCGTGCGTCATCTCGCCGCCGGGGCGCGACCACGCCTGTGCGGGCGCCCGCAGCGCGACGGCGGCGTCGTGCAGGAGGGGTTGCCGGCCGGTGGCCTCCTGTGCAGGCATGTGCACGACCTCCGCTTCGCTGCTCGTTCCCTGCGGGTTCTGAGTGGGCCGGTTGACAGCCGGTGCTCGCCAGGTAACATAACACCGACAATTTGATCGATCAAACCCCGGATGCCGAATCCGGCTTGGATCGTTCAAGGTGCGGGCCGAAGGAGGTCGGGGTGGCACAGCTCCCCACGGTGGAAGACGTCGCGCGGCTGGCCGGCGTCTCGCGGCAGACGGTCTCGAACGTCATCAACACCCCCGAGATCGTGCGCCCCGAGACCCGCGAGCGCGTCGAGGCCGCCGTGCGCGAACTCGGCTACCGGCCGCACGCATCCGCCCGCCGTCTGCGCACCCGCACGAGCTCGACCATCGGCATCCGGCTCGACCCACTGCCGCGGGGCATTTCGGGCGCGATCCAGGACCGCTTCCTGCACGCCCTCACCGAGCACGCGGCGCAACGCGGCTTCCGCGTGACGCTGTTCACGGCGCGCGACCCGCAGCACGAGATCGAGCAGTACCGCAGCCTGCGTGACGGTGCCGACGTCGACGCCTTCGTGCTCACCTCGACCGTCTCCGACGACCCGCGCATCGAGTGGCTCGCGCGCGAGCGCATCCCGTTCGTGTCGTTCGGTCGGCCGTGGGGCGCCATGGGCAGCGGCGTCGAGGTGCCCGACCCCGAGCGACTGTGGGTCGACGTCGACGGGCGCGCCGGCACCGCACTCGCGACCCAGCACCTCATCGGGCGGGGGCTGCGCCGGATCGGGTTCCTCGGCTGGCCCGCCGGCTCCGGCACGGGTGACGACCGACGCGCCGGCTGGCGCGAGGCGATGCGCGACGCCGTGCCCGACATCCGCGACGACGAGCTCGACGCCCTCTCGTTCGAGACCGTCGAGGCGGTCGCCGCGGCCCGCGTCGCCGTCGAGAGCCACCTCGCTGCCGGTGGCGAGCTCGACGCCCTCGTCTGCGTGAGCGACTCCGTCGCCCTCGGCGCCATGATGGCCGTCCGCGAGGCCGGCCGCCCGCACTTCCCCGTCATGGGTTTCGACAACACGCCCGTCGCGCAGGCCGTCGGGCTCTCGAGCGTCGACCAGCGTCTCGACGAGGTCGCCACGGGTGTGCTCGACCTGCTGCTCGGCGCGACGGGACGTCGCGTGCTCCCGCACGGGAGCGGGGCCGATCCGCTCGGTCACCGCCTCGTCACCCCCCAGCTTGTCGTGCGCCGGTCGAGTCACCTGGCGCCCGTCGAGGAAGCCGACGGCACCTCGCCCGGCGATCACATCGAAGAAAAGGAAGAGCAATGAGCAAGAAGACGTGGAGCGGCGCCATCGCGCTCGCCGCGGCCTCCGCCGTCGTGCTCGCCGGGTGTTCCGGCGGAGGCGACGGGAACGACTCCGGGAACGGCAGCGAGCTCACGATCCTCATCGGGTCGAGCGGCGACGCCGAGACGCAGGCCGTTCAGGATGCCGCAGACGCCTGGGCGGCCGACAACGACGCATCCGTGAAGGTCATCGCGGCCGACGACCTCGGGCAGCAGTTGAGCCAGGGCTTCGCGGGCGACGACGCGCCCGACCTGTTCTACATGGCGTGGGACCAGTTCGCGAACTACGCGAGCAACGGCTACCTCGAGAGCTACGCGAGCGAGCTGCCCAACGCGGGCGACTTCTACCCCTCGCTCGTGGACACCTTCACCTTCGACGGCGACTTCGTGTGCGCCCCGAAGGACTTCTCGACGCTCGGTCTCATCATCAACACCGACGTCTGGGCGGCCGCCGGCCTCACCGACGCCGACGTGCCCACCGACTGGGACAGCCTCGAGGCCGTCGCCCAGAAGCTCACGAACGACCAGACCGTCGGCCTCTCGTTCGGCCTCGAGTATGCGCGACTCGGTGTCTTCATGAACCAGGCGGGCGGCACCCTCGTGAACGACGACGGCACCGAGGCGACGGCCGACTCGGCCGAGAACCTCGCGGGCCTCGAGTACGTGCAGAAGCTGCACGACGAGGGCGTGCTCAAGTTCCCGAGCGAGATCGACGCCGGATGGGGTGGCGAGGCGCTCGGCGCCGGCAAGGCCGCCATGGTCATCGAGGGGCCCTGGATCAAGGGCATCGCCGCCGACTACCCCGACACGAAGTGGGCCGCCTACGAGCTGCCCGCCGGACCTGCGGGCCCGTCGACCTTCACCTTCACCAACTGCTGGGGCATCCCGGCGAACTCCGACACGCGGGATGCCGCGGTGTCGCTCGTGGAGTTCCTCACCTCCGACGACCAGCAGCTGGCGTTCGCCGACGCCTTCGGCGTCATCCCGTCGACCGAGTCGGCGGCCGCGAGCTACGCCGAGACGTATCCCGAGTACGCCTCGTTCGTGGCGAGCAACGACTACGCCGTGAGCCCCGTGAACTTCGCGGGTTCGGCATCCGTCGTCGGCGACTTCAACGCCCAGCTCGAAGGTATGGCCTCGGGCAGCGTCGACCTGAAGGCCGTGCTCGCCTCGTTCCAGGAGGAGCTGCAGGCCGCCCTCGACGAGGCGAACGGCTGACGCGCAACGGCTGAGGCGCAACACGCTGAACCGCCGATCGGCTGACAGGTAGGGAGCACGGGGAGCACACGATGAGCAGAGGGATCCGCGGGAACGAAGCCCGCTACGGCTGGGCGTTCACCGCGCCCGCGATCCTCATCATCGGCGTGTTCCTCGTGCTCCCGATCCTGTTGGCGCTGTGGGTGAGCTTCAGCGACTGGAACGGCCTCGGCTCGCCGCTCGGCAACTCCGAGTTCGTCGGCGGCGCCAACTACGCGAAGGTGCTCGTCGACTCGGGTCTCGCCCAACGCGACTTCGGCACCTCCATTCGCAACAACCTCTACTACGTGCTGCTCGTCGTGCCCCTGCAGACCGCCCTCGCGCTGTTCCTCGCGGTGCAGGTCAACCGCCGGATGCTGCGCGGGCGCGGCTTCTTCCGCACGGCCTTCTACTTCCCGTCCGTCACGAGCTCGATCGCGATCACGACGATCTTCATCTTCCTGTTCACCTCGTCGGGCGCCGTCAACCAGGTGCTCGGCTGGCTCGGCGCCGACGGACCCAACTGGTTCTCCGATCCGCGGGGTGTGCTGCACCTGCTGCTCGGGTCGGTCGGGGTCGACGGATCGGGTGCCGCGGCCGCCGACGGACCGCTCGGGTTGAACTGGTGGGACTGGTTCGCCGGCCCCTCCGTCGCGATGTGCGTGCTCATCATCCTCGCGATCTTCACGACATCCGGAACCTTCATGCTGCTCTTCCTCGCGGCGTTGCAGAACGTCGGCGCCGAGATCGAGGAGGCCGCCGCCGTCGACGGCGCGGGGCCGTTCCGCACCTTCTTCTCGGTGACGCTGCCGATGCTCAAGCCGACGCTCTTCACCGTGCTCACGCTCGGACTCATCGGCACCTGGCAGGTGTTCGACCAGATCTACCTGACCGGGCGCGGCGCACCCGCGAAGACGTTGCTCACGCCCGCGTTCCTCGCCTACGACACCTCGTTCTCCGACCTCAAGTGGGGGCAGGGTGCGGCGATCTCGTTCGTGCTGTTCGGCATCATCGTGGCGCTCACGCTCTTCCAGCGCTGGGTGCTGCGCGACCGGGACCTCGGGCGTTCGGGCGTGCGACGGGAAGCACGCGCGGTGGCGCGCCTGCGCAAGGACGCGGCATCCGTTCGAGCGACGGGCACCGCGGTTCCCGCGACGGGCCAGGCGGAGGGCGGTGCGCGATGAGCATGACCGTGCACGCCGGCCGCCGGCGTCTCGCGACCATCGGGCTCGTGCTGAGCTACGTGCTGCTCGTGGCGCTCGCGATCGTCTACATCTACCCGTTCCTCATCTCGGTGTCGGGCAGCTTCAAGACCGACGCCGAGGCGACGCAGCAGCCGCTCGGCCTGCTGCCGCAGACCTGGACCTTCGCCGCCTACGAGCGGCTGTTCACGAGCGTGCCGCTGCTGCAGTGGGCCGGCAACTCCCTGCTCATCACGGTCATCGTGACGACGGGCCGGGTGTTCTTCGACTCGCTCGCCGGCTACGCGCTCTCGCGGCTGCGCTTCCGGGGACGCGCCGTGATCTTCGCGTGCCTCGTGGCCGTCATGGCGGTGCCGAACGTCGTGCTGCTCATCCCGCGCTTCCTCATCCTCAAGGAGCTCGGGCTCTACAACTCCTACGCGGGCATGATCATCCCGATCATGATCGACGCCGCGGGGATCTTCATCATGAAGCAGTTCTTCGAGTCGATCCCGGTGTCGGTGGAGGAGGCGGCGCGCATCGACGGCGCGGGCGTCTTCCGCACCTTCTGGACGATCGTGCTGCCGATGGCCATGCCGGCGCTCGTGACCCTCTTCATCCTGAGCTTCCAGGGTTCGTGGAACGAGTTCGCGCACTTCGTCGTGTCGCGCAACGACCCCGACCTCAACACGCTCACCACGGGAGTCGCATCCCTCACCTCGGGCCAGCTCGGCTCGGGCAACCAGTACCCGCTGCAGCTCGCGGCGGCCGTGCTCATGTCGATCCCGGTCGCCGTGCTGTTCTTCATCTTCCAGCGCCGCATCATGTCGACCTCCGAGGGCGGCGAGAAGGGCTGACGCGCCGACCCGCGTGCGTGGATTGGTCAAACGCTACAGCGCTTGCCGATCCGCGCCAGAGATCACGGGCGCGTCGGGCCAAGCGCTACAGCGTTTGTCACCGGGAGGGTGAGCGGGCGGGGGGTTGCGGGCGGCGCACGGGGGGACGTACGGGCTCGCCGCGGCGGTCCTGGCCGGGCAGCGGGCGCGAACGGCGACCGTAGAGCAGGTCGGACGAGTCGAGCAGCCACGGCACGAGCGCGACGACCACGCCGTGCACGAGCAGGAGCTTGCGCCGGATGCGGGTGGCCTTGTGGTTGTGCAGCATGTTCTCCCACCAGTGGCCCACGATGTACTCCGGCAGGTACACGGTGACGACCGCGGAGCCGTGCTGCTCGCGGTGCGCCTTGATGTACTTGATGAGCGGTTGCGAGATGTCGCGGTACGGCGAGGCGATGATGCGAAGCGGAACCCGGATGTTGTGGTCGGCCCACTGCCGCTCGAGCTGTTCGCTCGCCTCGTCGTCGATCGACGCGTGCACCGCCTCGATGGTCTCGTGGCGGGCCGCGATCGCGTAGTCGAGCGCCTTGAGCACGGGCTTGGAGAGCCTGCCGACGAGCACGATCGCGTGGTCGCCGCTCGACCCGAAGACGGTCGTGGCATCCGGCGCGATCTCGCGGTCGACATCCCGGTAGTAACGGTTCACGCCGATCATCAGGGCGATCAGCAGGCCCATCACGACGAACACGATCCAGGCCCCGTGCGTGAACTTCGTGACCGTCACGATGAGCAGCACGGATGCCGTCATGAGCGCGCCGAGGGCGTTGATGAGCAGGCCGCGCCAGATCGGCGCCCTCGGCCGCGTCGTCGCACGCAGCACGCCGAGCCAGTGCCGCACCATGCCGATCTGCCCGAGCGTGAACGAGATGAACACGCCGATGATGTACAGCTGGATGAGCACCGTCACGTTCGCCTGCGCCCCGACGAGCAGCACGACCGCCACGGCCGAGAGGGCGAGCACGCCGTTCGAGAAGATGAGACGGTCGCCGCGCGTCGCGAGGGCCTTCGGCGCGTAGCCGTCCTGGGCGAGCACCGAGCCGAGCAGCGGGAACCCGTTGAAGGCCGTGTTGGCGGCGAGCAGCAGCACGGCCGCCGTGGCGACCTGCACGATGAAGAACAGGATCGTGTTGTTGCCGAACGTCGCGGCGGCGATCTGCGCGATGAGGCTGCGCTGCGGTTCGCTCGCGCATCCGGTGAACCCGACCAGGTCGCATGCGTGCTCGGCGTAGTGCACGCCCGTGATGAGCGCCACGGCCGTGAGCCCCGAGAACAGCACGATCGCGATCGTCCCCATCGCCACGAGCGTGCGCTGGGCGTTCGCCACTTTGGGGCGCCGGAACGCGGGCACGCCGTTCGAGATCGCCTCGACGCCCGTGAGGGCCGCGCATCCGCTCGCGAACGCTCGCAGGATGAGCAGAATGAAGGCCGCCTGTGTGAGCTGCTCGCCCTCCACCTGCCACCTGGCGCTCTCGGCGACCGGCGCATCCCCGAGCGCCGTGCGGATGAGCGCGGTCGCGATCATGACGGCGATCGAGCCGATGAACAGGTAGGTGGGCACGGCGAAGGCCTTCGACGCTTCGCGCACGCCGCGCAGGTTGATCGCGGCGAGCGCCACGACGAAGCCGACCGCGAGCTCGATTCGCCAGGGGTTGAGCGCGGGGATCGCCGAGATGATGTTGTCGACCCCGGATGCCACCGACACCGCGACGGTGAGCACGTAGTCCACGAGCAGGGCCGCGGCGACCACGACGCCGGCATGCTCGCCGAGGTTCTTCGAGGCGACCTCGTAGTCGCCTCCTCCGGAGGGGTACGCCTTGATGAGCTGCCGGTAGGAGGCCACGACCACCGCGAGCAGCAGCACGACCGCGCCCGCGACCCACGGCGCGAAGCTCAGGAACGCGAGTCCGCCCAGCAGCAGGATCATGAGCAGCTCCTGCGGCGCGTAGGCCACCGACGAGAGGGGGTCGCTCGCGAAGATCGGGAGCGCAAGATGCTTGGGGAGCAGCTGTCCCTCGAGCGTCGAGGTGGGGAGCGGGTCGCCGATCAACCAGTTCTTGGCGGAGCGCGGCGTGTCGTGTGAGGCGGGATCGCCCTCGTGAGTCACGGCGGGCAAGCATACGCCTGCGCCGCCGCATCTCGGGCCCGGTCCCCGAAAGTACGTGCTTTGTGGTCCGACACGCCGGATGACGTCCCAAAAGCACGTACTTTCGGGGACCGGTCAGTCGTCGTCGATCACGCGGATGGGCGTGGTCGAGGCGACCGCGTCGCTGAATTCCTCGGGCGGTGCGTCGGCGACGGCGATGCTCTGCGTCTCGTCGAGCGTGAGCGCGAAACGGCGCTCGGCGTGCCGGTGCACACGCCCCGAAGCCAGCATCCATCCGACTCCGATTGCGAGGGCGAGGAGCCCGGCCGCGCCGCCGAGTACGATCGCCGCGCGCGGCCCGAAGGTCTCGGCCACCCATCCGGCGATGGGCGCGCCGATGGGCGTGGAGCCCATGATGACGGCCATGTAGAGCGCCATGACACGACCGCGCAGCACCGGCTCCGCCGTCGTCTGCACGTAGCCGTTGGCGGTCGTGAGCATCGTGACCGTCGTGAAGCCCACGAAGATGAGCACAACCGCGTAGCTCACGTAGCTCGGCATGAGCGCCGACACGAGCGAGGCGACGCCGAAGCCGCCCGCCGCGAACACGATCACCCGCATCCGGGCCCGCGCGCGCCGCGCCGCGAGCAGGGCGCCCGCGAGCGAGCCGATCGCGAGCACCGAGCTCAGCACGCCGTAGCCGTCGGCGTCGGTGCCGAACTCGAGCGCCATCGTGGAGGCGAAGATCGGGAAGTTCATGCCGAAGGCGCCCACGAGGAACACGATCACGAAGGTGACCCGCAGGTCGGCGCGCGACCACACGTAGCGGAAGCCGTCGGCGATGCGCTGCGCCCCGGTGGCCCGCACGCGCGGCAGCAGTTCGTCGCGGTGCATGAGCATGAGCGCGACGAGCATCGCGAGGAACGTCGCCGCGTTGATGATGAACACCCACCCGGTACCGACCGCGACGATGAGTCCACCGCCGACGGCGGGCCCGATGAGGCGCGCCATGTTGAACGAGGCCGAGTTCAGCGCGACGGCGTTCGACGCGTTCTCACGCGACACCACATCCGACACGAAGGCCTGCCGCGCCGGGCTGTCGAAGGCGTTCGCGATGCCGAACAGCAGGGCGAAGCCGAACATGAGCGGCAGCGTCATGACTCCGGTGAGCAGCAGCGCGCCGACCACGACCGCGAGCGCCATGAGCGAGCCCTGCGTCACGAGCAGGATCTTGCGGCGGTCGAAGCGGTCGGCCACCCAACCCGTGAAGCTCACGAGCACGAGGGGCGGGCCGAACTGTAGCGCCATCGTGACGCCCATGGCGGTGGCGTCGTTGTCGGTGAGCTCGGTGAGCACGACCCAGTCCTGCGCGGTCGACTGCATCCAGCCGCCGATGTTCGAGATGAGGGCGCCGAGGAACCAGATGCGGAAGTTGAACAGGCCGAGGGAGCGGAACATCGTCTTCATCGGTCGGCGATCCCCCGGATGAGTGCGGCAGCACGCGCGATGGCCCGCTGCTCGTCGGGGGCGAGCTCGGCGAGCCTCGCCTCGAGCCAGGCGTCACGGCGGCGGTCGGTGTCGTCGACGAGTCGTTCCCCTGCCTCAGAGAGCGCGACACGGATGCGGCGGCCGTCGTCGGGGTCGGGCGTGCGCTGCACGAGGCCCGCGTCGACGAGGCAGTTGACGGTGCGGTTCATCGACGGCGCCGTCACGTGCTCGCGCTCGGCGAGGTCGCCGAGGGAGAGGGCGCCGTGGGCGCGCAGGCTCACGAGAACGCTGTACTGACCGACGCTCACGTCGTCGGTGCGCTGGAGACGCAGGCGTCGTACGAGGCGGTAGGTCGAGATGCGCAGCTGGGCCGCCGTCTCGGCGGGCGTGGATTCTGGGTGGCTCGGCATACCCGGTCAAGTATACCGTTAGTTACCCTAAGTAATTGATCCCCGCATCCGAGCGCCGCCGCCGCCCTATGATCGTGCGGTGACGACCCCGCGACGCAGACGCCGGTGGCCCTGGATCGTGGCCGCCCTCGCCGTCGTCGTGCTCGTGCCCGCCGCGGTGCTCGGCATCCCGATCCTGCTACACCAGGACGGCGGCTCGGCCAACCAGGAGACGCCCGTCGACACGTGGCCCACGACCGTGACCGCGACCGGCGACGACGGTCGCGAGCGCCAGCTCATGGTGCTCTCGCCGGACCCCGGGAGCGAGGTCGACACCTCTCAACTGCGTGTCGGCGACCGGCTCGTCGTGAGCGGCACCGGATACGACGCGGGCCAGGGCATCTACGTCGCGATCTGCGCGATCCCCGACGACCCCGCCACGAAGCCCGGGCCGTGCCTCGGCGGCGTTCCCTCGACGGAGGCGACGGGCGAGCCGAACGACGCAGGCGAGATCGAATGGGCCCCGAGCAACTGGATCAACGACGACTGGGCGTGGAAGCTCTTCGGCGCCCGCGCCTACGACGATGCCGATACCGGCACATTCACCGCCTACCTCGAGGTGGTCGATCCCGTCGGCGAGGGTATCGACTGCACGGCCCAGGCCTGCGCGATCTACACCCGCAACGACCACACGGCGCTCGCCGACCGCGTGCAGGACCTCTACATCCCCGTCGCGTTCGGGTGACCCCCCGCCGAATGAGCCCCGTGTGCACCACCCGCTGATGGAGTGTGCGCATCAGCCGCTGAGTGAGCCTCGTGCGCATCACCCGCTGAGTGGGCCCCGTGCGCACCCGCTGATTGAGTAGCCCCGAAGGGGCGTATCGAAATCCCCCCGTCACCCGCGCAGCGCCGCCGCCACATCCCGGCGCACCTCGGCGAGGCGCGCCGTCAGCAGCTGCACCGCATCCGCCTGGAGGCGCCCGGCGGCCGCCTGCGTGCGCAACTCGCTGCGCAGCTCGGCGCGGAAGCTCGTGAGCGACGCCTCGGCCTCGTGCAGCAGCACGCGGCTCTGCACGCGGGGGTCGGATGCCGTGCCGGCACCGGCGCCCGGCCGCGGCTCCGCGGCGGGCGGGGTCGCGGGCGAGGGTGCCGGGTTCGTGCGGGCCTCGCGCGCCGCCGCCGCGAGGTCGGCCTTGAGGGTGCGCATCGCGTCGCTCACCGAGCTGCGCACCTCGTCGGCGAGTCGGCGCACCGAGTCGGTGACATCCGTCTCGATCGCGTCGAGCTCATCCTGGCGGGACGCGAGCTCGGCGCGTCCCGCATCCGTGATCGCGTAGACGGTGCGGCGCCCGTCCGACTCCCTCGTGACGAGGCCCTCCTCCTGCAGCTTGCCGAGCCGGGGATAGATCGTGCCTGCGCTCGGCACGTAGGTGCCGCCGAAGCGGTCGCTGAGACCCTGGATGAGCTCGTAGCCGTGCTGGGGGCGCTCGTCGAGCAGGCTCAGCAGGTAGAGCCGCAGGTGGCCGTGCGCGAAGACGGGGGGCGTCATGCGCGCACCGCGTGCAGCACGCTCACGTCGCCGCCGACCGTGTTGACGCGCACGTCGGTCCAGCGCTCGTCGAGTCGGCCGTGGCGGGCGGTGTAGCGGCCCTTCACGACAGAGATGCTCTGCGCGTCGATCTGCAGCTTGCCGCCGACGGTCTGCACCGTGTAGATCGCGGGGGTGTCGGGTTCGAACCGCAGCGTGACCGCACCCGACACGGTGTTGACGCCCACGACATCCGGAATCCCCGAGGCGTCGAGCATGACGGCGCTCGAGACGCCGTCGACGTCGAACTTCGTGACGGCACCGGATGCGATCACGTCGCCCGAGACCGTGTTGACGCCCACGGGGCCCGCGTGGTCGCGTGCGGTGACCTCGCCGCTCACCGAGTTGGCGGTGAGCTTGCCGGTGAGCCCGTCGGCGACGACGTCACCCGACACGGTGTTGAGCTGCACGTCGGCCGTCAGGCCCACGACGAGCGCGTCGGCCGAGACGACGCCGAGCGTGACGGCCACGTTGCGGGGCACGAGCACGCTCACCTCGGCCTTGATCGACGAGCCGAAGTTCTTGAAGACGTCGATCCAGTTGTCCCAGCGCAACTGCGGGTGGTCGATCTCGAGGCGGTCGCCGTCAATCTGCACGAGCAGGTCGCGGCCCGTCACCGTGTGCACTTCGACGCGCACGCCCGGCTCGTCGTGGCCGACGATGTCGACGTGGCCGCCCACGAGGCCGACCTTCAGCCGGCGGACGTTCTCGAGGTCGATCGTCTTGGGGCCGTCGAGCAGCCACTTCTCCTGAGCCATCTCGGCTCCCTTCTTCTGTCGCGCGCCCGCATCCGGACCCATCCGCCGCCAATCGCGATATATCGCGTCTGCGAGAACTCACGATATATCGCGACTCGCATCCGCGCAACCCCGCCGCCACATTCCCGTTTCAAGGAGTCGAGCAACCCGTTTCAAGGACCCGGTGGGGCTGAAGTCGACGGGTGTGGCGGCTGTCGGCTTTTCGACGCCCCGAGTCCTTGAGACGGGTTGCTCGACTCCTTGAGATGGGATCGGGACAGAGAGGTTGCGGTTGACGTTGCGTCAAGGTCTAGCGTCGGATGCGCGCCACGAGATGCGCGAGACACGCACCACGAGAAGCGGAAGGAGAAGCGGATGGCGCACAGCATTCAGCAGGTCGCTCGGCTCACCGGCGTCACCAGTCGCACACTGCGGCACTACGACGACATCGGACTCGTGACGCCGAGCACCACCGGACCCGGCGGCATCCGCTACTACGACGCGGACGCGCTCGTGCGGCTGCAGCGCGTGCTGCTGCTGCGCGAGCTCGGGCTCTCGCTGCCGAGCATCGCCGAGGTGCTCGCGGGCGAGAGAAGCGACGTGCACGCCCTGCACGCTCACCGCGAGTGGCTGCAGCAGGAACGGCACCGCCTCGCGCGGCAGATCGCGAGCGTCGAGGCGACCATCGAGGCACTGAAGGGAGGTGAGGAACCGATGGCAGAGGACATGTTCGACGGCTTCGACCACACGCAGTACAAGGGCGAGGTCGAGGAGCGCTGGGGGAAGGACGCCTACGCGAAGGGCGACGCCTGGTGGCGCGGCATGAGCGACGCGGAGCGGGCCGACTGGCAGAACCGCTCGGCGCAGCTCGGCGCCGACTGGGTGGCCGCGGCCACCTCCGGCATCGCGCCGGATGACGACGCGGCCCAGCAGCTCGCGCGCCGCCACGTCGAGTGGTTGGCGTCGATCCCGGGCACGCCGGGCGCCGTGAAGGAGTACGTCGTGGGACTCGGCGAGATGTACGTCGCCGACCCGCGCTTCGGCGTGGGCTACGGCGGCGTCGAGGGTGCGAGCTTCGTGCGCGACGCGCTCGCGGTGTACGCGGAGCGGCACCTGTAGGAGCCGCGCGGTCCCGGATGCGTCTTCACCCGCATCCGGGACCGACGGGGGATCTCGATACACGGCCTGCGGCCGCACTCGATCAGCGGGGGTGGCCACCTGCGGCCGCACTCGATCAGCGGGGTGGCCGCCTGTGGTCGCACTCGATCGGCGGGTGGCCACCTGCGGCCGCATGCGATCGGCGGGTGGCCGCCCCGCGACGCCTACGGCAGCAGGAGGCGGTTGGTCGGCAGCTGGCGGTAGCCGTCGGATGCCACGACGGCGAAGGTGGCGAGAATCGCCCAGAGCGACAACGCGCCGAGCGAGAGCAGCACGATCATGCGGTCACCTCCCCTGCGGGATCGGATGCGACCTCCGCCGGCGAAGGCGAGGTCGAGGGAGAGGTCGAGGGCGCGGATGCGGTTGCCGCACGCGGCAGCGGCACCATGAGCAGCGGCAGGGCGACACCCACCATGGGACCCACCAGCAACGCGAACGCGAGGGTGCCGATGCCGACCTGACCGCCGAGCAGCCAGCCGACCGTGAGCACCGTGACCTCGATGCCGGTGCGCACGATCCAGAGCTTCCACCCCCAGCGCGTGTGGATGCCGGTCATGAGCCCGTCGCGCGGGCCGGGCCCGAGTCGCGCGCCGATGTACAGGCCGGTGGCCACCGCGAGCAGCGCGAGTCCGCCGGCGAACATGAGCCCCTGCAGCACCGGCTCGTGCTGCTGCGGCAGGAAGGCGAGCCCGATATCCGCCGCCGGGCCGATGAGCAGCACGTTGAGCACGGTGCCGACGCCCGGCTTCTGGCGGATCGGGATCCACAGCACCAGCACGACCGCGCCGATGATCACCGTCAGCAGTCCGAACGACAGCCCGGTCTGCACGCGCAGTCCCTGGGTGAGCACGTCCCACGGGGCGACGCCGATGCCCGCGCGCACCATCATCGCGATGGCGATGCCGTAGAGGAACAGGCCGCCGAGCAGCTGCACGATGCGGCGGGTCCAGATGAGGGGCGCGGTCACGATGAGCAGTCCACCGGAAGATTGGCCCTTGAACAAGAGTCCAATCGGGCTACACTGGCCGCGTGAACACCCTGTCCGCCCGCGCTTTGGCCCTGCTCATGGTCGATTGGCGGGGGTCCACGGGGCCGGCCTACCTGGCGCTGGCCGACCGCATCCGCCTGCTCATCCTTGACGGGCGCATCCCGCTCGGCACGCGCCTGCCCGCCGAACGCGAGCTCGCCGGCCACCTGCACCTCAGCCGCACGACCGTCTCGGCCGCCTACGCCGAACTCCGCGACAGCGGCTACCTCGAGAGCGTGCGCGGCTCCGGCAGCACCGCGCGTCTGCCGCAGGACGGCGGCATCGAGGTCGACGAGCTGCTGGGGGATGCCGTCATCGACTTCTCGAAGGCGGCGCTGCCCGCCCTGCCCGCCGTGGCATCCGCGGCGCAGGCGGCCGTCGACCGGCTGCCGAGCTTCCTTCCCGACAGCGGCTTCGACCCCTTCGGCCTGCTCGTGCTGCGGCGCGCCATCGCCGACCGCTACACCGAACGCGGCATGCCCACCGACCCCGAGCAGCTCATGATCACGGTCGGCGCGCAGTCGGCCATCCACCTGCTCGCGCGCACCCTGCTCGCGCGCGGAGACCGCGCGATCGTCGAGTCGCCGGGCTACCCGCACGCCTTCGACGCGCTCAAGGCCGCGGGCGCACGGCTCGTGCCGGTCGCCGTCACGACCGACGAGGGATGGGACGTCGCCGGTCTCGAGCAGGCGTTCCAGCGCACGAGCCCCACGCTCGCCTACCTCATGCCCGAGTTCCACAACCCCACCGGCCGCTCGATGGACGCGGCGCTGCGCACGCGCGTGCTCGAGCTCGCCCAGCGCGAGGGCACGACCCTCATCGTCGACGAGACCATGACGGGTCTCGGGCTCGACGGCCAGTCGCGCCCCGAACCGTTCCCCGTCGCACGCAACGTCGTCACGATCGGATCGGTCGGCAAGTCGATCTGGGGCGGGCTGCGCATCGGGTGGATCCGGGCCGAACGCGAGCTCATCCAGCGGCTCGCCCGCGCGCGCTTCGCGAGCGACCTGGGAACCCCCATCCTCGACCAGCTCGTCGTCGCCGAGCTCGTGCCCGGCTATGAGCAGATCCTCGCCGGACGCCGCGCCTACCTGCGTCAGGGCCGCGACCACCTGGCCAAGCGCATCCGGCAGCAACTCCCCGAGTGGCGGATGCCGCACGTCGAAGGCGGGATCGTCGCGTGGGTGGGTCTCGGCGCGCCGCTCAGCTCGCAACTCGCGCTCGCGGCCCGCAGCGAGGGGCTCGTCATCGGCGCCGGCCCCCGCTTCGGACTCGACGGGGTCTTCGAGCGCTTCCTGCGCATCCCGTTCGGCATGCCGCCCGACCAGATCGACAGGGGCGTGGATGCGCTCGCCGCCGCCTGGCACTCCGTGACGCGCCACAGCATCCGGCTCGACGACACCAACCTCGCCCACGTCGTGTAGGCGCTGGGGGCGGTGGCTTCGAGACGCGGCGCTTCGCGTCGCTCCTCAGCCACCTCGACGGTCGTGCCGCGGCGCTCCTGAGCCACCTCGACAGGCGCGGTGCGGCGGTCGCACTCAGCAGACTCCGAGGGTTGAGGCACAGTCACCCTGGAATACTGAGCGGGTGCACGCGGGCGTGCGCGACCCGCGCCGCGCGAGCGGCATCCCACAGCACCCGGGGGAACCGTGTTCAAACTCTCTGAGTTCAGTTTGCGCAACCGCGCCCTGATCGCCCTGCTCACGATCGTCGTCGCGCTGTTCGGCGGCTACGCGCTCACGGTGCTCAAGCTCGAGCTGTTCCCCTCGCTCACCCTGCCCAACGTGACGATCGTCACCACCTACCCGGGCGCGAGCCCCGAGGTGGTCGAGAACGACGTGTCGACCCCCATCGAGACCGCCATCCAGGGTGTCGAGGGTCTCGACTCCACCTCGGCCACGAGCTCGTCGGGCATCTCGACCGTGCAGGCGAGCTTCACCTACGGCACCGACCTCACGCGCGCCGAACAGAAGGTGGAGCTCGCGGTCGGCCGCATCCAGTCGCAACTGCCGAGCGGCGTCGACCCGCAGGTCGTCACCTTCTCGGTCGGCGACTTCCCCGTCGTGCAGCTCGCCGTGACGAGCGACCTCGACACGGCCGAGCTCGCCTCCCGTCTCGAGACCCTCACCAAGCCCGCCATCGAGCAGCTCGACGGCATCAACGCCGCCACCATCTACGGCGCCACCGGTCAGCGCATCGAGATCACCCCGGATGCCGCAGCCCTGTTCGCGAACGGCCTCAGCACGCAGTCCATCCGCGACGCGCTCAAAGCCAACGGCATGCTGCTCGCCGCCGGAACCATCGACGAGGGCGACAAGACGCTCACCGTGCAGGCGGGCGTGAAGATCGCCGACGCCGCAACCCTCGAGACCCTGCCGCTGCTCGGCGGGGCCGCCCCCGCGACGATCGGCGACGTCGCCGAGGTGAGCGTCGTCGACAACCCGATCACGGGGATCTCGCGCGTCAACGGCGACCCCGCCCTCACGATCGCGATCACCAAGACGCCGGCAGGCAACACCGTCGACGTCTCGCGCGTGGTGAACGATCAGCTCGACGAACTCGCCGCCCAGCTCGGCGGCGACACCGAGTTCACGATCGTGTTCGACCAGGCGCCGTTCATCGAGCGCTCCATCGAAGCTCTCGCCACCGAGGGACTGCTCGGCCTCGGCTTCGCGGTCGTCGTGATCTTCGTCTTCCTGCTGTCGATCCGCTCGACCCTCGTCGCGGCGATCTCGATCCCCGTCTCGGTGCTCATCACCTTCCTCACGATGCTCGGCACCGGCTACACCCTCAATGTGCTCACTCTCGGCGCCCTCACGATCGCCATCGGACGCGTCGTCGACGACTCGATCGTCGTCATCGAGAACATCAAGCGGCACCTCGGGCTCGGCAAGGAGAAGAAGGAGGCGATCCTCACCGGCGTGCGGGAGGTCGCGACCGCCATCACCGCGTCGACCGTCACCACGGTCGCCGTCTTCCTGCCGATCGCGCTCGTCGGCGACATCACCGGTGAGCTGTTCCGGCCGTTCGCCCTCACCGTCACGATCGCGCTCGCGGCGTCGCTCTTCGTCGCGCTCACCATCGTGCCCGTGCTCGCCTACTGGTTCCTCAAGGCCAAACCCCACCATGCGCACGACGCCACCGCGGGCGACCCGGCGCATCCGGACGACGAGCTCGAGCATCCCACGCGCCTGCAGAAGGGGTACCTGCCGGTCATCCGCTGGACCGTGGCCCGCCCCGCCGTCACCATCATCGCGGCCGTCGTCGTGCTCGCCGGCACCCTCGCGCTCGTGCCGCTCGTGCCCACCAACTTCGTCGGCGACTCGGGCCAGAACACGCTCAGCGTGCGCCAGACGCTGCCCGCCGGCACGAGCCTCACCGCGAAAGACGCGGCAGCGAAGCAGCTCGAAGCGGCTCTCGCCGACGTCGACGGCATCGACACCGTGCAGGTGTCGATCGGCTCGAGCGGCGGCGGCGGGCTCGCGTCGCTGTTCGGGGGCGGCGGTGCCAACACCTTCTCGATCACGACCGACGAGAGCGCCGACCAGGAGCTGCTGCGCTCCGACGTGCAAGACGTCATCGACGGCCTGAACCCGGATGAGGTGGGCGAGGTGTCGGTGTCGTCCGGCGGAGGCGGTGGCTTCTCGAGCGACATCGACGTCGAGATCACGGCCCCCGACGCGGACTCGCTCGACGACGCCTCCGGCATCATCGTCGACGCCATGCGCAAGCTCGACGTCGCCCAGCAGGTCGAATCGAACCTGTCCGAGACGCAGCCCTACATCGCCATCCAGGTCGACCGCGAGAAGGCGGCCGCGGTGGGGCTCTCCGAGGTCGCCGTCGGCGGCATCGTCGCCGAGGCGATGCTGCCCGCCCCCGTCGGCACGGTCGAGGTCGACGGCAGCACCCTCAACATCTACATCGACAACCCGGATGCGCCCACCACGCTGCAGGAGCTCGAAGACTTCGTGATCCCCACCCTGGCCGGTCCGCAGCCGCTCACCTCGCTCGCAACCGTCGAGGAGGTCGAGGGACCGGCGTCGATCTCGACCCAGCGCGGAGTGCGCACGGCGACCGTCTCGATCACGCCCGACACCGCCGACGTGGGCACGGCATCCGCGACGGTGCAGGCCGAACTCGACGCGCTCGAGCTGCCGGATGGGGTGACCGTCGAACTCGGCGGCGTCACCTCCCAGCAGAACGACGCGTTCCAGCAGCTCGGCATCGCGCTGCTGGCGGCGATCCTCATCGTCTACACCGTCATGGTGGCGACCTTCCGCAGCCTCCGCCAGCCGCTGCTGCTGCTCGTCTCGGTGCCGTTCGCGGCCACCGGCGCGATCCTGCTGCAGCTCGCCTCCGGCATCCCGCTCGGCGTCGCCTCCATCATCGGATTGCTCATGCTCATCGGCATCGTCGTCACCAACGCGATCGTGCTCGTCGACCTGGTGAACCAGTACCGCGACCGCGGCATGGGTGTGGTCGACGCCGTCGTGCACGGCGCCTCGCGCCGCCTGCGGCCGATCCTCATGACGGCGCTCGCGACGATCTTCGCGCTCGTGCCGATGGCGGTGGGGCTCACGGGCCACGGCGGCTTCATCTCGCAGCCGCTCGCGATCGTCGTCATCGGCGGGCTCATCTCGTCGACCGTGCTGACGCTCGTCGTGCTCCCCTCGCTCTACACGCTCGTCGAGGGCGCGCGCGAGCGTCGCGAGGCCCGTCGCGCGGCGCGGGCGGCCGCTGCCTCGGTGGAGTAGCGCGCAGGCGCGCCCGCTCAAGACTCAGGTGGTTGAGGAGCGCATCGCGTAGCGATACGCGTCTCGAAGCCACCGTCGCTTCGCGGGGGAGCGGATTCGGTTCCGCGTCGCATGCCCCCGCGTATCGCCTGGCGGCGATGCGCTCCCGCCAGTCCCGCTGCTAGCGACGCGGAACCGAATCCGCACCCCCGCTTCGCTCGACAGCGTCGTTGCGCCGCAGGCCCCCAACTCCGCTGGTTGAGTAGCTCGTCGCCGCAGGCGACGGCGTATCGAAACCCCTGGTGACACCGACCGCGCGACGCGGCCCCGAGCCCGCCGCGCCGCCGCCTCAACCCGCTGGGGCCGCGCCGGCGCCCTGTGCCGCATCCGCCGCATCCGTCGCCGGCGCGAGCGGCAGCTCGACGGGCGCGAGGGTGCGCGCGAAGAAGTCGAGGATGCGCTGCTTCACCGCGTCGTCGATCATCGCGATCGAGTGCAGGCGCCCCTCGACGGTGACGAACTCGGTGTCGACCCCCGCATCCCGCAGCGCCCGCACGAGGATGCGCGCCTGCCCGAGCGGGATCATCTCGTCGGTCGAGTGCACGACGAGGAACGGCGGGTCGGTGCCGTCGACGCGGGTGTTGGCGGATGCGAGAGCCGCCGCCGGGCAGTCGTCGTAGTCGGTGCAGCCGAGGTAGTCGAGTTGCACCGGGAGGAAGTCGTCGGTCGCGGCCACGCCCGTGAGGTCGATGGGGCCCGACAGCTCGACGACCGCCGCCACGCGCGAACCCCGGTCGAGAGCGCCGGTGCCGCGCGTACCGAGCAGCGACACGAGGTTGCCACCGGCCGATCCGCCGAACGCGCCGATGCGCTCCGGGTCGATGCCGAAGCGCGTCACCTGTTCGGGCTCGCGCAGCCAGCGCACGGCGGCGGCGACATCGTCGATCGCGGCGGGGAACGGATGCGCGGGCGCGAGCCGGTAGTCCACCGCGAACGTCGGATACCCCGACCTGCCGAGCCACTGGCACACGGCACGCCACGCGACGTCGTTCTTCGAGCCCCGTGCCCAGCTGCCGCCGTGCACGACGATCACGGCCGCGCGCGCGGTGTCGGTGCGCGGGTCGAAGTCGGGCGGCATGCACGCGTCGAGGAGGAGCGGCTGCCCGTCGACGGCCGCATAGCCGATGTCGAGGATCGTCGGCACCGTCGGGTCGGTCGCGAGGTGCGGGTTGCTCGACACGACGACACCCTCGACGCGTTCCGAGTCGGTGCCGGTGGGTCCGCACGCGGTCAGCAGCGCGAGCGCGCCGAGCAGTGCGGCGCCCAGAACGGCGGCACGTGTCGGGTTCGCGGCGCGCATGATCGCACTACCGTAACCCCGCATCCGTGGTTCTCTCGGCGGATGCACGGGTGCGACGCGAGGGCGACCCGCTAGACTCGTGCGGTCGGCTCTCGACGTTTCGCGGTCTCTCCGCGTTTTCTGCATTGTGTGTATGTCGAGCGGGCCGGATCGTCCACGCATCCGTGGTCGAGGAATTCCTTGAGGAAAACGGCCCCGGTCGACTGAGCCCGGGTTCTCGTCGCACGCGCGTGTGCGCGGCGGCGCACTCTCACGAACACCGGAAGACACATCCATGGCGTACAACGCGCGCGCCGCCCAGGGCGGCAAGAAGAACTCCACCAAGGGTGGGCACAAGAAGGTCGGCGGTCCGTCGGCGAAGCACCGCGGCTACAAGGCCGAGGCGGATGCCGCACGCGGCGGCAAGAAGCCGCGCTGGTCGAGCGAGCAGCGGGTGGCGAACGGCCGCGGGGCCGAGCGCCCGCGCGGGCAGCGCCCCGAGCGCGGCGACGACGGCCGCCCCAACTGGGAGCCGCGCGGCAAGGATGCGCGTGCATCCGTCGAGCGTGCGCCCGCGGCCCGCAAGCGCGACAGCGGCTACGGCCGCGACCGCGACGACCGCGGCTACGGCGAGCGTCCCCGTCGTGACGACCGTTCCTACGGCGACCGTCCGGCGCGCGACGATCGTCCCCGCAGCACCCACGCGGGTGACCGCCCGCACCGTCTCGCGGGTGACCGTCCGCAGCGTCACAGCTACGGCGAGGAGCGCCCGCGTCGTGACGACCGTGCTCGCGAGGAGCGTCCGCGGTACGACGCCGACCGCCCGCAGCGCACCGAGCGCCCGCGTTTCGACAGCGACCGGCCGCGTCGTGACGACCGTCCCCGCTACGAGAGCGACCGCCCCCGGTACGACGACCGCCGCAGCGATGACCGCCGCGGTGGATACCGCGATGACCGTCCGCGCCGCGACTACGACGACCGACCCCGCCGCGACGACCGCGAGGTGCGCGAGCCGCGCCCCATGGTCGAGGACGTCGTGCTCGAGCGTCTCGAGGCCACCGCGACCCTGGCATCCGACGTCGAGGGCGTGACCTTCGCCGACCTGGGTCTCGGCCAGAACATCGTGCGCGAACTGGCCGAGCTGGGTGCGACATCCCCGTTCCCGATCCAGGCCGCGACGATCCCCGACGTGCTCTCCGGCGGCGACGTGCTCGGCCGCGGCCGCACCGGTTCCGGCAAGACGATCGCCTTCGGCGCCCCGCTCGTCGAGCGTCTGCTGCAGTTGCAGGCCGGCGACAACAAGCGCCGCGAGTTCGGCCGCGCCCCGCGCGCGCTCATCCTCGCTCCGACCCGCGAGCTGGCCCTGCAGATCGACCGCACCGTGCAGCCGATCGCGCGCAGCGTCGGACTCTTCACCACGCAGATCTACGGCGGCGTGCCCTACGCCCGCCAGCTGGGCGCCCTCGAGCGCGGTGTCGACATCGTGATCGGCACGCCCGGACGCATCCAGGACCTCTCGGCATCCGGACGCCTCGACCTGTCGAAGGTCGTCATCACGGTGCTCGACGAGGCCGACCACATGTGCGAGCTGGGCTTCGCCGAGCCGGTCACCGAGATCCTCGACCGTACCGCCGAGGGCGGGCAGCGCCTGCTGTTCTCCGCGACGCTCGACAAGGGTGTGGCCGACATCGTCGACCGCTACCTGACCGAGCCGGCCGTGCACGAGGTCGCCGGTGAGGACCAGGCGAGCTCCACGATCGAGCACCGCGTGCTGCTGCTCGACCAGCGCGACAAGCAGGAGGTGCTCGTCGAGCTGGCCTCCGGCCCCGGCAAGAAGCTCGTGTTCGCGCGCACCCGTGCGTTCGCCGACCAGCTCGCCGATCTGCTCGACGACGCCGGCATCCGCTCGGAGGCGATCCACGGCGACCTCAACCAGGCGCGTCGTCAGCGCGCGCTCGACAAGTTCTCGAACGGGCGCGTGACGGTGCTCGTGGCGACGGATGTTGCTGCGCGCGGCATCCACGTCGACGACGTGTCGCTCGTGATCCAGGCGGACGCGCCGGATGAGTACAAGGCCTACCTGCACCGCGCCGGCCGCACGGGCCGCGCCGGCAAGGACGGCCTCGTCGTGACGCTCGTGCCCCGTAACCGCCGCCGCCGCACCGAGGAGCTGCTCAAGCGCGCCGACATCGTCGCCGAGTGGACCCCGGTCGCCCCCGGCGACGCCCTCATCGAGGAGCTCGCCGCCCGCTGAGCCCCACGCGCTCGCACCCCCACGCGCTCGCACCCCCCACGCGCTCGCCCGTGAGGGGTCGCAAAGTGCGCTCAACACGCCGTGTTGCGAGCACTTTGCGCCCCCTCACCGAGAGAACCGGGGGGTCGAGCAGGACTAGGGGATGCGGCGCACCGCGGTGCGGCGTCGGGTGGGTACGTTGTTGCGCAGATGAGCACGCGGTGAACTCCGGATGTCGCGGATGCGCGGCCTCTTGCGCGATGTCGGACGCCGGGGGGAGGGTAGGCAGTGGCCCCCAAAGGGGGGACACCCGACCACGCTGTCCACTTCGAACAACGGAGCACCGCGCGTCATGTCAACTCCAGAAACCACCCCGCAGCGCCCCCGGCGCCGCCTCGCCGCCGTCGCCACGACGGCCATCGCAGCCCTCGGGCTCACCTCACTCGCCGCGACACCCGCCTTCGCGGTCGACGTCACCCACACGATCGCCGAGGTGCAGGGCACCGGCGCGACCACCCCGCTCACGGGGCAGACCGTCACCGTCGAGGGCGTCGTCACCGGCTACTACGACGCCGCATCCGGCTACCGCGGGCTGTTCCTGCAGTCCGCCGACTCGGGCGGCGCGACGGATGCCACCCCCGGCGCATCCGACGGCATCTTCGTCTACTTCAACCAGCTCAACCCATCCGTCGCGGTGGGTGATCTCATCCGCGTCACCGGTACTCCGGGCGAGTACAGCGGCCAGACCCAGATCACGGCCACGACGGCCGCGGCCTACGAGGTGCTCGAGGCCGGAGCGGGCCTGCCCGAGGTCACGCCGCTTCCCGACACCGTCGTCGGCGACGCGCGCGAGGCCTACGAGGGCATGCTCGTGCAGCCGACCGGCGACTACCGGCTCGCCTCGAGCCACGAGCTGTACAACTTCGGCTCGCTGTGGCTCTCCGCGGGCGGCGAGCTCGTGAAGTCCACCGAGACGACGGATGCGGGCCCCGAGGCTGACGCGATCGCCGCGTCGAACCTCGCGCGGCGGCTGATTCTCGACGACGGCTACAGCATCCGCGTCGACAACAGCGCGCACCCGGGCGGTCAGCCGTACTTCACGACGGACGCGGTGGTGCGCAACGGCGACCGCCTCGTGCCGTCGACGAGGCCGATGATCCTCGGCTTCGGTTTCGACAACTGGCGGCTGCAGCCGCAGGTGCCGCTCACCGATGCGAGCGACGCCTCGTACAAGCCGAGCTTCGAGACGCTCAACCCGCGTCCCGCATCCGCCCCCGAGGTCGGGGGTGACGTGCAGTTCGGCAGCTTCAACGTCTACAACTACTTCACGACGTTCGGTGGCGACGCGCGCGGCGCATCCGGCCCCGAGCAGTTCGCGAAGCAGAAGGCCAAGGTGGTCGCCGCCATCAACGGCCTCGGTGCGGATGTCGTGGCGCTCGAAGAGATCGAGAACTCGGCCTCGCTCGGCGAAGCCCCCGACGAGGCGCTCGCCGATCTCGTGGCGGGCCTGAACGCCGCCGCGGGCGCGGGCACCTGGGACTACGTCGCGACACCGGATGCCGTGAACGCGGCCGGCAACGACGTCATCACCACGGCGATCATCTTCAAGCCCTCGATCGTGACCCCGGTCGGCGACAGCTTCGCCGACGCGGACGCGGTGTGGGACATCGCGCGCAAGCCCATCGCGCAGACCTTCGACATCGGCGACGGCCGCCTCGTGACGTTCGTGGCGAACCACTTCAAGTCGAAGAGCCCGCCCGAAGGCGGCGGCACCGAACCGGCCGACGGACAGGGCTTCTTCAACGCCGAGCGCGTGGCGCAGGCCGAGCGGCTCGCCACCTTCGTCGACGGCATCGCCGCCGACCCCGAGAAGAGCTCCGACGTCATCCTGCTCGGCGACTTCAACGCCTACGGCCAGGAGGACCCGGCCCAGGTGCTCACCGCCGCCGGGTTCGTCGACCTCGTGCCGACGAAGGCGCCCGGCCAGTACACCTACACCTTCAACGGAGAGCTCGGATCGCTCGACCACGCGTTCGTGACGACCTCGCTCGCGAAGTCGGTGACGGGCGTCGGCGTGTGGGGCATCAACTCGGCCGAGTGGAGCGACCGCGGCTACGCCTACGGCGCCACCGACGGCACGAGCCCCTACCGCTCGAGCGACCACGACCCCGTGCTCGTCGGGGTGACCTCGGCCGCGCCGCCGGTCACGATCGACCTGCTGAGCATCAACGACTTCCACGGACGGCTCGAGGCGTCGAGCACGACCGCGGGGGCCGCGGTGCTCGGCGGCATGGTGCGCAGCTACGAGGCGGCCAACCCCAACACGCTGTTCGTGGGCGCGGGTGACCTCATCGGTGCGTCGACCTTCACGTCGTTCATCCAGCAGGACGAGCCGACGATCGACGCGTTCAACGAGATCGGCCTCGACGCGAGCTCCTTCGGCAACCACGAGTTCGACAAGGGACGCGCGGATGTCGATGACCGCATCCTCGAGCACGCGGAGTGGCCGTACCTCGCCGCGAACCTCTACGACCGCGCGACCGACGCTCCCGCCTACCAGGAGTACGAGCTGCGTGAGTTCGACGGCGTCACGATCGGCTTCATCGGGGCCGTCACCGAAGACCTGAACGAGCTCGTGAGCCCCGCCGGCATCGCAAGCCTCGAGGTCAAGGAGGTCGTGCCCGAGGTCAACCGCGTCGCGGAGCAGCTCTCCGACGGCGACGAGGCCAACGGCGAGGCCGACATCCTGGTGCTGCTCGTGCACGAGGGCGCGGCGACGACCGACATCTCGAGCGCGACCGACGACTCCAACTTCGGTCGCATCGTGAACGGCGCCGACCCCGAGATCGACATGATCATCTCGGGGCACACGCACCTCGCGTACGACTTCGACGTGCCGATCCCGGGCACCGACCGCACGCGTCCCGTGATCTCCTCGGGCCAGTACGGCGCGATGTACGGGCACTCGACGATCGTCTACGACCCCGCGACCTCGGCGCTCTCGATCGACACCGAGAACCTCAACCTGATCGGCGCCTTCGAGCCCGATCCGGCCGTGGCGCAGATCGTCGCGGATGCGGTGGAGGTCGCGAAGGAGCTCGGTGCGGTCTCGCTCGGCAGCATCACGGAGGACATCCGTCGCGCCGTGCAGTCGGACGGGTCGGAGAACCGCGGCGGCGAGTCGATGATCGGCAACCTCATCGCGGATGCGCAGCTCGCCGCGACCGCCGACCTCGGAACCGAGATCGCGATCATGAACCCGGGTGGCATCCGGGCCGACCTGCTCTATGCGAGCAGCGGTGCCGACGACCCGGATGGCAACGTCACCTACGCGGAGGCGGCGCTCATCCAGCCGTTCGCCAACACGCTCGTGACACTCGAGCTGACGGGTGCGCAGCTGAAGGCGGTGCTCGAGCAGCAGTGGCAGCCCGCGGGAGCGGCGCGGCCGTACCTGAAGCTCGGGCTCTCGGAGGGTCTCGAGTACGTCTACGACCCGGCCGCCGCGGTGGGATCGCACATCACGGCGATCACCCTGAACGGCGAGCCGGTCACCGACGATCAGGTGATCAAGGTCGTGACGAACTCGTTCCTCGCCGCAGGCGGTGACAACTTCGGCGCCTTCACGGATGCGGCGAACATCGCCGACTCCGGGCGGATCGATCTCGACGCGTTCGTGGCCTACATCGGCGAGAACTCGCCCGTCGCGCCGCCCACCGAGCAGCGCGCCGTGGGTGCCACCCTGTCGGCCCCGGCCGACGGCACGGCGTACACGGCGGGCGAGCAGGTGACGGCCGAGCTGTCGTCGCTGCTGTTCAGCGCGGCTGGGGCCACCTCGGGTGAGGCGAGCATCAGCCTCGGCGGCGAGGTGCTCGGCACGGGCGAGGTGACGCTGCAGATCGTCGACACGACGGACGAGCAGGGCACCGCGACCGTGACGTTCAGCATCCCAGACGGCGTGGAGGGCACCCAGGTTGTCACGATCACAGGTCCCGGCGGCACCGAGGTGACGCTGCCGATCGAGGTGGCCGAGGCCGAGCAGCCGAGCGAACCGGTGGCCACGCGCACGACCGCGACCGCTCCGCTGATCTCCTTCGGCGGCACCGTGAACTACAAGGTCAAGGTGCACGCGTCGGGCGGCGAGACCGCGGTCGGCACGCTCGTCATCCGTGACGGTTTCCGCACCGTGGCGACCGTCGACCTCGACGGCACCACGCACGGCGTCACGACGGTGAAGCTCAAGCTGAAGCGCGGGCTGCACCTGCTGACGGCGCAGTTCAGCGGTGACGGGTTCACACCGTCGCTCAGCTGGCCGTCGATCGTGCTCGTGCTGTAGTCCACCACGACCAGATCCGGCCCGCAGACACCATCCCACTGGCGTCTGCGGGCCGTCTGTCGCGGCCGTGCACCGCGTGGGGTTCTGGGGCTCACATAAAGGTGCGGGGGTCGCCGCCCCCCGACGGCGATCCCCCGCTCCGGATTCCCCCCAGATATCCGGTTACCTTGAGTCGAAGGTAACGATTCAATCCGCGATGCGCGACGACCCCGAACGGGGGACAGAAGGCGCGCACCCGGGGGACAGGCCGCCCGCCGCGGGGGACATCCCTCCCCAGGCCGCTGCCGACCGAGCACTCCCCGCCGCGCACGCGTACCTCGGCCGGCGTCCGATGCGCCGGGTACCGTGGACGCATGGCCTCCCCCGCCCCCCTCGACGTGCTGCATCGCGTCTTCGGGTACGACGATTTCCGGGGCGAGCAGGCGCAGATCATCGAGCAGGTCGTCGGCGGCGGCGACGCGGTCGTGCTCATGCCGACCGGCGGCGGCAAGTCGCTCTGCTACCAGATCCCCGCTCTCGTGCGCGAGGGCACCGGCGTCGTCATCTCGCCGCTCATCGCGCTCATGCAAGACCAGGTGGATGCCCTGGAGGCGCTCGGCGTGCGGGCCGCGTTCCTCAACTCCACGCAGGATCCGGATCAGCGCCGGCTCGTCGAGCAGCAGTTGCTCGCCGGCGAGGTCGACCTGCTCTACCTCGCGCCCGAGCGGCTCAAGCTCGAGAGCTCGCTCAGCGTGCTCGATCGCGCCCCGATCTCTCTCTTCGCGATCGACGAGGCGCACTGCGTGTCACAGTGGGGGCACGACTTCCGCCCCGACTACCTCGGCCTCTCGGTGCTGCACGAGCGCTGGCCTTCCGTGCCGCGCATCGCGCTCACGGCGACGGCCACCGCGGCCACCCGTCGCGAGATCGTCGAGCGGCTCGACCTGCACGGGGCGAAGCAGTTCGTCTCGAGCTTCGACCGCCCCAACATCCAGTACCGCATCGAGCCCAAGAACCAGCCGCTTCAGCAGCTGCTGCAGCTCATCCGCACCGAGCACCCCGGTGATGCCGGCATCGTCTACTGCCTCTCGCGCGCATCCGTCGAGAAGACCGCCGACGCTCTCGTCGCCGAGGGCATCCCCGCCCTGCCGTACCATGCGGGTCTGGATGCGGGGGTGCGCGCACGCAACCAGGCGCGGTTCCTGCGCGAAGACGGCGTCGTGATGGTCGCGACGATCGCGTTCGGCATGGGCATCGACAAGCCCGACGTGCGCTTCGTCGCCCACCTCGACCTGCCGAAGTCGGTCGAGGGCTACTACCAGGAGACGGGCCGCGCCGGCCGCGACGGGCTGCCGTCCACCGCCTGGCTCGCCTACGGCCTGCAAGACGTCGTGCAGCAGCGCCGCATGATCAACGAGTCCGAGGGCGACGCGGCATACAAGCGGCGGGCCGCGCAGCACCTGGATGCGATGCTCGCGCTCTGCGAGACGGTCGAGTGCCGCCGGGTGCAACTGCTGAACTACTTCGGCCAGCAGTCGCAGCCGTGCGGCAACTGCGACACCTGCCTCGCCCCACCCGAGGCCTGGGACGGCACGGTTCCCGCTCAGAAGCTGCTCTCGACGATCGTGCGGCTTCAGCGCGAGCGAGGTCAGCGCTTCGGCGCCGGGCACCTCATCGACATCCTGCTGGGGCGTGACACCGACCGCATCCGGCAGCAGCGCCACGACGAGCTGCGCACCTACGGCATCGGCGCCGAGCTCTCCGAGCAGGAGTGGCGCGGCGTCGTGCGGCAACTGCTCGCGCAGGGCCTGCTCGCCGTGAACTCCGACGGCTACGGAACGCTCGTCATCACCGACGCATCCGCTGCCGTGCTCGACGGCTCGCGCACCGTCAAACTGCGTCGTGAGCCGGAGCGCAAGACGAGGGTCGCCAAGCGCACCGCCGCCGAGCTTCCCGAGGCCGCGCAACCCCTCTTCGAGCGCCTGCGCGCCTGGCGCGCCGAGGTGGCGCGCGAGCAGGGCGTTCCCGCCTACATCGTCTTCGGCGACGCGACCCTGCGCGGCATCGCCGTCACCGAGCCCGCCACCCTCGAGCAGCTCGCGACCGTCTCGGGTGTGGGCGAGAAGAAGCTCGAGGCCTACGGCGAGGCCGTGCTCGCGATCGTCACCGAGACCGTGCCCGCCGCGTAACAGTCACAGCTCAGGCGTCGGAAGCGGCGTACACGCGGCGGCCGCCCACGAAGGTCTGCAGCACGCGCGTCGCGCCGATCTGCTCGGCGGGTCCCGCGAAGGGGTCACGGTCGAGCAGCGCGAGGTCGGCGAGCTTGCCGACCTCGATCGTGCCGGTGTCGTGATCGCGGTGGTTCACCCACGCGCTCCCCGCCGTGTACGCCGTGAGCGAGGTGGCCAGGTCGATGGCCTGCTCGGGGTGGAACGGCAGGTAGTCGCCGTCTTCGTGGCCCGGCGCGGCGGTGCGGTTGACAGCCGTGTGGATCGCCGCGAGGGGGTCGGGGGTCGACACCGACCAGTCGCTTCCCGCGGCGAGCACCGCCCCCGCGCGCTGCAGATCGCCGAACGGGTACTGCCACGCGGCGCGCTGCGCGCCGAGGAACGGGATCGTCAACTCGATCATCTGCGGTTCGAGCGTCGCCCAGTACGACTGCATGTTCGCGGCGACCCCGAGCGCGCGGAACCGCGGGATGTCATCCGGATGGATCACTTGGATGTGCGCGATGTGGTGCCGGTTGTCGCCGCGTCCGTTGGCGGCGATCGCGTGCTCGACCGCATCGAGGCACTGCCGCACGGCGCGGTCGCCGATCGCGTGGAAGTGCACCTGGAAGCCGAGCGCGTCGAGCTGCGGCACAGCGACGTCGAGGATCTCCGGTGGCACGAACGAGATGCCCGAGTTGCCGGTCGGGTGCCCGTGGCCGTCGTGGTAGCTCTCGAGCATCGCGGCCGTGAAGTTCTCGGCCACGCCGTCCTGCATGATCTTGACGCTCGTCGCGGCGAAGTTCGCGCTGCGGTAGCGCGCGCGTCGCTCGACGAGCGAATCGAGCTGCTCGAGCCCCGCCGTGCGATCCCACCACAGGGCACCGACGACGCGTCCTGTCAACAGGCCCTCGGCATCCGCACGCAAGTAGGTGGCGCCCGCGTCGCGCAGGTCGGCGTAACCCCCGATGATGGCGTCCTGCCAGGAGGTGATGCCGAAGGAGTGCAGATACTGCTGCCCGCGCAGCAGCCCCGCGAGCATCCCGTCGTCGTCGACCTCGGGGATGAGGCGGTCGACGAGCGACATCGCACCCTCGTGCAGCGTTCCCGTGGGGGCGCCGGATGCGTCGCGTTCGATCCGTCCGTCGGCCGGATCGGGCGTCTGCGCATCGATGCCGGCGCGCTCGAGCGCCCGCGAGTTGACCCAGGCGCCGTGCCCGTCGCGGTTCGGCAGGAACACCGGCCGATCGCTCACGACCGCATCGAGCACCGCCGCGGTGGGCGTGCCGCCGGGAAACGCCGACATCGACCAGCCCCCGCCGAGGATCCACTCGTCATCCGGATGCTCGGCCGCGTACCGCGCGATCGTCGCGAGATACTCCTCGACCGTGCGGCCCTCGTTGAGGTCGCAGCGCAGCAGCTCGAGCCCGCCCGACACGGGGTGCACGTGCGCGTCTTGGAAGCCCGGCACGAGCATCCGTCCGGCCAGGTCGACGACCTCGGTGCCGGGCCCGATGAGCTCACGCACCGCGCGCTCGCCCGTCGCGACGATGCGGTCACCGCGCACGGCGACCGCGTGGGTGCGCGACCGCACGGTCGACGCGGTGAAGACGGGTCCGCCGATGAAGGCGAGGTCGGCGTCGGTCACGGGTTCCTCCAGGGCACAGGGATGCGGATGGGGTCAGCCGCCCGCGATCGTGCGGGCGATCTCGGTCGACGAGTCGCCCGCCCGGCGCAACACGAGCGCGACGACCGCGAGGGCGATGAGGGTGAGCACGAGCATGATGGTCGACACGGACGCGATCTCGGGCCGCAAGCCGCCGCGCAACGCCGAGAGCACGTACACGGGCCACGGCGTCGCTCCCGACACCTGCACGAACGACGACACGATCGTGTTGTCGAGGCTGAAGGTGAACGACAGCAGCAACCCCGCGAGCACGGCGGGCATCGCGAGCGGCAGGGTGATCGTGCGGAAGGTGCGCAGCGGAGGGGCGTAGAGGTCGGCGGATGCCTCCTCCAGATTCGCAGGCAGGCCCACGAGCCGCGCGCGCACGATGTAGCTCACGACGGCCACCGAGAACAGCGAGTGGCCCACGACGAGCCGCACGGTGCCGTCGTTGAAGATCGACAGCCCGAGGTCTTGTCCCAGGAAGACGAGCCACGGCAGCAGCGAGATCGCGTCGACGATCTCGGGCGTCACCGAAACGAGCACGAGCAACCCCACGAACCACGCCGTCCATCGCCCCGAGCGTCGGGCGAGCGCGATCCCGGCGAGCGTGCCGAGCAGCGTCGCGAGTACCGCGGCGATCGCGCCGGTGCGCAGCGACACCATCACGGCATCCATCAGCACCGGCTTCTGGAACAGCGCGAGGAAGCTCTCGATGCCGAACGAGTCGAACGCCGCGAGTAGCCGCCCGGTGTTGAACGAGTAGATGACGATCACGACGATCGGCGCGAACAGGAACGCGAAAACGAGCACCGCCCACACGGGCAGCAGCCGGTCGAGCAGGGGGCGGCGGATGCGGGTCGCGGTCGCGCTCATCGGCTCGCCTCCGTCAGCATGACGCGGTGCGCTCGGCGCAACGGCCACGAGACGAGCCACAGCAGCGCCCCCACGACGCTCGCCGAGAGCACGATGACGATGATGAGGGTCACGGCCATGGCCGAGCCGAGCGCCCAGTTCTGAGCCGTCTGGAACTGCGCTGCGACCATCTGACCGACCATGTTGCCCTTCGCCCCGCCCAGCACGGTCGCGGTGATGTAGTCGCCCATGAGCGGGATGTAGACGAGCAGAACGCCCACGATGATGCCGGGACGTGCGAGCGGCAGGGTCACGCGCCAGAAGGTGCGCAGCCGGTTGGCACCGAGGTCGCGGGAGGCCTCGCGCAGCGGCTCTCCGACGCGGTCGAAGGCGACGTAAAGCGGCAGGATCATGAGCGGGAGGTAGTTGTAGACCACGCCGAGCAGCACGGCGGCGCGCGTGTAGAGGATGTCGAACGCCGGAAGCCCGATCGCCTGCGCGGCCTGGGACGCCCACCCCTCCGGCGCCAGTATCACCTGCCAGCCGATGGTGCGCACGAGGAAGTTCGTCCAGAACGGCACGAGCACGAGCGCGAGCAGCAGGCCGCGCCACGAGGGCGGCGCCTTCACCGCCATCCAGTACGCCACCGGCCCGCCGATCACGAGGCACAGCGCCGTGCCCGCGAGCGCGATCCACATGGTCGCCACGAAGGTGTCGAAGAAGGTCGGCGTGAGCACCTCGAGGTAGCGGTCGAACGAGAGGCGGTCGTTCGCGTGCGTGCCGAAGAGGCCCGGCTTGTAGCCGAACGAGTACCAGAACACCACCCCGACCGGGGCGATGAAGAACACCGCGAGCCACGCCCACGCGGGGAGCGCGAGGGCGAAGCCCGGCAGGCGCCGGTTACGCACCAGCGGCGGCCTTCAGCTTGTTCCAGATCTCGACGTTGCGCTCCTGTGCCTCGTTGATCTCGCCGTCCTGCATCGTCGCGAGCTGCTCGGGGGTGAAGAACACCATGTCGAGCATGCCGAGCCCCGCCTCCTCGGCCATCTGCTCGATGCCCTTCGCGCCCGTGTGGTAGCCGATGTAGTCGATCTGGGCGACGGCGTACTCCGGGTCGAGCACGAAGTTGAGGAAGGCATGCGCCGCCTCGGGGTGGGGGGCGGATGCCGAGATCGCCCAGTTGTCCATCCACAGTTCCGTCGCGGGCGAGCCGAGCACCCACTGCCACCGCTCGGGTTCGGGCGAGTTCATGATGCCGAGTCGCGCGTCACCGTTCCACGACTGCATGAGCGCGTGGGTGGCCTGCGGGATCGCGGCGCCGCCGGGGTAGGAGTCGAACGCGGCGATGTGCGGCGCGAGCTCCTCGAGCAGGAACTTCTCGGCCGCGTCGATCTCGGCGGGGTCGGTGGTGTCCCAGTCGATGCCGTTGGCCCAGTAGTAGATGCCGGTGATCTCGACCGGATCGTCGAGAACGCTCGTGCGGCCGCTCGCCTCGTTCTTGGCGGCGTCGAAGAAGTCGTCCCAGGTCTTCAGCTCGCGCGTGATGACGGTCTTGTCGTACACGAAGCCGGTGGTGCCCCACGCCTTGCAGATCGAGTAGTCGTTGTTGGGGTCCCACACCCGCCCGAGGTACGCGTCGTCGACGTGCTGGATGTTCGGGATGAGGTCGCGGTTGAGCTTGTAGAGCAGCCCGTTCTCGATGAGCTGGGGGATGAACACGCCCGTCGGCACGATGATGTCGTAGCCCGAGGTGCCTTTCGCGGCGACGAGCTTGGCGATCATCTCCTCGTTCGACCCGTACGAGTCGAGGGTGATGCGCGGCCCCTTCTCGGAGGTGAAGGCCTCGAGCACCTCGGGGGCGTCGTAGTCGCCCCAGGTGTAGATCGACAGCGCGTTCTCGAGGGTGCCGCCGGTCGCGGCCGGGGCGGGGCTGCCGCCCGGCGTCGTGCAGGCGGCGAGCAGCATGGTCGTGCCTGCGCCCGCCGCCACGGCGAGGAAGCCGCGACGGGAGAGCTCGCGACGCACGAGGGGAGCGCTGGCGCGGCTGGCGAGGATGCGGACGTCGTTGTTCGCGTTCATGGTGGTCCTCTCGGTCAGGTGTCGGGGTGGAGGCTGGGGTGCGGGGATGACGCCGCCGCAGCGGTCGGCGGGGGAACGTAGCCGCTGCGCGCCGCGGCGTCGCCCGCCGCGAAGACCTGCACGGCATCCGGCCGCCAGCTCGCCCACACGCGATCGCCCACCGACAGGCGGGGCGCATCCGGGGTGGGGCGCCGCGACAGCACGGCGGTCTGCTCGTCGAGCTGCACGAGGAACTGCAGCATCTCGCCGAGGTGCGAGACGCCGATCACCTCACCCGAGGCGATGTTGACGTTGCCGCTGGGGCGGTCGAGTGACAGTTCGACGAACTCGGGCCGCACGGCGGCCCGCGCGGCGTCTCCCGCCGCGAACCCGGTGACGGGACTCGCCGGCCGCAGCTGCGCGCGTGCGCTGTCGACTCCCGCTCCGTCGGGCGACACGACGCCGTCGAAGAAGTTCTGCTGGCCCACGAACGCGGCCACGTACGCGGATGCGGGGCGCGCGTAGATCGTGTCGGCATCCGCGAGCTGCTCGATGCGCCCGTCGCGCATGACGGCGATGCGGTCGCTCATCGAGAGCGCCTCGTCCTGGTCGTGGGTGACGAAGACGAAGGTGATGCCGAGCTGCGACTGCAGCAGCTTGAGCTCGAGCTGCATCTCTTCACGCAACTGCCGGTCGAGGGCGCCGAGCGGTTCGTCGAGCAGCAGCACGGCGGGTCGGTTGACGAGCGCGCGCGCGAGCGCGACCCGCTGCTGCTGCCCGCCTGAGAGCTGCGTCGGCTTGCGGTCGGCGAAGCCGCGCATCTGCACCATGTCGAGCGCCGCCGCCACCCGCTCGCGCAGCTCGAACTTCGGCACGCGCTTCTGCTGCAGCCCGTAGGCGACGTTCTCGGCGACGGTCATGTGCGGGAAGAGCGCGTAGGCCTGGAACACCGTGTTGACGTCGCGACGGTAGGGCGGCGTGCCGAGCACGCTGCGGCCCGAGATCAGGATGTCGCCTTCGTCGGGGTGCTCGAATCCCGCGATCATGCGCAGGGTCGTCGTCTTGCCGCATCCCGAGGGTCCGAGCAGCGACAGGAACTCGCCCGGCCGGATGTCGAGGCTGAGCGCGTCGACGGCCGCCTGCTCGCCGTAGCGTTTGGTGACCTCGCGCAGCACGACCGCGCCGAGCTCAGCGTCGACGTGCGCGCGGGCGTCGGCAGATCGGCTCATCGGCGTCCTCCATTGGGCGTCATCCGGCTCTGGGGGTCATTCAAGCCCGAATCCCTCGCGAATTCAACGATCACGTGCGAAATCCGTCGCAGAATTCGCGCTTCGCAAGCGAAACCGCGGACGAACGCCGCACGGGGCGCAAACGCCGAACCGCGCACGAACGCCGAGAGGCCGCATCCGGCACCGTCCGTGGGACGGCGAGGTGCGGATGCGACCTCTCGATGATTCTGCGGCGTTACTCCGCGGGGGGCGTCGCCTTCGCGGCGCGCTTCGCGGCCGGCTTCGACGCGGCATCCGCGACCCCGCCGAGCGCGCCGCCCGCGACACCGCTCAGCAGCGCCGTGAGGTCGAGCCCGGTGAGGTTCTTCACGACCGCGGGAACCTCGCTCGCGACCTGCCCGACCGTCTTCGTGACCGCCGATGCGCCGTCGGTCGACACGACCGTGAGGTTGCCGATCGCGGCGAGCGGCTCGGCGACCGCGCGGGTGATGTCGGGCAGCCGGCCGATGATCTCCTGCGCGAGGGCGGCCTCGCCGTACTTCTTGAGCGCCTCGGCCTTCGCGTCGATCGCCTGGGCCTCGGCGAGACCCTCCGCGGCGATCGCGGCACCGCGCGCCTCACCCTCGGCCTTGACACCCTCGGCGAGGGCGACCTGCTTGTCGCGTTCGGCGATACCGGCCAGACGCACCGCCTCGGCCGCGGCCTCGGCGTCCTGCACCGCAGCCACCTTGTTCGCCTCGGCGATCTTCGTGCGCTTGTACGCATCCGCCTCGGTCGCCGCGTTCGCGGCGTCGCGCTCGGCCTGGGCTGCCTGCACCGTCGCGTAGGCCGCGGCCTCCGCGGGCTTGCGCACCGTGATGTCGAGACGCTCCTGCTCCACACGCGCCTGCTCGGCGAGCGCCTCGCGCTGCTCGGCCGCGACGATGCGGTCCTGCTCGGCTGTCGCGAGCTGACCCGCAGCGTTCGCCTCGGCGTTCGCGCGGTCGGTCTCGGCCTTGATCGCGGCCTGCTTGAGGCTCAGCGCCTTCTGACGCTCGGCGATCTGCTCGGCCGCCTCGATGCGCGCGAACTCGGCGGCCCGCTGCGTCTCGGCCTCCTTCACCTCGGCGTTCTGCCGGGCGAGCGCCGCCTCCGCACGACCCAGGTCGGCGAGGTAGCTCGTGCCGGGCGTCGAGATGTCGGAGATGTTGAGCAGGTCGACCTGCAGACCCTGCTCGGCCAGGTCGAGCTTCGTGGCCTCGACCACGGCCTCCGAGAGCGCGTTGCGGTTCGAGATGATCTCCTGCACCGGCATGTTGCCGATGATCGAGCGCAGCGAGCCCTCGAGCGACTGCTGGATGATCTGGGTGAGCGAGCTCTGCTGCGACAGGAAGCGCTGGGCGGCGCGGCGCACGCCCTCGGCCGTGCCCGACACCTTGAAGTTGACGGACGCCTGGATCGCGAGCTTGATGAAATTCTTGTCGACGCCCTCGACCGCGATGCCGATCTGACGCTGCTCGAGCGACACGAGGAAGCCCTGCTGCAGGATCGGCCAGATGAACACGCGGCCGCCGATGACGACGCGCTGGCCCGAATCCGGTTCACCGCCCTTCTGGCCCGAGCCGCGACCCACGATGACCATCGCGGAGTTCGGCGGAACGCGCTTGATGCGCCCCGCCACGAACGCGAAGATCGCGAGCGCGACGACGATGAGCGCCAGCACGGCGAAGACGGTGACGTTCTCGGTGAAGAAGTTCACGGGAGCGTGGCCTTTCGAGCTAGAGGGTGGTGGTCAACGGTGGTGGTCAGGTATCGGATGCGGAATCGTCGCGCGGCAGCGGCACCGCGCGCTCCACACGCACCCGCGACCCCTGCAACTCGATCACCCGGATGCGGGTGTCACGCGGGATCGGCTCGTCGGCGAACGCGAGACGCGTCTCCACCTCGTGCGGGCCGTCGAGGCTCACCTCGCCCGACGTCGTCGAGACGTTCGAGCGGGTCACCCCGTACAGGCCCACAGGCGACGAGGGCGTGCCGTCTTCGCTGCGGCGCAGGCTGCGGATGAGCAGCTGCACGCCGATGAACACGACGATCGCGATCGCCACCGCGATGACGTACGCCGACCAGTCGGGCAGGCCGTTCGCGACCGCGATGGCGCCGGAGGCGCCGAACACGACGAGCGCGCTCCCCACCGCGGTGCCCGAGAGGGCGCCGTCGAGGAAGTCGAGGATCTCGTCGAACATGAGCGAGAAGACGAGAAGGAGGAGTCCGATTCCGCCGACGATGAGGAAGGGGAGCATGCCCCGAGTCTAGGGGCCCCATGCGGGGTGGGGCATGGGGCGGGTGCGAGTCTGGGGCGTGCGTTTTCTCAGTCGGCTGCTGTTGTCGCCCCTCGCGCGACTCGTCTTCCGGCCGCGGGTGATCGGCCGACGCAACGTGCCGAAGCGCGGCGGCGTGCTCATCGCATCCAATCACCTCGCCTTCATCGACAGCATCGTGCTGACCCTCGTCGCCCGCCGCTCGGTGTCGTTCATGGCGAAGTCGGCCTACTTCACAGGCCGCGGGCTGACGGGCCGCCTGCAGCGTGCGTTCTTCAGCGGTGTCGGCGCGGTGCCCGTCGAGCGGGGTGCCGGCTCGGCGGCGCAGGACGCGCTCGACGCCGGCCTGCGCGTGCTCGAGGCGGGCGAGGCGTTCTCGATCTACCCCGAGGGCACGCGCTCACGCGACGGGCGCCTCTACCGCGGACGCACGGGCGTCGCGTGGCTCGCCCTCACGGCAGGCGTGCCGGTGGTGCCCGTCGGGCTCATCGGAACCGACGAGATGCAGCCGGGCGGCAAGGGCCCCATCCGCTTCGCGCGCGTCACCGTGAAGTTCGGCGAACCGCTCGACCTCTCGCGATTCGGGCCGGCGAGCTCCGGCCGCGCGCGGCGCGAGGCGACGGATGCGGTGATGGCCGCGATCCAGCGGCTCTCGGGCCAGGAGCAGGCGGGCGTCTACAACGAGCCGCCGCCCGTGACCGTGCGCGAACGGGTGAGCCGTATCCTGCACCCCGAGCGCCGCTGAACGCCTGCCACGGCGAACCGAGCCGCGCAAGGGGTGGGCGGCGGCGACGGCGCGGACTAGCGTGCCGTCATGACCTTCAATGAGGGCTCCGACATCAGCAAGGGTCGCGTCAGCCGCCGCGCCAAGGGCGGCATCGCGATCGGCGGTGGGGTCGGAGTCGTGGGCATCATCGCCCTCGTCGTGGCGCTGCTCGGCGGGCCCGACCTGACGGGGCTCGTCGGCGGCCTCGGCGGCGGCAGCGCGAGCGACGAGCAGTCGACCCTCGAGCAGTGCGACACGGGCGCCGACGCCAACGACGACCTCGACTGCCGCATGAAGGGCGCAGCGGCCTTCCTCGACGACTACTGGGCCGCCGCCTTCGAGAGCGGCTACCGCAGCACCCGGATCCAGCTGTTCACCGGTCAGACGAACACCGGATGCGGGGGCGCTTCGAGCGCGGTCGGCCCGTTCTACTGCCCGCCCGACGAGTCGATCTACATCGACACGAGCTTCTTCACCGAGCTGCGCGACCGCTTCGGCTCGAGCGGCGGCCCCGCGGCTCAGCTCTACGTCGTGGCGCATGAGTGGGGCCACCACATCCAGAACCTCACGGGGCAGATGGACGGCCTCGACACCTCCCAGACCGGTCCGACCTCCGACGGAGTACGCCTCGAGCTGCAGGCCGACTGCTACGCGGGGGCGGCGCTCGGGGCCGCCGAGCAGACCACCGACGACGACGGCGTGCCCTACCTGCAGCCGCTCTCGGCCGCGCAGTGGGCCGACGCGCTGAGCGCGGCATCCGCGGTGGGCGACGACCACATCCAAGAGCAGACCCAGGGGCAGGTGACGCCCGAGACCTGGACGCACGGCGCGAGCGAGCAACGTCAGCAGTGGTTCACGAACGGACGCGAGGGCGGGTTCACGGCGTGCGACACCTTCTCGGTGCCGGCGTCGCAGCTGTAACCACCAACCACCAGCCGTCACGATTGGTCGAATCCCACAACCGCTTCCGGCCGTCACCGCGCCCGCTTCGTGCTCGCCAGACGAGACGTTCGACACCCGCGCCGCCCCGACCTAGCGTGAAGGCATCCCCTCGACTCCCCCTCAGGAGGACGCCATGACGCGCACCGAAGCCGCCGCAGCCCCCCAGAACGCCGCCGCGAAGAACGCCGCGACCGAGCTGCCCGACGACGTGAGCACGCCGCGCGACGCGGCCGCCGCATCCGCGCAGCTCAGCGTCGACACCGCCTGGCTCGGCGAGTACCTGCTCGGCCGCTGGGCCGACGACCGCAAGGTCTCACGCACGCTCGCCTCGCGGCCCGAGTTCTGGTTCCAGGGCGACCTGTCGCTCGCCGAGCACCGCGCCCGCGTGCTCGGGCAGCTGCACCTGCTCGTCGAGGAGGATGCGGTGCACCGCGCCTTCCCGAAGCGCTTCGGCGGGCGCGACGACCACGGCGGCAACATCGCCGCCTTCGAGGAGCTCGTGCTCGCCGACCCCTCGCTGCAGATCAAGTCGGGTGTGCAGTGGGGGCTCTTCGCGGCCGCGATCCTGCACCTCGGCACCGAACGCCACCACGAGCAGTTCCTGCCCGCGGCGATGAGCCTCGAGATGCCGGGCGCGTTCGCGATGACCGAGCGCGGACACGGATCGGATGTCGCCTCCATCGCCACGACCGCGACGCTCGACGACGACACCGACGAGTGGGTCATCCACACCCCCTTCGCCGCCGCCTGGAAGGAGTACCTCGGCAACGCCGCCCTGCACGGGCGCGCGGCGACCGTGTTCGCGCAGCTCATCGTGAAGGGCGTCAACTACGGCGTGCACTGCATCTACGTGCCCATCCGCGACGCCGAGGGCGAGCTGCTGCCGGGCGTCTCGAGCTACGACGACGGGCTCAAGGGCGGCCTCAACGGCATCGACAACGGTCGGCTCGCCTTCGACCACGTGCGGGTGCCGCGCACCAACCTGCTCAACCGTTACGGCGACGTCGACGAGAACGGCGTCTACACCTCGCCGATCGAGAGCCCCGGCCGCCGCTTCTTCACGATGCTCGGAACGCTCGTGCAGGGCCGCGTGTCGCTCGACGGTGCCTCGACTCTCGCGTCGAAGCTCGCGATGCACATCGCCATCACCTACGGCTCGCAGCGCCGCCAGTTCACGGCGGGCACCGACGACGAGGAGGTGCTGCTCGACTACCAGCGCCACCAGCGGCGTCTGCTGCCGCGCCTCGCGCAGACCTATGCGATGTCGTTCGCGCACGAGGAGTTCCTCGACATCTTCGACCGGGTGTTCTCGGGCCGCGAGGACACGCCCTCGACGCGCGAAGACCTCGAGACGATCGCGGCGGCGCTCAAGCCGCTCTCCACCTGGGCCGCGCTCGACAACCTGCAGGAGGCGCGTGAGGCGTGCGGCGGCGCCGGCTTCATGGCCGAGAACCGGCTCACGCAGCTGCGCGCCGACCTCGACATCTACGCGACCTTCGAGGGCGACAACAACGTGCTGCTGCAGCTCGTCGCGAAGCGCCTGCTCACCGACTACGCGAAGCGGTTCAAGAATGCGGATGCCGGAGCGATGGCGCAGTTCGTCGCCTCACAGGTGGGTGAGGCCACGGTCAACCGCACGGGTCTGCGTCAGCTCGGGCAGGCGATCGCCGACTTCGGCTCGACGGCCCGCTCGGTGGGCTTCGTGCGCGACGAGGACTCGCAGCGTCAGCTGCTGACCGACCGCGTGCACACCGCCGTCGCCGAGCTCGCTGGCAAGCTGCGGCCCGCGTCCAAGCTCTCGCCCGTCGACGCGGCGGCGCTCTTCAACCGCTACCAGAACGACCTCATCCAGACGGCGCGCGCCCACGGCGAGCTGCTGCAGTGGGAGGCGTTCACGCGCGCGCTCGCGAAGGTGCCCGACGGCGACACGAAGCAGGTGCTCACCTGGCTGCGCGACCTGTTCGGGCTCGGCCTCATCGAGAAGGACGCCGCCTGGTACCTCGTGCACGGTCGCCTCTCGGGGCAACGTGCCGCAGCGATCACGGCGTACATCGACGACCGACTGCTGCCGCGCATCCGGGAGCACGCCCTCGACCTCGTCGCCGCGTTCGGCCTCACCCCCGAGCTCGTGCGCGCGCCGATCGCCGACGGCGGCGAGCAGCAGCGGCAGGACGAGGCGCGCGCCTACTACGCGGCGCTGCGCGCCTCGGGCGAGGCCCCCGTCGACGAGAAGACGCTCAGGAAGTCGAAGCGCTGACCTCGGCCTCCTCCTCCCGCAGCACGCGGGTGGAGAGGCCGCGGGTGGCGGGGCCCTCGATCACGCGGCCCGTCGCCTCGAAGCGCGAGCCGTGGGCCGGGCAGTCCCACGTGGACTCCGCGGGGTTCCAGCGCACGATGCCGCCGAGATGCGGGCACACGAGGCACACCTCCTGCGCCCCGGTCTCGTCGGCGACGATCGCGGTGGGCACCACGTGCGGTTCCCCGTCGCGGATGCTGCGTACGGCATCCCGCACCGCCCCCGCGTAGCCGCGCGCGTACCAGGCGGCGACCGCCGCACCCGCCCCGATGCCGACCCCGATCGTCTGCGGCAGCGTGGGGCGCATGCCGAGCACGCGCTGCCAGCCCTCGCGCCGCCCCTCGAGGTCGGCGTCGAGCAGCAGGGCGGCGGCCACCGCGCCCGTCATGCCCCACTTCTCGTAGCCGGTGGCGAGGTAGGCGCGTTTGCGGGTGCGCGGCAGGTAGCCGACGAAGGGGATGCCCGAGAACGCGGCGTAGTCCTGAGCCGACCAGTGGTGGGTGGGCTCGGCGCCCGGCCACAGCTGCTGCGCCCACTCCTCGAGTGCGCCGTAGGGGTCGAAGCCGGCGCGCTGGCGGCCGACGATGTGCCCCGCGCCGCCGACGAGCAGCGAGCCGCGGTGCCACCGCACGCTGTGGGCGGCGTCGCCCGCCCCGAGGAACATGCCGGTGTCGTGCGGGGCAGTGGCGCCGGATGCGGTGGGTCCGGGCGCGGAGTCGCCGTCGCCGCTCGGCTCGGGCACCCGGAACGACACGATGTAGCTGCGTTGCGCCTCGACCTTCGCCCAGTACAGTCCACGCAACAGCTGCGGCGTGCCGGTCGCGAGCACGGCATCCGGCGCCGAGACCCGGCCGAGGCTCGTGTGCGCGACGACGGGGGAGCCGAGCTCGAGGCGCTCGACGCGCGCCCCCTCGACGATCACGCCACCGGCCGCGCGCACGTCGACCGCGAGGGCCGCGAGCACCTCGAGGGGATCGAACTGCACCTGGTCGTCGAGCACGACCGCGCCGTAGCCGCGGGTCGGCAGGGCGACGTCCTCCTCCCACCGCACCGGCAGGCCGGCGTCGCGGGCGACCTCGTACTCGCGCCGCACCGTGTCGCGCTGCTCGGGCGACTCCGCCCAGGTGATCGCCGGGCGACGCTCGAACGGCACCCCGCGCTCGGTGAGGTAGTCGACCATCCACTCGAAGGCGGTGCGCTGGCTCGCGACGTAGGCGTCGAAGACGGCACGGATATTGCGGCTGCGCACGCGCTGCAGCTTGACGCCCTGCAGTTGGCTGAGCTTCGCGGTCGTGTTGCCCGTCGCGACGGCGCCCACCGTGCGGGCTTCGAGCACGGCAACCGATCGTCCGCGGCGGGCGAGCAGCAGCGCCGTCGTGAGACCGGTGAGGCCCGCGCCGACGACGAGGTGGTCGAAGCGGCCGCCGTCGGGGAACGGGTCGGTCGGGATCGCGGGCGCGTCGGCATGCCAGAGCGAGGTCATGCCGAGACGGTAGTCCTTCGCGCGGCGCGCGGCAGCGGGGTTGACTGCGGCGCGGAATGCGCTAGTCGGGGGGAGACGCGGTGCGCTCGCGGGCCAGGTCGGCGAGGTCGTCGGCGAGGTCGGCGAGCGCGATGCGGCGCGCGGGGCCGGTGAGCGCGCGCGGCCCGTGGGCGCGTGGTACCGCGGCGGCGGCGGATGCGATGTCGTCGAGTGCGAGCATGCGGGCCTCCTCGACGAGAGCGACGACGGCGCTCTCGTCTTCGGCGAGTTCGCGCAGCCGGGTCGCGAGGGCGAGGTGCACGCGCCGGCGGCGCCGCAGCTTCGGCACATCGCGGTCGACGTAGTCGCGGGCGGTCGCCGCGCGGAGGTGGCGCCCCTGGGCGTACTCCGCGTCGCGCACGAGCTGTTCTGCCGCCTTCTCGTTCTCGACCGCGAGCGCCTCGAGCTCGGTGCGCACGGCATCCGTGTACCACGCGAGGTCGAAGTCGGCCCCGTCGCGCAGGGTGCGCATGATCACGACGTTCTTCACGCGCTGCCGCACGCCCGCGCGCGCGACGAGCAGCGCGTCCGCGACGAGGTCGGCGAAGAGCGGACGCCGCCGGAACGGGGAACGGGGAAGGGCCATCGCTCTCACGGTAGCCCCCTCGGGTGTCACGCCGTCGACCGCTCCACCACAGCCGTCACACGGATGCGTTTCCCACAGTTGGGGAGCTCTGCCCTTGCCTGCGCGGGCCCGTCTGACACAATCGCAAGCATGACCACCACCCCTCCCTCCGACGGTTCGGCGCCCGAGGCGCCCGAGACCCCCGCCGAGCGCCGCACCCGTGCGGCGACCATGTCGCTCTACCTCGCGATCGGCGCGCTCGTCGCGGCGGCCCTGCTGGGCGGCTACTTCATCATCGTGGGCGACCAGGCCAACATCGCCGGTCGCGCGTGGCTCACGCTCTTCCTCGTCGGCCTCTTCGCGGGCGCCGTCGTGCTCGACGCGAACGTCGGCAACGGCCCCAACCGCTGGTACCTCGGCGTCTCGACGATCGTCAACGTGCTGCTCGTGGCGATCGGGCTCATCAAGCTCTGGAACGGGTGGCTGCAGCCGGAGGACACGGCGGCCGCCTCGGTGTGGTTCGTGCAGACGATGCGCCTCGTGCTCATCATCGTGCTGTTCCGGCTCGCGCTGTTGTTCACCCAGCTCTACGGCCTGTACTTCGTCACGCGCGCGCGCTCGCAAGTGGGTAAGGTCACCGCGATCCTGACGATCGGTCTGGTGTGGGTGACGGCGCTCATCCTCGCGATCCCCGCCGCGTTCCCCGAGCCCGAGTGGCCCGATTGGTGGTGGCGGGCGGCGGGCGCTGCGACGCTCGTCGCGGTCGTGACCACGGTGATCCCGCTCATCGTGCGTGCGTTCGAGCCGAAGGCGCCGAAGCCCGCACCCCAGGTGCAGCCCGTGCCGCAGCAGTACTACCAGGCGCCGGGGTACTACGCCCAGCAGCCCGTGCAGGTGCAGCCGGTTCCGCCGGGGGTGCAGCCCGTTCCCACCCAGGCGCCGCCCGTGCAGCCGGCACCTGCCGCGCCGCCGGTTCAGCAGCAGGAGCAGCCGCCCGCTCCGGGTGCCCCGACCCCTCCGCAGTAACGGCGGATGCGTCAGTCGGCGTAGTCGCTCAGTTCGTCGCGCAGCGACTGCAGGGCGCGCGAGCGCGCGACCCCCGTGGCGGCACGCTCGCGCCCCAGCCCGGGAACGGATGCCGCGGTCGCGGTGATCTCGTCGAGCGCTCGCAGGCGTGCCTCGGTGAGCAGCGAGCTCACGGTCTGCTCGTCGTCGGCGAGACGCCGCAGCTCCTCGGTGAGCTCCTCGAGCACGCGCGCCCGGCGCTTGAGGCGCCGACTGTCCGCGGCGCGGTAGTCGTCGGCGGCGCGCGCCGGGCCGCTCCGGCGACGCGTCGCCTCCCGCAGCTTGCGCAGTCGTGCCGCTTCGAGCGACGCCTCACGTGCGAGCTCCTCGAGTTCGCGGCGCACGGCATCCGTGTACCACTCCTCGTCGAAGTCGGCGGCGTCGCGCAGCGCCCGCACGAGGATGACGTTCTTGACCGCCTGCCGCACGGCCGCGAGCGACACGAGCGTCGCATCGGCGACCATCTCGGCACGGCGCGGGCGTCGGGGCACGGCTCACGGTATCCCGCCCGGCCGCGCCGGGTGAAGGGCCGGAAGCCCTGCCCGGCGTCGCCGCGACGTGCGAACGCGCTCGCGTTTTCGCGCACGCGGCCGTACTTCGTCTTAGCGGCAGGCCGGGCCGGTGCGTCAGCGCCAACCGAGAGCGTCGTGCGACCAGGTCTTGCCGGCGACCTCGTCTCGGAGCGCCGGGTCGAGGAAGGAACTGATCAGGGCAGTGGCGAGGTCTACGGTTCGGTAGTCGGTGCAGGCTGGGACACGCTTGGCGTCGTTCGCGTACCGACGTCCCCACGTTGCGGGGACGGTGAAGCGTTCCGGCAGCGCGAGACTGCGGGCTCGTGCTTCCGCTGTGATCGCCCGTCGGAGCTTGTCGGCACTCACGTCCTCGGTTGTAGCCAGTACTACGAGGTCGACAAGGTCCCATTCGCGGCTCGACGGCTTACCGCTGTATTCCGCAAACGTTGCGCAGACCTTGTCGGCAATCTGGTCGACGACGGGGTAGAGGCGGTAGTCGTGGCTCGGCAGCTTCGGGATGTCGAGACCGTTTGCGGGTGATGTCACGGTTGGCTCGTCGGTGATCACGACGTTGACCACGAGGTCTACGTTCAGTGTGCCGCGCTTGTTCGCACCAACATAGACGTCGAAGCTGACGTGATAGCCCTCGGTGTGGGTCTGCTGACCGCCGACCGCGCTGCCATGTCCCGTGTACTCGAACCGGAAGTAGTCGCTGAGGTCGATCGCGGCAAGTCGTCGGAGATCAGCCAGGGCACCCTCAATCGACTGGTCTCTGCGGAACAGGTCGACGTCCCGCGTCGTCCGAGCCGATCCGACCCGCGCCAGCACGCCGGTGCCGCCCTTGAGCATCCACCCAGTGTCATCTGCCTCGGAGAAGATGCGGCTAAGGAAACGGCGGAAATACTCCTGCGTGATCCGATCTCCGATGGTGATCGACGAATCAACGGCGGCAGCTTTCCGCGCTGCGTCGCGGATCGCCGCCTCGACGCCAGCAGCGGACGTGTAGCGCTCGTCCGTCACGAGTCCTCGTCGATGCCAGAGATCTCGATCCGCCTCGCGCGCTGGGCCAGCGATGCCCAGTCCACTGTGCTGATGGCTTCATTCAGCCGCTTCTGCGCGCTGTCGGCGCCCAGAGCAGCGTTCGCTGCACTGAGGCTCGCGATCGCCTTCTGGATGTTCTCCAGGCCGACGTTGTGCGGCATCACGAGATTGCTCATCGCCGCCGACACTGCGGCGACCTGCTTCTCCTGGGCTTCGAGCAGGGAGCGCATGGAGGCCGAGTCGAACACCGTCGTAGCCGCAGCCATCGACGCTGCGAGCTTGTCGAATATGGGCAGGGCTGGCATCACGGCCTTGCTCAGAGATTCGGCGAGTTCTGTGTACTGCTGCATTTGGGCTTCGAGTGCCGACCGGAGCGCAGGGCTTTCGAAGAGCTTGGAGATATCGGTTGTGGCCAGGTAGTTGCGGGCCACGAGGGCGCCGAGGTCTGGCATCTTGACAATCTGCTTCGAGAGGCTGTGTAGGTCGATGTGCGCGGCTTCAAGCAGTTCTTCTAGCAGAGCGCTGCCATCTCCTTTTGCGTGGCCGTTGCGTTTGGCGAGGGGGCCGAGTAGCTCCGAGAGTCGATCGACGTCGAGTCGTGATTTGCGCGCGGCATCCCGGAGAGCGCCCGCGACGTGGTCGAGCTGTGTGCGCTGCTCGACGAGATCGGCGATAGTCCGCTCCGGCGTGGTCACCGGCAGTCCCTCTCGGACAGTGACGTCGTCACCTGTCAGAGTCCGTGTCCGGTAACGCACGTCGGGGCGCTGGGTCTGCCTCCGGGACGGGGTCGTGAACTCGCTGCGCATGGCGCGGAGGTTCCCGATACCATGCACGGCGGCCGCGGATTCTCCGGAGACGATGACTTGAGGGGGCTTCTCCTGAAGTCGATCCCACGCAAGGCGCGTCGGCTCGGACGCAAGCCACGCCGAGCGCACTTCGTCGTACTCGCCGCCCGGTGCCCCCGCATCTTTGTATACCCCGTGCGACAGCCGGATCAGATCCCCGGACTCGGTCAGGCGCGTGAGGTTCATATGGCTCACGCCGCGCGCGTTGGCCTGGGCCGAGGTGACCATGCCCCATTGGGATTCGGACACCTCCGCCAGCACCTTAAGCGCCTCGCGTGATCTCACACTTGGATTCTAACGCTTAAGTCGTTAGTTTCCAAGTAACGTAATGTGCCTACATCAGCCCTACGAAACAGGAGTCGGCCAGTGCGAAGGGTTGGAAGCCCTGCTCAGCGGCGCCGCGACGGCGCTCGGCGGGCGAGCACCCGGACGAGGTTGTGGCGCTCGCCGGTCGCGGGCAGCGGGATCGGCTGCGTCACGATCGCGTCGACCACCATCGAGCCGTCGCTCGGCCCGACGACCGGGATGGGGGTCGTCGGGGTGATCGTGGCGGGGGCGATCGGCTGGTGGGCGAGCTCGCGGTGCGCCCGCACATACGCCGGAACGAGGATGAGCACCGCTCCGAGCCAGGCGAGCGGGTTGCTCCACACCACCCCGAGGTAGCCGAAGGCCGCGCCGAGCACCACGGCCGCCGCCACGCGCATGACGAGCTCGATCACGCCCGTCGCGGTCGGGATCATCGTGTGGCCGAGGCCCTGCAGGGCGCCGCGCAGCACGAACAGCACGCCCAGTGTGCTGTAGCAGGCCCCGTTGATCACGAGCATCTCCGCGGCCATCGCGCCCACGGCATCCGACTGATCGCCGACGAACAGCTGAACCAGGGGCGTGCCCAGGGTGATGAAGGTCACCCCGAGCAGCAGCGAGGCGCCGATCGACATCCAGGTGCCCTGCAGCACCCCGCGGCGGATGCGGTCGGGGCGCCCGCCGCCGAAGTTCTGGGCGACGAACATCGACACGGCGAGCCCCAGCGACTGCAGGAGGGCGACCGCGAGCCCGTCGACACGTGACGCCGTCGTGTAGGCGGCGACCGCGTCGGCGCCGAGCTCGTTGAGGCGGATCTGCACCGCGAGCGTGCCGATCGCGATGATCGAGGCCTGGAAGCCCATGGGGAGTCCGAGGCGCAGATGCAGGGCGAGGTCGACGCGGCTCACCCGCCAGTCGGCGCGACGCATGTGCAGCGCCGGCACGCGACGGCGCACGTACTCGAGGCACAGCAGCACCGAGACCGCTTGCGACACGACCGTCGCGATCGCCGCGCCCGCGACACCCCAGGCGAGCGGGCCGACCATCACGATGACGAGCACGATGTTGAGAGCGCACGAGATCACGAGGAAGACGAGGGGCGTGCGCGAGTCGCCGATCGCGCGGATGATGGCGGCGAGGTAGTTGAAGAACATGATCGCGCCCGCACCGAGGAAGTTGATCTGCGCGAAGACGACGGCCTCGTGCAGCAGCTCGGGGGGCGTGTTCATGAGGCGCAACGCGCCGTCGGTGATGAGCGGCGCGCCGATCGTGAGCAGCGCGGTCGTGGCGCCGGTGAGGATCGTGCCGGTCGCGACCGAGCGGCGAACGCCCGCGACATCGCCCGCGCCGAACGCCTGCGCGGTGGGGATCGCGAAGCCGGAGGTGAGGCCCCACGCGAAGCCGAGCAGCAGGAACATGAGGCTGCCGGTCGCGCCGACGGCGGCGAGCGAGTTGATGCCGAGGTAGCGGCCCACGACGACCGCGTCGACCACCTGGTAGAGCTGCTGCACGACGTTGCCGATGAGCAGGGGCACCGAGAACAGCAGGATGACGCGCCACGGGCTGCCCGTGGTGAGCGAGGTGGACATAGCGGGGCTCCGGAAGATGACATGACGAAAGCCCCCGAGCTGCGGGGGCTTTCCGTGGTGGCTCCGACGGGCGTCGATCCCGTGACCTCACGATTTTCAGTCGTGCGCTCTACCAACTGAGCTACAGAGCCTCAGCGGTCGCCCGCTGATTGTTCAAGAGCCTCCCCTTTCGGAAAGGCTCTCGATCAGCGACCCTGACGGGACTTGAACCCGCGACCTCCGCCGTGACAGGGCGGCACGCTAACCAACTGCGCTACAGGGCCTTGCTTATGAAATTGTACGGTGCGATTTGGTGACCCCAACGGGATTCGAACCCGTGCTGCCGCCGTGAAAGGGCGGTGTCCTAGGCCACTAAACGATGGGGCCATGACGGCGAACCGCATAGCAACCGACGCTCAAGCATACGTGGCGATCCGCCTTAACGCTAATCGGGATCGAGGCGCCGCGCTGCGGGCCGGATGCCGCCCCACCGGGGCCCGCACGGCATCCGGATCGAGACGGATGCGGACGCCCCGGGCGCGCCCTCCGCGGCAACTTCACCTCATGGTTGAGGCTTGACGCGCTGCGGTGTGCCTTGGCGACCGCACGTCATGTTGTTAGTGTGAGTGATGTTGCTCATGTGACATAACGCCGTCAGGCGGTCGCAGGGAACGGGGAGAGATGCACCACCGGGGGACCATCCGCGCGCACGGCGCCGGAGCGCGCGCGACCGCGATCATGGCGGGAGCGGCGTCGATCGCGCTCGCCGTCACGCTCGGTGTGCAGCCCGCCGCGGCCGCTCCCGCCGCCGACTTCCCGAGCTGGTCGGACGTGCAGGCGGCCAAGCGCGACGAGGCGTCCGCGAAGGCGCAGCTGAACGCGCTCAACGCGAGCATCGCATCCGCTCAGAAAGAGGTCGACCGCACCCAGGCGGAGTCGGAGAAGCGCGGGGCGGAGTACGCCGACGCGCAACAGAAGTACGACGAGCAGTCGATGATCACCCAGACGGTGAAAGACCAGGCCGCCGAAGCCCAGGCCCAGGCCGATCAGGCTCGGCGCGAGTCGACCCAGCTCATCGCCAACCTCGCCAAACAGGGCAGCGGCGGTGACCTCACGGCGGGGCTGCTCGGCGACACCGGCAACGCCGACGGCTACCTCTACCGCATCGGCACCATGCAGAAGGTCACCGAGCACAGCGACGCCGTCTACGCGAAGGCCGTGCAACTGCAGAAGACCGCCACCTCGCTCGCCGAGCAGGAGGCGGTGGCGGAGGCCAAGCTCGCGGAGCTCAAGCAGATCGCTCAGGAGAAGTTCGAGCTCGCGCAGGCCGCCGCGATCGAGGCGCAGCAGAAGTACGACGAGCTGCAGGAGGCCAAGGCCAAGGCCGAGGCTCTCGTCGCCTACCTCACCGACAAGCGGCAGGTCACCGAGAAGGACTACCTCGAGGGCCTGCGTCAGCAGTGGGGGTCCGGTGCCGCGGGCGAGGTCAGCCCGAGCGGATGGGCGCGCCCGGCGGCGGGGCGCATCACCTCGAACTTCGGCTGGCGGTACGACCCCATCAACGGCTCGCGCGCCTTCCACACCGGTGTCGACCTCGCCGGCGGATGCGGCATCCCGATCTACGCCGCGCACGCGGGCACCGTCGTCTACGCGGGCTATTACGGCAGCTGGGGCAACTACATCCGGATCGAGCACGGCGACGGAACCAACACCGGCTACGCGCACATCATGCCGGGCGGCATCGGCGTGCACATCGGACAGCAGGTCGGGCCCGGTCAGCTGATCGCGCGCGTCGGAACCACCGGGTGGTCGACCGGATGCCACCTGCACTTCATCGTGCGCCACGGCGAGACGCTCACCGACCCGGTGCCGTTCATGCGAGGCCAGGGGATCACGCTTGGCTGATCGACCCGACCGCCCGGAGCGTCCGGGAGGTTCCGCATTCCGCCGACCCGCGGGGCCGGCGGCGACAGCCGCCGTCTCGATCGCCGCCGCGTTCGCGCTCACCGCGACCGGCGGCATCTCGGCGGCCGCGGCACCGAGCGACGACTACCCGACGTGGGCCGAGGTGCAGGCGGCCAAGCAGAGCGAGTCGGCCAAGAAGGCCGAGATCGCCAAGCTCGAGAACCTCGTCTCCGAGTTGCAGGCGCAGGCCGCGGCGCTCGAGAAGGTCGCCATGCAGAAGGCCGAAGACGCGCTGCTCTCCCAGCAGCAGCTCGAGGCCGCCGAGGCGAAGACCACGCGGCTGTCCGACCAGCTCGCCGACGCGACGCAGCGGGCGGAGTCGTCGGCGAAGCTCGCCGCCGGCATCGTGGCCCGCCTGGCCCGCACCGGCGGAGGCGACGCGATGTCGGCGCTCGCGTTCTCATCCGAGTCCGACGCCGACCGACTGCTGTCGCGGCTCGGCACGATGTCGAAGCTCAGCGAGTCGTCGGCCGCGCTCGTGGAGCAGGCCGTGTTCGACCAGAAGGCGGTGTCGTCGCTGACGGCCGAGGCCGAGCTCGCCGAAGACGAGCGTCGTGCGCGCGCCGAGGCGGCGACGCAGGCGCAGGCGGATGCCGAAGCGGCCGCCGCGGACGTCGAGACGCAGGTCGCGGCGCAGCAGGCGAACCAGTCGGTGCTCTTCGCCCAGCTCGCGAGCCTCAAGGGCACGACCGCCGAGCTCGAGCGCGCCTACGCGGAGGGGGTCGCCGCCCAGCAGCCGTCGCCGCCGCCCGCGGGCGGGGGGTCGAACGGCGGATCGAACGGTGGCTCCGATGGCGGGTCGAGTGGCGGGTCGAACGGCGGCGGCGAGACGGGCGGCGGCTCCACTCCCCCGCCCGCGCCGGTGACTTCGGCCGTCGACGGCGCGATCGCCTACGCGAAGGCCCAGCTCGGCGAGCGCTACCAGCTCGGCGGCATGGGCCCCGACGCATGGGACTGCTCGGGCCTCACGAAGGCGTCGTACGCATCCGTGGGTGTCTACATCGGCATCCACAGCTCGACCGACCAGTACAACTACATGGCGGCACAGGGGCGTCTCGTGCCGTACAGCCAGGCGCTGCCGGGCGACCTCATCTTCTACTCCGACGGCGGCTCGGCCACGATCGCGCGCAAGTACCACGTCGCGATCTACCTGGGCGGCGGCATGATGATCGAGGCGCCGAACCCGACGGCGCCGGTGCGCATCGTGCCGGCGCGCGCCTACGACCGGGTGCCCTTCGTGGGCCGCCCCACCGGCTGAGCGGCGCGACGCTCGGCGGTCCCGCTAGCGCTCGAGCGAAGGGTGGTTCGGGATTCGGTTCCGCGACGCTGGCATTGGGTCTGGCAGGCGCGCATCGCCGCAGGCGATCCGCGGGGGCATGTGTCGCGGAACCGAATCCCGCACCGCCCGAAGCGCCGCGAGTCAGTGCGAGGGCACGTACGCCTCGACGCCCGCCTGCACGATCGTCTCAGCCTCGGCCGCGTCGCCCCAGCCTTCGGTCTTCACCCACTTGCCCGGCTCGAGGTCCTTGTAGTGCTCGAAGAAGTGCTCGATCTCTTTGCGCGTGAACTCGGGGATGTCGTCGACGTCCTGGATGTGGGCCCAGCGCGGGTCCTTGGCGGGCACGGCGATGACCTTGGCGTCGGAGCCGCCGTCATCCGTCATCTTGAACACGCCGACGGGGCGCACCTTGACGCCGACGCCGGGGAAGAGCGGGTACTCGAGCAGCACGAGCACGTCGACGGGGTCGCCGTCGAGGCCGAGGGTGTTCTCGAAGTAGCCGTAGTCGGTGGGGTAGACGAACCCGGTGAAGAGCACCCGGTCGAGGAAGACGCGGCCGGTCTCGTGGTCGACTTCGTACTTGTTGCGGCTCCCCTTGGGGATCTCGATGACGGCGTCGTAGTCGGCCATGTGGGTCTCCTGTCTGTGTGTGGGAACCGACGGCCGTGGCGGTCGTCGGCGCTGGCTTCCAACTCCAGCGCGCACGCGGAATAACGTTAGCTGATGCCTGTCGACGCTCCGCGCCCCCGTCTGACGCCCGCCCGGGCCGACATCCGCCGCGCCGTGCGCGCGTCGCTCGCCGACCTGGTCCCGGCCCCCGCGGCATCCGCATCCGCTCCCCCCACCTCCGCCGCCTCCGCCGCCTCCGCCGCGCCCGCATCCGCTCTCTCATCCCGACCGGCGGATGTCAGAAATGCAGGAGTTCCTGCGGCGGCTTCCCGTGTTTCCGGGGCGCGGTCAGCCGACGACGCCGAATCTCCTGCATTTCTGACACAGACAGAGGCACAGACAGACGGACTGACAGACCCGCAGACGGGCGCGCAGCCGCTCGTGCTCGTGGCGCTCTCGGGCGGGGCCGACTCGCTCGCCCTCGCGGCGGCGACCGCGTTCGAGGCGCCGCGGGCCGGCATCCGGGCGGGGGCGATCGTGGTCGACCACGGGTTGCAGCAGGGATCGGATGCCGTGGCCGCCCGCGCCGCCGAGCAGGCCCGTGCGTTGGGGCTCGACCCCGTCATCGTCACCCGTGTCGAGGTCGGCACCGCGGGGGGTCCCGAGGCGGCGGCGCGCGACGCCCGCTATGGCGCGCTCCTCGCCGCGGTCGCCGAGACCGGCGCCCGCTGCGCCCTGCTCGCCCACACCCTCGATGACCAGGCCGAGACGGTGCTGCTGGGCCTCGCCCGCGGCAGCGGCGCCGGCAGCCTCATGGGTATGGAGGCGGACGCGGGCCTGCTGCGCCGGCCCCTGCTCGGCATCCGACGCGGCACGACCCGCCAGGCCTGCCTCGACGAGGGGCTCGACCCGTGGGACGACCCGCACAACCTCGACCCCGCCTACGCCCGGGTGCGGGTGCGCGAACGCGTGCTGCCGGTGCTCGAGGCCGAGCTCGGGCCCGGTGTCGCCGAGGCGCTCGCCCGTACCGCCGCGCTGCTGCGTCAGGACGACGAGGCGTTCCTGCAGCAGATCGAGGAGATCATCGAAGACATCTGCGAGCCCGCCGAGGCGGGGGTCGCGGTGTCGGTGGGCGCCCTCGCAGCGAACCCTGCGGCGCTGCGGCAGCGCATCATCCGCTATGTCGTGTCGTCGGAGTTCGGGGTCGCGCTCACGCACGCCCAGACTCTCGAGGTGGCGCGTCTCGTGACCGACTGGCGCGGCCAGGGTCCCCTCGACCTGCCGGGCCTCACCGCGCGCCGCGAGGGGCGGCTGCTCGTCTTCGCGGCCGGCGCAACCGCGTGACAGCCCGCACATGGCGCGGTTTCGGCTGGATGGCACCGGCGAAACCGCGCCATCGGGCCGAAATGGCACCGTCCGCACGCAAGTAGGGTTGTGGCATGGAGCCGGCCGACATCCAGGGTGACCTGACCGAGGTACTGCTCAGCGAGGCGCAGATCCACGAGCGGATCGCCGAGCTGTGCCGCCAGATCGAGCGCGACTACGAGGGCCGCGAGCTGCTGCTCGTCGGGGTGCTCAAGGGCGCGGTCATGGTGATGGCGGATGTGTCGCGCGAGTTGCGCAGACACATCGAGATGGACTGGATGGCGGTGAGCTCCTACGGGGCGGGCACGCAGTCCTCGGGTGTCGTGCGCATCCTGAAGGACCTCGACTCCGACCTCACCGACCGGGACGTGCTCATCGTCGAGGACATCATCGACTCGGGCCTCACGCTCTCGTGGCTGCGCGAGAACCTCACCTCTCGCGGGGCGAAGAGTGTCGAGATCTGCGCGCTGCTGCGCAAGCCCGAGGCGGCGAAGGTCGAGGTCGACGTGAAGTATGTGGGCTTCGAGATCCCGAACCACTTCGTGGTGGGCTACGGCCTCGACTACGCGGAGCGCTACCGCAACCTGCGTGCCGTGGGCATCCTCGCCCCGCACGTCTACTCCTGACGGGTGCTCATAGCTCCAGCTACGAACCCGGCGCCCCAGAAGGCGGCGCCCACAGCATCCGGGCCCTTCGCCGCCCCTAGTGTGTCTCGGCGCCTCGGAAACGGGCTCGGCGCCCCGAATCCTTCTGGGGCGGCGACGTCGTAGCTCCAGCTACGAGCAACACCACAGGAGGGGTGCGCCTTGGGCGAACGTCCAGGCGTGGTCGAGGAGCCGGGCGGTAGCCTGAGGGGCACGTCTCAGAGGAAAGGATGCGGGGAAGCGCCCGCACGCACATGGACTTCAAGCGCATCTTCCGCGGCCCGCTGATCTACATCATCCTGGGCGCGGTCATCCTCATCGTCGGCTTCAACCTGCTGACCGCCTCGGGCTTCCGTGCGATCACGACCCAGCAGGGCCTCGAGCTGCTGAACGGCTCGACCGTCGAGAAGGTCAAGATCGTCGACGGCGAGCAGCGCGTCGACCTGAGCCTCTCGAAGGCGTACGTGGTCGACGACGTCGACCTCGGCACGCAGGTGCAGTTCTACTACGTCGCCCCGCGCGGCGAGGAGATCGTCACGGCGATCACCGAGTCGAAGGCCGAGTTCGACGACGAGGTGCCCCAGACGAACTGGTTCACGAGCCTGCTCGGCATCCTCATCCCGTTCCTGCTCATCGGCGTGATCTTCTGGTTCCTGTTCAGTTCGATGCAGGGCGGCGGCAACCGCGTCATGCAGTTCGGCAAGTCGCGCGCGAAGCTCGTGAGCAAGGAGAGCCCCAAGGTGACGTTCGCGGATGTCGCGGGCGTCGACGAGGCGGTCGAGGAGCTGCACGAGATCAAGGACTTCCTGAAGGACCCGTCGAAGTTCCAGGCGGTCGGCGCGCGCATCCCGAAGGGCGTGCTGCTGTACGGCCCTCCCGGAACGGGCAAGACGCTGCTCGCGCGCGCCGTCGCGGGCGAGGCGGGCGTGCCGTTCTACTCGATCTCCGGATCGGATTTCGTGGAGATGTTCGTGGGTGTCGGCGCGAGCCGCGTGCGCGACCTGTTCGACCAGGCGAAGCAGAACGCCCCGGCGATCATCTTCGTCGACGAGATCGACGCCGTCGGCCGCCACCGCGGCGCGGGCCTCGGCGGTGGGCACGACGAGCGCGAGCAGACGCTCAACCAGCTGCTCGTCGAGATGGACGGCTTCGACCCGAAGACCAACGTCATCCTCATCGCGGCGACGAACCGCCCCGACATCCTCGACCCTGCGCTGCTGCGCCCGGGCCGTTTCGACCGTCAGATCGGCGTCGACGCCCCCGATCTGAAGGGCCGCGAGAAGATCCTCGAGACCCACGCCAAGGGCAAGCCGATGTCGAAGAACGTCGACCTCGCGGTGCTCGCGCGGAAGACCCCCGGCTTCACCGGCGCCGACCTCGCGAACGTGCTCAACGAGGCCGCCCTGCTGACGGCCCGCAGCAACGCGCAGCTCATCGACAACCGTGCGCTCGACGAGGCGGTCGACCGCGTGATGGCCGGCCCGCAGCGCCGCACGCGCGTCATGAAGGACAAGGAGAAGCTCATCACGGCCTACCACGAGGGCGGTCACGCGCTCGCGGCGGCGGCGATGAACCACACCGACCCCGTGACGAAGGTCACGATCCTGCCGCGCGGCCGCGCGCTCGGCTACACGATGGTGCTGCCGCTGGAGGACAAGTACTCGGTCACCCGCAACGAGCTGCTCGACCAGCTCACCTACGCGATGGGCGGCCGCGTGGCCGAGGAGATCGTGTTCCACGACCCGACGACCGGCGCGAGCAACGACATCGAGAAGGCCACCGCGACGGCCCGCAAGATGGTGACCGAGTACGGCATGAGCGCCACGATCGGCGCCGTCAAGCTCGGCCAGTCGCAGGGTGAGGTGTTCCTCGGCCGCGACATGGGTCACCAGCGCGACTACTCCGAGGAGCTCGCCGAGAAGGTCGACCTCGAGGTGCGCGCCCTCATCGAGCAGGCGCACGACGAGGCCTACCAGGTGCTGAGCGACAACCGCGACATCCTCGACAATCTGGCGCGCGAGCTCATCGAGAAGGAGACGCTCGACCACAACCAGCTGGCCGAGATCTTCGCGGATGTGCGCAAGCTGCCCGAGCGTCCGCAGTGGCTCTCGAGCGAGAACCGGCCCATCAGCGACCTGCCCCCCATCGACATCGCCGCATCCGCCCCCGTGGATCCGGGCTCGGTGGATGCGGGCGTCGACTCCGAGCCGCCGGCGAAGCCGCAGCGCAGCCCGCGCCCGCGGCAGACGCCCGGCATCGCACCCGCGTAAGGCCGCACGTGCCCATCGACTCGGGACGCATCGAGGCGGCCGTCGTCGAGCTGCTGCGGGCGATCGGCGAGGATCCGGCACGCCCGGGCCTCGAGCGCACCCCGGAGCGCATCGCCGCGTCGTACGCCGAGCTGTTCGCCGGCATCGACGAGGATCCGCTCGCCCACCTCGCCGAGTCGGCCGACTTCGCCGACGAGCACGCCGCGGGCGAGCTCGTGCTCGTGCGCGACATCGCCTTCCGTTCGACGTGCGAGCACCACCTGCTGCCGTTCACGGGCGTCGCGCATCTGGCCTACGTGCCCGGTGAGCGCATCGTGGGGCTCGGCAAGCTCGCGCGCGTGGTCGAGACGCTCAGCTCGCGCCCGCAGCTGCAGGAGCGTCTCGGCGAGCAGATCGCCGACACCCTCGAGCAGGGCCTCGCGCCGCGCGGTGTGCTCGTGGTGCTCGACGCCCGGCACGGATGCGTGACGACGCGCGGCACGCGACAGGCGGCATCCACGACCGTCACGGTGGCGAGCCGCGGCACCCTGGCCGAGCCGGCCGCGCGTGCGAGCGTGCTCGCCCTCGTGGGCAGGGGGGCGGATGCCGCAGAGGCCGCCCCGGAGGGCTCGTGACCGCGATCCTCGGCGTGCTGAACGTCACGCCCGACTCGTTCAGCGACGGCGGTCGTTGGCAACGGCTCGACGACGCGGTGCAGCACGCCGCCCGGATGCGGGCCGAGGGCGCCGACTGGATCGACGTGGGCGGCGAGTCGACGCGTCCCGGCTCGGTCGCGATCGACCCCGTCGAGGAGCAGGAGCGCGTGCTGCCGGTGATCCGGGCGCTCGCCGAGGCCGGCATCCCGGTGTCGATCGACACTCGGAACGCCGCGACGGCGCGCGCCGCCGTCGAGGCGGGCGCGATGATGATCAACGACGTCTCGGGCGGGCTCTCCGACCCGCAGATGGCCGCCGTCGTGGCCGACACGGGTGTGCGCTTCGTCGTCATGCACTGGCGAGGCGGCGTCGACGTCGAGCCCCGCTACCGCGATGTCGTGACGGAGGTGCGCGCCGAGCTCAAGGCGCGACTGGCCGAGCTGCTCGTGATCGGCGTGCGCCGCGAGCAGCTCATCATCGATCCCGGTCTCGGCTTCGCGAAGGCCGCCGAGCACAACTGGCAGCTGCTGCGCGCGCTCGATCAGTTCACGCCGCTTGCGCCCGTGCTCATCGGCGCCTCGCGCAAGCGCTTCATCGGGCGCCTGCTGCCCGACAACGCGCCGCTCGGGAAGCGGGACGCGCCGACCGCCACGATCAGCGCGCTCGCCGCGGCATCCGGGGTGTGGGGTGTTCGCGTGCACGATGTCGCAGCGACGAGACTGGCCTTGGATGTGCAGGAGCAGTGGAGTTCGGGAGGCGTTCGTGACCGCGCGCGATGAGATCAGGCTGACCGGGTTGCGGGCGACGGGCTACCACGGCGTGCTGCCGCACGAGCGGGTCGAGGGGCAGCTGTTCATCGTCGATGTCGCACTGCACCTCTCGCTCGCCGCCGCCGCCGCGGGCGACGAGCTCGCCGCGACCGTCGACTACGGCGAGCTCGCCGATCGCGTCGTGGCGGCCGTCGAGAGCGATCCCGTCGACCTCATCGAGACGGTCGCCGATCGCGTCATGGGCATCGCCCTCTCCTACGCGGCCGTCGAGTCGGCCGAGGTGACCGTGCACAAGCCCGGTGCGCCGATCCAGGTGCCGTTCGCGGATGTCGCGGTCACCCTGCGACGGGAGCGCGCATGAGCAGGGCACTCACTCCCGCGGTCGTCGCGTTCGGGGCGAACCTCGGAGATCGGGCCGCGACGATCCAGGCCGCGGCCGACGAGCTCGCCGCGACCGAGGGCGTCGAGCTCGTGAAGCTCGCGCCCCCCATCGAGACGCCCGCGCTGCGCCCGTACGGGGTCGACCGCGACGCGCCCGCCTACCTCAACAGCGTCGCCACCATCCGCACCTCGCTCTCTCCTGGCGAGCTGCACGCGGTGCTGCGCCGCCTCGAAGACGTGCACGGCCGGGTGCGCACGCAGCGCTGGGGCGACCGCACGCTCGACCTCGACCTCATCGTCTACGGCGATCTCGTTCAGGACGATCCCGAGCTGACGCTGCCGCATCCGCGCGCCCACGAGCGCGACTTCGTGCTGCGGCCCTGGCTCACGGTCGACCCGCACGCGGAGCTGCCCGGCCACGGCCGCGTCGACGAACTGCTCGAGGCGCTCGGCACGAGTCACGAGCACGGAGGGGGCGCCGCATGACCCGCACGCGGGCGTCGCTGCTCGTCGTGCTGGCCGCGATCGGTGCGGTCGGCGGGTTTCTCGTGCAGCTCGCGCTCGGCGCCTTCGGGGTGCAGAAGCTGCTGCCGGAGTTCACCCTTGCGATCACGCTCGTGCTCATCGCGGTGATCGTCGTGGCGCTCGCCGTTCCGATCCGGCGGGCGACGCACGGTAAGGTGCGCCGGCGGGTCGACCCGTTCTACGCGACGCGCGTCGTGCTGCTCGCGAAGGCGTGCGCGGCGGCGGGCGCCCTGCTGACCGGCGCTGCGGCCGGCATGATCGCCGAGCTGCTCGTGCGACCGGTGAGCGCCTCGGAGGCGCTGTGGCGGATGCTCGCGATGCTCGTGGCGTCGGTGCTCGGTCTCGTGGGTGGTCTCGTGGCGGAGACGCTCTGCATCGTGCCGCCCGACGACGACGAGAACCCGTCTTCGGGGGCTGCCGCGTAACACGCTGCTGACCAGGCAATTCAACGAATCGCTTGTCGATGGTGACGTTCACATGTTAACGTCACCATCACACCACAATCACACCCCGGGATGCTCGAGGACGAGCACACAGCGAGGACGCAGCGTCGCGTCCGAGGCATCCCTTCACCAAGGAAGGATCCTGCTGTGAAGCGGACGACGAAGATCGCCACCACGGCCCTCGCCCTCACGATGCCGGTCGCGCTCCTGCTCAGCGGTTGCTCCGGCGACGGCGGCGGCGGCAACGGCGGAGGAGGCGACGACAACACCCTCACCGTCTGGACCTGGGACCCCGCCTTCAACATCTACGCGATGGAGGAGGCCGAGAAGGTCTACCAGAAGGACCACCCCGACTTCGAGCTCGAGATCGTCGAGACGCCGTGGGATGACCTGCAGACGAAGCTCACGACCCTCGCGCAGTCGCAGGAGTTCGGCGAGCTGCCCGACATCTTCCTCATGCAGAACAACGCATTCCAGAAGAACGTCATCAACTACCCCGACCTGTTCACCGAGCTGACGGACTCCGGGATCGACTTCTCCGAGTTCCCCACCTCCGTCACCGACTACTCGGTCGTCGACGGCGTCAACTACGGACTGCCGTTCGACGCGGGCACCGCCATCGCGGCGTACCGCACCGACGTGCTCGAGCAGGCCGGCTACACGGTCGACGACTTCACCGACATCTCGTGGGACGAGTTCCTCACCAAGGCCGAAGACGTGCTCGCCAAGACCGGCCAGCCGCTGCTCTCGGGCCAGGCCGGATCCTCCGACACGATCATGATGATGCTGCAGTCGGCGGGCGCGAGCCTCTTCGATGCGGATGGCAACCCCACGATCGCCGACAACGACGTTCTGCTCGACGCCATCGACATGTACACCCAGCTCGTGAAGTCGGGCGTCTTCGTCGAGGTCAACTCGTGGGATGAGTACATCGGCACCTTCGTGAACGGCTCGGTCTCGGGCGTCATCACGGGCGTGTGGATCGTCGGCTCGATCCAGACCGCCGAGGACCAGGCCGGCAAGTGGCAGATCACCAACCTGCCCGCGCTCGACGGCGTGTCCGGCGCCACGAACTACTCGGCCAACGGCGGCTCGTCGTGGGCGATCAGCTCGAACGCGAACGTCGACCTCGCGAGCGACTTCCTCGCCTCCACCTTCGCCGGCTCGACGGAGCTCTACGACACGATCCTGCCGGCATCCGGCGCGGTCGCGAACTGGATCCCCGCGGGTAACAGCGACGTCTACAACCAGCCGAGCGACTTCTTCGGCGGGCAGGCGATCTTCGCGAAGGTCGTCGAGTTCGGCCCCGAGGTGCCGAGCAACAACACCGGTGCGTACTACTACGAGGGCCGCGACGCCGTGAGCGCCGCGATCACGAAGATCCTCGGCGGTGCCGACCCGAAGTCCGCGCTCGAAGAGGCGCAGTCCACGGTCGAGTTCGCCATGGGCTAGGCGAGAGGAGAACGTCGGGGGCGGCTGGGAGCCGCCTCCGATGTTCACCGGCCTCCGTAGGGGTGCTGACTGCGGGCGGCATCGCCGCCCGCGCTAGGCTCCCGGCCTCCGTAAGGGTGCTGACTGCGGGCGGCATCGCCGCCCGCGCTCGGCTCCCGGCCTCCGTACGGATGCGGGGGCGGGCCACCCGAGCTAGGCCCCGCCCCGCATCGGGTCGGCCACCGAACCAACGACACACACAGACGACGAGGACTGAGAGTGAGTGCACTGACCGCCGGCACCAAGAGGGCCGGCCGCGCGCGGGGCAACGACCCGCGCCGACGAGGCGGCCTCGGCATGGACCAGCGCCGCAACCTGACCGGATGGGCGTTCCTGCTGCCGGCGTCCATCCTCATCGTGCTCGTGAGCTTCGTGCCGATGATCCAGGCGCTCATCCTGTCGCTGCAGACCGGCAGGGGCACGCGCCTCGAGTTCGCCGACCCGCTCTGGTACAACTACCAGCGCCTGCTGGGCGACGAGATCTTCAAGCAGACCCTGCTCAACACCTTCATCTACCTGCTCATCCAGGTGCCCATCATGCTCGTGCTCGCGATGGTGCTGGCCAACCTGCTCAACAACCCGCGCCTGAAGGCGAAGGCCTTCTGGCGCACCGCGATCTTCCTGCCGGCCGCCGTCGCGCTCGTGTCGTACTCGCTCGTGTTCCGCACGATGTTCGCGACCGACGGCTTCGTCAACGACGTGCTCGGCAGCTTCGGTGTCGCCCCCATCAACTGGCTCGGCGAACCGGACACCGCGCGCTTCGTCATCATCCTGGGCCTGTTGTGGCGCTGGACCGGCTACAACATGATCTTCTTCCTCGCGGGGCTGCAGAACATCGACCGTTCGACGATCGAGGCCGCGCGCATCGACGGCGCCAACAGCTTCCAGACCTTCTGGCATGTGACCGTTCCGCAGCTGCGGCCGATCATCGTGCTGACGGCGATCCTGTCGACCAACGGCACCCTGCAGCTCTTCGACGAGTCGTGGGCCCTCACGCGTGGCGGCCCGGCCTACGCCTCGATGACGATGTCGCACTACCTCTACGAGGTCTCGTTCCAGCGAAACCCCAACTTCGGCTATGGCGCCGCGCTCTCGTACGTGATCCTGCTGCTCGTCGCCGTCTTCGCGTTCATCCAGCTGAGAGTCGGTGACAAGCGTGACTAAGAAGCTCCGGGGGCTGCCCGGCTATCTCGTGCTCGGCATCTGGACGGCGTTCTCGCTGTTCCCGCTCTACTTCATGGTCGTCTCGGCCACCAACACCAGTCAGGACGTTCTCGCATCCCGGCTGCTCCCCGGCGGCGAGTTCTTCGAGAACGTGGTGAAGCTCTTCGCGGCCCAGGATCTGCTCGCCGCGATGGGCAGCTCGTTCGCCATCGCCATCGGCACGACCGTGCTCGCGCTCATCGTGTGCTCGATCGCCGGCTACGGCTTCGAGATCTACCACTCCAAGGGCAAGGACGCGCTCATGGGGGTGCTGCTGCTGGCCATGATGATCCCGTTCGCGGCGACCATGATCCCGCTGTTCCAGGTGTTCGCGAAGCTCGGCATGGTCAACTCGCTCTTCGCCGTCATCATCCCGGCGATCTCGACGCCGCTGCTCATCCTGCTGTTCCGGCAGTCGTCGCGCTCGTTCCCGAGCGAGATCCTCGAGGCGGCCCGCATGGACGGCCTGAACGAGCTGTCGATCTTCGCGCGCATCTACGTGCCGACGATGCGCGCGACCTTCGCCGCCGCGGGCGTCATCACCTTCATGGCCTCGTGGAACAACTTCCTGTGGCCGCGCGTGATCCTCATCAAGAACGAGGTGCAGACGATGCCGATGCTCATCGTCAACCTGAGCGCCGGTTACGTGACCGACTACGGCGTGCTCATGCTCGCCGTGCTGCTCGCCTCGCTGCCCGCCGTGGTCGTGTTCCTCGTGCTGCAGCGTTCCTTCGCCAACGGCATCGTGGGGGCCATCAAGTGAACATCGATCTCGCGCGGGTCGCCGACCCGCGGTTCGTCAGCGACCGCCGGATGCCGGCCCACTCCGACCACCGCTGGTTCCGGGATGCGGATGAGGCGCGCAGCGGCACGAGCGGCTACGAGCAGCTGCTGAGCGGCACGTGGCGCTTCCACTACGCGCCGAGCCCCGCCGAGTCCGTGCCGGGGTTCGAGGCGGCCGACTTCGACGCATCCGGCTGGGACGAGATCCCGGTGCCCGCGCACATCCAGCTGCACGGCTACGACCGCCCCCAGTACGTCAACGTGCAGTACCCGTGGGACGGCCACGAGCAGGTGGAGCCGGGCCAGATCCCGACGCGCTTCAACCCGGTCGCCTCCTATCTGCGCGATGTCACCCTCGACCGGCCGCTCGAGCCGGGCGAGCGCGTGTCGGTCGTGTTCGAGGGCGCGGAGAGCGCGATCGCCGTGTGGTGCAACGGGCACTACGTGGGGTATGCGACCGACAGTTTCACGCCATCCGAGTTCGACGTGACCGACGCGCTCGTGCCGGGGGTCAACCGGCTCGCCGCCCAGGTGATCAAGTGGAGCTCGGGCTCGTGGCTCGAAGACCAGGACATGTACCGCTTCTCGGGGCTGTTCCGCGACGTCGTGCTCAAGCGCCGGCCGGCGGTGCATGTCGAAGACCTGCGGGTGCGCACCGAGCTCGCGGCCGACCTCGCGAGCGCCGAGCTGCGGCTGACGTTCGCGCTGCAGGGCGAGGGCGAGGTGCGGGCGCGACTCGAGGGCGTCGGCGAGCTCGCGGCCACCGACGATGGCGCCCTCGGCATCCGGGTCGCATCGCCGCGACTCTGGAGCCCCGAGGCGCCCGAACTGTACGAGCTCGTGCTCGAGGTGACGGATGCCACGGGTGCCGTGGTCGAGGTGATCCCGCAGTCGGTGGGCTTCCGGCGGTTCGCGATCGACGACGGCCTCATGACCCTCAACGGTCGACGGGTCGTGTTCCACGGCGTCAACCGGCACGAGTTCGGCCCGGCCGGACGCGCCATGACGCGAGCGCAGACCGAGGCCGACCTGCGCTCGCTCAAGCGCATCAACGTCAACGCGATCCGCACGAGCCACTACCCCAACAACTCGTTCTTCTACGAGCTCGCCGACCGCTACGGGTTCCTCGTGATCGACGAGATGAACCTCGAGACCCACGGCATGTGGGACCGCTTGCGCTACCTCGGCGCGGGCGTCGACGAGGCGTTCCCCGGGGATCGTGCGGAGTGGCTGCCCGCCCTGCTCGACCGGGCCGAGAGCATGCTCGAACGCGACAAGAACCATCCGAGCGTCGTGATCTTCTCGTGCGGCAACGAGTCGTTCGGCGGCACGACGATCCGCGACGTGGCCGACTGGTTCCGCGCACACGACGACCGGCCCGTGCATTACGAGGGCGTCGACTGGGACCCGCGGCACCCCGACACGACCGACGTGCTGAGCAAGATGTACACGCCCGCGCGCGACATCGAGCCGTACCTGGCCGAGAACCCGGGCAAGCCGTTCATCCTGTGCGAGTACGCCCACGCGATGGGCAACTCCTTCGGCGGGGTGGGCGAGTACGTCGAGCTCGCCTACCGCCAGCCGCGCTTCCAGGGCGGGTTCATCTGGGACTTCGCCGACCAGGCGATCGCGCTCACGGATGCCGAGGGTCGCGCCTACTTCGGCTACGGCGGCGACTGCGGCGAGCGGCCGCACGACGGCGACTTCTGCGGCAACGGCATCTTCTTCGCCGACCACACCCCGACACCCAAGGCGCAGGAGGTCGCGAAGCTCTACCAGGGGCTGCGGGTGACGGTCGCCGCCGACGGGGTGACGATCGAGAACCGCTACCTCGCGACGAGCTCGGCGGCGTTCGCGTGCCGTGTCGAGCTCGCGCGCGAGGGCGAGGTGCTGCAGAGCGTGGCCCTCGAGACGGATGTCGCGCCCGGCGAGGTGGGCAGGTATCCGCTTCCCGTCGAGGTGCCGGACGAGGGCGAGCACACCGTTCTCGTGTCGTTCCAGTTGCGCGAGGCGACGTCGTGGGCGGATGCCGGCCACGAGGTCGCCTGGGGACAGGGGGTCTTCGGGCGCTGGACGCCGCCCGCCCGGGTCGGGGTGACCCCGCCGCAGCTCGTGCACGGCATCCACAACACGGGCGTGCACGGCGCGCGCTTCCACGTGCTCTTCTCGCGCCTGCACGGCGGCCTCGTGTCGTACCGCTACGGCGACGGAGCCGAGGGCGCGCGCGAGCTGCTCGCCGGCATCGTGCGGCCCAACTTCTGGCACGCGCCCACCGCGAACGAACGCGGATGGCACGGCCCGCTCGAGGAGGGGGCGTGGCTGCTGGCGAGCCGCTACCTGCGCACGCGACCGGATGCGAGCGACCCCGTGGTGACCGTCGACGCCGACGGTGCCGTCGCGGCCGTGTACCGCTACGAGCTGCCCGTGCAGCCGGCGACCGTGTGCGAGCTCGCGTACCGCGTCGACGGCGCGGGGCGCGTCGAGGTGACCCAGACGATGCAACTCGTCGACGGCCTGCCCGAGCTGCCCGAGTTCGGCACGCTGCTCACCACGAGCGCCGACTTCGACAGCTGGCGCTGGTACGGCGACGGACCCGAGGAATGCTACATCGACCGTCGCGAGGGGGCGCGTCTCTGCGTGCACGAGACGGCGGTGCGCACGGCACTGACCCCCTACCTGAAGCCGCAGGAGGCGGGCAGCCGCACCGGTGTGCGCTGGGCCGAGGTGACAGACGCGCGCGGGGTCGGCATCCGCTTCGATGCCGAAGACGGCATGGAGTTCTCGGCGCTGCCGTGGACGCCCGACGAGATCGAGGCGGCGGCGCACCCGAACGAGCTGCCGCCCATCCACCGCACCGTGCTGCGCCCCGCTCTCATGCGGCGGGGTGTCGGCGGCGACGACTCCTGGGGAGCCCGTACACTTCCTCAGTACCGGCTGCCACGTGCGGGAGAGTTGCGCTTCCGGTATTCGTTCACGGGAGTCTGACATGGAAACGCGGCGTCCTTCCATGCGGGACGTCGCGCGGGTGTCCGGACTCTCGCTGCAGACCGTGTCGCGGGTCGCCAACGGCGAGCCGAACGTGACGGATGCGACACGCGAGCGGGTGCTCGCCGTCATGCGGGAACTGGGGTACCGCCCCAACCTCGCGGCGCGCGCCATGCGACGCGGCTCGTTCAAGACGATCGGCATCGTGTACCAGGGCCTGCATGCGGTGGGAACCCGTCGCACGGTCGAGGCCGTCTCGGAGTACGCGGCGCTCGAGGGCTACGCCACGACGCTCATGCCCATCGCGGCGGCGACCGGTCTCGCCACGAGCGGCGCCTTCACGCGCGTCGAGGAGATGGCGGTCGACGTGATCGTGTCGATCCTCACGACGCAGCTCGAGTTCGACACCCCCATGAATCTGCCCAAGGGGGTGCACACGATCCTCGTCGGCCCGCAGCGCAACCCCGAGGTGTCGGCGATGGACTCCGACCAGATCGGCGGCACCCGCACGGCCGTGCACCACCTGCTCGAGGCCGGACACCACACGGTGCATCACCTCGCCGGGCCCGCGGGTTCGTTCTTCGCGGCCCGTCGCGTCGAGACCTGGCGGCAGGTGCTGCAGGAGGAGCAGCGGCCCGTGCCCGAGGTGCTGCAGGGTGATTGGACGGCGCACTCCGGCTACCTCGCGACGCGGCGGATGCTCGAGACGACGGCGCCCGAGCACTACCCGACAGCGCTCTTCTCCGCGAACGACCAGATGGCGCTCGGCGCCTACCGCGCCTTCGCCGAGGCGGGCCTGCGGGTGCCCGACGACATCTCGGTGGTCGGCTTCGACGACATCGAGGAGGCGGGCGACTTCAGCCCGCCGCTCACCACGATCGCGCAGGACTGGGACCTCATGGGTCGCGAGGTGCTGCGCGTCGCGAGCGAGGTGCTCGCCGGCGGCGCCCCCCAGGAGGTGCTGCTGCCGACGCGGCTCATCGTGCGCGACTCCGTCGCCCCGCCCCGCCGCTGAGTGGGGCACTTGACGGGGGGACGCCGGCTCGACTGCTGAGGTGATTGAGGAGCCCGCGAAGCGGGCGTCTCGAAATCCGCCGGATCGAGCCCCGTCGAGATCACCGACCGCAGGTAGCGTTGAGCCCGTGACCGACGACGCCGCCACCGCATCCGCCCGTCTCGACCCCGTGCCGGGCGAGTGGCGCCGCGTCTCGCCCAAGTACATCGTGGTCGACCTCGTCGGCAACCTCGTCACGGGGGTGATCGCGACGGTCGGCTCGTCGCTGCCCGCCTGGCTGTTCCAGTGGGGCGTGTGGTGGTGGCTGCTGCCGATCGCCGTCGGCGTCGTGTCGCTCGTGCTCATCGCCCTCACGCCGCGTCGCGTGCGCTCGATCGGCTACCTGTTGCGCGACGACGACCTGCTGTTCCGGCGCGGCATCATGTTCCAGCGCTTCGTGGCCGTGCCGTTCGGCCGCATGCAGCTCGTCGACATCACGCGCGGCCCGCTCGCCCGCGCGGTCGGGCTCGCCGAGCTCAAGCTCGTGACGGCCGCGGCCGCGACGGGCGTCGTGATCCCGGGGCTCTCGCTCGCCGACGCCGAGGAGCTGCGCGACCACCTCGTGGCGCTCGCCGAGACCCGACGGGCCGGACTGTGACCGAGCTCGCCGACGGCGCGTGGCACCGGCTGCACCCCGCCACCCCGCTGCTCAAGGGCGGGATCGCGCTCATCGCGATCCTCGGTGTCATCGTCGCGAACCTGCGCGAGCGGCTCGTCGAGTGGTTCTTCCCCGGCGTGAACTGCCCGCCCGACGTGTGCGAGGAGGATCCGATCTCGATCATCCTCGAGCGCTACCTGCTGTTCGCGCTGCTCGGCATCGTCGTGGTGATCCTCGTCGTCATCGCGCTGTTCTGGCTCTCGTGGCGCATGCACACCTTCCGCGTCACGGGCGAGGTCGTCGAAGTGCGCTCGGGCGTGCTGTTCCGCTCGCACCGCAAGTCGCGCCTCGACCGCATCCAGGGCATCAACATCGCGCGCCCGCTGTTCGCGCGCATCTTCGGGGCCGCGAAGCTCGAGATCAGCGCCGCGGGCTCGGACGCGAACGTGCAGCTCGCCTACCTCTCGAGCGCCAACGCCGACGGGCTGCGCGCCGAGATCCTGGCGCGCGCCTCGGGCCTGCGAGCGCGGGAGGCGGCGGATGCGGTGGCGGCTGCCGAGGCGGCGGCCGCGGAGGGCGCCGCCGTGGGGGTCTCGGATGCCGTGCGCGCGAACCTCGCGGAGGTCGCCCGGGCGCGCCTCGCCGAGTTCACCGCTCCCGAGCTCGACCCGAACCTCGCCCCGCCGCAGTCGGTCGTGACGATGAGCCCGGGGCGCCTCATCGGGTCGACGGTGCTCAGCTCGGGCACGATCATGTTCGTCGTGATCGTGGCGGGCGTGCTCGTGGCCGTCAGCGTCGGCGGCGCCGGGTTCTGGGCGTTCTTCGGCATCATCCCGACCGTCTTCGGCCTCGGCTCCTACCTCGTGAACCGCGTGCTCAAGTCGCTGCGCTACTCGATCGCGGCGACCGCCGACGGGGTGCGCGTCGGCTTCGGACTGCTCTCGACCACGAACGAGACGATCCCGCCGGGCCGCATCCATGCTGTCGAGATCAGTCAGGAGCTGCTGTGGCGGCCCTTCGACTGGTGGACGGTGAAGGTCAACCTCGCCTCCCAGTCGAGCACGGCGGGGGCGGCAGGCCAGCAGAGCACGACGATCCTGCCGGTGGGTTCGCGCACCGAGGTGCTCAAGGTGCTCGAGCTCGTGCTGCCGAGCCTCGTGACCGACGAGACGCGCCTGCAGATCGAGGGCGGTCTCGCGCCGGCACGCCCCGACGACGGTTTCACGACCTCGCCGCGTCGCGGTGCGGCACTGCGCTGGTTCTCGTGGCGGCGCAACGGCTTCATGCTGCACGCGGATGCCGTCGTCTTGCGCCGCGGCGCCGTATGGCGCTCGCTCACGGTCGTGCCGACGGCGCGCACGCAGAGCGTCGCGGCGCACCAGGGGCCGCTCGAACGGATGCTGCGGCTCGCGAAGGTGCGCCTGCACACGGTGGCGGGACCCGTGACCGCGAGCATCGGCGCGCTCGACGCCCACGACGCATCCGCCCTGTTCCGCGACGCGGCGGCGGCGGGTGCGGTCGCCATCCGCTCCGACCGCTCGCACCGGTGGGGTTCCGCGTGATCCGGCAGGACGGGCGGCTCGGCATCGGCGTGATCGGCGCGGGGCACGTCGGCCCGGTGCTGGGTGCGGCGCTCGGCGGCGCGGGACACGCGATCATCGGCATCTCCACGACCTCCGAGGCCGGGTGGGAGCGGGCCGAGGTGCTGCTGCCGGGCGTGCCCGTGCTCACCGTGCCCGAGGTCGTCGAACGCAGCGAGCTCGTGCTCATCGCGGTGCCGGACGTCGAGCTGCCCGCGTTGGTCGCGGGACTCGCGGAGGTGGGTGCCTGGCAGCAGGGTCAGCTCGTCGCGCATACCGCGCCCGGGCACGGCACCGGGGTGCTGCAGCCGGCGGCGAAGGCGGGTGCGATCCCGCTCGCGATCCACCCCGCGATGGCGTTCACGGGAACGAGCATCGACCTCTCTCGGCTGCACGAGACCTGGTGCGCCGTGACGGCGCCCGCGCCCGTGCTGCCGATCGCGCAGGCGCTCGTCGTGGAGCTCGGGGCCGAACCCGTCGTGGTGGCCGAGGCCGCGCGCGAGCGCTACGGTCAGGTGATCGCGGCGGCGCGGTCGTTCGCGGCGGATGCCGTGGCCGGTTTCGCGGGTGAGCTGCGGCAGGCGGGCGTCGGGCGGCCCGCTCGGCTGCTCGGCCCCCTCATCCGCTCCACCGTCGAGAACGCGCTCGCCGCGGTGCCCGACGACGACGCCCCGTTCTGAGCCGCCCCACTCTCCGCGAGAGTACGCGCTTTGGGGCGATTCGGGCGCGAGAACGCCCAAGAGTGCGTACTTTCGCGGACGCGGGTGTGGCGCGGGTAGCCTGGGGAACCGTGACCCAGCCGACCGCCGTGACCTCGATCGCGGAGTTACGCGAACGTCTGGAGGGCCGGCGCGTCGCGCTCGTGCCGACGATGGGTGCCCTGCACGCCGGCCACCTCGCGCTCGTCGAGCGGGCGCGTGAGCTCGCCGACACGGTCGTCGTCTCGATCTTCGTGAACCCCCTGCAGTTCGGTGCGGGGGAGGACCTCGACCGCTATCCGCGCGACCTCGCCGGCGACCTCGACGCGCTCGACGGCCGCGCCGACGTCGTCTTCGCCCCGACGGTCGCCGAGATGTACCCGCACGGCGAGCCGCAGACGACCGTGCACGGGGGCCCCGTCGCGACGCTGTTCGAGGGCGTGAGTCGTCCCGGCCACTTCAACGGCATGCTCACCGTGGTCGCGAAGCTGCTCGGCATCGTGCGCCCGGATGCCGCGCTCTTCGGCCAGAAAGACGCGCAGCAGCTCTTCCTCGTGCAGCGCATGGTCGCCGACCTCGACATCGCCACCCGCATCGAGGCGGTGCCGACGGTGCGCGAGCCCGACGGGCTGGCGCTCTCGAGTCGCAACCGCTACCTCTCGCCCGCCGAGCGCGCCGCCGCTCCCGCGCTGCATCGCGCCCTCGCCGCCGCGGCATCCGCGGGTCGGAACGGAGCGGATGCGGCCCGTGCCGCCGCGCACGAGGTGCTCGCGCAGGAGTCGCTCATCGCCGTCGACTACCTTGAACTTGTCGACCCGCGCACCTTCGAGCCGGTCGACGCGGGTCATCGCGGCGTCGCGCGCGCCCTCGTCGCTGCGCGACTGGGGTCGACGCGCCTCATCGACAACGACGCCGTGACCCTGAACTGAACCCGACCGCCCATCGAACGACCGGAACCGAGACCGTGACCGAGCCCACCGCATCCGTACCCGAACTGACCGGCGACGAGATCGCCGAGCAGAAGGCCGTGCGTCTCGCCAAGCGCGAGCGGCTCATCGCCGAGGGCGCCGAGGCCTACCCGGTGCGGTTGCCGATCACCGCGACGATCCCCGAGCTGCGCGAGCGTTTCGGCGAGCTCGACGCGGATGCCACCACCGGTGTCGAGGTCGGGGTCGCCGGGCGCGTCGTGCACCTGCGCAACACGGGCAAGCTGTGCTTCGCGGCCCTGCAGTCGGGCGACGGCTCGCGCATCCAGGCGATGGTGTCGCTCGCCGAGGTGGGTGAGGAGTCGCTGCAGCGCTGGAAGGAGCTCGTCGACCTCGGCGACCACGTGTTCGTGGCCGGCGAGGTGATCTCGTCGCGGCGCGGCGAGCTGTCGATCCTGGCGCGCGAGTGGCGGATGGCGTCGAAGGCCGTGCTCCCCCTGCCGAACCTGCACTCGGAGCTCTCCGAGGAGACCCGCGTGCGGCAGCGCTACCTCGACCTCATCGCGCGCGAGCAGGCGCGTGCCACCGTGCTCGCCCGCGCCAAGGCGGTGGCGTCCCTGCGGGCGACCTTCGAATCCCACGACTTCGTCGAGGTCGAGACGCCCATGCTGCAGACGATGCACGGGGGAGCCGCGGCGCGCCCCTTCGTGACGCACTCGAACGCGTTCGACACCGAGCTGTACCTGCGCATCGCGCCCGAGCTGTTCCTCAAGCGCGCGGCGGTCGGCGGCATCGACCACGTGTTCGAGATCAACCGCAACTTCCGCAACGAGGGCGCCGACTCGACCCACAGCCCCGAGTTCGCGATGCTCGAGGCCTACCAGGCGTACGGCGACTACACCACGATCGCCGACCTCACCCAGGAGCTCATCCAGAACGCCGCCGTGGCGGTGTCGGGCTCGCACGTCGTGACGTGGGCCGACGGCACCCGGTTCGACCTCGGCGGCGAGTGGGCGCGCATCTCGATGTACGACTCGCTGTCGGATGCGGCGGGCACCCCGATCACGCCGGCCACGTCGCTCGAGGAGCTCGCGGCGCTCGCCGAGAAGGTCGGCGTCGAGGTGAAGCTCGCCACCCACGGCAAGTACGTCGAGGAGCTGTGGGAGCACTTCGTGAAGGGCGGGCTCGAACGCCCCACCTTCGTGATGGACTTCCCGGTCGACACCTCGCCGCTCGTGCGCGACAAGCCGGGCGCCCCCGGCGTCGTCGAGAAGTGGGACCTCTACGTGCGCGGCTTCGAGCTGGCCACCGGCTACTCCGAGCTCGTCGACCCGGTGATCCAGCGGGCGCGTTTCGTGGAGCAGGCGAAGCTCGGCGCGCGCGGCGACGACGAGGCCATGCGGGTCGACGAGGAGTTCCTCACCGCGATGGAGCACGGCATGCCCCCCATGGGCGGAATGGGCATGGGCATCGACCGCCTGCTCATGGCGATCACCGGCCTCGGCATCCGCGAGACGATCCTCTTCCCGCTCGTCAAGTAGGCGTTCGTGCGGCTGCGCATGGCGAGGAGCCGCTGAGCCCGCCGAGGTAGTCTCGCTAGCATGCCCGACCGTCTGCCCGGCGACCCGTCGTCGAAGCCCTCGGCGACCCGCATCGTCGTGTGGATCGTGGCGGCAGGGGTCGGGCTCTGGCTCGTCGGCACCGGCATCGCCGGCATCATCGCGAAGGGTGGCTGATGGATCGCCGTACCTCACGGCTCGTCATGTACGGCGGGCTCGTGCTGATCGTGGCGATCGTCGTGGTCGTCGTGCTGTTCAGCCCGCGCTGAGCCGCATCCGCGTAGGCTGGGGCCATGCCCACCGACTTCTGGGGAAACGCGATCTACTCGGTCGTGCCGACCATCGCGCTCGGGCTCGTGTTCTGGTACGTGGTCCGGGCGATCGTGCGCGCCGACCGCACCGAGCGCCGCGTGTACGCCCAGATGGAGGCGGAAGAGCGCGCACGTCGCGCCGCCACCCGCGACGCTTCAGCGAACTCAGCTGGTTGAGGAGCGCCGCGCCGCAGGCGTGACGCGTCTCGAAACCAGCGTCACCGGGCCGGTGGGTTCGAGACGCCGCCTCGCGGCTCCTCAACCACCTCGCCGCTCGCGCGGTCGCAGTCGCACGTTCGGCAGTTCCGGTGCGGGCAACGCTGCCCCGTCGTACCCGCTGACGCGACCGAACCGCCCGGCCGGGTCGGCATCCGCGATCACCTCGTTCTGCCACTCGCCCCGCCACGCGACGATCTCGTCGTGGCTGCGGCCCACGAAGTTCCACCACATGACGATCGGCTCGTCGAGCGGCACGCCGCCGATCACGAGCACGCGCAGCGGGCCGCCCGTCGCCTCGATGCGCAGGGTCTCGGCGCCCGTCGGCACGACGCCCAGGTGATGCGGCGGCACGTCGACCCCCTGCAGCCGGGCTGGCTCGTGATCGACGATGAGCCCGTACTCGAACTCGGTGTCGGCGGGCAGCTCCACCGCCGCGCCCGCCGGAACCGCGAGCTCGGCGGCGACGAGGGGCGTGTACGCGGTGACGGGCGAGGTGACGCCGAGCCACGACCCCACGAACACCCGCAGGGTCGCATCTCCCAGCGTGGCGACATCCGCGACGTGGTGTTCGAAGAACGGGGCGACCCCGCGCGAGGCCTCGGGCAGAGCCGTCCACAGCTGCACGCCGTGCAGGGTCGCGGCGGCGGTCGTCGACACCTCCGAGTGCTGGATGCCGCGCCCCGCCGTCATGAGGTTCACCTGGCCGGGGTCGATGAACTGATGCGCGCCCGTCGAGTCGCGGTGCTCGATCTGGCCCTCGTAGAGCCAGCTCACCGTCTGCAGCCCGGTGTGCGGATGCGGGGGCGTGTCCATGACGCCCGCTCGCGGCGCGGGGGTGGGGCCGTACGCGTCGACGAAGCACCACGCGCCGATGAGGCTGCGCGCCCGCTGCGGCAGGGTGCGGCGGACGAGCAGGGCACGGGGCCCGCCGAGCGGCACCTCGCGCGGGCCGAGCACCTCGACGCCGGGGTCGGCACGCGCATCCGGATCCGCATCCGCGGCGAGGTGGAGCTCCTGCGGGTGCCGCTCCAGGTTGCTCATGCGGGAACCCTACGCCGCGGCGCGCTCCCGCGGCACTCGACCCAGCCCCGGCGCGGCCCGAACGGGGGCTGCTGAGGACAGCACAGCTTCTCTAACCTGACGGGGTGAGGCGAAGGAACAGGCTCGTCGTGGCGCTGGCAGCGGCATCCGCGCTCGCGGTCTCGCTCGCCGGGTGCGGCTTCGTGGGCGACCTCGTCGAGGGGCAGCGGCTCACCGCCGAACGCCTCGGGGTCGACGCGGCGCTGCGGGCGCTCACCTCCGAGCTCGCCGGCATCGACGGTGTCGAATCCGCCGTCTACGGCTTCGATGCCATCGACGTCTCGTCGAACCCCGGCCTCGAGGTGGTGCTCGCCAGCACCGACTTCGCGCTGTGGCACGACGTCGTCACCCGCGTGGAGGATGCCGCCGACGGTGCTCTCGCCGACTATGCCGTGACGGTGAACCTCAGCTCCGAGGTGATCGACATGCAGTTCGACACGCGATGGGGCGCGCCGTGGCTCACGGAGCCAGTGCTGCAAGTGGCGACGCGGGCGGCATCCGTGTTCCCCGGCTCGACGCCGGGAGCTTCCGGCATCAGCAACACGGATGCGAGCGTCTACCTCACAGTGCCGGGGAGTGCCGAGGAGCTGATCTCGCGCCTGCGCGACGACCCCGAGGTGGTCGAGCTGCTCGAGTTCTCCCGCGAGGCGCACACCCCGCTCTTCTTCACCGTCGAGATGATCGGCATCTCGGGCTCGCCCGACGACGCGCTTCTGCAGTGGATGCGGGATCGACTCGCGTCAGGGGTGCCGCTGGCCGGTGGCGAGGCGCAGCAGGAATGGATGATGATCTCGATCGCCCAGTACGACGGGGTCGCCTCCGTCAGCGGCAGCTGGGGGTCGGTATCCGACCTCGGCGAAGGCGCGGCATGGGACGCCTTCATGGCCGCACTGCGTGCCGGGCCGCCGACCACGGCATCCGGTGACTGCGTCGAGAGCTATCTGAGCTTCGGCTGGCCGGGCATCGGCAATTCGGCGGGCGTCTACGGCGGCTGCGACGCCGGGGCGGCGCCCGCGGAGCCGGAGCCGGGCTCGGAGCCCGAGCGGGTGAGGGCGTTGCGCGAGGCGCTCGCGGCCGAGGGGATCGTCGCCGAGGAGCTCGGCTGGGTGGTGGGCTGACAGGTTCCGCCGGGGACGCGCCCCGTAGGATCTGAGCGATGGAATTCGTCGTCCTGCTCATCGCCCTCATGTTCGGGACGGTGCTGCTCGCGGGACTGGGCGAACGCATCCGCCTTCCCTACCCCGTGCTCGTGCTCATCGCGGCCGCCGCAGCGGCATGGCTGCCGTTCATGCCCGAGCTGCACATCGACCCCGAGCTGATCCTGCCGCTGTTCCTGCCGCCGCTGCTGTTCGCGGTCGCGCAACGCAGCTCGTGGGGCGTGTTCCGGCTGCGGTGGAAGACGCTCGTGCTCATGGCCGTGCTGCTCGTGGCGCTCACCGCCGTCGCGGTCGCCGGGGTCGCGTGGTACCTCATGCCGGTGCTCTCGCTGCCAGCCGCCATCGCGCTCGGCGCGATCGTGGCGCCGCCCGACCCGGTCGCGGTCGAGGCCGTCGCCGGCAAGGTGCGCATGCCGCGCCGCCTCGTCACGATGCTGCAGACCGAGGGGCTCTTCAACGACGCGATGGCGATCGTCATCTTCCAGACGGCCGTGTCGGCCGCGCTCTCGGGCGGCGAGGTGGGGTGGAGCCTCGTGCCGGCGTTCCTCGCGGGGGCGGCGGGAGCCGTCATCCTCGGGTTCCTCATGGCCTGGGTCGTCGGCGGCATCAACCACATCGTCGACAACCGGGTGGCGCGCACGGCCATCACGCTCGTCGCGCCGTACGCCGTGTACATGCTCGCCGAGCAGGTGCACTTCTCGGGCGTCGTCGCGGTCGTCGTGACGGCGGTCGAGCTCGTGCGCCGCGACCGCCCGCAGGACTCGCAGGAGCGCCTCACGCGCGCGTCGTTCTGGGAGGTCGTCGAGATGGTGACGACGGGCGTCGCATTCGGACTCGTCGGCATCGAGATGCGCTACGTCGTCGAAGACGAGGGGGCCAACATCCTCGGCTGGATCCCCGCGATCGTCGCGATCTGCGCGGTCGCCGTGGGCGTGCGCGTGCTCTGGGTGGGTGGGATCCTCGGGGCCGGATGGCGCACCGAGGGTTCCGCGAAGGAGCGGCGCATCTCGCTGTCGTCGCGGGCGAAGGATGTCGTGATCGTCACCTGGTGCGGCATGCGCGGCCTCGCGACGCTGGCGCTCGCCCTCGCGCTCCCGGCCGAGGTTCCGGGCCGCAACTTCATGCTCGCGACCGCGTGCGCCGTGCTCTTCGTGACCCTCGTCATCCCGGGTCTCACCCTGCCCGCCCTCATGCGCGTGCTCAAGCCGACCGACGACCATTCGCTCGTCGAGCGCGAGGAGCGCCAGATCGCGCTGCGCGCCGAGCGGGCCGCCGCGACCGCCATCGCCGAGTCGCCGCACCTCGCGCCGCTCGACGACGAGCTCGTGGCCCGCGCCCGTGCGCGCATCAGCGGCCTGCACGCGGTGCTCGAGCACGACGACGACATGCCCGACGACGAGTACGAGTCGACGCAGCGCGCCCAGGTGCGGGCCGTCGAGCTGCTCATGCGCGACGCCCTCGCCGCCGCCCGCCGCGAGGTGCTCAGCATGCGCGCCGAGTCGGGCGTCGACCCCGAGGCCGTCAACGCGGTGCTGCGTCGTCTCGACCTGCGCACGGTCTCCCTCGACTCGAAGCCGCACTGACCCACGCGCTGGGCGCGCGGTGCGCCGCCTGCCGCATGGGTGGCGCGCCCACCCGCTGGTTGAGTAGCGCGCCCACCCGCTGGTTGAGTGGAGTTGCGGTGGGCGTCTGGTGCGCCCGACCGCTGCTTGGGTAGCGAGCCCACCCGCTGGGCGCGCGGTGCGCCCACCTGCCGCTGGATGGGGTGTTGGAGTGGGCGTCTGGTGCGCACACCTGCTGGTCGAGTGGCGTGCCCACCCGCTGGTTGAGTAGCGCGCCGCCGCGCAGCGACGGCACGCGTATCGAAACCCCCCGCACGCGATACTGCGCGACTGTGGGATCGACGGGTCCCACCCCACAGCTGCGTCGCGCGGGGAGATGTCGACTGTGGTTTCGATACGCCGCCTTCGGCGAGCTACTCAACCAGCGGAGGGGGGGCCGCCTGCGGCGAGCTACTCAACCAGCGGAGGGGGGCCGCCTGCGGCGACCCACTCAACCGCCGCAGCCGCATCCGGCTTCACTCGCCACTTGTTGTCGCCTCAGCGCGCCGGAGGCGACAACAAGTGACAAGCGAGTGGCAGTTGGGGCCCCCTTCGCTCACGGGAAGGGGCCACAGCTGCCACCTCGTCAGCCGCGGGGCTCAGCGCAGCACGAGCAGTTCGCCGATCTCGCAGTCGAGGGCGTCGCAGATCGCCGTGAGGGTGGAGAAGCGGATGGCGCGCGCCCGGTCGTTCTTCAGCACCGACAGGTTCACGAGGCTCACGCCCACGAGCTCCGAGAGCCGCGTGAGGGTCATCCCGCGCTGGTCGAGCAGTTCGTCGAGACGGCAGTGCACACGCCCCTCGTCGTCGGGCTCGGCGGGCGCCATCAGACGAGCCCCTCGGTGTCGCGCTGCAGGCGCTCGCCCGCGCGGATGATGTAGGCCAGCACCCCGAGCACGATTGCGAGGCCGAGGAGGGTGAAGTTGGGCATGAAGGTGTAGGTGCCGATTCCCCATTCGATGGGAAGCGCCGTCCGATCGACGGTGGCTGGGTCTACATCCTCGGGGTACCGAAGGCCCGTGTAGAGCATGAGGTTCCGCACGAACTGCACCACGGTTGCGCCGAGAGCCAGCACCACGGCGAGCGCAGCGGTCGAGCGTGACACCGCGGTGTCGAAGCGCACGCCGCGCCGGACGCGCCAGGCGAGATCCGCGATGATCCAAGCCATGCCGCTCACGACGAGACAGGCGAGCAGAAACGAGATGGCGTTCAGCAGGCGCAGCGACAGGGGGAGACCGGAGAGCAGGCCGCGCTCCAGCTCGAAGATCCCCGCGCCGGGCGACGTGACGGTGTCGCCGACGATCGAACCGATCAGATACACGACCCCCACGACCGCCGCGCCCACCGCGACGGCAAGCCCCGCGATCCGGATGCCGCCCAGCGCTACGAGACGCGTCGCGCCCGCCGCCCGGGACGCCGTGACCGTGGCCATCAGACGAGGCCCTCCGCCTCGCGGCGCAGCCGGTCGCCGACGGCGAAGACGGTGCCGGCGAGGGCCGCCACGAACGCCCCCAGCACGAGGGGGAAGAGGTCGACCGACATGATCACGTTGTCGAAGGTGTAGTCGGAGAGCTGGGCGAAGGCCGCGTTGGCGCCCATGTTGCCGAAGAACGGCACGGCGGCGAAGCCGAGCACGCCCACGATGCCGGCGGCGCCGACGAGGCGGGTGTTGCGGCGGCTGAAGGTGCGGCCGCGCATGGCCGAGAGGGTCACGAGGCAGAGGGTGGCGACGAGGGTCCAGATGGTGGCGACGAGGGCGAGCTGCTGCAGCACGAGGGCTCCGACGGCGGCCACCGGCAGGCTCGGCACGGTGAGCACGGCACGGTCGAGCTCGACCTCGACGGCGGCGCCGTCGGGCCCGATGGGCGCCTGGGCGAGGGTACCGGCGAACTCGCCGAGCACCTCGACGTCGTGGTTGCCGAGCACCTCGGCGATGCGGATGCCCGCGAAGACGGCGGTCGTCACGGCGATCGCCGCGCCCGCCGCCATGAGCACCCACATGGCACCACGGTCGGATCGCGAGAGGCGAGGTTCCAGTTGCACTGCGGACTCCATCCGAAGCTCCCGTCTTATCGAATGTCGTTAACATAACGACTATCGATAACCTGGCGCAAGCCCGCATCCGGTCTCCGCGAAAGTACGTGCTTCTGTGCGCAGAACCCCGCATTCGGCGCAGAAGCACGTACTTTCGCGGAGAGGGGGAGAGCGGATGCGCCCAGGGCGAACAGGGGCATGCGGCAGCGGGGCGGCTGGTTACCCTCGATGTATCGCGGAGGCATCCGAACCCCCGCGCGAGGAGTTGAGAATGTTCGAGCGCTTTACCGACCGAGCCCGTCGGGTGGTCGTCCTGGCCCAGGAAGAGGCCAAGATGCTCAACCACAACTACATCGGCACCGAGCACATCCTGCTCGGGCTCATCCACGAGGGCGAGGGCGTCGCGGCGAAGGCTCTGGAAAGCCTCGGCATCTCGCTCGACGCCGTGCGCGAGCAGGTGCAGGACATCATCGGCCAGGGTCAGCAGCAGCCGACCGGCCACATCCCCTTCACCCCGCGCGCCAAGAAGGTGCTCGAGCTGAGCCTGCGCGAGGCGCTGCAGCTCGGCCACAGCTACATCGGCACCGAGCACATCCTGCTCGGGCTCATCCGCGAGGGCGAGGGCGTCGCCGCCCAGGTGCTCGTGAAGCTCGGCGCCGACCTCAACCGCGTGCGCCAGCAGGTCATCCAGCTGCTCTCGGGGTACCAGGGCAAGGAGCAGGTCGCCGTCGGCGGCAACGAGCAGGCCGCCAACGACAAGGGCAGCCAGATCCTCGACCAGTTCGGCCGCAACCTCACGCAGGCCGCGCGCGAGGGCAAGCTCGACCCGGTGATCGGGCGCGAGAAGGAGATGGAGCGCGTCATGCAGATCCTCTCCCGCCGCACCAAGAACAACCCCGTGCTGATCGGCGAGCCGGGCGTCGGCAAGACCGCCGTCGTCGAGGGCCTCGCCCAGGCGATCGTGCGCGGAGACGTGCCCGAGACCCTCAAGGACAAGCAGCTCTACACGCTCGACCTCGGCAGCCTCATCGCCGGTTCCCGCTACCGCGGAGACTTCGAGGAGCGCCTCAAGAAGGTCACCAAGGAGATCCGCACGCGCGGCGACATCATCACCTTCATCGACGAGATCCACACGCTCGTCGGCGCGGGTGCCGCGGAGGGCGCGATCGACGCCGCCAACATCCTGAAGCCGCTGCTCGCCCGCGGCGAGCTGCAGACGATCGGCGCGACGACGCTCGACGAGTACCGCAAGCACTTCGAGAAGGATGCCGCGCTCGAGCGCCGCTTCCAGCCTGTGCAGGTGGCCGAGCCGTCGCTGCCCATGACGATCAACATCCTGAAGGGCCTGCGCGACAAGTACGAGGCCTTCCACAAGGTGTCGATCACGGATGGCGCGATCGTCTCGGCCGCGAACCTCGCCGACCGCTACGTGCAGGACCGCTTCCTGCCCGACAAGGCGATCGACCTGATCGACGAGGCGGGCGCCCGCCTGCGCCTGAGCATCCTCTCGGCCCCGCCGGAGCTGCGCGAGTTCGACGACAAGATCGCCGCGGTGCGCGCCGAGAAGGAGGGCGCCATCGAAGACCAGGACTTCGAGCTCGCCGCCGCCAAGCGCGACGAGGAGAAGCGCCTGCTCGGTGAGCGTCTGCGTCTCGAGAAGCAGTGGCGTTCGGGCGACGTGGCCGCATCCGGCACCGTCGACGAAGGCGTCATCGCCGAGGTGCTCGCGAACGCGACCGGCATCCCGGTGTTCAAGCTCACCGAGGAGGAGTCGGCCCGCCTCATCTTCATGGAGGACGCGCTGCACCAGCGGGTCATCGGCCAGCACGAGGCCATCTCGGTGCTCGCCAAGACGATCCGCCGCACGCGCGCCGGGCTCAAGGACCCGAAGCGCCCCTCGGGCTCGTTCATCTTCGCCGGCCCGACGGGTGTCGGAAAGACCGAGCTCGCGAAGGCGCTCGCCGAGTTCCTGTTCGACGACGAGGACGCGCTCATCTCGCTCGACATGTCGGAGTACGGCGAGAAGCACACCGTCTCGCGGCTGTTCGGTGCCCCTCCCGGCTTCGTCGGCTTCGAGGAGGGTGGCCAGCTCACCGAGAAGGTGCGTCGCAAGCCGTTCAGCGTGGTGCTCTTCGACGAGATCGAGAAGGCGCACCCCGACATCTTCAACTCGCTGCTGCAGATCCTCGAAGAGGGGCGTCTGACGGATGGTCAGGGTCGCGTGATCGACTTCAAGAACACCGTCATCATCATGACGACGAACCTCGGCACGAAGGACATCACCGGCGGGCCCGTGGGCTTCACGCTCGAGGGCAACACCGAGAACTCCTACCGCGCCATGCGGGCCAAGGTCGTCGAGGAGCTGAAGAAGAACTTCAAGCCGGAGTTCCTCAACCGCGTCGACGAGACGATCGTGTTCCCGCAGCTCTCGCAGGAGGAGCTGCGCCAGATCGTCGACCTGTTCATCAAGCGACTGTCCGAGCGCCTGCTCGACCGCGACATGACGATCGACATCACGGATGCTGCCAAGACGCGGCTGATCGAGCTCGGCTGGGAGCCGACCCTCGGCGCCCGTCCGTTGCGCCGTGCGGTGCAGCACGAGATCGAGGACAAGCTCTCGGAGGAGATCCTGCACGGCCGCCTCGAGGCGGGCGACCACGTGCACGTCGACCTCGTGGACGGCGAGTTCGTGTTCACCACGGGCCGCCAGCCGGGCCGCGAGCTTCCCGCGGGCGTGGGTGCGGCATCCGCATCCGTCGAGGCGGGCGACGCCGAAGCGGTCTGAGCGGCCGCCGCCCGGTGACCGGGCGATCACGCGCACAGGGGGCGGGAGCAGGTGCTCCCGCCCCCTTCACGTCGTACTGCCCCGTAGGTGTGCCTAGGCTGGGCGGATGTTCGCGCGTCCCGATCGCATCATCGTGCCCCAGTACGAGCCTCCTGCGGGCTTCAGCCTCATCGCGTGCGCGGAGCTGCTCGGCGAGTCGAAGCGTGCGGTTGCGGCCGCGCTCATCGACCTGGCGGTGCGGCGCCTCGTCGGCGTGCGGCGCGGCGAGGGGCGGCGTGCGAACTTCGAGCTGACGCTGTTGAGGGTGCCGGCCGACGACGGCTCGGCGTCGGTACGCGACGACCTCGCGGTGCTCGGCGCGGTCTTCCCGAGGTTCACTCCCGGCGACGCGATACGACTCGCGCCCGCGACGCGGCGGGAGCTGGGCACGGGCCTGCGCGACGCGCACCGGCAGGCTGTCGCGCGGCTCGTCGACGCGGGACTCGTACGCGAACGCGGCCTGCTCGAGAAGACCGTCGTGTTCTGGCGCAAGCAGCCGACCGAGCCGACCGAGCGCGCGCATCCGTACGTCGATGCGCTGTGGGGCCTGCGCGACTACATCGCATGGGCGGAGGCGGATCGGCTCGTCTTCCATCAGTCGCCATCGGGCGCCCGGGTGCGTGAGCAGGATGCCGCGGGCATGCTGCACCTGCACGAACGCCTGCTGCCCTTCGCGGTGCTGTTCGGCCTGGAGAAGGAGTGGCTGCGCGAGCTCGCCGTGCGGTACGAGGCCGCGCGGGCAGACCTCGGCGATGTCGCGGACGGGGTGGAGGTCGTGCTGCACGTGACGAGCGTCGCGGCGGATGCCGTGGGCGTCGTGGGCGATCTCGCCGAGTGGGGCGAGTTGGGCGGCCTGCCCGAGCTGTCCGAGCTCGGCGAGCTCACCTCCTTCGTCGACCTCGGGGACGCGGCCGACGGCATCGGCGCGTTCTTCGGCGGGTTGGGTGAGTTCCTGGGCGGTCTCGACATCTGACCGCGCCGCCCACCGGGTAGCGTCGAGGCATGACATCTGGTGCGGATGCGCCCCTGCTCTCGCTCGGGCTCGCCGGGAGCGTTCCGGCGGAGGCGATCCGGGAGGCCGCGGTTCGGGCCGAGCAGGCCGGACTCCACGCGCTGTGGCTCAACGACACCCCCGCGGGCGATGCGCTCGCGGGGCTCGCTGCGGCGGCCGAGGCCACGACGACCCTGCGTCTCGCGACGGGCGTGATCCCGCTCGACCGGCGGGGCGCCGCGACGGTCGCCGCGCGCGTCGACGAGCTCGGGCTCCCACACGAGCGCCTCGTGCTCGGGGTGGGGTCGGGGGCCGAGCGTCGCCCGCTGCGGCTCATGGCCGACGGCGTCGCCGAGCTGCGGTCGCGGCTCGACGTGCCGATCGTGCTCGGGGCGTTGGGGCCGGCGATGCGCCGTCTCGGGGCCGAACGGGCCGACGGGCTGCTGCTCAGCTGGCTGACGCCCGCCACCGCATCCGCTGCCCGTGACGAGGCGATCACGGATGCCGCTGCCGCGGGGCGTGAGGCGCCGCGCGTCGTGCTGTACGTGCGCACCGCCGTCGAGCCGGCGGCGATGGCCGAGCTCGAAGCGGAGTCGGCGCGGTACGCGAGCTATGCCAATTACGCGGCCAACTTCGCGCGCGTCGGGCACGGTGCCCTCGACGCGACGATCCGGGGCGTCGACCGGGCCGCTCTCGCATCCGGTATCGACGCGTACACCGGCGCCGTCGACGAGCTCGTGCTACGGGCGATCACGCCCGACGGCGACGCCGACGGCATCCGCCGCTTCATCGACGCCGTCGGCGGCCGGTAGCGGGCGGCTGCCGCGTCCCCCGAACGAGGGTGGATAGGGTCGGAATCATGAACCACCACCGACTGCTCGTCGTTCCCGCGGTCGCCGCCGTCGCGCTCGCCCTCACCGCGTGCGTCGGGTTGCCGTTTCCGACCCCGGGCCCGGACGGCACGCCGACCCCGGCGACGCCCGTCGTCGATCCGCAGAGCGTCGACGAGCGCGTCGCCGAGGAGCTCATGCGCGAGGCGCTGCCGACGCCGCCCGCCGACCGCGAGGTCTACGACGACGCGGGCCTCGACACCATCACCTTCGACTCCGACTGGTCGGTGGTCGACCACGACGCACGGCGCGTGGCCCGCGTGCTGCGCGAGACGGAGACCCCCGGCTGGGACGACTTCAGTCGCGGCCCCGGTTTCTACTTCGACGTCGAGATCGTGCTCATGGAGAGCGAGGATGCCGCGGGTGCCGCGTACAACGAGCTCGCCTCCGCCGCCGCCCAGCCCTACGACTACACGACAGACGACGGTGGGCGCCGCACGGAGTTCGCGCCGGCCGAGCCGAGCGGCCGCTGGCCCTTCGGCACCGCGGAGCAGACGCAAGACCTGACCTGGTCGAGCGGGGAACGCGCATCCGGGTGGGTCGTGTACTACCTCGCGGGCCCCTTCATCGTGATCGCCCGCACCGCTGCCGTTCCCGGCAACGACTCCGCCGCGGCGCTCGCGGCCTACTCCGACGAGGTCGTGCCTCCGCTCGTGGAGGCCGTCGACGCGTTGCCCGCGAAGCTTGCCGAGGCAGCATCGTGAGGTGCCGGGTCGTGATGGCAGCGTCGTGATGGCCGCGTCGTGATGGGCGCCGCCGTAGGCTGAACGGGTGACCAGCTCCTTCCGGGTGCGCCGCGCGCGCACGCCCGACGTGCGACGGATGCTCGAGATCATCGACCCGTACGTCGAACGACGCATCCTGCTCGGCAAGGAGCGCGTGACCCTGTTCGAGGACATCCAGGAGTTCCGCGTGGCCGAGACCGCCGACGGTGAGCTCATCGGCTGCGGGGCGCTGCACGTGATCTGGGAGGACCTCGGCGAGATCCGCACGATCGCGGTCGCCGAGCCCTGGCTGCGGCACGGCGTCGGCCACGCCCTGCTCGAGCAGCTCGAGAGCGACGCCGCCGAGCTCGGGCTCAGCCGGCTGTTCTGCCTCACCTTCGAGACCGAGTTCTTCGGCGGGCACGGCTTCGCGCCGATCGGCGAGCAGGTGGTCGACCCCGAGGTGTACGCCGAGCTCGTGCGCTCGCCCGACGACGGTGTGGCCGAGTTCCTCGACCTCGCGCGCGTCAAGCAGAACACCCTCGGCAACACCCGGATGCTGAAGCAGCTGTAGCGCGTCGCTCCGAATCCGCCGGGAGTCCGCGCCATGCCGCGCGCGCATCCGCGTTCCCCTCGGCCCCGGGCCTACCCTGGCGACATGACGAGCCAGCAGCCGGGTCGCCTGCCCGCGTCGGTGTACCGACGCCGACGCCTCGTCGTCGGCCTCGGGGTGCTCGCGGTGATCGTCGTGATCGTGCTGCTCATCGTGCGTCCGGGGGCGGGCGCCGACGACGCGAAGAAGCCCGACGCATCCGACACCCCCGCGCCGAGTGCGAGCGAGACGACGGCGGCCGACGAGAGCGCGCCGTGCGACCCCGCGTCGATCCAGCTGACGCCCGTGACCGACAAAGACAGTTACCAGGCGGGCGAGACCCCGATGATCTCGATGAAGGTGAAGAACGCCGGGGCCGGCGCGTGCACCTTCGACGTGGGCACCGCCGCCCAGCTCTACCAGATCGTGAGCGGCTCCGACCCGATCTGGAACTCGCGCGACTGCCAGAGCGACCCGCAGCCGATGGAGCAGGTGCTCGAGCCCGGCATCGAGCTCACCACGACGCCGTTCCCCTGGGACCGCACCCGATCGTCGGCCGACACGTGCGACGCCGAGCGCCCGCAGGTGACGGCGGGCGGGGCGACCTACCGGCTCTCGGTGTCGCTCGGCGAGGCGACGTCGGCAAGCGACGTGGCGTTCCTGCTGTTCTAATGGCGCGGCGGAGGCTTCGAGACGCGTCGCCTGCGGCGCCGCTCCTCAGCCACCTGACAAGAACCGGATGCGGTAGCGTCGTGCCAGCGCTGGAGCCCCATGTCCGACACCACCACCACCGTCGCCGCGGAGCATGACGAGCAGCCCGCGAACGCGCGACCCGTCTCGCTGCTTCGGCGTGCCCTCGTGTGGGCGACCGTGCTCGGCGTGGTCGTCGCGGGATCTGTCGGGCTCGCGGTCTCCGACCTGACGACGCCGGGCGTGCGGGGTGGCGCGGCCGCGCGTTTCGTGCCGGGCGACGGCACCGCGTTCCTCGTGACGGCGGCGGATGGCGCGCGCACGGTGCACGAGAACGCGCGCGAGACGGGTCCCGGCATGCTGCTCGAACTGCCCACGCTCGCCGGCGCGCACTTCTTCGAGGAACGCACGAGCGAATCGATCACGAGCATGCAGCTGTGGCGCGAATCGACCACCTACCTCGACGACGAGACCCCGCAGAACGCGACGCTCTACGAACTCGACGATCGCGGCGTCTCGATGCTCACCTCACTGGGCGGCGAGGTGGGCTTCAGCTACGCCCCCGGCCTCGTCGTGCTGCCGGCGGACGCCGCCCCGGGAGTCACGTGGCACGGCGAGGGCGCGGCCATGCCGGGCAACCTCTACAGCTACCGGATGACGGGCGAGCTCGCCGCGGCCGACGACGGCTGCCTGCTGGCCGCGACCGACACCCGCTACCTCGACCCGGCCACCGGCGAGGAGGTGCTCGCGATCCTCGAAAAGGCGACCTGGTGCCCCGGTCGCGGCATCGTCGTCGACGAGGGCGAGGTGTCGGGCACGCTCGTGAGCTTCACGAGCGAGGAGCTGCCGCCGCTCGGCGGGCTCGGGCACGAGGTCGCGACTGAACCGGCGGCATCCGAATGGGGCGCCTCGTCGGGCTGGCGTGCGCGCGAGCTGAGCTTTCTGCTGAGCGATCCGGCGTACGGCGACTCGCCCCAGGGCATGCCCTTCGACGGCCTCGCGGCGGTCACCTCGGGCGGCACCCTCGTGGCCTCGGTCAGCAGCCGCCTCGCCGGGTACACGGTCGACGGCGCGACGGCGACGCGCACCTGGGTCGCCTCGCCGGGTGGAGACCTGCTCGGGGTCGCGGCGGTCGGCGAGGTCACGCTTGCCGCGACGACCGAGCGACGCCTCATCGCCTACGACGAGCGTGGTGCGCGCCTGTGGTCGGCGCGGTTCCCGGATGTCGTGGTCGCCCCGCCGACGTCGGCCGGCGATGGCGACATCGTCGTGGTGAGCCTCGACGGAACACTGCGTCGCCTCGACCTCGCGACGGGCGAGACGGTGTGGTCGACGGAGCTGCGCACGGATGTCGCGGAGGCTCCCGCGGTCGGCGGCGGTCTCGTGGTGGTCGTCGACCGCGGCGGGGCGGTGCTCGCGCGTTCGCTCGCCGACGGCTCGGAGGCGTGGAGCACCGAGCTCGCCACCGCGGAACGCGCCGCCGTCGGCGGTGGGGTCGTCGCGGTGCAGGGCAGCACCTCGGACGTGTGGGTGCTCGACGCACGCGACGGCACGCGGCGCTGGGACTCGGCGCACACGGGCGTCTCGCGCGGTCTCGTGGTGGTCGACGGGCACCTCGTCTCGCAGAGCGACGAGGGCACCGTCGCGTGGCGGCTCGACGGGCGACGCGCCTGGTCGTCGAGCGCGGACGAGGCGCTGCTGAGCGACGGTGATCGCCTCGTGGTGGTCGGGGCCCGCTCGCTCGAGCTGCGCGCGGCCGACGGCACCGTGCTCGAGGAGGTCGAACTCGCCGATGCACCGATCGCCGCGACGCGCGTGTACCTCGCGACGGTGGGTGGCATCCGCATCCTGCAGTCCAACTCGACGGGGGTGGAGGTGCGATGAGCGAGTCACCCGCACCCGTGCCGGCACCCCGCCGCCGCGCGCTCACCATCGCACGCCGCACGGTGAGCGAGTTCGTGGGCCATGTGATCGTCGAGCCGGTGCGCGAGGGGCGGCTGCGCGATGTGGGCTGGCCGCTCGGGCTGCGGCCGATCGTCGTCGTGGCTGTCGTCGGCTACATCGTCGCGGCGGCGCTCGTGCTGTTCTCCGGACCGCTCCGCGAGCTCGTGCCGCTCTCGACCCAGCCCGGCACGGTGATGCTGACGCTGCCACGCGCGCTCGTGTGGATCGTGCTCGCGCTCACCGCCCTCTCGGCGACGCTCGCGGCATCCGGTGCCCTGCACGCGCGGCCGTGGTTCCGCTGGGTCATGACGGGCTTCGTCGTGAGCGTCATGCTGTTCACCTCGGTGCCCGACCAGGAGGCGATCCCCGTCGCGCGCATCCTCACGGTCGCCGCGTGCGTGGGGCTCGTCGTGTTCGTGGCGCTGCGCGGCGGGCGCGAGTTCCGCTGGTGGGAGTTCGTGGTGATCGCCGGGCTCGTGTGGGGCCCGCTCACGGTGACCGCAGCGGTGATGTCGGCGGTCAACCGGCTCGCGGGTTACGACTTCGTGCCGTTGCTGCTGAGCCTCATGCTGTCGGCGCTCGGCCAACTCGCGATTCCAGCGGGTCTCGCGGCGGGGGCGGCGATTGCGAGCTTCACAGTGTCGCTCGCGCTGTGGGCGGCGAAGGTCGTGCGCAGCGTCATCGGCGCGACGGCCGTCTATGTCGTGCTCGCGCTCGTGGCGCTCTGGCGCACGGCCGATGTGGTGCTCGCCGCGGGGGGCTTCCTCGAACCGGACGGGGTGCGCAGCCTCGCGGGTGCCGCGCTGCTGCTGACGCTCGTCGCGTTGTCGTGGGTGGCGCTCGCCCGCATCCGTCCACACCGCGGGGTGCCTTCGGCGCAGGGCATGGTCGATGCCGTCGACGGGCTCGCCCTCGTGGTGGCGGCTCTCACCACGACGAGTCTCGTGGCGACGCCGCTTCTCGTGCTCGCGCAGGTGGCGCTCGGCTTCGGCGCCCCCCAGGAGGTGGCGGCGGCGCTGCTCCTCGTGGCGGACGCGCTCACCGGCACGACCGTCGTGTTCGTCGTGCGTGCGGTCGGTGCGGTCGTGCTGATCGTGCTCGCGGTCGTGCAGGCGCGTCGCGGCCGCCGCACGCTGCCCGAGCTCATGGCGGCGGTCGGCATCGCGGGCGCGCTCATCGCGGCCGCCGTGCTGTTCGACTTCCCGCTGCTGTGGGGCCCGGATGCGCTGGCGGCCGTGGGCGCGGTGCTCGCGCTCGCGGTGCTCGTCGTGGCGCTCGTGCGCCGGCGGCTGACGGGGGCACGCGCCACCTCGGTGCTCGTCGCTCTGCTCATGTCGGCGCTCTTCGCGTACCGCGAGATCGTGACCGACCCGATCGCGTTCCTGCTCGGCTTCGCCGGTGGTGCCGTCGTGTTGTTCGGCTTCGTCTGGGCGTTCCTCACCGAGAACGGCGTCGCCAACGACGACTCGCCCGGCTACCCGCGGCCGGCGCGGGTGCAGCTCGTGCTTGCCAACGGCGTTTTCGCGATCACGGTGCTCGCCTTCCTGGCGCTCGCCCGCGATCCGAACGCGTCGGTATCGCTCGGCGACCTCGCCGAGTTCGGCGCGCAGGCCTACGGCGACCCGCTCGTGGCATCCGGCCTGCTGCTGGCGCTGTGGGCGGCCGTGCGCGGGCGCGAGGTCGACGACGTGCCGGAGGATGACGACTCTTTCCAGCCGGCGGATGCGTCACAAAGCTGACACATACCCTGTTTTGGGGGGCTTTCGCTGCCGAGCGAGTGTCAACTATCGTGGCGCCGACGCCGGGTGATACCCGAAATCCAGCGACGTCGGTCCTCGAGTACCTCGTCGATGGGAATCGAAATGCGTCGAATTCTTGCCCTGATCTTGGCCGCGCTCGTCGCGGTTGCGGGGCTGACCGGCTTCTCCCTCTCCACCGGGAGCGATGCCGCTCACGCGGATGGCGATGACGAGTCGCCCTACGCGGTCATCGAGGGCACCGTTTCAATGGCGGTACCTCCCGATTGGTTCGAGCTCGAGCAGTACGAGAAGTGGATGTTCGTGTCCTTGCTGGACGAGAACGAGAACGTCGTCGATTCCATCATGTACATCCCGGGCACGAGCAGCGAGTTCTCGTTCACAGTCTGGCCTGGGCAGTACAAGCTCAGCGCGTACAGCTACGGCTACTACTACGACACCGTCTACTACGGGGGTAGCCGCACCTACGCAGGGGGTTGCTCCTCAGCGTCACAGCAGGCAACACCTACTCCAACAAGGACCTGATGATTCCGATCCTCGGATCTATCGCGGGCACGATCACCGACGCGGGAGGCGCGGGAGAAGAGGGTTGGCTGTCCGCATACGCCGTGTCGGTTGACGACCCAAGCGTGGTGACATGGGCCAGCGTGGACGATGGGAGCTATCGCCTCACGCGACTCCGTGGTGGCGACTACTACGTGGGGTTTGTTCCGGCTGTTCCCGGGGGCTCGCCCTGGCCCGACACGGGAGCGGGGTTATGGTGGCCCTCGGTGTCGGCCAAGACTGGGGCGACGCCGATCACCCTCGCTGACTCCGAGCAGAAGTCGGGCATCGACCAGACGCTGCCTGAAGGCGGAGTGATCAGCGGCCGGCTCACCGATGCCCAGGGCAGGAGCCCCGCCGGCTCGGCGGTGGTGTATGAGGCGGGCACCGCACCGAACGACGGCACCCTGGTCCGGCAAGTCCAGGTCGACGAGAACGGCTACTACACGCTGTGGGGCGTGCCGGATGGTGCCTACAAGGTTGGATTCAACACGTCGATCAGACCGGCGCCGGTGCCGACGGCTGCAGAAATCGCCGCCTTCACTCCTGGTTCGAGCCGCATAGTGCCGATGGTCGACGTCGATGGTGGTTGGGCGACGACCGGGACCGGCGACCTCAAGGCGGCGGATTACCCGCACACCGCCATCTGGTACCAAGGCTCCAGCGCGACCTGGAGCGCCGCCGACACAGTCACGATCAACTCGAGCCACCGGGTGAGAACCGGCGTCAACGGGGTCATGCCGGTCGCCGCCTCCTTGACTCAATGGCAGGAGCGGGAGCGTGCCGGAGGCCGGAACCCCTCGGAGAAGTCCGTCACCTGCTCCTGCGCGGATCCGGTCGACACCTTCACGGGCGAGTTCTATGAGAACTTCACCGACCTCTCGCTTCCTGGCGCGGGGCCGGCCGTCGGCATCGACCGCTCTTACAGCTCGAGCCTTGCCGACGTGGACGGCCCCTTCGGCTACGGCTCCTCGTCGCCGATCAGCGTGCACCTGGAGGAGACGCCGGTATCGCCCACCGAACCCAATGCCCCGGTCGTGATCTACCAGGAGAACGGCTCGGCAGTCGTGTTCCATGCAGTGATCGAGCGCGAGAAGTACGTTGCCCCGGCGCGAGTGAGCGCGACTCTCGAGTACAACGCGTGGTCAGACGAGTGGGTGTTCACCCGCATGGGGAGCGACACACTCACCTTCTCCGGTGATGGCACGCTGAAGAGCCGCAACGACCTCCACGGCAACACGGTCTCGTACACCACGGATCTGGACGGCCATGTCACGGGGATCAGCGGCTCGGGCGGCCGCAGCCTCACTCTCACCTGGGATGGGTCCCACGTTGTGTTCGTCGAGGACTCGGCGTACCGGAGCGTGTCGTACAGCTACGACCTCTCGGGCGACCTCCTCGAGTTCACCGCCGCCGATGGGCGGACGACCGCCTACGGCTACGACACATCGCACCGGGTCACGACGGTCACCGCTCCCGACGGCGGCGTGGTGACCAACGTCTACGACGGCTCGGGTCGGGTGACGAGCCAGACCGACGCGGTGAACCGCACCACCACGTTCGCGTACTCGGTGTCCGGCGCGAACCAGACCACGACGGTGACCAACCCCGCCGGGGTCGACACGGACTACGAGTACGTGGACGGCGCGCTCCGCGAGATCACGGCCGCCGTCGGAACGACGCTGGAGGCGACGACCGAGTACACGTACAACGCTGCCCTCGATCTGCTGAGCACTACGGATCCGCTCGGGAACGAGACCAGATACAGCTATGACGAGTCCGGCAACATGCTCACGGAGACCGACCCGTTGGGGAACGTCACCACCTACACCTACGACAATCTCCACAACGTGACGAGCGTCACTGACCCCCTCGGGCGGCTTTCTGAGGCGGAGTACGACTGGAGCGGATCGAAGCAGTGGCAGGTCACCCCCGAGGGCGCGTACACCGACTGGTCGTACAACCCGGATGGCACCGTCAGCCAGGTGCTCGACGACCTCGGCAACGCCACCAGCTATGGGTACGACGCTGCAGGCCGCCTTACCTCTGTGACCGATCGGCTCGAGCGCATGACGACGTTCGCGTACGACAGCGCCGGCAACCTCACCGCCACGACCACCCCGGACTCCCAGGCGACGGTGCAAACCGTCGACGAACTCGGGCGGGTGCTCACATCGACCGACCCACTCAACCGCACGACCCTGTACGAGTATGACGACGCCGGCCGGCTCGCCTCGGTCGAGGACCCCACCGGCGCACTCACTCTGACGGCGTACAACCTCACCGGTGAGCCCGTCACGGTCACGGATGCCCTCTTCAACGTGACGCACTACACCTACTCGCCCCTCGGCAAAGTCAAGACCGTCACGGACCCACTCGGCGGAGTGACCACTACGGCCTACGACCAACGCGGACGCCCGGTGGGCGTGACCGACCCCGAAGGGCTGATGACCGCCACACGTTACGACGCGGCCGGGAACATCACGCGGGTGACGAGCCCGGCGGGCAACAAGACCGACTTCGAGTACGACGATGCCGGGCGCCGGATCTCGGCGACCGACGCACTGGGCAAGACGACCGAGTACGGCTACGACGACGCCGGCCAACTCGTCTCCGTCGAGGACCCCTTGGGGCGGATCACGACGACCGCGTACGATCTCGACGGTCGCGTGGTCTCGGTCACGACCCCCGACACCCACTCGACCAGCACGAGCTACGACACACTCGGGAACTTGGTCAGCTTCACCGACGCCGACGGGAATGTCACCGAGTACGGCTACGACGTCGCCGGGCAGCGGACGAGCCGAACCGAGCCCGGCGCGCGCGTCACCGCCTGGGGCTACGACGCCGGCGGCCGGATTGCGCTCGTCACCCGCCCCGATGGCTCGACGATCACGAACGGCTACGACGCAGCCGGGCAGTTGGTCTCCGTGACTCCGTCCACGGGCAGCGCGGTCGGATTCAGCTACGACGATGCCGGGCGCCGTCTCTCGATGACCGATGAGACGGGCACGAGCACCTACAGCTACACCGATCTTGGCCAGTTGGCGTCGGTGACGGATGGTTCAGGCGCCGTGATCGGATATGCGTACGACGACAACGGCCGCCTTGTGACGCTCACGTATCCCGGTTCGCACGAGGTCGACTACGCGTACGACGATGCCGGTCGGATGATCTCGCTCACGGACTGGGCAAGTCGTACCTTCGAGTTCGACTGGGATGGCGACGGCATGCTCTCGACCCAGAGCTATCCCAGCGGCGTCGACACGGCGTTCACCCGTGACGACCTCGGTCGCATCACCACGATCACCACGGCCGAGGGTGCATCGACGCCGCTGTCGACTCTCACGTACACCTACGACGATGCCGGCCAACTCACTGCAGACTCGATCGATGGCCATGCGCACAGCTACGCCTTCGACGCGGTGGGTCAGCTCGCTTCGAGCACGGAGACAGCTGGGACGTTCAGCTACAGCGCGAGCTCCGCGGGTCAGCTGACCGCGCTCGGCGGCACGACCCTCGGCTACGACTCCGCTCAGGCGCTCACCTCGGCGACCTTCTCGTCGAGCGCCACGGCTGTGTTCCAGCAGGATGCCAACGGCTCGCGGATCAGCGCGGCGATCAACGCGACGCCTGCGACTGAGTACGGCTACGACGTGTTCGGCGACCTCGCCTCGGTGGACATCCCGGGTGGTGCGAGCATCGCCTACGAGGTGGATGGGGACGGGTTGCGTCGCAGTCGTGCGACGGGTCCGACCTCGAGCGACTGGTTCCTCTGGGATGTGTCCGGGGGGTTGCCGCTGCTGCTCGATGACGGCGGGCACAGCTACCTCTACGGTCCGACCTCGACTCCGCTCGCTCAGATCGATGCGACGACGGGGGGCATCGAGTACCTCCATGGGGATCTCGTCGGCTCGGTGCGGTTGCTCACCGACGCGGCGGGTGACGATGTGGGCGCGGCCGACTTCGACCCGTATGGCCGGGTGGGGTCGCGCACGGGAGCGACGTCGGCGTTCGGGTACTCGGGCAATTGGACCGATCCGGACACGGGGTTCGTCTACCTTCGGGCGCGTGATTACGACCCGGTGACGGGTCAGTTCGTGCAGGTGGATCCGGCGGTCGATGAGACCCGCCAGCCGTACACCTATGCGGGCAACAACCCGCGAGGGTGTCAGATCGTTTGTGTAAGGGGTGACGGCTTCTTACGGAAGGACGACACTGATGACGATGATCGAGAGGGAAGCGCGTGCGCGGCGGCGGCGTGAGCAGGAGGAGGGCGCGCGGCGGCTTC